>WNFX01002888.1_pt1 | contig 18840 bp, 17 predicted proteins | sample 5400111 | NCBI WGS metagenome assembly WNFX01 (sample SAMN13153363, study PRJNA577476) | soil metagenome | isolation source: 40 cm soil or saprolite under grassland replicate 1 | place: USA:California | collected 2016-06-15 | reverse complement strand
CCAACCTGGGGGCGGCATAAAGCAAGAACTAAACCAGTACCTGGCAACCATGAGTATCTTACTCTAAATGCAGCCAGTTATTTCCAATATTTCAATAATGTTCCGGCTTACTATGCCTTCAACCTCGGTTCATGGCGTATCTATGCTTTGAACTCTGAAATGGATGTATCTTCCACGAGTGCACAGGTCACTTGGTTGCAGGATGATCTTGCCACAAACCCCAGCCAGTGTGTGCTGGCGTACTGGCATCGACCGCGTTGGTCTTCAGGCACCGAGCATGGCAGCAGCTCCTCGATGCAAACACTCTGGCAGGTGCTTTATAATTCAGGAGCCGAACTTGTCATTAACGGCCATGAGCATAATTATGAGCGCTTTGCTGAGATGAATGCCTCAGGTGCGGCAGTTTCGCAAGGTCTGCGTGAGATTGTGGTGGGCACGGGAGGGGCAAGCCATTATCCCTTCGGTACTGCTCTATCAACGAGTCAGGTTCGTAATAGTTCCACCTATGGCGTACTGAAATTAACCTTACGTGCTGGTGGTTATGATTGGCAGTTTGTGCCTATCGTAGGTTCGACGTTTACAGATAGTGGCAGCAGCAATTGTCATTAGCCTAAACTCTCATCAGGTATATGAGTAAGGAAATTTGCTGATAAGATTGGGGAGCAAAATCTATTTCTAGATAGCGAATTATCCTCTCAATGCTTCGAGAATTCTACAAACAACGCATCAAACGCGGACTCGTCCGTAGGCTAAACAATCTCAAAATTGCGCGCATGGCGCAACTTGTAACTCGTAACTCGCCTCCTGCACAAGGCGCGCCAGTTGTCTTCTTTAAAGCCTCTACCGGGATTGACGATCTCTCCTGGAATAGTGGATTTCATTTACTTGCCTCGTGGGCATTGCGGTTGAAAGGGATTCCGGTCGCTTATTTCGCGTGCCATTCGGGAATGAGTCACTGCGTGTTGGGGACAAACCGTGATCATGTGCGCAAAGCGCCGCCGTGTAAATCCTGTGTTTATCAATCCAAGGTGCTATATACAGGTGCAAGCCCTCATTGGTTTACATTCGAACGCGATAAAGAACTTGAACATGCTTTAGAAAATCTAAATGTTGAAGAATTATCAAAATTTGAATATGTCATTGCGAGGAGTGCAACGACGAAGCAATCCTCAAATAATGAGGAGACACTTGCGCCTGCGCGCAGTGCAGGTGTTGCTTCGCCACTCGCTATGCTCGGGCTCGCAATGACACTTCCTCTTGGCGCTCTGTGTCTCCCTGGCTTGCGCTGGATTCTGCGTATCCATCATTTAAGTGATGACGAACCGACGCGTTATCTTTTACGAGAATATATTCTGTCGGCATGGAATATCGCGCAGAAGTTTTCAAAATTTCTTGATGAAACGAATCCACGCGCGGTAGTTGTGTTCAACGGTCAGTTCTACCCCGAAGCGACAGCGCGCTATATCGCGCAAAAACGCGGCATTCGTGTGATCACCCATGAAGTTGGATTACAACCCGCCTCCGCGTTCTTCACTGATGGCGAAGCGACGGCCTATCCAATTCACATCCCGGATGAATTTGAATTGAATGAGGAACAAAACACAAAACTCGATGAGCCGCACGCCAACGCAGTCTTTGAAGACATGTTCGATTGGCTCGATACAACGCTGAAAATTATCCGCGTTCATACTGAGACTCTGTTCGTGATCCGCGCCCATCCTGACGAGTTGCGCGTCCGCAAAGCCAGCCGCGAGACAGTCGCAGCGTGGGTCGAAGCCAGCGGTGCAGACAAGGAGCCAAATGTGGTCTTCGTGGCTCCAAATGAGAGCTTGAGTTCCTATGAGTTGATCCAGAGATCGAAGTTTGTGATGGTCTATAACTCGACCATTGGACTGGAAGCTTCGATTATGGGCGCAGCAGTGCTGTGCGCGGGTAAAGCGCGCTTTACGCAGTATCCAACTGTATTCTTCCCACAAACGGTGGAAGATGTAAGAAAAAAAATGGAAGAGTTTCTTGAAGCTGACAAGATTGCAGTCCCGCCTGAGTTCAAACGCAATGCACGCAGGTTTTTGTATTACCAGTTATTCCGCACATCATTGCCGTTTGGCGAGTTCCTTGAGCCGTCCGTCCGCACGACGCAGACGAGATTGAAGTCGTTTGAGTTGGAGGAGTTATCGCCTGAGAATTCAAAGGCAATCGAAGCAATATTCGATGGCTTGCTAAATAATGGTGACTTTTTGTTGAAAGAATAATTTTTAACCACTAAGCACACAAAGGAACACGAAGGCTTTTTATTTTCATAAAAGCGAACCCCTCTCCTATAGGAGATTGCGAAGCATCCTGTAAGGAGGGGCTGGGGTGATGTCCAATAGACTATCATTTTTCATCAATATTAGCAACAAAATTGTTTAAGACATTCTGATTTATGTGCGTGTCTTTTACCTTTTCCAACTCTATCCCAATCATGTTGTCCCGAATTTCGTTGTTTTGGATAACATGCTTATTGGGTGGAACAGATGACTGTTCTTTATCAAGTGGTCGGATGCCATGATTTTGATCCGCTGCGATACGAATAGCTTTTTTGTTTTGAATTAACTTGTTTCTTTCAATCAGCCAATCCTGGCTTGTAGGATTAATATCAGGGACTTTTTTTAGAAAATCATAAAACCGAGTCCAAATCAGAATACCATGCGTATTATTTTGGATGTCATTATCTAGTACCTTGAAGCGGACACCATTTTCCACTGCAATTCCCGCTTGACGGTTGTTGTAAATTTGATTGTCTTTCAAAGTGCAGTCGCTTGAAAAACCTAACCAGAAACCGTAATTGGAATGACTTGCCTTGTTCCCCTGATAGATATTGCCCTTGCTGAATACTCCTTCGAAAGCGTTGTTTGGACTATAGGACGCATCGTTTTCTTGAAATAAATTGTTGTTACACCCTACGTCGATTCCGTCAGGCGTAAGACCAGCCAGGAAAAATCCATCGCCGACCAATCTAGCATAATTTTTTCTAAAGATGTTATTGGATGACTTGTAAATGATCAGAAACCCTGCGGCGTCCGCTCCCAGATGAGAGCCCGAGTCACTTAGATAATATCTGCAACAAAAATCGGCATAATTATTAGTATAGGTGCTATCAGAAGTCTCAAATAAATGAAAGCCGAATCCGCTGCAATAACTCGCGATATTCTTCGTTACCTTGAGTCCTTTGCATTGATAACTAAGAATTCCATTCATCTGATGCTGCAAATTATTGTCATGAATCTTTGCATCTGTAACTCCCTCCAGAAAGATAGCTCCTCCATAAGAGTCGGTTGACGGTTTCCAGATGTCCAGAAATAAAGTGTTCGATTGTATTTCGGCTGTTGAAGTAATACTGCAATTAGAGATTTCTATTTCTTTAGACTTTCTGATTGAAACCCCATGGTAATAATTCAGTACGCGCAGATTTTTCATAATGATATTTTTTCGACCAAAAACTCGTATCCCCTCGCCAGTTTTATCAGTCCCTGTAATTGTTGCGCCATGACCATCTAACGTAACATCGTCGGCATCAATCGTGATCCCTTCCGGTAATAAATATACCTTCGGTTCCAGTTGCGTATCCTTATTAACAGTAAGCCCATTCATGGCGATCAGTATTTATTGGAGAGGAAGCTGATTTATTATGCTCCGAGCATTCGTAACGTTGGGCGGGATAAAACTTCGAGATCACCGCGCGGGTCATCGGGGTAAGCCGTAATATCAGCGGGCGCGCCTTCTTCAATGCAGGGCAAACCCAAATAACGCCGCGCTTCCCATGAACCCGCAGCTAAGGCAACGTCTTGTGGAAGCCCTGCTTCCATGAGCAGGCGGATCTCCTGGGCAATCAGTCCGTGTGGGACGAGACCTGCATCCGTGCCAGCCAGCATTTTCACACCAGCTTCGAACGCGCGTCGCACCATGTCGGGATGTCTTTTTAAAAGCCCCAATTCATGATCCACTTCATCGTGAGTGAGTCCCATACCCGGCAAAAAACGTGGACCATATTCAAGGATCACCATCGTTGGGACGAGTACGATATTCCGTTTGCTCATCTCGACCAGATGATCCTCCTGGATTCCCACGCCATGCTCAATCGAGTCAAAGCCTGCTTCGATTGCCAAGCCAATAATCTCCGGCGTGGTAGCATGAACGGCAATGCGCGCACCCAAAGCGTGGACGCGTTGCGCGGCTTTCGTCAGCGACTCGAGTGTATAGTTTGGGCTGATGCGACGATTTGAGTCAGTAAAGTCACCGATCACTTTCACCCATGCTCCGCTCCGCCTGGCTTCGTCTTCAGCAACGTCGGGCAAACTGGCATCATCTGTCTCACGCGCCAAACCTGGGAAATAGCGTCCTTTTGGCGCGAGAAAGCGTCCAGCAGTGAAGACGCGCGGCAGACCCGCGTGCGGACCAATCTTTTTGGAGAGATCATTCGGACTACCTGGTTCGCGAATGGCAAGAACGCCTGCCTCGAGTTGTGTTTGCGCGCTGGCGCGTACCTGTTCTTCTGCAGAAGCATGTTCACCCGCAGGGCTGGCAAGCGCAAGATGTGCATGTGCATCTACAAGCCCGGGCAAGAGATAACCCGCCTTCAAAATCGTGGTTGCATTTTCCTGAGGTTGGAAGGTAATGTGTCCATTGATCACGAATACATCTTTTTCAATCCCTTCTGGCAAAACGATACCATGCAAGTGCAAAGGCTTTGAACCGTGCGAGTCTGTCAACATAATGCACTCCTAAGATAAAAACGAAGTTTACGAGCCAGTGCTGAGATTATAAGTTTTACCGGATAATCGGTCTAGCATGGCGCGCAGAGTGAGGTGACCAGATTCGATGTAGAATCCATCTTACTTCCCATTATTGTCTATAAGTGCTTTATACTCATTCTGCATTGATTCGTTCGTGAGGAGAAGAGAAGAAATGATGGAACACAAAACATTGTTAGGTCGAAGTAACCTTCAAGTGCCCAGAATGGGTGTTGGTGCAATGACCTGGGGTGATGCAAAAGGGCTGGCTCGTTTACATCCTGCAAAGACCGCTTACGGAGGCGCAGAAGGATTCGAAGAGGAGAAGCGCGCGCTTGAAGCTAGTATCGCGGCGGGCTCAAACTTATTTGATACTGCTGCGTTCTATAGCGGCGGCGCATCTGAGCGGCGGATGGGAGAATTGACACACGGCAAGGATGTTCTCATTGCATCAAAATTTCCAGGCGGCTTCTCATTCAAAGCGGAAGATTTGCCGAAGGAACTTGAAGCAAGTCTGGCGCGTTTGGAACGCGACTCGATTGATTTGTATCAACATCACTTTCCGAATCAGAGAGTTTCGATTCCAAAACTGATGGAGTTGCTTGCCGATGCAGTCGAGGCGGGAAAGGTCAAAGCCGTTGGTGTGAGCAACTATTCTGCAGAACAGATGCGGGAGGCGCACGCCGCGCTCGCCAAACGCGGGATTCCTCTCGCCTCGAATCAGGTTGAATATTCGCTTCTGCACAGACAGCCCGAGACGAATGGCGTTCTGGATGCCTGTCGCGAGTTGGGGATCACGCTCATCGCATATTCTCCACTGGCGGGCGGCGCACTGACTGGAAAATATTCAGCCACTCAGAAGGCTGGCGGGTTGCGTCGCTTTCTTCCCAACTTCAGTAAAAAGGGGATGGATACCATTCAGCCTGTTATGGCTCTCCTGCGCCAAATCGGCGAACGTTATTCCAAGACTCCTAGCCAGGTGGCTTTGCGCTGGCTGATCGAAAATCCAGTTGTGCTTCCCATCCCTGGCGCGAAAAATGGTAGACAGGCAACCGAGAACGCAGGTGCTCTCTCGTTCTCTCTGACACCTGAAGAAGTGGAAGCATTAAGTCAGGCAACGATGGCTTGGAGGGCATAGAGTCTAACTCTGGCGCATCTCAGGTCTGCGCGGATGGAGTAGCTAAAATAAAACCGCCGCTGACGCTGAATGCGGGCGGCGGTCCTTTGTCGCTACCACGGCAGCGGATCGGCTTGGATCTCTTGCTCCCATAAATCATACATAGACTGAACGATCTCAGGGCTGAGTTGTTTGTCTGCCGCGGCGGAGTTATCTAGCGCCTGCTCCACGCTCTTCGCACCGGGGATGATCGTTGAAACCTGCGGTTGTGCGAGAATAAACTGTAGCGCGGTGTGCGCCATAGAGGTTCCCTCAGGCACGAGCGCGGCGAACTTTTCAACCAGTTCACTACGGCGCGCAAGTACTTCAGGGGGCCAGCGTTTGCGAATATCATCGAATTGATGATCCCCTCGATAGCGTCCTGAAAGCCAGCCCGAATCCAATGGCACTTTGATGATGATTCCAACACCATGCTCCTGCGCCATTGGGAACGCGGGCAGCGGCTCCTGATACAGCGCGTTGAAGAATACTTCCAGCGCTTTACTTTTCGTCATCTCGACAGCCATCTCAATTTCTACTTTCCAATCGAGTGAAATACCATATTCACGGATCACCCCTTCTGCTTTTAGTTTTTCAAATTCCTCATATTGTGTGGAGACTCTGCCATCCATTATCTCGCGCGGTGGGTTGTGCATCAACACGATGTCGAGATAATTGGTTTGCAATCGGCGCAGGCTCGCTTCAATAGATGGACGGATAGCAGGCGTGCCAAAATCTGTGACACCTTCCGCGGTGTGACCGAACTTAGTACAGAGGATGACATCCTTGCGAATAGACTTCAAGGCCTGTCCAAGCAACTCTTCGCTCACGCCTCCACCATAAGCTGGCGCGGTGTCGAAGAAGTTACATCCCGCCTCGAGCGATTTCTGGATAATTCGCAATCCATCCTCTTTGCTGTTAATCCCCCAGTCTGGATTCGCCAATTGCCATGCCCCAAGTCCGATCTCGGAGACGTTCATGCCGGTATCGCCAAACGGACGAAGTTTCATAATATTTTCCTTTAACTCAGAACGTCCCGAAGGTATCGTTTAGGAACATAGTTACGCCATTCAAACCTTCGGGACGTTTAGTTATCTCCCTAAAACCGAATCAATTTCTTTCATTTGCTCAGGCGTCAAAGGACCCAATTCCATGGCTTTGGCATTTTCCGCTACCTGGGCAATAGTCTTGAAGCTAGGGATCGGGATGGTCTTTTCGCTTCTCCCCCAAATCCAAGCGAGTGCACCTTGCACCAGCGTTCGACTATTGCTGGTGAGAATTTCACGGATCGCATCCAACTGATCGAGTGTAGGAGTAAAGAAATGATCGCGCGACCATGAATCAGTACGGACATCGTTTTGAGGGAAGATTGTGTCCTTCGTGTACTTTCCGCTCAACGCGCCACGAGCCAAGGGACTGCGGTTAACACTGGCGAGATTCAGTTCTTCACAGAGCTTCAGCATTTCTGGCGCGTCCAAGACTACGTTCAGGTCATGCTGAATAGCGACACAATGTTTCCCCTCCGCAAAGAGACGCGCGCCCTCAACCGCGTCAGTGCTCCAGCCATAAGAACGGATCTTTCCCTCACTGACGAGTGATTCCAGCAATTCGACCATGGCTGGCACTTTCTCAAGCGGATAATCCCAAACATGCAACTGATAAAGATCAATTACATCTGTGTTCAAACGGCGTAAACTGGCTTCACACTCCGCGCGGACGTGCAGCAAATGATCATCTTCGCGGAATGTCACATGTTTTTCCGCTTCATTTACATTGAAGCCGAATTTGGTCGCGATGACGACTTGATCGCGCTTCCCTTCCAGTGCACGTGCCAGAATCCGCTCACTGTGACCTGTGCCATAGGTCGCGGCGGTATCGAAGAAGGTGATGCCGAGGTCAAGGGCGCAATGAATGGCGCGGACTGATTCTTCGTCATTAATATCGCCCCAACCACCCTGTCCATCTAGCCAGCGCCAGGGACCGCCAATTGCCCAACACCCTAATCCCATCGCACTGACTTGAAGACCAGATCGTCCGAGCGTTCGTTGAAATGTCGAAGATCCCGCGTTCGCGGTGGCTTTTGTCGTTGTGGTCATTTGTTTTTTCCTTTCAGGATTTTTCCAATTCTTTTTCTGTAACAATTTGTTGATAGATTTCGATCTTATAGTAGATCAGTTTCAAATGTTCGTTCAATTCATCCATATGCGCCTCCACTTTGTCCCGCAGCGACTTCAACATCTCTACTCGTTCAGGGAGGGTTTCATCTCCGCGCCGTTGAAGTTCTGCATATTTTTGCATGTCTTTGATAGACATGCCTGTCGCGCGCAGTTTGGTGAGGAAACCGATCCAGCCCACATCATCCTCAGTGTATCGGCGGTGCGTATTCTGCTCGCGGTCAATGGGATGGATGAGTCCGACACGCTCGTAATAGCGCAAGGTGTGTGCACTGAGCCCCGTCGCTTGGGCAACTTCTTGAATGGTAAGTCTGTCTTTTTGGATATCCATGAGTGTAGTTTACATCTTAGAGTGCCCTCTAAGTCAAGCCCTAATTATGGTTTACCTGTTAACCATATCTTTCGTAAGCCCGTCACGCAGCCATATTGTAGAACAATATTCTCTTGCATGGGTTGTGCGTTCTCGTAAAACGTTCCCAGATTAAATTCGGGCTGTGTCGTATAAAGAACTTGAAGTCCTTGGCCAGCAAGCATGTCCATGCTAAGAATCGTAAGTACGTATTGTTTCCCTGCTGAATGCCAATCTGGATTAAAGCGCAATGGATACCAGTCCTCAGCAGTGATCCGATTGTTCGAGACGGAATCATCTAACAAGGTTTGATTGTTCAATGCATCTTGCAAAATAAAGTGGGTATTCCCTTTGTCTATCGTTATGGATGGGATCATCAGCAGGCGGAGTTCTGTTAATCCATCACATTTGACATGGATCTGCTGGGTAAGAGACATTTTATTCGAGATTGGCGGAGAGGCATGGGTCTCTGTGAAATCCCTGTAAAGAGGCTGATAACACAATCCTGTCTGATAAAACGTTGTTCCGCAGCGCACATGAAACGAAAGAAGTATTCCCAAAACATCAAGGAATAGAGCCAGTGCGAAAAAGATTGTTATCCACCTGAAGGAAGGTATGGGTATTTTTCTAAACCAAGAAAGGCTGGATAACACCAAAAAAAGCAACAGAGCCAGCGGGATAAAATACCGCCCCTGCACCCCGAAAACCCGATCCAAGCCAACGGGTGTAAACGAGATGTACAGCGGCACAACCGTAGCAAGATAGCCCGCCACAAATACAATAATAAAAACAATACGATATTTCTTGCTGACCTGCTCAAGGGTTGAGTCAACCAATAGTACAGCAACCAGACTCAGGAGGAAGAAGAGCGAAACGATTTTAGGAGGAGTCCAATAGTAGTAGCCATATCCATTGATCCATCCTCCGAAGTAAGTCCATCCGTTCGTTATTAAGTCTTTAATAATAGTTTGAAAAAAGGTAAAGGGATGACCCAATATATAGCGCAATTGAGCCATAGGATTTGCTTCGTTTGCTACCAGAGATGCGGAGTGTGTAGATGCTATTATGTTCCAGCCCACTACTTCAACAATAAAGAGAATTACAGTCGTTGCTAGCAGGAAAGCATAAATTCCCTTTTTGGTAAATTCTGACGGAGTGATAAGCAGGAAGGGGAGCAGGATAAGGGGGAGAAGATTAAGCTTTGCCAGAAAAAGCAGAAAAATAAGAAAAACTAAATTCTTACATTGTCTCCAGCCAATTTCTTTACACTCAGTGATTCTCAAGCATCCTGCAATGAACAAAAATCCAATGCCATTAGAAATGGCATCTGGGCTGATGGTTGCAGCTTGAAATAAAGCCATAGGAATGGTAGCAAGGACCAAGAGTATCCATTTTCCAAAAGGGATCAAGCGAATCGCGAGCCATATCAAGAGCAAATAACTTATCAAGCTGGCAAACCGGCATAAATAGAATACGGGCAGGGCAGGCAGGTCTGCAGCTCGGCCCAACACGCGCATGGTAATTGCTTGGGGGAACAAGAGCACGGGTGAATAAACGGATTTGGTATTTATTTCGCGATGCACAAACCCATGTTCATATAACGAGGCGCGCCCATATTTTTGCCAGAAATCTGCACGAATAGTGCCTGTGCTACCTTGCTGGCGATAAGCAAAGTCTCGAAACAGAGTTGGGTATTGCATTTCCTGCGGAGACAGTTGCCCTGGGATGAACGAGAATGCTGATAACTCCCAAACACGCGCGAGATGATCTTCCTCATCATAGCCTGCCCCCGGCGGGATCAATATAACCATAGGCACGCCGAATATGAACAATATGAGAAGAAGGGAAATCTCAGCTTTTGAAATATGAGCGTTTTTCACCCTGGTCCTTAATAATGAAAACATTAATCAACCTTATTTTTATTGCGAAAATAAGAGCAAACTCAAGTATATAGCATGAGCTGTTGAATTGTGGGAGTGCAATTCCATTTATAACCCTAGCGAAGATGAAATTTTTATCCAGTACTGTAACGAATCAATGACATTTGGCAATTGTATTTGACTAGGAAAATATTAAGATAGGAATAGATTTTCTTAAGCCTGAACCTCTCTGAGAGGGGAATGGTCTGCGGAAAAACAATGAACCAAGGAGGATGTATTATGAAACGTTTTCCATATCTCGCTTTGTTGGTGATAATACTTCTTAGCGCATGTGGCAGTATTCCCGGGTTTGTCCCTCAGACATCAACGCCTTTGCCAACGAACGCTCCCAAGCCGACGTTTACTCCACTACCTACAGACACACCAACGTCAACTCCAACTACAACTCCCGATGCAGCCGCGACCACGGCAGCTAAAGCCACGCTCGTTGCTAATGATGTATTAAGTGAATTGGACAAAAGCCTGGGAGATACAGATATTCCATATAAAGGTAAGCAGTATCAATTTATGTTCCTGCGCTTTTCAGGTTTACCGGCTTGGACAATCGAAGTCCACGAATTCGGACAATTCAAAAATTCTCCCACCAAAGTTAAATTCTCTGACGCACTTGATCTTGGCAACGGAGCAACCAACCAGATCATTCTGGTGGTGCAGGATGATCATTTCACTCTGTATCTCAATAAGGTGCGTCAAGGTACGTACTATGATTACAGCAAACAGCGTACTGAGGGAGGGATGGGTTTCCTGGGAATTCAACAATCAGGGAAAGGAAACTGTAAGTTTGAAAACTCCTGGGTCTGGGCATTAGAGTAAGCGATAAAAGAGTATCAATAGAAGAACGGAGGCTGCAGCCTCCGTTCTTCTATTGATCTGCGTTTTAGGCTAAAAATCAGAGGTTTTGCTCGAAATTAACATGTAACTTTTCTCGAAATCTTCGTCATGTTAATAATAAGCTTAATAAGAGCTTAAAACTCAATTATCGAGACAAAGGAGATGGAAAACAATGAAAAAATTTTTATCCTTGTTAATGGCAGTTGTTGTGCTTCTTTCTATGTTCTTATTCAGCGCAAGTAAAGCACAGGCGGCCGGGCTTATTACTTATAAAGGCGGACTCTTCGTATGGGGCAAGGGAGTAGTGTTTGTTTTTGAGGCGTCTGGCATCAGAAACAAAGATGTCAAAAACGCGAGTATTTTTGCTGGCTCGAACTTTCACGATCTATATTGCAGCGTCAACAAGGCAGAAGGGAAGATTGTCTGTGTGGCGCGTGGCGAACTTACTGAATATGCCGGTCAGACTGGTATTATCCACTTGGCAGGCCAAATCTTCTATGTCACTATTCCAGGCAGACCATTCCGAGAGGCATCTGGAGAAGAACCGGCTTGTGCGGAGGGTTCCGTTTTAGGAGCCGACGTTACATTTGAGGATGTTGATGGACAGTTCTTTACGGAATTCATTTCTGGCGATACCTCAGATGAAGTTTCTGCTGCTGCCAATGAGACTCTGTCAGGCGATCCAGATCTGGTAGGCTATGAGGTGGGCGATCTTTATTGTGGGTCTGAGATAGAACCAGAATAAGAAGTGGATTTCTAGGGAATGCTACTCGCCCCGATCAAGTAGAGATTGGGGCGAGTTTGTTTTTGGTAGCTGAATGAATGTCCGTTATACTTTTATCTCACTTATATTCGTTGAAGAATATACGAATTCCATCACGGTTTTGCCAATTCAAAAATCATTCTCCCTAGTCGCTCCAGGGCTCGTTCTGTGGAATAATTAAATGTAGCGGCATTCAAGCGAATGAAATTCGAGAATTGATAAGTTGCTGAGAAGACATGCCCGGGGGCAAGTGTAATTCCGCCTTGCAGCGCCATTTTGTATAACTCAAGTGAATCTACCTTCTCAGGCAACTGGACCCAAAGAACGAATCCACCTGAGGGCCGCGTTAAGCGCGTACTTTCCGGGAAATAACGCATGACAGCATCGGACATCAATTCAACATTGCGGGCATACTCGTGTCGGATGCGACGAAGATGCTGGTCATAACCACCACCTTCGAGAAACTCGGCAACTGCCATCTGTGACAAGGTTGGGGACGATGCACTGAGAGTAAATTTCAGCCACTCTACTTCGCTGCTATAGCGACCCGGTGCAACCCATCCGAGGCGGAGTCCTGGACTGATATCTTTGGAGAACGAGGATAATAGGATGACCAGTCCTTTTGTATCAAAGGTTTTGCAAACGAGAGGACGTTTCTCGCCGAAGTAAAGCTCGCCTGAAACATCGTTCTCGATAAGCGGAATATCATGCTTTGCAAGCAAATCAACCAGCGCTTTTTTCCTTCCGTCTGGAATTTGGCTACCCAGCGGATTGTTGAAATTTGAGATCACAATAACCGCGCGAATAGGGTTATGTTCGATTGCGAATTCCAACGCTTCCACGCTGATGCCATCATGCGGATGAGTGGGAATCTCGAGCGCACGTAAGCCATGCGCTTCAAGCATTTGAAGTGTGGCGAAATAGCAAGGCGACTCAATCGCAACGATATCACCTGGCCGACAGACAGCGTGCAAGCTGAAATCAATGGCTTCTGTCCCTCCTGAGGTAATTAGGATATCTCCTGGAGAAAGATTACAGCCGGCATTGACCATCCGTCGCGCGATCTGGACCCGCAGTGCATCCAGCCCTGGTGGGAATTGGTACTGATGTGCATTGACTCCCTGTTGGCGAACAATTTTCGCAATAATACGATTGATTGTTTGAATAAGCCGGAGATCGAGATGGGGAAGCGCCGCCCCAAGCTGAACCAGATTTGGATTGGCTGTATCACGCATGAGCATCATGACCAGTTCATGCAGGCTGACAAGGCTAGGATCACGACGCGGCGAGGATGTTTCCGGTTCAGGCAAACGCTCCTCGATGTGAGCACGCACATAGTAGCCAGATTGCGGACGCGGCTCGATCAATCCCTGTCTCTCCAATAACGAATAGGCTTGCAGGATGGTACTAATACTTAGGTTTTGCTGTTGACTCATCTGACGCACTGAAGGAATGCGCTCACCAGGCGCGTAGGTGCCACGACGAATCAGCTCGGCAAGTCGTTCAGCAAGCTCCTGATACCGCAGAATTTTGGAATGACTTAACAACGACATAACAACCCTAACAGTTAGATGGATTTTGACCAGTACAGTTTATTCTATCATCAACTGTTATGATTACAATTTGCATAATTTGCTTCTGTACCGCTACAAGGTCTTATGTAATACTATGAACATGCGAAACATTATCGATTGGAGATCAAATGAATTTAACTTCAAAAACCCCGAGGATTGAATTGCTCCTTCATCCACATCAGGTACTAAACCTGGATAACCAGCATCGAATGGCTATTGAATGTAAGAATGGCGTGATTTGGGTTACAAGCACGGGCGAGTATCAAGATTACATGCTATGTGCCGGAAAACGATATATGCCGAGAACGAAAGGCACTGTTGTCATCGAAGCCCTCGATGAATCACGTGTGGAAATTGAAGAGAACAAGTAAGCATCAGATTTTGAATCCTACCTCCTCCAACCTCTTTCGTGCCACAGTGGGGCAATAGGCACGAGAGGGGTATTTTGTTTATTCTACTTGAGTTAATCTTGCTCGCAAGCTGCCTGATCAGCGACTGTTTCAATGCGCAACTGATCGAACTGCACACGCAGATCAGGAGCACTATCGGTGTAGATATTAACGCCGACTTGCAAAATATCTGGTAAATCGGGACGATCAAACGACTCTGCTAATCGCCAGGGTTCATTTGAGTCAACGTGACGTTTATAAAGGTTGAAGGTATGTCCAAACCTGCAGAGACGTAATTCGGCATCAGAGGAGTCCCACTCAGGGCCATGATATTTACTAAAACTATCAGTCGTGTTCTTCGTTTCTATTGAAAGTCCATCACCATCCTCTCCATTGCGCGTCATGAGACCGCCGAGTTGGACAGATCCATCCCCGCCCGGAGGCTGGGTTGGATCAGAATTCTTTGAAGTATGTACATCTGCTGTGATTTTGAAGTTTCCATCCACAGACTTATAAACAAGTACACCACGCTGTTCCATGAACCATAATGCATGATGTTTGAGTGTCAGAATTAATGAACCATTTTCAGTTGTGATATCAACAAGATGTGAGTTGAAAGCCGACCAATCTTCAAAGCCTGAGATGTTCGTTGCAGTAGGAGCAACAGTTTTCGTGGGCTTTACGGTCGGAAGGGGAGAGGGCGTTTGAGAGGGTATTTCGGTTGGGATCATTTGTGTTGCTGGTGAGCTGCAAGCTGTGAGCAGGGCGAATATAAGGATAAAAAGGAAACTCTTCAAATGGAAATAACGCATCATATTCCGTTCTCCAGTAAAGTTTGATAAATAAGCAACGAGCAGGGACTTTCCTCCTCCATATCTGGAGAAACCATAATTTCAGAACGGTTTGAAGATCATCAGCCACAACACAAGTGCAGGAATAATATAGCCCACTACGACCAAACCAGTTATATCCGTTTTTTTAAGCAGAACAGCAACTTCCTCTGTGCCAGCGGGTATTTCCGCAGGATATTCTTTTGATCCTTTTCTGTAGGGCGATCCGACCAGTTTTCGTAGTACTTTATAGGTCCGCTCGCTCATCCAAACCATCCAGATAAAGACGAATATCATCAGGACAATTGAAAGCCAAACCCAGACCTTATTCCAGATATGGATAAAAAAAGGCAGTGCCAAGCCCGTCAAGCCCATACCCAGGAAAGCGACAAACATGATTTCAAGCGTTGAATCAGATAGGTCCAGCATGGCACGGATGCGGGCGAAATCTGTTTCACTTCGAATTCGAAATGCCAGCGCGGCGGAGGTGCCATGCGCAAGGAAGAAGGTGAGCGCTGATAGAACATGCAGGAAGATCAACCATCGAATCAGTGTAGCGATCATAAGGGACTCTTTTCTATTGGGAAGTGATGTAAAGCATTATGACACGAACGAATCGTCTCTTTGGTATTCTATACTGCACACGGTACGGAGTCAAATTTCTCTAGTAGCATGGCCGCCCGCCCAAATTTATGTTAAGTAAAAAATAAAGTGGGTGTCATTCCTAGATGACACCCACTCTTTGTTTTAATTCAATACTTTGAGACTTAGCTAACAATTTGCCATAATGATTTATCTCTTCAGTATCCAAGAGTTCCCGTTCTGTTCATAGCCATAGGTGCTGGCGTTATTTTTCAACCATAAGACTTGCCTGACGTGGATCGGAGCCTGATCTTCTGGCTTCCCGCTCCATTCCTGTAACAATTTATTTACATCTGCACCAACAAAGTTGATTTGGGGAATCTTTGATTCTATTTCAATACGTAGTGCTGCTGCATAAACAAGGAATGGGTCGATGTTAATTTCTTTGAGTTTGTTTAAAACTTCTGGATGGACCAGAATATATTTCCCGCCATTGCTTAGTGCTTCCTGCATGGATGTCATCCCTTCTCCCAACACTAATCTAGATCCAGCGCCACCTGTGGAACTTTGCGCAATGCTGCCCAGTAAATCAGCCAACTGATTGTTTGGCGCATGATTTCGCGAATTAGGTGTAGGTTTCGAGCCTCCTAATTCCAATAGTGGTGGAGTAGTCTTTGCACCTTCAATAACACCCATAGCTATGATTCCTGTTGCTATGTAAAGATCAATATCTTTTGTAACAGTACAGTGATACTGAAAGACGATGGAGCATACAATCATGCCCGCCCGGGCGCCATTCAGGTAATCCAGCCCATGTTTTTTCATAATTTCGTTATATTGATCCTGATATTCCTGCTGAACTTGAGCAATCTCCATGCGCGGCTTATCCTGTTCAGGAAATTTTGTGACCAATGGTTTTGCCATGACGTCAATTCCATTTTGCTTACAATAGAATGCAAACAAATTCATCAACTGGGGCCAGGCTTCGTTTACTTGGTTTGAAAGGACCACCACGCCGGGCGCGACATCATTTCTATAATTTAACGATCTATATAGGCTTGTTCCCGCCAAACGGGCCGCAGCTGAAAGAACAGTCCCAGCATGAGGTTTTCCGCCTACAAGCGGAAGTCTCCCCTGGAACACCTTTAGGAATTCCATCGCAGCGTCATAGCGTTTTTTCTGCATTTCGGGCGAAAAGAAAGAATCATCCGTGGTCGGTGACTTCAACGGTTGCTTTTGAGGTACCCGAGTGGGTTCTTTTTTGGGGGACTTCTTGAATAGATCAGATAGTGGCATGATAAGCTCCTTGATGTTATGTTTCCACCGAATTGATGGGGAGATTATTCCAAATTCCATCCCATAGGACAATATGACAATCTTCCTTTTATATAGGAAAAATTACGAAGATTTCAGATTCGTAAAGTTGAGTTAATCCCCAACTTCCATAAGTCATACGATGGGGAGCAGACTTCTTTACCATGTATGGCTGCATATAAAATTGTAATTTATTTATTTCACCAACACGGTGAAAACTGGCTTTTGAGCCGCATTTTCGGTCATGCCCTGATAATAACCAAGTGTTATGGTGGTGCTGCCAGGCGCTATGGCTTTAAAGCGCCATACGTCCTTGCCGCTCGAAGTGGGTTTGTTTGGATCGTCAGGCATATGATCTTTCCAGATATATTCGACAATCTTGGAATCTAATGCCTCCGCCACCTCCCAGTGATAGTCTGAGGTAAGATAGGTTTTGACAGTAATAGTGAACTCGTTGCCCGCAGCGACCTCGATGGGCTTTGCTGGATCTGATAGTTCGAGCTCTGCAGCGTTGGGTGTAGGTCTTAATGGAATTGGCGTGATGGTTGGCCGGACTGGTGCTCCATTTCCACTGCAGGCTGAGAGGATAAGGGCTGCAAGGAGAACGGTAAAAAACAGTTTTCTCACAAGGGTCTCCTACTGAAAAATGATTTCTTTAACATTCTATATTTCACGCGTGTAGGACAAATTATCCTGCGAGTACGATGTGTCAATTTGTCCTACCATGCCTATTTCACGACTACGGTGAAAACTGGCTTTCGAGCTGTATAGACTGTCAGGCCCCGATAATAGCCAAGTGTGATGGTGGTTTGGCCGGGTCCTACGGCTATAAAGCGCCAGACATCTCTGCCACTTGAACTAGGATTGTCTGGATGATCAGGTACATGATCCTTCCAAACATATTCAACAATCTTCGAATCTAATGCCTGATCCACTCCCCAGTGATAGTCTGGTGTAAGATAAGTTTTGACAGTGATCGTAAACTCATTGCCCGCAATGACCTCAATGATCTCTGCTGGATCTGATAGTTTGAGCTCTGCAGTGTTGGGCGTAGGTCTGGGTGGATGAGGGGTGACAGTTGGCTGGGGTGGTACTTCAGTGAGTAACCCATTGCAAGCCGGGAGGATAAGGGCTGTGAGGAGAAAAATAAAAAGTAGTTTTCTCACAAGGATCTCCTAGTAAAAACTATCTCTTCAACATTCTTTATTTCACACGCGTAGACAAATAGTCAATTTGCCTTACCGTTTCAATGTTCGATATTTGACTCGATATGGGTTTAAATCTTTTTCAAACTTCTCAGCATGGTTTCGTTATGAAATCAATTGCCAAGGTACAGCCTGGCAATGGAATGATGTGGGTGCAGATTTTATCATGTGCCTAATCGTTCGACTCTTTTCCGTACCAGCCAAAGTGGAACGAAGGCAAATCCTACTGCAAACGTGGAGCCGAGGAGTAGCCCAACCAGGTATCCATATAATATTGGGAATTCCAGAAATTGGGCAAACCCTAATGGCGCAATGAATAGTCCAAAACTGATTGGCAAATAAATGATCGTGAGGATCTGTCCAAAGCAGCCCATCATACCGCTGTTCATTCTACGCGGATCCTCCCAGGTAAAATTTGCTCCGGCAACACCAAAGGATAGGAGTATGCCGGCCATGCCTGCCAGACACAAGGTAATGGCGATAAAACTATAAATAAATTCTACAATGGACAATCCTTGCAAGATGGAGATCACCGTGAGAAATATGAATCCAAGACCCAGAGCAGGTAAATACGCAACGAGGAATTTTGAGGCAAGTAAATGCCAAACACCAACTGGAGAGACTTTCAACATCCAGTAATTCCTACCTTCGTGTGAAAAGCCCATTCCCGCCAGCCGGGAAAGCAGCATCCAGCCCACAAAAAGTGACATCCCGATGTTGACATAAGTCAAAGCAATTCGAACTGAATTCATAAACAAAGTGGGAGCCGCTCCTAATCCAGCAGGCAGTCCCCCGCCTCGATGGAGCAGGACCAGCGTGTATACCACACCAAGGATAAGGGGCGAAATCAACTGAGACAGGCTGCGCAGATCGCGTCTTAGTGTGAGAAAATCCTTTTGAAGGATGGCAAGCACCGGTTTGGGAAGTAAGCGGACAAGTCCAGGGCGGATTGGGGTTGTGC
>WNFX01002428.1_pt1 | contig 18858 bp, 17 predicted proteins | sample 5400111 | NCBI WGS metagenome assembly WNFX01 (sample SAMN13153363, study PRJNA577476) | soil metagenome | isolation source: 40 cm soil or saprolite under grassland replicate 1 | place: USA:California | collected 2016-06-15 | reverse complement strand
CGACGGTGCGCCCGGCGCGCGCGAGCCTGAGCTTCAGGTGTTTCTCGCCGACCACGCGCTGGCCGAGCACCTCGAACTCGTCGCAGAAGAGCGGCTGGGGAAAGCCCTGTCCCCAGACTTGATGATCGAAGAGCTGCGCGAGGCCGAGATCGAGGTACGCGGGTTCCAGCGGACCGTCGGTCTCGACCGCGCGGGCAAGCTGCGCGGGCGAGAGCAGCCCGTGAGCCACGGCTTCGAAGCTCTCCGCGAATCGCGCGAAATCTTGAGCGCGCAGCGTGAGGCCCGCTGCTGCGGCGTGCCCGCCGAAGCGCAGGAGCAAGTGCGGTTCGCGCTTCGCGACGAGATCCAGGGCGTCGCGCAGATGCAAGCCGGCAATCGAACGGCCCGAGCCGCGGATCTCGCCGGCACCGGCCGGGGCGAACGCGAAGGTCGGGCGGTGGTGGCGGTCCTTGACGCGCCCGGCGAGGATGCCGACCACGCCCTGGTGCCAGCCCGGGTCATACAGGCTGATGCTGGAGGTCTCGCCCACCGAGAGCTTCGCCATCAGCTCGTCGGCCTGCGCCTGCATGTCGGCTTCGATCGTGCGGCGCGCGCGGTTGAGGTCGTCGAGCTGCCGGGCGATCTCGAGGGCTCGTCCGCGGTCTCCGGTCGTCAGGCACTCGATCCCCAGGCTCATGTCGGACAGGCGTCCGGCCGCGTTCAAGCGCGGCCCGAGCAGAAACCCGAGGTCGAACCCGCTCGCGCGCGAAGGATCGTGGCCGGCAACGGCGAACAGCGCGCGCACGCCTTCCTGCATGCGGCCCGCACGGATGCGTTTCAGGCCCTGCGCAACGAGGACGCGGTTGTTGAAATCGAGCGGCACGACGTCGGCGACCGTGCCGAGCGCCACCAGGTCGAGCATATCGCCCAGATTCGGCTCCGTCTTGCCCGCGAACCCTCCGCGCTTGCGCAGCTCGGCACGCAGGGCAAGCATCACGTAGAACATCACGCCGACCCCCGCAAGGCTCTTGCTAGGAAACGCGCAGCCTGGCTGGTTGGGATTGACGATGGCCGCGGCGCGCGGCAGCTCCGAGCCGGGCAGATGGTGGTCGGTGACGATCACCTCGATGCCGAGCCGGCCCGCCGCAGCCACGCCCTCGACGCTGGCGATTCCGTTGTCCACCGTGATGAGGAGCTCGGGTTTCGACTGCGCCGCGAGCGCGACGATCTCCGGGGTCAGCCCGTAGCCGAACTCGAAACGGTTGGGGACGAGATAGCCGACGTTCGCGCCGAACGCGGAGAGCGCGCGCATGCCCACCGCGCAGGCGGTCGCGCCGTCGCAGTCGTAGTCGGCGACGATCAGCATGCGCTTGCCGGCTGCGATTGCGTCGGCAAGCAGGGCTGCCGCGCGCTCCGCGTTCAGCAAGTGGGAAGGCGCGATAAGACCGGAGAGCGCGTCCTCGAGCTCCCCGCGCCGGCTGATGCCTCGTGCCGCGCAGACGCGCGCAAGGACAGGGTGCAGGCCCTCGCGCACGAGCTGGTCGTGCACGCGCAAGGGAACCGGGCGGGTGGTGATCTGGGACATCGGCTATGCGTAGGCCGAAAGCGGCCTGCGCAGCCGCCAGAAATAGCGCAGGTCCGAACGTACGGTCTCGACCTCGAGCAGCGAATCCGCGCCGCACAGATGCAGCGTGAGCATTCCGATCCGGCTGGACTTCAGAGCGGCGAGCAGCGGCAGAAACCAGTCGCGCTCGAGCCCTGCGCGGCGCTCGTGAGGCTGCGCCTCCTGCGGAGCGTTCAAAACGACCAGCGCAATGCCCTCGTCCCCCAGGGCGGCGAGAACGGAGCCGGCGTCCCTCGGCAACGCCCGGACCGGGATTGCCGCAGCAAGCGCGAGGCCCCGGGCAAGCGGATCGTCGGCGAACACCGCGGAGAAAGGCCGGGTTTTCGCGGCGTCGATGATGCCCCCGCCCCAGAACCAGACGCTGTTCAACGCCAGCTCCCCGCGCGCCTCGCGCTCGGCGTTGACGGGGTGTTCGTGCAGCAGCATCTGGGCTTCGTTCATGAGCGTGTGGAAGCGCATCGCATCGGGCCCGAATGGGAGCTTCTCATCGAGCGCGGCGCCGCGCGCCGCGGTAGCCGGCGTGGTCTGCATATCCGGCGTCTTCTGGAGTCGCACGTACCAGCGCGCCGGCTGCAAGGGGTGGAAGAGCATCGTCTGGCCGAAATGGCGGTTGAGCGCCTCGACGAGCGCTTCCGACTCGGAGCGCGAAACCTCGAAGGAGGCGCTGTCGGCGAGGCCAAGGCTGTCGCGCCCTACCTGCAGGTGCACGGGATCGGCCCGCATCCAGTAGTGCCGTTCGGGCGCCCCGCCGTCCGCGAGCAGCGTATAGGGAGCGACGGGCCAGTCGCGCTGCTTCGCCACGCCGAAGCGCTCGAACAGCCAGGCTTCGGGCGAGGAGAGCGCCCTGCGCCTGCGGCGTCCTCTCGCGATCAGCGTCTCCGCAGCCGCGAGGCCGTCTCCGCGTGGAAGTCCCTCGGAAGGGAAGAAATTTGGAATATACAGTTCACAGTGCATCCGATTTCGAGTTTATCACCGCTTATGGCACACTTCGCGCGTGCAATACGAACTCCTCGTCGGGCTGCGCTACACGCGCGCCAAGCGCCGCAATCACTTCATCTCCTTCATCTCGCTCACCTCGATGCTCGGCATCGCGCTCGGCGTCGCCGCGCTGATCGTTGTGCTCTCGGTGATGAATGGGTTCCAGAAGGAAGTCCGCGCGCGCATCCTCGGTGTGGTCTCGCATGTGCAGATCACCGGAGCGGACAACCGGCTCGCGGATTGGCAGACGGTGGCGCGGGAATCGGTCGAGCATCCGCTGGTGGCGGCGGCGGCGCCGTTCGTGAACGCGCAAGGGATGCTCGTGTTCGGTGCGAGCGTCCGGGGAGCGCTGGTGCGCGGCATCGTGCCGGCGCTTGAGCAGAAAGTCGCCGAAATCGGCTTGCACATGACGGCGGGGAAGCTCGAGTCGCTCGTGCCCGGAGAATTCGGCATCGTCCTCGGGTCGGAGCTCGCGCGCGCGCTCGGCGCGAGGGCCGGAGACAAGGTGACGCTGATCGCACCGCAGGGGCTGGTCACCCCGGCGGGCATTCTTCCGCGGCTCAAGCAGTTCACCGTGGTGGGCGTCTTCGAGGTGGGCATGTTCGAATACGACTCGGGTCTCGCGCTCATCCATCTCGAGGATGCGCAGAAGCTCTACGGCATGGGGGATCGCGCCTCGGGCGTGCGGCTCAAGCTGCGCGATCTGTTCCAGTCCCGGGAAGTCGCGCGCGACCTGATCGAGCGCCTGCGCGGCGATCTGTATATCTCGGACTGGACCCGCAGCCACGCCAACTACTTCCGCGCGGTGCAGATCGAGAAGACCATGATGTTCATCATCCTGCTCCTGATCGTGGCGGTGGCGGCGTTCAACATCGTGTCGACGCTGGTGATGGCGGTCACCGATAAGCAGCCCGACATCGCCATTCTGCGAACGCTGGGCGCGAGTCCCGGCGGGATCATGAAGATCTTCATCGTGCAGGGCGCGCTGATCGGTGCGATCGGCACGCTGATCGGCGTCGCCGGAGGGATCGCGCTCGCGCTCAACATCGACGTGGTGGTGCCGTTCCTCGAGCGTCTCCTGAACGTCCAGTTCCTGTCGCGGGAGGTGTACTACATCACCGACCTGCCTTCCGATCTCCAGAGTAGCGACGTGGTTGCGATTGCGCTCGTATCGCTCGCGCTGTCGCTGCTTGCGACGCTCTATCCGAGCTGGCGCGCCGCCCGCGTGAATCCCGCCGAGGCGCTGCGCTATGAGTGAGGTGCTCGCCTGCCGCGACCTGCGCAAGACTTTCCGCGAGGGAAGGGAAGCGGTGCACGTGCTTCAAGGGATATCGCTGAAAGTCGAAGAGCGGGAAATAGTCGCCATCGTCGGCGCCTCCGGCTCTGGCAAGAGCACGCTGCTGCACCTGCTCGGGGGCCTCGACGACCCGACTTCGGGTGAAGTCGACGTGTCAGGGCGGGCGACGCACAGTCTTTCCGACGGGGAACGAGGGCAAGTACGCAACCGCTCGCTCGGGTTCGTCTACCAGTTCCACCACCTGCTGATGGAGTTCACCGCGCTCGAGAACGTGGCGATGCCGCTCCTGATCCGGCGCACGCCCCCTGCTGAAGCGCGCGAAGCCGCGGCGGCGATGCTGACTGAAGTGGGCCTCGCCGAGCGCCTAAATCACACCCCCGGGGAGCTTTCCGGAGGCGAGCGCCAGCGGGCGGCGCTCGCTCGCGCGCTCGTTACCCGGCCCGCCTGCGTGCTCGCCGACGAGCCGACCGGGAACCTCGACCGCAAAACCGCCGATGGCGTGTTCGGGCTGATGCTCGAGCTCAACCGCGCGCACGGCACCAGCCTCGTGATGGCGACCCACGAACCCTCGCTCGCCGCGCGCGCGCACCGCGTGATGCGCCTGCAGGACGGGGTGCTGGTGCGGGAGAGGTGAGTGTTACGGGCTCATCGCGCGAAAACGAGGACGAGGGCGATACCTAAGGAGACTGCTGACAGCGCCGTCGCCGCGACGCAGAGCAGGACCGCTCGACGGAGTTTCGCTTCCGCGATCGAAGCGGCCTCTTCCAGGGCCGCCACCGTGCTCTGCAATTGCTCTGCCAGCTCCTTGATGTGCGCCGCGTTCTGAGACGCCGCGGATTGAAGCTCAGTGATCTGCTGCTGCAGCAACAGGGTCTGATTCGCGACCGCATCGGCGTTCTTCCGCGTGAATACCGGGGCGGCGGCTGAAATGATCGTGCCGATGTGAGGCAGTACGGCCTTGAGTGCGGGGATGAGCCAGGCTGGCATGGACCCCTCAAGACTGCTGCGATACGGGCTTCATGGGCACTCCTTCGAAACTCCGAGCCCCTTCAGGAAAGCACGGCGAACTGTTCCCGCAGCGATGGCGGCAGCAACCTGTTTCGAGTAACGCTCTGCCCCACTGAGCTTTCTAACCCACCCTCGGAACGGAACGACACCTTCTGCTGTGTGACGCAGGGCGCCAACCGCTGCGCTACCTGCCGCGCTGGAGCCACGCTCAATGAGGCCTGGATTGTTGGCGGAAGCAGGTGCATCCAGGTCCGGGCCAAGCACCTCATCAAGGGCGCGAACCCTCGCTTTGAGAGAGGCGCAGCTCTGATCTGACGGTACCGAGTAAGGCTCCTTGTGCGCTTCCACAAGGACAGCCGGTATTTCCGCGTGAACCACGTTCAAGTCACTGAGCGGAGTTGCAGCCGCATTCACAACGTCCGGCTGCTTTTGTGTTGTGCAGGCCACCAACACGAGTGCGAGCAAGACAGGAGCTGATCGGTGCACGGCGCTGATGAGTATAGACCTGTGGTAATGAAGAAGGCTAATCTGCTCCAACTATCCCGAATTTGTTCCCGCACGTCTCGCGTTGCGCCTTCGCCAGGCGAGGACCACATGCGCGCGCCAGGCGAGCTGCACGGCGACGTAGCCGGCGATCGCGAGCCCGACCGCGAGGGCGACGAGCCCCACGGCGAGGGGTTTTCCGAGCGAGAGCGCCCATTCGAATAACGCGCGCAGCCAGACGACGAGATTCGACCAGTCGAATCCCGGAGGATGGCTGAGGGGCGCGCTGTCGCCCGGCACGAGCAAGGTGCCGATCCAGTACGCGATCAAATAGATCGGACCGATCGTGAACGGATTGGTGTAGAGCGTGACTGCCACTGCGACGGGCAGATTGACGCGGAACGCGACGGCGAGCAGCGCCGCGACGGCGAACTGCACCGGGTTGCTGCCCGGCACGAGCCCCGCGAACATGCCCGCCGCCACGCCGCCCGCGACCGATCGCCGGTTGATGTGCCACAGGTTGGGGTGAAGGAAGAACGTGCCGAAGCGCGCGATGTACCGGTTGTTCCGGATAGTCTCGTGGCTCGGCAGGTATTTCTGGAAGAATTTTCGCGGCATGGCCGGCTAGCATATCAACCTCCGGGACCTCCGGCCGTTAATCGCGGAATGAAGAGCGCCCCGAGCCGCCGATGAGATTTGCCGCGTTGGGGTTTGCGCTCGGGGTGTGGCTGCTGCAGCACCAGCCCGAGCTGCCGGGGGCTGCCGGGCTCGCGTTCGTCTGCGCGATTGCGGCGATCGGCGCAGCCGGCTTCTCCAGGCGTGTTTCGCCGATCGTCGCGGCGGGCGCGAGCTTCATCGGCTTCGCCGCTCTCGGTTTCGCCTGGGCCGCGGTGCTCGCGGACCTGCGGCTCGCGGACCGCTTGGATCCGGAGTTGGAGGGGCGCGACGTGCTCGTCAGCGGCGTCGTCGCCGGACTTCCGCAAGCCTTCGACCGCGGCGTGCGCTTCGATTTCGACGTGGAATCCCCGGGGACCGGAGTGCCGCGGCAAATCGTGCTCTCGTCCTACGGCGGATTCGCTCCGGACGACTCCCAGGGCGTCCTCCCGGTGCGCGCCGGGGAGCGCTGGCGCTTCACGGTGCGGCTGCGCCGGCCGCACGGCAGCGCCAACCCGCACGGATTCGATTACGGGGCCTGGCTTCTCGAGCGCGGCATACGCGCGACCGGTTACGTGAGGATGCCCTCGCGCCGCGGGACGGATGAGCGTGCGCAAGTCCCGCCCGAGCGTCTTGCGGCGCGCGTGCCGCGGCCCCGATACTGGATCGAGGGCTTGCGCGAGGCCGCGCGCGAAAGAATCCGCGGCGCACTGCCCGAGCGCCCCTACGCGGGCATCCTGATCGCGCTCGCGATCGGCGACCAGAACGCGATCGACCCGGGGCAGTGGCAGCTCTTCGCCCGCACCGGAGTGAGCCACTTGATGAGCATTTCGGGGCTGCACGTGACCATGGTCGCGGGCCTGCTCGCGGTGCTCGTGTCCTGGTGCTGGCGGCGCAGCGAGACTCTCGCGCTCGCCTTGCCCGCGCAGAAAGCCGCGGCGCTCGCCGGCTTTCTCGCCGCGTTCGCCTACTGCCTCGTTTCCGGATTCGCGGTTCCCGCCCAGCGCACGCTGTACATGGTCGGCGTGGTCGCCGTCGCGCTCTGGTTCGGCCGGGCGACCAGCGCCTCGCGGGTGCTCGCCGCGGCGCTCTTCATCGTCCTCGCGCTCGATCCCTGGGCGGTCCTTTCGCCGGGCTTCTGGCTTTCGTTCGCCGCGGTCGCGGTGATTTTCTTCGTGGCCACCGGTCGCACCGCCAAGGCCCACTGGCTCGCGCAGTGGGGAAGGGTGCAATGGGCGGTCACCGCCGGCCTCGCTCCGCTGCTCCTCGTGCTGTTCCAGCAGGTGTCGCTCGTCTCTCCGGTCGCCAACGCGCTCGCAATCCCGCTCGTGAGCTTCGTCATCACCCCGCTCGCGCTTGCCGGCGCGGCGCTCCCCTTCGACTGGCCGCTTGCGCTGGGGAACGCGATTCTCGATACCCTGATGGCGGCGCTCGAGTGGCTGGCTGCGCTCCCGAGCGCGGTCTGGCATCAGCACGCCCCCCTCGCGTGGACCGTGCCGCTCGCGCTCGCCGGGATCGCCTGGATGCTGCTCCCGCGCGGGGCCCCGGCGCGCTGGCTCGGCGTGCCGCTGGTGCTCCCGCTTTTCGCCGTTTCGCCGCCGTCACCGGGTGCGGGCGAGCTCTGGATCACCGTTCTCGACGTGGGGCAGGGGCTTGCGGTGCTCGCGCGCACGGAAAAACACGCGCTGCTCTACGATGCCGGCCCGGCGTTCAACGCGTTTTCAGACAGCGGCAGCCGCGTGATTCTTCCCTATCTCCGCGGCGAAGGCGTCGATAGTCTCGACGCGCTCGTCGTGTCCCATGACGACCGCGACCATTCGGGCGGCGCGGGCTCGGTGCTCGGGGCGATGCGCGTCGGTCTGCTCTGGTCGTCGCTTTCGCCGGATCACGCTCTGCTCGCGGCGCCCGCGTGGCGCGCGCCCTGCGTCGCCGGGCGCAAATGGCTCTGGGATGGAGTCTCCTTCGAATTCCTCCACCCCTCCCCGGAGGCGCCTGAAGGCCGCGCGGCGCGCGCAAACAACCGGAGCTGCGTATTGCGGATCGAAGCCCCCGCGGGCCGCGTCTTGCTCACCGGAGACATCGAGCGCGCCGCAGAGCGCGAGCTTCTGCAGCGCGTGCCGGCGCTCCTGCCCGCGGAGGCGCTGCTCGTTCCCCATCACGGCAGCTCCACTTCGTCGACCCCGGAGTTCGTGAAGCAGGTGGCGCCGCGTCACGCGGTGTTCGCAGTCGGCCATCGCAACCGCTTCGGCCATCCGCGCGAGGACGTGCTCGAGCGCTACCGCGAGGCCGGCAGCGAGCTGCTCCGCACCGACACCGGCGGAGCGATCCAGCTGCGCTTTGCGCCGGGGAACCTGCACGTGGACGCCGAGCGCGTTCGCGCGAGGCGCTACTGGCACGAGTCCTCGAGCGGCTATACTCCGGGCGCGGAGAAGCCGGCTTGAATCTGAACGCGACGATCACGGTGAGAGGCGATCCCGGGCTGCTCCGGGAATACCGGGCCCAGGTCAATCGCCTTCTCAATGAAGAAGGCGGCGAATCCTACCGCGAGCTGCACTCGGCCGCGCGGCTGGAGTACGAGTTCAAGCTGCGCGGCGGAATTCCCTTCCCGCCTTTCGTGTCGGCTTCGCAGGCGTTCCCCGATCTGACCGTCGAGGTGCAATGGAGCGACGCCGCGTTGGGCAGGAGCGGCCGCGCGATCATCAGGAACGGCGTCCTCGCCGAGCAGGCGACGCAGTCGCACCCGCCCGGCGGCGCGGCTTTACAGGACGTCGCAGCCGATGCGGGCGGCGGGCTGCGGCTTGCCATCGCCTGCGCGCGCTGGCGCGAGATCTGGCACGGCTACGTCATCGCCTCGGACCAGCACGCTTTCTTCCGCATCGCGGGATCGGCCGGGTCCTGCGGGCTTTCCGCTTCCGATGGGATCGAGGCCGAATGGGCCGAGCGCTGGACGGTTTCCTCAGGCAATGCGGCTTACGCGGAGCTCGAGCCCCGCGAGCCGATCGCGGAAGACGAGCTGCGCGAGCTCGACCGGCTCGCGCAGGAATTCTCGCGCGAATGGATATGGTTCGAGGAGAGCGAGCCTGCGGAGACCGCGATCGAGCGTCGGCGCTTCGAGGACTACGGCTATCCGGTCCGCGCGGCGAACCTGCGCTCGGAAAAGCTGCGCAAGGTGCTCCGTCCGGAAAACGCCGGCCTTGCATTCGGCTCGTTCGGGGACGGCACGCGCTGGATTCCGGAGCTGCTGCGGCGCTGCTGGCTGCGGCCCGCGAAATGAGCGAACCTTTCCGGCGCCGCAAGCTGCAGTGCGCGAGCGCTGGCGGCCTGCACCGAGTCGCCTACCTCGAGTGGGGCGAGCGCGACAGCGGGAAAACGCTCGTCTGCGTTCACGGGCTCACCCGCTGCGCGCGCGATTTCGACCGCTTGGCCGCGGAAATGGTCCGGCACGGCTACCGCGTCGTCTGTCCCGACGTCGCCGGGCGCGGCGATTCCGACTGGCTCGAGAATCCGATGGAGTACGCGGTGCCGACCTACGCGTACGACATGGTGACCTTGATCGCACGCCTGGACGTGGAATCAGTGCATTGGGTCGGCACCTCCCTCGGCGGGCTGATCGGGATGACGATCGCGGCGATGCGCGGTTCGCCGATCAAGAGGCTGGTGCTGAACGACGTCGGGCCGGTGCTGACAGCGGTGTCGCTCGAGCGCTTGAGCTCTTACGTCGGCAAGTGGCCGCCTCTCCCGACGATCGAAGCGGCCGAGCTGTTCGTGCGCTCGACCAGCGCGTCCTTCGGCCCGCACACCGACGCCGAATGGCGTTTCCTCACCGAGCATGTCGTGCGAAAGAACGCGGACGGGTCGCTGCGCATGCACTACGACCCGGCGATTGCCGTGCCGTTCAACGCCGAGCTGTCGCGGAAGGACGTGGAGCTGTGGAGCTTCTACGATGCGATCCGCTGCTCGACGCTCGTCCTGCGCGGCGAGCAATCGGACCTCCTCAGGCGCGACACCGCCGAGCAGATGTCTGCGCGCGGCCCGCGGGCGAAAGTCGTGGAAATCGCCGGTGTCGGCCACGCGCCCACCCTGCTTCACGACGATCAGATCGCGATCGTGCGGGATTTTCTGCTTGGAAGCTGAGCGAACTCAATTGGGCGCCGCGTGCCCTGCTAGCCGCTCGCTCGCTCCGCCGGATCCTGCCGGTAGAAAAGCGCGAACTGCCCGTATAACTCCGGCCAGTCGCGCGCGAGCACGGCGGACTCGGTGAAGAAGGCTTCGCTCATCACCGCGAAGAACTCGGCTGGGTGCTCGGCGGCGTACTCGTCGATGAAGGTCGGACGGCCCGAGTCCACTTCCTTGCAAAAACGCTCATAAGCTTCTTCGAGAGTCCTGCGCCATTTGGCGGCGTCCATTCCGCTGCGCGCCGCCGGAAAATCCGCGTCACCCGCCCCATCCATGTGGATCTTGTGCGCGAATTCGTGGATCACCACGTTGTAGCCGCGCTCTGCCGATCCCACGTCTTCCCAGGAGAGGATCACCGGCCCGCCCGGCCAGGCTTCCCCGGCGAGTTCCTCGTCGAAGGTGTGCACGATTCCATGCTCGTCCATCTCTTCCTTGCGCACGCGGAATTCGCCGGGATAGACGACGACGCCGACCCAGCCGCTATAGACGTCCATGCCGAGATTGAGAATCGGCAGGCAGGCCTGCACGGCGATCGACAGGCGCACTTCGTCCGTGAGCTGAAAGCCCTGCGCGCCGTGCATTTGCTTTTCGGCGAGGAAGAGGACGACGAGCTGCTTCAGCCGCACCCCCTCCTCCTTCGAAAGGCCGCGCAGGAACGAGAGTCTCGAGGCGACTCGTTCCCACAGCGCTTCGTCGAGGCGCGCGCTCTTCAGCACGCGCTTGCGGCGCCAGTTTCGCAGAAAGGCCATTTAACGCTTCGAAGTAAGCACTACGCCGCCGAGCACGAGCGCAAAGCCGGCAAGGTGATAGAGATACAGCCGCTCGCCGAGCAGGACCACCGCGAAAAGCGTGCCGAATACAGGAATGACCGGATTGAAGAAGCCCGCAACGTTGGGTCCCACGATCGGCACTGCGCGATTCCAGCAGATGTAGGCAACGACCGACGGAAAGACGGCGAGATAGGCTATTGCGACCACGGTTTTCGGAGATATGACCATCGTCCCGCCCGCTGCGATCTCCGCGAGATAGAACGGGAGCGAGAATACGGCGCCCGCGGCCACCGTGACGAAAACGAACGACAAGGGCTGAACCGGCGGGCGCCATTTCAGCGCCACCGTGTAGATCGCCCAGAGCAACGCGCCTGCCAGGAGCAGGAGATCGCCCGGATTGAGCGAAAGCCGGGCGAGCGCGGGGACATCGCCTGCGCTCATGATGCAGGCAACGCCGGCGAGCGACAAAGCCATCCCCGCGAGCTGCCTGCCGCTGACGGTCAGCTTGAGCAGCCACCAGGAAAGCGGGATTATGAAAAGCGGCAGCGAGGCGTTGAGCAGGGTGGCGTTGACCGCTGTGGTGTAACGCACGCCCCAGTAGCCGAACATGGTGAACCCCGCGGTTCCGATCACGCCGAAGGCGGCGAGGGCGGGAACGTGCCTTCGAATAAGCGGCGCGTCCTCGCGCAGCTGCGCGGCAGCAAGCGGGAAGATCAAAGCCGTAGCGAGTGCCCAGCGCCAAAAGACCAGCGCGAATGGCGATACATCGAGGGTGATCGCGCGTGCCGCCACCCAGTTGCCGCCCCAGGACGCGGCGCTGATCAACAGCAGCACGGTGGGCAGCACGCGTCGCTGCGGGAAGGTGTCGGGCATCGGGGTCTTGGAAAAAACGGATTATCCGGGACGGCGCTCCCCTGCGCCATAGCGTGGGATAGACTTCGAGCATGGTTTCCACTACGCGCCCGGATCTCGCCGAAATCGTCGAGTCCGACGTCCTCAACACCGGAATCTCGGACGAGGACCGGCGCTCGCTCGCCCGGGCGCTAGCCTTCGCCGCGGACCTCTATGGCGAAAAGCTGCTGGGCACCGGCGAGCCGGCCTATGAGCACGCCGTGGGGACGGCGCGCAAGGCCGCCGAGCTAAGGCTCGACGCCCACGCGCGTGCCGCCGCGCTTCTTTTCGCCGTACCCGCCTATCTCCCCGCGGCCGAGGAAAAGCTGACGGAATCGTTCGGCGCGGCGGTCGCGTCGCTCGTCGCCGGCATTAGCCGACTCAATGAGCTGCGCGTCGTCGTGAAGACGGCCGCCCTGGGCAAGGATTCCGGGCCGCAGGCCGAGGTGCTGCGCAAAATGCTGCTCGCCATGGTGAAGGACGTGCGCGTAGTGCTGCTGCGCCTTGCGAGCCGCACGCAGACGCTGCGCTGGCTCGCGCGCGCCCCGGAAGCCGAGCGAGCGCAGCTCGCGCGCGAGACGCTCGACATCTACGCCCCCCTCGCCAATCGCCTCGGCGTGTGGCAGCTCAAGTGGGAGCTGGAAGACCTGGCGTTCCGCTACCTCCAGCCCGAGCTCTACAAGCGCATCGCCGGCATGCTCGATGATCGCCGCAGCGAGCGCGAGCGCTTCGTCGAGCAGGCAATCGGCGCTCTCGCCGACGAGCTCGCCCGCGCCGGAATCCGCGCAGAGATCACCGGCAGGCCGAAGCACCTCTACAGCATCTACAGCAAGATGCGCGCGAAGTCGCTCGATTTCTCGCAAATTCACGACGTGAGCGGCCTGCGCGTGCTGGTGGACGAGGCGAAGGACTGTTACACGGTGCTCGGCGTCGTGCACAACCTGTGGGCGCCGATCCCCAGGGAATTCGACGACTACATCTCACGGCCGAAAGCGAACCTCTACCGTTCGCTGCACACGGCGGTGATCGGTCCGGAGGGGAAGGCCCTGGAAGTGCAGATCCGCACCCGCGAGATGCACCGCGACGCGGAGCTCGGCGTCGCCGCGCACTGGCGCTACAAGGAAGGAGCGAACCGCGCGGCGGGAAAGGGCGACCCCTTTGACGAGAAAATCGCCTGGCTACGGCAGATGCTCGCATGGCGCGACGAGATCGTCGATGCCTCGGACTGGATCGAGCAGTCCAAGCACGCCGTGCTCGACGACAGCGTCTACGTGCTCACTCCGCAGGGCAAGGTCATCGACTTGCCGCAAGGGGCGACGCCCGTGGACTTCGCGTACGCGCTGCACTCGGACATCGGCCACCGCTGCCGCGGAGCCAAGGTGAACGGGGCTATCGTCCCTCTCGATTACCGGTTGAAGAATGCGGAAGTGGTCGAGATCATTACCGCCAAGACCGGGGGCCCGAGCCGCGACTGGCTCAATCCGGCGCTCGGCACCATCAAGACCTCGCGTGCGCGCAACAAGGTGCGCCAGTGGTTCAACAGCCGCGACATCGCGAGCGTTGTCGCTGCGGGCCGCGCCGCGGTGGAGCGCGAGCTGCAGCGCGAAGGAAAGCGCGCGAGCCTCGAGGATCTGGCAAAGCGCCTCGGCTTCGGCGAGCCCGACGAGCTCTTCGCTGCGGTCGGCCGCGAGGAAGTCGGCTCGCGGCAGCTGCAGAGCGCTCTGCGCGGCGGGACGGAGCGCGCGCGTTCGCAGGAAATTCCGCCGCACCCTGTTCGGGCCGGACAATCGAGCAGCGGGGTTCTCGTCGTGGGCGTCGAGCGCCTGCTCACGCAGCTCGCGCGCTGCTGCAAGCCCGCGCCGCCCGACCGGATTTCGGGATTCGTCACCAAGGGACGCGGCGTCTCGGTGCACCGTCACGACTGCACCAGCCTCGCGCGGCTCGCCGAGCGCTTTCCCGAGCGCATCATCGGCGCCGATTGGGGCAAGCGCGGTTCCCAGGCGTACCCCGTGGACATCGTCGTCCGCGGGAACGACCGGCAAGGGCTGCTGCGCGACGTGACCGAAACCCTGGTGCGGGAGAAGACCAACTTGATCGCGGCGAAGACGCAAACCCGCAACGACATCGCATCCATGTACTTCACCGTCGAAGTCGAAGACATCGACCAGTTGCAGCGCGCGCTGTCTGCGCTCGAGAACGTGCGCGGAGTTCTCGCCGCGGCACGGCGCTGACCCCGGGGGCTAGCGAGCACGTCCCGCAGCGGGCCCGCCCGCTCCAAATCCGGCCCAGAAATTGCTGCCTTTCCCTGCAGGGGCCCGGACGGGGGGAACGTGAAAATCTTGCCCAAAGAGGAATTCAGGGATTTGGCCGCGAAGAACGGCTGGTCCGAGGCCTTTGCGGAGGGTTACCTCGACGGCACCGCTGCACGAAGATACGGTACGCAAACTCCAAACTATCCCCTGGGCGATCTCGACGAGTATCGGCAGGGATTTCTGGCCGGCTACTCCTTAACGAGGGTGAAAAGATGCTGAGGCACGATCTCGACTCAGCGTCAGTGGCATGGTGCTTGCTGAACTAGAGGAGAGCATCACTTTGGGGAAGCGGTAATGGGAACAGTGACGGAGTTCAAGACCCTCGGGAAAGAAGGTCCTTCGGCCGCTTACGCGAGCGGAGTCGCCGACGGTCAGGTGGCCCGCGCCGGAGGCAGCGCGCTTGCTCTCTATCTTCAAGTCGGAATCGACGATTACGCCAGAGGCTTCCGCGCGGGGTTTTTTGGTCAACTGAACCACGCAGGGACCGCGGACCAGCGATAGGTTCTTCGCAGCACAGGGTGTGCGAGATCCGACACCTTTTGACGCCCAACCAACACACGAAGCAAAAGCCCAGGCGCGAAACCTGAGCTTTTTTCTTGGTCGGGACGTCTCGGGTCAATGCATGGGCAGCAGCCGGTGCGCCGCGTCCTCGAGGATGCGCGCCGTTCCGCGCATCGCGCGCGCGGCGGCTTGACAGATCCTCGCAAGGGCGTGCTTGGCAGAGTCCCAGGCCTCGACGCCCAGGTCGAGCAGCGCCTCGTAACGCTCCGCGGCCTCGAAGCTTGCCGCGTAGCGACGCTGCACGCTGGGCGGCAAAGAAGCAAGGGCGTCCTTCCAGAACGATGTGGTCATGGTCTTCCTCTTGGTTGGAAATCGCGATCGCTCGCGCGGCGCAGGGTCCGTGCGAGGGACCTTCATGATCATCTCTTTCAGTTGGCGCCCGGCTGCGGCGAACAGACGGGCGATGGCCTTCGCCTGTGCGCGTCTGGCAGCCCGTTCGAGTGCCAGCATTTCCGCGGGCGACGGAAAACGAAGATATTCCCCCGGGGTTCTCTCCATGTCATCGGTTCTTTTCGGCAGGCGATCTTATGCCGACGTCATAGCGATTTCCGTGCCACGCTTGATTATTCCCTGTGAATTCAGTGCCAACGCCGTCTACAGCAGGCAAAAGCGTCGTCAAATTGCGACGCGGACTGCTGCGGATTTTGCAATCGACTGATTTCTGGATTGTTCTGGTGTCGTCCGACGGCAACAACGGAGGAAGATGAGGGGCCCGGCTGGTAGAATGCGCCGCGTGTGCCCGCGCTTCTACGCAAGCCGACTCTGATCTTTCGGTAGTCAAAGGATTAGAGTAAAAGTGCGCATTCTGCTCAGCAACGACGACGGGTACTTCGCGCCCGGCATCGCGATCCTTGCAGAAGCGCTCTCCGGCCTTGCGAGCATCACCGTGGTCGCACCCGAGCGCGACCGCAGCGGCGCCTCCAACTCGCTCACCTTGGATCGGCCGCTTTCGGTGCGCAAATCCGCGAATGGCTTCCAGTTCGTAAACGGCACGCCGACGGACTGCGTTCACCTCGCCGTGACCGGATTGCTCGAGGAGATGCCCGACATGATCGTCTCCGGCATCAATCTGGGCGCGAACATGGGCGATGACACCATCTACTCGGGCACCGTCGCGGCGGCAACCGAGGGCTATCTGCTCGGTATTCCGTCGCTCGCGATCTCGCTCGCGAGCAAGGCCGGAAAACACTATGCCACGGCCGCGCGCGTCACGCTCGAGCTGGTCGAGCGCTTCCGGAAACGACCTCCGCGCGGGCCCGTATTGCTCAACGTGAACGTACCAGACGTTGCCTACGAGGCTCTGAAGGGTTTCGAGGTAACGCGCCTCGGCAGGCGCCACAAGGCCGAGCCCACGATCAAGACCAAGACTCCCCGCAACGAGACGGTGTACTGGGTGGGCGCCGCGGGGACCGCGCAGGACGCCGGGCCGGGCACCGATTTTCACGCGATCGCGTCCGGCTGCGTGTCGCTCACGCCGCTGCAAATGGATCTTACGCATCAGCAGCAGATTCCCGTGATCAAAGCGTGGCTGGCGGCGAAATAGTGCTCCCGAAAACCCGCGGCATCGGCATGACCTCGCAGCGCACGCGCGACCGCATGGTCGCGCGCCTGCGCGAGAAGGGCATACGCGACGAGGCGGTGCTCGCCGTAATGGGCGCCGTTCCGCGCCACATTTTTGTCGAGGAAGCGCTCGCCAGCCGCGCCTATGAGGATACCGCCCTGCCGATCGGCTTCGAGCAGACCATCTCGCAGCCTTTCGTGGTCGCGCGCATGATTGAAGCCTTGCGCGGAGATGCGCCTCTGGGAAACGTTCTCGAAATCGGTACCGGCTGCGGCTATCAGGCGGCATTGCTCGCGCGGCTCGCGAAGGACGCTTACTCGGTCGAGCGCATTGCGGGATTGCTGGAAAAGGCGCGCCGCAACCTGCGCCCTTTGCGGCTGTCAAACCTGAGGTTGGTGCACGCAGATGGCACGCGGGGATTGCCCGAAGCAGCGCCGTTCGACGGCATCATCGTCGCGGCGGCGGCACCCGGGATTCCCGCCGCGCTTTTGCAGCAGCTGGCGCCGGGTGGCAGAATGATCGTGCCCGTGGGAAGCGGCGATCAAGCGCTGTGCCTCATCGAGAGGACTCCGAGCGGATTGACGGAAAAATGGCTCGACGCCGTGCGTTTCGTACCTTTGAGAGGAGGCAAGCAGTGAAGCTGCCCGGGATTTTTTTCGTGGTGCTCGCGTGCGCGACTGTGGCCGGATGCGCGGGCCCCTACCGGGCGCCGGTCGTCGAACGGACCGTCGCGCGCCCCTCCTCAGCGAGGCCCGCGCCACCGCCCGCGGAGCAAAGGCCCGAGAGCTACATAGTCAAGCGCGGCGATACCCTTTACAGCATCGCGCTCGACAACGGCCTGGATTATCGGGACCTCGCCGCCTGGAACAACATCACCGATCCCGCCGCCATCAAGGCCGGGCTGGTGCTGCGCATGCGGCCGCCGGGGCAGGTGGCGGCGGCGCAGCCGGAGGTCGGGACGCAGGCCCAGCCGGAGGCCCGTGTGCAGGTGCAGCCGGTGACCGTGCCGGGCTCGGTGGAGGCGCGCTCGCTCGGCGGGGACTCGCGGGCAGGCGCGGAGCCGCCCCGAGCTGCGGGCGACCTTCTCAAGATCGGTCCCAAGGCGATGAAGCTACCCTATTCCGAGGAAAACCTCGCGATGCTGTTGCGGCAGACCCCGCTGCAGCCGAAGGCCGAACCGCCTCCGCCGCAGGCGGGAGCCGAGGATGGGCAAGACACGGTGGCCTGGATCTGGCCGGCCACCGGCCGCGTTCTCGCGGGATTCTCGGAGGCGACCAACAAGGGGGTGGACATCCTCGGCAAGGTCGGTGATCCGGTCTTTGCCTCGGCCTCTGGACGCGTCGTCTACAGCGGCATCGGGCTGCGCGGCTACGGGAAGCTCATCATCATCAAGCACAACCAGACCTATCTGTCCGCCTATGCCCATAACAGCAACCTGCTGGTGAAGGAAGGACAAAATGTGGTGAGGGGCCAGAAGATCGCCGAAATCGGCAATACCGATTCCTCCCAAGCGAAGCTTCATTTCGAGATCCGGCGTCTCGGCAAGCCCGTCGATCCCCTGAAATTCCTGCCGGACCGGCCGTCGTGAATTCGCGCGCGCCGGAGGAGGAACTCCAGGCGGATTGGGCCGGGAGTGACCTCGCCGACGCCGTCGAGCAGACCCCTGCGGTCTCCGGGGAGCCCGGGCGCCTGGCACCCGATGGGGCGGCGGAAGCCCCCTCGCGCGCGGAGCCGGGTGAAGATGCACCGGAAGCCGAGCCCTTGAGCGACGCGACCCAGCTCTACCTGCATCAGATCGGCCTCAATCGCCTGTTCACGCCGGCGGAGGAGCTGCATTTTGCCCGGCGTACCGTCGCCGGGGATTTCTCCGCCCGGCAGAAGATGATCGAGCACAACCTGCGTCTGGTGGTCAATGTCGCCAAGGCTTATCTCAACCGGGGCATGCCGCTTCTGGACCTCGTGGAGGAAGGCAACCTCGGGCTGATGCACGCGCTCGACAAATTCGATCCCGAGCGTGGTTTTCGGTTTTCCACGTACGCCACCTGGTGGATCCGGCAGAACATCGAGCGCGCCATCATGAACCAGTCGCGCACGATCCGGCTGCCGGTGCACGTGATCAAGGAGCTGAACACCGTGCTTCGCGCGAAGCGCCATTTGGAGGCGCATACCGAGCGCGAACCGACCGCGGAAGACATCGCGCATCTCGTCGGCAAGGACACCGATGAGGTGCTCCGATTGCTGTCGCGCGGCGAGCACATCTCTTCCCTCGACGCGCCGCTCGATGTCGATCCGATGCGCTCGATCGGCGAGTCGATCGCCGACGAAAGTGGTATGAGCCCCGAGCTGCAGCTGCATGCAAACGAAATCGAGTCACTCGTTCGCGAATGGCTCGTGCAGTTGAACGACAAGCAACGCGCCGTGATCGAGCGGCGTTTCGGCTTGAACGGAAGGGAATTGCTCACGCTCCAGCAGCTCGCCTCGCGGCTCATGCTCACGCGCGAGCGCGTACGCCAGATTCAGCTCGAGGCTCTTGCGCAGCTGCGGCGCATCCTGCGCCGGCGCGG
>WNFX01002427.1_pt1 | contig 18861 bp, 12 predicted proteins | sample 5400111 | NCBI WGS metagenome assembly WNFX01 (sample SAMN13153363, study PRJNA577476) | soil metagenome | isolation source: 40 cm soil or saprolite under grassland replicate 1 | place: USA:California | collected 2016-06-15 | reverse complement strand
AAATTCATAGGACTTCATACTGCTAGCGTTGGCGCCAGTTCCTGACTGGTAATGGAATGTCACATTCGCTAATGTCGGTCCAGCAGCAACGGCCTGGTATGTCGTCCCTACGGATGTTCCTATTATTGATGCTTTTCCTCCTGGTCTCAATTTAACGAGATGCACTGCTGCTGATGTTGATGATGTTCCTGCATCACAGCTTACTTCATGTTTCACAACTACATTCTTATTAAATATTGCAGACAATGTCGAATCACATGGTTCAGCAATGAAACTAATCGTACCGGGAGAATTGTTAAGAATCATTGCATGTATATGGAAAAAATTGCCTACATGAACAATGATTGGCTGTGTATGGATATCCAAAATGAGAACACCACCGCTTAGAAAAGCTGTATTATGATAGATTGTATTACTATCAATAACAAAAGTCGTAGATAATGCATGTACTTTTTCTTGTAAAAATGGATAAATTGTCAATATGGCTAGGAGAGAAGCCATAATAGTGGCATATATTATTTTATGATTTGTTTCGTAATTCATCCGCATCAAACTAACTCCTCGCTACCTAGCAGTGACATCAATACTTAAAACGACAAGTCATATTTTGTAGGTCGAGTATTAAAACTCTATTATCAACACGAAATTAGACGCGCATATGAAGGTAATTTTGACTTCTAATGAAGAATTCCAGTATCGACTCTTAGATTAGGTGAATATCAATGCAGAAATAACAAATATGGCGACGGACAAATGTATACCGAGCTAATATGTCATATGTTCTGCCGTTGTAGTATGGAGTGTTGATAAGACCTAGCCCAGATGGGGAAAAAGCTGATACAGATTCAGTATTTCAGCATTTGTTAGCTCTGAATATAAAAAAACTTGTACCTGGTATTGATCCAGGAGCATCAGTTATGCTCAATAGTTCGCACCAGATCACAAAACTTATTCATGCGCCACCTGATGGAATCTATCTGGTCACCTAAATCAGATGTCTCCTTAAGCATTTCCAGCCGTAATACCTGGCTTGTTAATACGTCCAACCGTTGAGAGAGAAACAGAAAAATTGTGTTTGCATTGTTGGTTATCAACACGCTGAGCCATAGAATAAGGTCAACGCATGTCAGTCATTCAGCTCGTACGTATACACACAATAGGAGCTGAATATCTCTTGCGCGCTATTCTATATGACTATCCAGATCCTGTGAAATGTCAATGTACCCCAATTCTGAAATATTTGTAGCTGTATTGCCGACTATTATAAGATACGGCAAAAGATATTATAACTTGTTCTAGATTATATTTTGAACTCTTGCATGACACTCAAACCTATTACATATATTTCGATTGGAGCAGCCTACAAGAGTCTTAAACAAAACATTAAGATCCGACCACATGCAGAGCACATCTTAGTTCTGAAATCTTACGGACGGGTTCTGTCTGAGGATGTAATGTCAAATGTCAATATCCCTATGTATGATTCCTCGCACATGGATGGGTTTGCGGTATTGGCTAATAATATTAAACATGTCTCGGATTCCGGTCCAGTCACATTAAAAGTAGTCAGAAATGCCGGATTAGAGAAGGTTCCAAATGACGTCTTGCATTCTGGACAAGCATATAGAATATCTACTGGTGGCTATTTGCCTCAAGGGGCAGATACCGTTGTGCCAGTTGAATACACGCAAAAATCGAAAGATGAGGTGGAAATTCTGGCCTCGTTTCCAAAGGGATCCTTCGTCTCTCGTGTGGGTAATGATGTACAGCGGGAGTCACTGTTATTGAACAGAGGAAATATCCTTAGGGGACAAGACGTCGCGTTATTGGCTATGGTTCGCATTACTAGAGTGCCAGTATATAGAAAACCCAAAGTTGCAATAATTCCAACAGGAGACGAGCTAACTGATAATCTAAATAAAATTAAGAGGGGTAAGATTCTGAATACCAACAGCCACATCATTTCTAGATTGGTACAGGAAGGCGGCGGAGTACCCTTTGATTTGGGTGTAACGCATGACAATGTCAACAAGGTCAGAAAGAAGATCAGATTCGCTTTAGAAAAAACTGATATGATTCTTACATCAGCAGGTTCTTCAGTTGGAGAATATGATGTTGTGGAACGATCAATCAATTCTCTAGGAAGACCTGGTGTCCTAGCTCATGGTGTGAAACTTGATCGTGGACGGGTTGCTGGTGTCGGAGTGTTAAAGGGTAAACCAATAATCATCCTACCTGGGCCCATACAAGGAGCGGTGAATGCTTTTATTGTATTTGCTCAGCCATTACTTCAATATCTGTCAGGTCTGCCAGAATTTAATGGACTGAGAATAGTAGGGATATTAACAGAGAAGTGGGAGGCTCGCAAAAAATTTAGGAATTTCACAAAAATAGCTTACGTTCACTCCTGGTTAACTGAAGAGGGCAATGTCATGGCAACTCCCATAACAGGTGAAACAGCAATTATAACAGTTTTGACTAAAGCGAATGGTTATCTACTATTGCCCGAAAAGACAACTAGCATTGAAGCAGGAGAAAAAGTATTCATTAATGTCCTGCCCGGTATTTCTTACGCCTCTGGCCATTCCGCAACTTTCCTTCGACGGGGAGTATCTGTGAGTTAATTGATTCTTGCTAAACTAGATAACAGAAGGAACGTCGCTTGCTGTGGCTGCTTAATATTTGGTAAGTAATGGAAGATTATACATCGGTTAGGGTAAGTATACTCATGATATTAATGATTTTTAGTTTCTAATATTATTATTGAGTTTAGATCAAAGTTATGGTCATCCTTGAGTGTTTATTAACACGATGATTATCTATGAATCCTGATGTCGCAGCAATCACATATTTAGCAGGTTGTGTATTTTTATAAGTACAGTCAGCTATATCAAAAGTACTCTTGCATGGAGGTACGTCTTTTACCATATATACTACATTTCCATTTTCGTCAAACCAAATTAGATCAAGATTGTAATCTATATTTAAGAGCCACATTGAGTACAAATCTGGCTTGTCATAAACTAAAATCATAGCGGAATTAAATGGCATTTTTTCATGTCTAAACATAAGCCATCTTTCTTTCTCTGCGCTAGACTTTGCAACCTCAACCTTAATTACTTCATGATTTATACTAACTGTTCCTATTGGAAAGCCTGCCGGTGCATTTTTGACTCCTGGTGGAACAAACAAAAGACCCAGCGTACCTAATACAATAGCCGCAATGAGGACTGGCACTAGAACTACTATTTTGTGCACCATAACAAGTCATGAAAATACATTAGAAATAGAAATACATTAGTATTGGTAAATGCGAAATTCATGTTCTGTATCTTGCCTGAAGTTGAAGTTGAATCAAAGCGTTTCCCGATTCCGTTTCGGCAGGAAGTCCTATTTTTCTAAAATGTAGAATTGTTGTCGTCTTTATAATTGTCATTAGTATTCTGAGCAGGTGTTGCTTTTCGTATTATTAATTAAGTTCACTTTAGTTATGGATCTGGTTGGAGCGAAAGCAGTAGCAGCGTAGCATAAGCTCCTGTCCTCGGTCTGCATACTAGAGATCAAATACTTTCTACACGTAGATTTATTGTCTTATTATATTAACATTTTTACAAGTCCATCAAACAGTCAGCATATAGAGTCATGTATCCTTACCGATTACTCTTTCAATAAATCCCCGGACTAATTCTATTTTTCAATATATTAAAAGCTACTTACAATCAACACAGAAACATGCTTCCTTGAAGGTAAAATATTGATTAGGCATACGGACGGATCCAAAACTCGGCTTACCATTGTATTATAATATTGCACGAGAACGGCTCTTGTTTTTTCATTTTGATATGTCTGATCGGATATTCATTTAACACACGAGTCCTCTAAATATCCCGAAGATGGAAAAGTCGTTTTTTGGACACTGGCAACAGCAGGCACAAACAATCTTTATTATTGGTGATCGTATTACTATCTGTACTTGACACGACACAACCTTGCTCGGGTGCTTGTCAGACGAGCTTCCCAGTTATCTCTGCAACTCTTCTTCCCAATGCTCTTGCCACTTTGATATCTGCTTCTTGAATTTCTTTATTGGCAAGCATTCCTACGATTCTGCTAGGTCCGTAAGGACTGCCGCTCTCTGTAAGTTCTGGTACAGAATATGGTACTCCTAGTATTATCATGCCATGATGCAGCATAGGAAACATCATGGATATTGCGGTACTCTCTTGACCGCCGTGAACAGATGCTGCACTTGTAAAAACTGCACCAACCTTTCCTACTAGAGAGCCATTCAACCATAAACTGCTAGTCTCATCCCACAAAGCCTTCATGGGCGCTGCCATATTGCCAAACCTAGTAGGAGAACCAAAAATTATCGCGTCGTACTGAGGTAGTTCATTTACTAGATTCTCGATTGGTGATGTAGGATATCTATCATTTAGGTCTTCGACTACTTTACTCCAAGCTGGGTTCTGGGATACAACTTCCATCGGAACGTCATCTGCGATTCTTCTCATGGCGACGCTAATTCCTGATTTTTCCTTAGCGCCATACGCTATTTCTTCAGCCATATTCGCAGTGTTTCCAAATCTGCTGTAAAACAAAATCATAATCTTTATTACCCTCTTTTCCGACATTAGGCCCTTATTTTCTAAACATTGCAGGTTATTTAACTTAGAGGCCGCTTTTACCGCAAGAAGTTCTACAAACCACGCAGATCATTTTTTGAACTTTTGTATAACTATTCTCTTAGCATCTATCCTTGCTAACAACTCAAGGAAAAGCGCTATTCCTGTCAATGTGTAAGATCTAAGGGTACTGAAGAACTAAACTGATTAGATCAGCTCTATAATAATCTAGTCTGTCTGGATCATATTTTTGTACAATCATTATACGCTCACCTCGGTTTATTCTGCCGATAATTACGTTACGATGAACATAACTAGTTACAAATCTGTAACCTCGTCGCCTTGCCTCTCGGAGGAAATGTAGCCTAAGAAGGTGACCTCCTGTCTCTCCCCAATAGCCTGGCTTAATGCTAATCCATTCCATATATGCAGTATTCTTTTTCCCCCAATTCTCATCTCGTGTACCAGATCGAAGCTTGTAATTCTCCAGCGGTCCGCCTTTCACGTAACCAACTATTTTCCCGTCTTCTATTCTTAATGTGATTAGGATTGTATTGCTATCAGAAAGTGACCTCATAAACTTCTCTTCGCTTAGATGTATTGGCGCAGGTAATTCCCTGTGTATACTCTGAATAGATAGTGTGATATATGCATCGAGGTTGTCTTCAATTTTATCCACAGCAGATATAAGACTCAGTTCTTTTCTTCTGATTGAATTTCTTATGTTAACCTCTTCTTCCCAGCTCTCTTTGAAAGCCTCTACGTTGTCAAAGAAATTTTTCCTGTACTCATCCGGCATCCCTTCTAAAACACGCTCAACCATTTCTTTCTCCTCTTTTAATGCGCTAAAATACTTGACAGATTCTTCATTTATCAGGGCCGGATGCCATCCTAGAGAGTGAACGTTGCGTCTTGCAAGTTCCTTAGAATGTTCAAAATTACCAAGGCAATAGCCTGCAATACGGTCTGAAATAGAAAGAAACCATCCGAGATCTTGGTAGTGTTTTCGTATTGTAATATCATTATCAGAAATACCAGCAGACGTAAATAATTCTTGGATTCTTTCGTTAGCCTGATCCGCTATGATACCTTTAAAGGGATAGGCTGTGCGATATATTAACGCAATTACAATATCGATGCTTATTTCTAAATCATCTATAAAACGTTTTATTTTACCGTCGTTTCTTATGAAGCTTTCAACAGAATCCTCATGTGGTTTATCGAATCGTTTCAAGGGATCATAGTCATGAAAAAGAGCAGCTATGAATAGGGTGATTAGATCTTTTTGACTAAATTTATAATCTTGTCTCTTCTGCCCATTGGCAGCAACTAAAGTAATGTATGCAACTTCAAGCTCATGATTGATATTATGATACCCATAATAATCTACCCCAAGCCCATGTTTTGTAAATTCTGAAACAGCATGTCTAATAATCTTGCGTACTAATTTAACGTCTAGTCGCATGTTTGTAGACAACTTGATTATTTTGTCCGCGAGACCTATCTGCTCAGCACTTTCACGGTTGTATTGTAACCACCAGGGAACTAACCTGATTCGTCTGTAAAACCCGTGCCACCATGGCAAAGGTTCGACAAGAGGATTGAATTGATTCAAATCTTCAAGAGTTTGACTACTAATATCGATATCAGCTACGACGCCACCATGTTTGCCTATCTTTTCACTGGGTATTGATGACAGGGGTCAGCACCACAAACAGATAGTATATTATGTGTCTGACTAATAAACATAAAAAATATCTCGTTATACTTTACTTCTGTTTAGAGAATATTGAAAATACTAGCATAATTAATCATTTTTATCTCATAATACATTGCGAAAACTACTGTAGCCAGCAAAACGAAAACACGCAGCGAACTCAGAACTTAAAAATGGAAGGTATGTATCGGAACCTTCCGCCTGGATTGACAGATGATAGTACGGTTGAGTGATTTATCTGAAAGCCTTAACCTTCGTTAGTCTATTTGTCTTATATTAATGAATGAACCTAAGGACTTTATCTCCTGTTTCCTTTATAAAATAATTGATATCTATTATTTCGAATAATTATTATTGAATAATCCAGTATTAGGTAAGCGGCAGATATCAACCATATTTTTACAATTTGGCTCTAAGAATTCCAAATGTGGTATTTTATTCAAATCCAGCTTACGCCTTATAATTTCTATAATAATTGATTGTCAGGCGTTCTTTAAGCTCTGTAGATTCGATATATCTATATCAAGGTTAGATTGTCTTTCAGAGTACAGACCGTAAGCAAAAATGAAGTGCTTCACCTGAGTTCATCCTTATTGCTATTACTTGAATCATTTTTTGCGATGCATTCAGCCATTATAGGTTCAATATACTTTTCGGATGAGTTGATGTTTGAAGTAGTATCAGTTCGAAATCTTCCCTTACCTATGTTTTCTATCGTCGAATATAAAAAGTGCTTTACTTCTGCCACCGCGTAACATCTCTATTAATCAATGTAATAATCGAATATGTTTCCTGAATTAATGTAAAATTAATGATGGATCATTTATTCGATCTATTATGGGGGGAACTCTTATCCTTATGATTATACTGTCGCTGATTTGACATGGTAATGGTCCAAGTATCTAATTGAGGTATCTATTACTGCTTTGTCTTCATCGTACTCTCTAATCCAATATGTAGAAATAACATACTCTTGTCTGCTATCACTTCTTATGGTGACAGAATGGGTATCAATCGCGATGATACGTCCAACATAGATCTTCTCACAGGTGTTGACTTTTTTATTTATTAGCTCATTCCAGTTAGACAATTGTTTTATTTTTTTAAAAGTTTGATTCCGAGGCTTTGATCCTATAACTCTTCTTACTCCTAATTCTCTAATACGTTGAGAGTGTCCTTTCTCATTCTCTTTGTTTGTGCTATGTCTAACTGTAATGCCTTTTTTCCACCACTTAATCGACAATACGGTTCCACCAAATAGTAGTACTACCGTTAAGCTTGAACCTACGGCTGTGGCAAGGAAAATTATCGAGTCCACATAGGTCACTCACTAATTGTGTCTTCCAAAACAAACCAGAATTTATATGTTTGTGGAATTACACCTTCAGTACCCAAGAGATCGCTCAAGTCCTGCCCGTATCTCGCAGCTGCTTTTGTCAATCTTATGCCTTCTGGTTTGCATGTAGAGTGATTTCCGCGCCAGGGTGGATAGGATGACGTACCAAGGGTTGAAACAAAATCATGTATATAGATGATAATTAAGTTATTAAGTTTAAGAAAGATAGACAGCTTGATAACCTCAATTTCCAACATCCTCGATCACTAAGATTAATTGTGTTTGATCGCAAATGATACCGTAATATCGATATTCATAACATACAAGTATAAATTGAATACATTTTATTTTCGTGAAAATAGGTATAAATCTCCATTTTGAATAGACGAGTTTTTATCGAATTTTCATTGTTTATTATGTGTATTATTCCTTCTTTCGTATGATTTTTAATAAAAAAATGTTGCAAATATGACGGGCAAATATATAATATTCTGCTTGTATTTTGCTCATAAAGTATTAATATCTAATAATTATAGAGCAAATCTACAAACTATCTAGTGAGTGACCTATGTGGATACAATAAAAAGGGTTGCTGCTTACCAATTACTGCTGATAAGCATCCTGTCTGTGCTTTTGTTCCTAGATGGGATGAGAACAGTGATGTGTGTGCGTATGTGTGTGCGTATTTTACATCTGCCGCTAAGAGGAGCGCGTTAATTCTATTTAATGAATTCAATATTAGAATTAATTGTTGTTTTGGGAGGAACCATAGGTCTGTCAGTTCCTTTTGGGTTGTATATTGCCAGAATGATATCCTATGAAATGAGGCCACTGGAAGCTCCACTTGCAAGAGTCGAAAATGGATTTTACAAGATCATAGGGATAGATAAGGACAAACAGATGACATGGAAAGAATATTCGCATGCCCTATTGCTTACTAATGTAATAGTAGGAGCTTTTATCTTCTTTATGCTAGTATTTCAAAACGTTCTTCCATCTTCAACACATGTAAACGGGCTATCAATAGATTTGGCCTTCATGCAGGCTATTTCATTTATTACAAATACTGATTTACAGCATTATGCAGGCGAGCAATCATTTTCACTAATATCGCAAACGGTCGTACTTACTTTCGTGATGTTTGTAGCTCCTGCATCTGGGATTGCGGCTGCGTTTGCTTTTGTACGCGGTTTTATAAGAAAGAATTTTGGGCTTGGTAATTACTATGTCGATTTTATAAGAATAATTCTAACACTATTACTTCCTGTTGCATTTGGATCCGCCTTACTTCTTATGGTGTTGGGAGTCCCTCAAACACTGAATTCATCAGTTACAATCAATCATACTTTAGAAGGACACAATCAAACCCTTACGATAGGGCCCGTTGCTTCTTTGGAATCTATTAAGGAGCTTGGAAGCAATGGTGGCGGATACTATGGTGCGAATTCCGGTCATCCGTTTGAGAATCCTAACGGTCTTACAAATATGTATGAAATATTTCTCATGCTGGTAATCCCTTTGTCATTTCCTATCGCGTATGCCAAGTTAGTAGGAAAGGCTCGTGGAGTATCGTTACTATTAACTATACTTATAGCGTTTGGAATTTTACTAGGAATAGCCTTCAGTCAAGTAACTGGACCTACCAGTTTAGAAACTAGGTTCGGTAGTTTTGGCAGCGAATTTTTCAATACCGTCTCTATTTCTACGAATACTGGATCAGCGAATTCAGCACTAAGTGGGATGTCATCACACCCCGTGATATCTTTTCTACTTGGCATGTTTGTTCAATCAATTCCTGGAGCTGATGGTACTGGATTTACCTATATGATCATTTACGTCATCATAACTCTCTTTCTAGTTGGTTTGATGGTTGGCAAGACTCCAGAATTTATGAATATGAAAATAGGCCCAAGGGATGTCATGTTAGCAGCATTTATCTTCTTAATACATCCTGCATTAATTTTAATTCCAACTGTTATTGCTTTTACTACTGGGAATGCACAGAGCGTTTTAGCTGTTCCCGCAGGAAAGATGGCAACAGCCTCAGGCTTTACTCAAGCACTATACGAATACACTTCTGCAGCGGCTAACAATGGCTCCGATTACCTAGGAACTTCTGGCAACACACCGTTTTGGAACTGGTCAACTGCAATAGTTATGTTCCTTGGAAGATACGCACCAATAGTCATGAGTCTGGCTATCGCAGGTTCATTCACGGTCAAAGATAGAAAAGAAGCGATCGAACCAATCAAGACACACGGCCCGTTGTTTATTTCAGTATTATTAGTGATGACGTTTCTTCTTACAGCATTAACTTTCTTCCCATTCATAGTGATAGGACCGTTTTCGACGTAACGGAGATGAGAGAATGAGAATATTGACGAGAATGAGAGAAAAATTCATAGATAAAAATAAAAATAATCGTTCTAGTTTTACAAAGGATCTATCGAACATAAATAGGAAACAAGTAATAGTTGGTTCCCTATCAAAACTAAACCCTTACTATTTAGCAAAAAATAATGCCGTGATGTTTACAGTAGAAATTGGATTTCTACTAGTTTTGGCTACTGGTTTAGTGCTTCCGGCTATACCAAAGGAGTTTGCTAGTCAAACTTCGATATTCTATTATGAAGTTGCTGTGATATTAATTATTACAGTCTGGTTTGCTACTTTTTCAGAAGCGCTTTCAGAAGCTGAGGCTAAAGCCCGAGTAGATTCTCTAAGAAGTCTAGAAAGAGAAGTTTCGGCTAGGAAATTAGTAGGTGAGGGTAAAAAAGAGGTTATCGTCGCCTCTACCAGTCTTAAACCTGGGGATGAAGTATTGTGTTATGTAGGTGAGATAATTCCAAGGGATGGTCTTATTTGTGAAGGAAAGGCTTTTGTAGACGAATCAATGATGACTGGAGAATCAAACCCTGTATTCAAAGATAAGGATGACCATGTCATAGGTGGAACAAGAATAGCAAGTGACAAGCTACGAATTGAAATTACTGCTGAGGTTGGTAGAAGCTTCCTTGATCAAATGGTTAGTTTAATAGAAAGTGCTACAAGACCTAAGACAAAGAATGAGATTGCACTAACAATACTGCTAGCAGGGCTATCATTAATATTTATAATGGTAGTTGGAAGCCTTCTTTTCTTTGCTTACTTTCTCGGATATATTGCTGATATTGCAATGTTAATTGCGCTTCTAGTAGCTCTGATGCCCACAACAATAGGTGGACTACTATCTGCGATAGGTGTTGCGGGTATTACTAGAATTGGAAGAGATAACATAGTAGCCAAGTCCGGAAAAGGTATTGAAGCAGCTGGAGATTGTGATATTTTGATATTAGATAAGACAGGAACCATTACAGAAGGAAGTAGGAGTGCAAACGAATTCGTACCGTTGCAAAAATACACCGAAAGAGATGTAGGACAAGCAGCTTTCGCTGCGTCAATTCATGATACGACGCATGAGGGAAAATCAATAGTACATTTAGCAGAAGAGAAAAGATTTATTCCTCCATTAATAGAAAAAATACTCACTGCAAGAAAGATTGATTTTAGTGCTGAGACGAGATTTAGCGGCCTCGAGTTCATGCCAAACAAAAGAATAGCACTCGATACAGAGCTTCAAGAAGAGGCTACAACAATTCATAAGTTTGAAGATGGGAATGGAGAAGAACAAATTAACACAAATGGTAATGCTAGCAGAGTTAGTAACATGCTATTAGAGTTAGAGCAGCGAAACGAAGAGGTAAAGATTCTTAAGGGTTCTGTAGATGCAATGCTAAAATTTCTCACAAATGTTAACGAAGCTGAATTGAAATGGAAAGCTCAAGAAATATCTAAGAATGGTGAAACGCCACTCTTAATAGCAATAAACAGTGAAGGAATTGGTCTTGTCGCTTTAAAAGACAACCTCAAGGAAAACATCCGTCAGAAGCTTGACGATGTTCATGCTACGGGTATCACTACTGTAATGCTTACGGGAGATAATCAACTAACAGCTCAAGTGATTGCGAAGGAGGCTAATGTAGATCAAGTGATGGCAGAAGCAAAACCTACAGACAAACTAGTAAGAGTAGAAGAAGAACAGAGCAAAGGTCATGTAATAGGCATGGTGGGTGATGGAACCAATGATGCACCAGCATTGGCAAAGGCTGACATTGGACTAGCTATGAACAGCGGAACTGCTGCTGCAAAAGAAGCTGCTAATATGGTGGATCTAGATTCTGACCCTTCAAAGATATTGAAAGTGGTAAAGCTAGGCAAACAGTTGCTTATGACACGCGGAGCTATTACCACATTTAGCATAGCTAACGATGTTGCCAAATATTTTGCAATACTTCCTGCCATGTTCATGACTAGTAATCCAAAGCTAGCGGTTCTTAATATAATGCAGCTGCATAGTCCTGCGACTGCTATACTGGCTACATTGATATTCAACGCAATAATGATACCAGCACTAATTCCATTATCCTTACGAGGCGTTAACTTTAGACCAGAGCCACCTGAGAAAACCTTTATCAGAAATATGCTTATTTACGGTCTAGGCGGACTAGCTTTACCTTTCGTCGGGATAAAGGCCATTGATGTTTTGCTAACATATTTCATGAGGTGAAAAAGAGTGATAATGAATATGATAAGTGAAAAAGGATTAAAAATTTTAGAACAAATAAAAAGTCAAATAAATAAGAATACACTTAGTCCTGCAATCAAAGTAATAATACTGATGTTAGTAATAACAGGTATTGTTTATCCTGTCGTACTAGTAGTAATAGGTCAAAGTACACTCCCATATCAATCAAATGGTAGCTTGATTACCATTAACGGAAAAGTAATTGGTTCAAAACTTATAGCACAAGATTTTAAATCTCCAAAATTCTTCCATCCAAGACCATCATCAGATTCAGCATCTAATGTAGATCCGGACATAACTCCTGAAAAAGCTTTCTTGCAAATCTCGAATGTAAGTCAAGCTACTGGTATAAATCAAAACGCGCTAAGAACATTAATTGAGCTCAATGTTGAAAGAAATAGAGTCAGCAATATGGTAGCATTTGCTCCTGACTATGTCAATGTATTGGAAGTTAACTTGGAATTAGTAAATCAATATCCTGACATTTATAGTGCGTTCTTGAATAATGCTGATCCTCAAAAGACAACAGGAGGTATTATCAACTTGGGAGGGGGGGTGATCGTAGTATGGAGGCAATAATAGCCGCATATGTATTATCTCTAGTTGTTGCCTCAGGAGCATTAATGTACTCTTTATTGAAAGCAGAAAAACCGAAGCAGAAAACGGATAGCAGGACGAGATAATTGTCCGAATATTACTCTGAAAATAGATCATCATTCATCCTAATTTATTCTAGAATTTATCGTAATTCACGCTCAACACAAGATCACAGCTAAGCATACATAACTTTTGAAATATTTGAACAGAATAAAATAAATTATATTAAGGTTATTTTATTCCAGTACTAGCGCCAACTTCATTTATTCGTACTCTATGGCGTTATCTACTAGCTGGTGTTTCTTTGCCTTTTTTCACAACACTACTTAGGTGAAGGTTTGTCTTCTTTTGTCATACTTGGACGCCAGCTTTCAGTCCATTCGTACCAACAATGTTTGCATCTGAGTTTGTAATTATCTCCAGCAGATTCAATAGCTTCCTTACCACTAGAATCACATCTCGGACATTTGGCATGAGATAACACCTCTGAGAGATGTTTGTTATCATTTACTTCACTCACCTCCTACACACATTCACTCGGTGGCTAGTAGTTCAGGGAGTTCATCGAGCAGTAGTAGTTTTTCCAATTTATGTTCCTCTTCGACTCCGAACTGTTCTCGGGATGCCCACAATGCTAAACCGAGTAGTGCAACATCATCAACGAGTGCTGGCGGTGCTCAGTCAAGCTGCTCTGTCAGCGATGGAAGTGCCTTTGGTGTCGATAAATTCGGCCAATCGCAACCAGGTCGTTGCCCTTAGCTCCTTTTTTTCTTAAAAATGATACCTTACCGAAACAACATTTCACCCACTAGCATACCATAAGAAAAATGCCATTATTTAGCTCTCTCACTACTGAAGATGCAACCCTTCTTCTTACGATATTTGCTCCGGTGGCAACTGCATTATTTTGGTTAGGCGTGATTCACAACAAACTTAGCACATCAAAGACTGATGTGGAGAAACTAAAGAAAGACCTTAACTAAGCTACTAATAGGCTCAACGCATATTTATTAGCAAGAGATTACATTGATAAGTACATAGATACGAAAAAGAAGGGAGCAGAAAATAATGAGTAGTTTGGATATTGAGGACGACGTCAGACGTGGAGCATTGCGTTCTTTACTGCACTTATTAAGATTAGGGAGACTTGACAGAGAAAATGCAGAAGACCTCAGAGGTTTATTGACCGAAGAGTTAACAAGAGCAGGCAATGATTTGGAACATCGGAACGAATTATTAGCCTTGATTAAAATACTAGATAGGTATATAGTAGGAGAGGTTGACTTGATGGTTCATCCTGATGTCATTCCTTCAAACATCATGTAAAAAATTATGATTAAAGGCCTACGGCTAAGGCTATAGTTCAAGAGGGTGGATAGTTCACCGTATCTCTAAACTTCTACTTAATAAGTCCTAAGTTGTATTAAAAGCACTTTGGCAGCTAAGGCAGGGATGCTATATGGCGCTGTAGCAGTAATTATAGCCATTATTACTCTACTCATCATTAACTCATTGAATGCAAAAACATCTATCTCGATCCACCGGCAGCCAATAGCTAGTTATAATGATTGTATTTCACTATTTACTGAAAATTATATAAATGTCAAATGCCAAGATCACTATTGGAAATTTGGTCTGCCGACGGATTTAAAGTCTACTGTAGATCTTGCAGTTAACGGATACAAAAGCAATGATGTCCCGTTGTCTGCGCAAGCAATATTCGGTCCAGTCACTGCAAACTTATACCAGTACACAAAAAATGATTTTCAACTTGGATTAAATAATGAGTACGGCGAGAAACTTTATCCAGTGTACATGATCAACCCCCAGAGATTTTGAATTGCGTACGGGACAATAATTACCTCGTAATAATATGGCAAGTGTGAAGAAATTCTAAACTTCGGCTCAATAAGTAACTAGGGTGTCGAAGATAAATTAACTGAAATTAAAACTACAAAAAAAGATATTTAACAGTCGTGGTTTCCTTCTTAGACTGGGACTAGGGAATAGTCCCCAGTTACAAAGTCTGACGCCAACATCCCTGCCAGACAGGATACCAACCGAATAGGTAAGTACGAAAGCACTTGGACAAGATACTAGAATACAAGAGATCTTCCTCGCATATTTGTCCTTAAAGAATTTGCTTTGAGGGTTGATTTGATTTTGATGAAATCTCTGTGGGCCATACCGAACCCAAGTTTCTGACCCATCTACTTGATGGGGCCAAGCCGAGGATCAACATTTTAATTATGAGCTGTTCGAATTTGCTGATTATAGATTGAGATTAATTCTTCAATGGTTGTAGCATCCTCTGGATTCTTATCATCCCTTATCTTACCTGTAAATTTAGGAAATCGAAGAGCCAATCCGTAGTTCTGTCTAATTGAATTCATGCCTGCCGCATGCGATGGACTTAGTGTTATCTCAGAAGCGATGACTTCGATTACTATTTTTGGCTCAAACCACACATCCATATCCATTCTAGTATCAACCCTTGGATGTTTCTGTTTGATTATATGTTTCTCTAAATTGTTATAGAAATCTTCTAAACTCTTGTCTGTAAAACCAGTTCCAACCTTACAGACACTTCTAAACATATCTGATTTATGATCATATGCTGCTAGAAGTAGAGCACCATATTTTCCTACTCGTCGTCCTCTACCATAAAGTGCACCTACTATAACCAAGTCTAGCGTATCTGCAAGCTCACTTCGGTATTCACGCTTTAGTTTAACCCAAAAATACTCTCTGGCTCCTGCTCTATATGGACTAGTTAATTGCTTTATCATAAGACCTTCACAACCACTTTCAATAGCCGAAGACATAAATTTCTCAACCTGTTCTGAATCCTTTACAACAGTCTGTGGAACTAGGCGAATCATATTATAGTCAATATTGTTGCTTTCCTTCAAGCGTCTTGTTATTTTTTCTAGTAGCTCTCGTCGTTGACTGTAGGGCAATGAAGTTTTGTCAAATCCATCAACAAATAAAACGTCAAAAATATTCACGACAACAGGATACCCTTCCATTGCTTCTTGTACTTTATGTTTTCTTCGTCTATGCATCAACTCTTGGAATGGAAGGAATTCTAGAGTTTGAGGATTAACTGCTACCACCTCACCTTCTAGTATTGCTTCGTTTACTCTTAGAGAGTTGCTTATTTCCTTAACAATATCAGGATAATGCTGGGTAATATTCTCAAGTCTCCTCGAAAATAACTCTACTTTATATTTCTCTTTTCCTTTATGTATCTGAACCCTTTCGCCATCCAATTTGTATTCAGCGGCAGCAGCTATTCCACCCATTCTCTCTAAAGCCTCTTGGGCTGTTCGAACCCTTTCTGCCAGCATTGGTCTGATTGGCTTGTATAAAGATATTCTAATTGACTTTACAGATTCAATGCCTTTCGTAGCGAGTACTTTTGATACCGTTCCAAGGTCACTGGATACATTATATGCATTTTCCAGAATTTCTCGGTTTGATTTATCTTTTGTAAAAGCTACAGCTAAGGCATCCAAAACAGAGTACTCGGCTATACCAAGTCTCAGAGTACCCATCACAAATTTCATTATATAACGGGCCTCTCTTGGTGTTGAATCGTTTAACAGACTGCTGATATTTCTTATCTTCAATTCTTGGGAGCCTGTGCCTTTACTTCTTGCCATTTTATCAAGAGTTGAATACACACGCTCAACAGTCATCATCTTTTTTGGAAAAAGGGTGATAATACTTTTCTTTGAACTCATTATCTCCCTCGCAGTATCGCCTATGTCTCCCGTTTTGCGATATACTTCTAATATTGAAACCAGCTCTGCACCTGAGGATAGGGAAAGTGCTCGTAAAGCCATTTTCTCGGCTATACCAAGTTCTATCCCTTCATAATCAGGATGAAGCTTGCCTTGAATGAGGTATACTATCTTATCAATAATCTTTGCAGGTGTCTTTTTAAAGAGCGATACAAGGTAATCTGTAAGTATTAATCTACTAGTGGTCTGCTCCATCTGTTCGAATATATCTATTAAGGAAGAAAAGTACAATTCTATTTCATGTCTCTGATAATAATATTTGTTAACATGATGTTAACGTTTTAAGTTTTACTCTGATCTCCGAAATGTAGTTATCGAGGAGGTGTCTCTGAAGTTTTTCGTTATCTACTTTTGCTGTTGTTGAGGATGTTGATCTTGAACTCATGATGTGAGGTTACAATTCAAATATAAATCCTTTTTTTGATCTTAGCTTACTGACACACAAGTATATACTCCCGTCTTTGCTTCTGAAGCATAGAGATTATTTTCATCCTCCCAGGCTCATCCTCTAAGAGTCAAAATTTACTGTTTTGAGTTTTTCCAAAAATCATACAGTAACGTCACATAATGACGCAGAGCCTAGAATGGCTGAAGAGATGAATTATGACGAAATCTTTAGCCTGCTCCTCCCCGTTGAGCCCCAACTGGTAGCATCGCAACTGCCAGATGAGAAGATCCTACTCTCTGTCTTAGGTACTGCGCTATCTGAACCACTACAGTTACCATGCGACTACTACTAGATTTTGCAATGTGCATCTCTCCGCTTGGTATTATGCGTTATGCAGCATCGCTGTTACTGCGATAACACACATACATTAGATAAACAGTACATTCGAGTAAGTTCCGCCTTCGTCTCGGGCTACTTTGTATCGATTACCAAGAATCGATTACGAAGTGATACTGAACGTCGCTGTTTACAACCCATTCGTAGGCGTCGTTTAGATTCAGGCATTCGACGGAAACCAGCAACCGATAAAGCGGTTGTGTTGTGAAGTTACCAGAATAAGATTGAAACAATGATAACGACGACCTCGAATACAAAGAAAATGGTATTTTTCCGTTCTTCAAACCAATTCTGACGGTTAGTATTTCATCTGCATATTGATCGTAGGGTCTGCATACTGATCCAAAACGAATCAGGATCAAATAATTTAGGCTGCGAGTGCATCACGCTGAAAATATTTAGTGATGTGTAAAACTCCGTATATGTGAGTAAATTATTTGCACCATTTCTCGTTTTGCTTCTACTCCATTGACTTTGCAAAACACAGCCGATTGTCGAAAAAAAGTAACATCCGAAATATAGCAAAGTGGGAGGCACAAAACATTGTTCAAGGCCAATGTTTCAGCTTTTAGTGGGAGTTAAATGATTGATTACAGAGATAATACTTTACTGCTGCTGTGTTCAAAATGCAAATTTGTGGGATAACCGAGGATCATTCTAGCGATATTCTGAGGGATATTTATCGCAATTTCTTACCACTCAGCAAGGCACTATACGTCCTGAAAAGCGGGTGACGGCCTTTCTGAGTTACCGGGCCGTGGTAACGGTGATTTTGCCTGAGATGAAAGGATGAATTTGACAGTAATATGGTGTTACATCACCAACTTTAGCACCTTTGAGTTGCTCAGGCGGAGAAGTTTGACCACTAATAATTATTTTTGTGTCAAAAATCTTTCCGGAGTTAGAATCGGAGGCGCCTGAGCCCGACGTGGCAGTGTGTGGTACCGTATCTTTGTTTACCCAGACAACCCTGTTACCTTGCGGCACTTGAGCATCTTTCGGACTTAAATTAGGATTTCCTTCTACACTTGCCCCACTCAAAAAAGTAATACTTGTTGCACCTGGGACAGTTATGAGGGGCCCACCGGAGGCATTCTTGTTCGCAGTAAGAGTCTGAGGGCCAGCCGGGCCTTGAGTATCCTTCACTACAAGATCGGTTTGTCCTCTTTGGCCGGGAAAGAACTGTGCATTTGCAGAATGGGATAGTGTCAACAGACTATTGGGTAGGATCGAGTATGAAACCAACGTCGTTAAAGCTACAAATCCGATTGAGTGGAATATACCCATACGAAAATTCATTATTGTTTTCCCCTTTCGATCATTCGCCAAGTACTCAAAGGACAAGAAAGACAAACGCATGGAGCGTAAACCA
>WNFX01009451.1_pt1 | contig 18864 bp, 13 predicted proteins | sample 5400111 | NCBI WGS metagenome assembly WNFX01 (sample SAMN13153363, study PRJNA577476) | soil metagenome | isolation source: 40 cm soil or saprolite under grassland replicate 1 | place: USA:California | collected 2016-06-15 | reverse complement strand
CCTTCGGCTGAGGGCTTGGACACCGTCAGCATCGAGGGAGTCCCACTCCCGTTGGTGGACCCTGGGACGGCCCACCCGGGTGCTCAGGGGTAGGGAATTTCAGTGATCGGGTCCGGGGAGTTTCCCCTGATCCTCAGCAAAGTGAACGGCCGGCAGTCTGGAAACAGAAAGTTGCTGCCTTGACTGCATGGATCGGCTCAGCGTTTCAGAAGCAGTTGGTGACTGACTACTTCACCATCATGGTGGTTGCGCCGAATGCTCGCAGACGAGACCACCTGCGCTTCTACACTGCCGAAGAACTGCTTGACCGAGACCGTGAGGAGTATGGCGAGCTCTTCGCTTTCACCGAACTGGACCCAACATCGGTTTCGCCGCAGGAGTTCTTCGGAGGAGCGCATTGGCTTGTGCCAACACTTACGACCCCTGACAGTCTGATTGATCTGCCGGTGTAGGGGAAAGAGGCAGCACATACATAGCTCTTCCGTTTCAGTTAATATTTTTTTAATCATGGATGTGGTATAATAGCTGCTTCCCATGATCCGACCGAAACCGAGCAAATCTGGTTCTCGTTCTGCCGTATTTAGCCTGCCCGGAAAGTCCAGCACTTCCTTGGGCACGCCGCGTGACACGCGGGTAGGGCAAGATAAAAGCGCGCCGCTACGCGATCGCGCAGCCTCGCTCCAGCCTGCAGCGGACAAAAAACCGGCGCGATCGCATGGAATGAGTACATCTCCTCCTCGTTCACAAAAACGATCCAGAAAGCGCCAAACAGTCCCGATCACCTTATGGATTGCTCCAAAGGAACGAGCAGAACTTGAACGTTTGGCCGCGCAGGAAGGGTTAAGTCTCTCCCTGACTGCCAGAACCTTACTCCAAGAAGCCCTCCGGCAAAAACTCCACATTCAGCATGCCGTGCTCCTTGAACAAATCATTCGAGAGTCAATCCGCAAGGAGATGCAAGGTTTGAGTACTCGTTTGGCACTCCTTCTCGTGCGCGTTGCGTTTAATACTGGCCAGACCCGGCACCTTGTGACTAACATTTTAGGACGACAACCACCACGGCTGACAGAGAAAGAGCTTAACAACATCCTCGATACCAGTGCAAAAGCAGCAAACAAGGATATCCTTCGACGCTCAGCATCACTTGCTCCGATTATCGCTAAGGTAGAGCGGTTATTACAGGAAGAAAACAATGAGTCCTGATGGCAGTTGTCAAAGTGAGCTACACCCGAAGCAGGAGAGGAGCCAAGGCATCGATTCGGTATATCACGCATCGTCCCGGCCGTGATGGCATGAAGATGTCCCGAACCCTCTGGGGAAGTGATGGATCAGTAGCCAAGCGAGATGCTTACGGCCTCATTGATCGTGCAGGGAAGGGCAGTATCTTCTTTCGCCTTGCGATCAGTCCTGATCCAAAGATTGAGGACACGCGACGAGACTTACACCTGCGGTCCATCACCGAGGCAACGATGAATGCGCTTGAGGAGCGGGCAGGAAGAGAGATTTCCTGGATTGCAGCAGTTCATGCCGATCATGCACCGCATCGGCATGTGCATGTCTTGGCGATTGTGCAAGGGAGGCTTGATCGGTCTGACCTCCACGCACTCATTGAGGGGGCAACAGGAGCGTGCGGGCAGCAACGCATTGAGCGGGACCAGGCTCTAAAGGAACGAGTGCAGGCACAAGAACAAACTTTGGAACAATGGGAACTTCAGCACGAACACACAGACGACTCGTAATCTGTGCCGGGGCACTGGCAAACTTCAGCCTAAGGGGTCCCCGCATGACTAGTTTGTCCGAGAGTTGCGGTGGGGGCGTGCCGGATCGGTAGGTTCACGGCGTGGACGTGGACGCCGTGCTGGGTGGGCTGTACGAGCTGATCGCCCCGCACCTGACCGAAAAGCAGCGCCGCCTGCTCGTCGGCGCGGCCGCCCGGGCGCTTGGCCGTGGTGGTGGCGTGCGGATGGCCAGGATCAGCGGGCTGTCCCGCCCGACGGTGTACGCCGGGGTGCGGGAGCTGGACGAGCCGCCTGACCCGCGCGGTCGCGTACGCCGTCCGGGCGGTGGGCCCAAGCGGCTGGTCGAGCGCCAGCCGGGCCTGCTGGCGGCGTTGGACGAGCTGGTTGATCCTGACGCGCGCGGGGATCCTGCCTCGCCGTTGCGGTGGACCTGCAAGTCCACCCGCCAGCTCGCCGACGCCCTTGCCGCGCAGGGATTCCAGGTTTCCGACGACACCGTCGGGCGGCTGCTCAAGCAGCAGCGCTATACGCTGCAGCGCACCCGCAAGACCGAGGAGGGCGCCCAGCATCCCGACCGGGACGCGCAGTTCCGCTATATCAACCAGCAGGCCAAGCAGTATTTGGCCGACGGGCAGCCGGTCGTCAGCGTGGACACCAAAAAGAAGGAGCTGGTCGGCCGCTACGCCAACGGAGGTGCCGAGTGGCAGCCTGTGGGTGAGCCTGAGCGGGTGGGGGTGCACGACTTCCCCGACCAGGAGCTGGGCAAGGCGATCCCCTATGGGGTCTATGACCTGGGCGCCAACGCCGGCTGGGTCTCGGTCGGCACCGATCACGACACCGCCGCGTTCGCTGTGGCGACGCTTGGCCGCTGGTGGCAGCAGGCCGGTCGCGTGTTGTACCCGCGGGCGACCCGGCTGCTGGTCACCGCCGACGCGGGTGGGTCCAACGGGTATCGGCTGCGGGCGTGGAAGACCGAGCTGGCCCGGTTCGCGGCCGAGGCCGGCCTGGAGGTGATGGTGTGCCACTTCCCGCCCGGCACCAGCAAGTGGAACAAGATTGAGCACCGGCTGTTCAGCCACATCTCGACCAACTGGCGGGGGCGGCCGCTGGTCTCCCACGAGGTGATCGTGGAGCTGATCGGCGCGACCACGACCCGCCCGGGCCTCACGGTCCGCGCCGAGCTGGACCAACGCAGTTATCCGCTGGGCGTCAAGGTCTCTGACCGGGCGCTGGCCGCCGTGCCGTTACAGCGGCACGGCTGGCATGGGGAGTGGAACTACACCGTGCTGCCCTCTGCCGCGTAATCGGACCACAAGCCAACGTTGGTGCGCAGGGCCTCAACCAGGATCGATGAACGTTCAGGGGTGCGGCGCCTCGATCCCCAAGGCCAGACCGAGCTCGTTGAGCAAGGGGTGCTCGGGGAACAGATGCTTGCCCGCCAGGAGCGCCTGGAGCTGGCTGGCGGTCAGCGGTCGGGGCGCGACCCGCGACCAGCCAGCCAGCCCCTCAAGGCCGACCTGCTGCCAGGCACGCCCGTGCAGGGCCACGCACTGCTCCCACGCCCAGACGGCTTCCACAAAGACCTCGGCGGCGTGGGCGTTGACGAGGTAGCGCGCAACCAGCTCACCGTGCGCCAGGGCCAGCGCGTAGCCGAAGTCGCTGGTCTCCACATAGCAGGCCAGCATGGGGATGGCGTGGCGGCCGCTGAGGGTCCGCAGCCGGCGTTCCACCTCCCACGGCTGCTCCTGGCTGTGGACGAAGAACCCACCCTGCCAGCCCCCGGCCGGCTCGGTCAGCGCCTCCAGCTCCCACGGGCCGTCGAGGAGGTCCTCGATCCAGGTCTGCCCAGGGGCATACAGCATCCACCCTGTAGTGCTCACAGGCATGCTTGTAGCACGCGCCCACCACAAGACCAGCCAGACGCCCATGCTGTTGCCGCAGCCGATTGGGCCTACGCGTACAAGCAGGACTGGACCGAGGCAACTCTTTGCTGGACGTCATCTTTGCTGGACGTCAAGATCTCCGACCGGGAGATCGCAGCCGTGCCGTCACAGCGCCACCACCGGCACAGCAGGGGAACTCCAGCGTGCTGCAATCGCCGCACCAGGAGCCAACCTTATTGCGCGGGGAGTCCTAACGTTACGGATGAGGAACTGGCCGAAACCCCATGAGACCTTTGTGAACCCAATCACTCATGGCCCAGTTGGACCACCCTGAACGGATGAAAATCGGGGTTGGGACCACCTGTGGAGGGATTTCGACTCAGGCTGATAAGCAACAATGGATTTGGTGCGAACGCCGTAGAAGCGTAGAATAGGCCATGGCTTATAACTTCCTGCGCGCAGAGCGCGACCAGCCGTTTCTGCTGCCCCCAGACCTGCGGGACTGGCTCCCCCAGGATCATCTCGCCTGGTTCCTCCTCGACGTCGTCGACCAGCTCGACCTCGCCCTGTTCTACCTGGCCCACCGCGACGACGGCCACGGGCATCCCGCCTACGACCCCAAGACCCTGCTGGGTGTGCTCCTCTACGCGTACTGCCTGGGCGTGCGTTCCTCCCGGCAGATCGAGCGCCGCTTGCACGAGGACATCGCCTTCCGGGTGCTGGCCGCCAATCAGGCGCCTGATCATGTGACGATCGCGCGGTTCCGGGTGCGCCACGAGCAGGCCCTGGCCGGCTTCCTGGTGGAGTCGCTGCGGCTGTGCGTGGCCGCCGGCATGGTCAAGGTCGGCGTGGTCGCCTTGGACGGGACCAAGCTCGCGGGTAACGCCGCCGACAAGGCCAACCGCACCCTGGACCGGCTGGAGCGCGAGGTCGCCGAGATCCTCCGCCAGGCCGCCGAGGCCGACCAGCACGAGGACCGGCTGTTCGGCGATGCCCGTGGGGATGAGCTGCCCCAGGCGCTGGCCAGCAAGGCCGGGCGGCTGGCGCGGCTGCGGCAGGCCAAGGCACGGCTGGAGGCCGAGGCGGCCGAACGGGCGCGGCGCTTCGCCGAGCGGGCCGCCGCCAGCACCGCAGCCGCCCAGGCGAAGGGCAAGCCGCCGCCCACCCTCAAACCACGAGCGCGGGACGAGGCGCCCAACCCCAAGGCGACCGCCAACGTCACCGACCCCGAGAGCCGGCTGCTGCATACCCGTCGTGGCCGGGTGCAGGGCTACAACGCTCAGGCGGTCACCACCTTGGAGCAGGTGATCGTCGCGGCGGAGTTGACCCAAGACGCCAACGACTTCCAGCAGCTCCAACCGATGCTGGAGGCGACGGCCGCGACGCTGGCTGCCGCCGGGATCGCCGAGCGACCTGGCAGGCTGGCGGCCGACTCCGGGTACTGGTCGATCGCCAACCTGACCGAGATCCCCGACGTGCCGCAGCTGCTGATCCCGCCGCCCAAGCACGGCCGCCACGGCAAGCCGCGCAAGGACGGCAAGCCGTCGGCGTCCAAGAGCGACGAGCTCCGCGCGGCGATGAAACGCAAGCTGACCAGCGATGACGGCAAGGCGTGCTACGCCAAACGCAAGGAGACCGTCGAGCCGGTCTTTGGGCAGATCAAAGACGGCCGCGGCGCACGGCGGTTCATGCGCCGGGGGCTTCGCGCGTGCGAGGCGGAGTGGAAGCTGTTGTGCGGCACCCACAACCTGCTCAAGCTGTGGCGGCACACGGTCATGCGACCAGCAGCCACGCCGGCCAGCGCCTGAGCTGCGACCCGGCGGCGCGATCGTCGCGGCGAGCGCCGTCTACTCGCCAGCAAGACACCGGCCGCAGCTTCCAAGGCCCGAAATTCCCCTGGCGACCTGCTCATACAGCGTTTGAGCAACAAGCTGGTACCAGGCTGTTGCGCAAAGGACGCCCCGCCACCTTGCTGACGGTCCCGGGTGCTCGGGTGTCTTGACCGATCATCCAGGTGGCTGGTCGCTTGCGGTAGACGCGGCGCCCCTGTCAGCTCGCCGGGTTGTGGTTCAGGCGGCCCGGCCGTAACGAACCCGTCACGGTCGCCGCGCAGTATGAATCGGACTAGGCTGAGCTGGCCGTGGCATGCGTGCGGGTGGAGGCGGCGATGGGCCAAGACGCAACGGGCGACCAGCACTCCCCGCCACGCCCGCGCGGGCAGCCGGCTCACACCAGCGCGCCAGCGCCGTCGCGGACCGCCGCATGGCTGGCCTGGTCGATCTGCGCGGCGGCCGTGGCCGGCACGATCGGCGGGATCGTGCTCGCCGCCCGCAACCGGCATCTCCACTCCGACCAGGTGCTGCTGCCTCTCGTGCTGCTCACCTACCCCGTGGTCGGCGCCCTGATCGCCGCGCGGAAGCCACGCAACCCGATCGGCTGGGAGCTGTGCGCCCTTGGCCTGTGCTTCACCCTGCAGTTCTCAAGCGACCCGTACGCCCGCTACGCGCTGCTGACCTCGCCCGGGTCGCTGCCCGGCGGCGTGGCGGTCGCCCTGGTCGGCGGGGCGACCTTCGCGCCCATCTTTGTGCTCACGGTGGTCCTGCTGCCGCTGTCGTTTCCGACCGGCCGGCTGCTGGGTCCCCGCTGGCGGCTGGTCGTCGCCTGTGGCCTGGCGTTCATGCTGCTGGCCCTGGTGGGCAACGGCCTGCACCCAGACAACCTGTCGGTCTCCGGCGTCGGGACCGTCCACACTCCCCTCGAGGTCCCCGCGGCCTGGGCGCCTCTGCTCGACCGCCTCATCGACCTGGCCGCGTTGTTCCTGATCCCCAGCATCGTTGGGGCGGTGGCCGCGGTGGTGGTGCGGTTTCGTCGCGCCCGGGGCGTGGAACGCCAGCAGCTCAAGTGGTGCAGCTACGCCGCCGCGCTGCTGCCGCTGCCGTTCATCGCCCACGACCTGACGCCGCCGGCGGTGTACATCACGCTGTTCATCGTGGTCCTGCCGCTGCTGCCGATCAGCATCGGCATCGCCATCCGCCGCTACCGGCTGTACGAGATCGACCGCATCATCAACCGCACCGTGGTCTACACGCTGCTCACCGCGATCCTCGGCCTCGGCTACGCCGGGGTGGTCCTTGGCCTTTCGCAGTTGGCCGGCGGGATCGACCGGCCGCCCCCGAGCTGGGCGGTGGCGGGCGCGACCCTGGCCGCCGCGGCCGCGTTCCGGCCGGCCCGGCGGCGCGTGCAAGCCGTGGTGGACCGGCGCTTCAACCGCCGCCGCTACGACGCGGCCCGCACCGTCGAGGCGTTCACCGTCCGCCTGCGCCAGCAGCTCGACCTTGACGCGCTGACCAGCGAACTGCTGGCGGTGGTCGACCAGACGATGCAGCCCGCCCAGGCGTCGCTGTGGCTGCGCCAACCACGGCGCGAGGCGTCGCCGCCTGCGGCTGCTGGCGCCAGGGCAGTCCACACACGTAGCGGCGAGCACCGTGGCCGTGGCGTGTCGACCTGAACGCCAAGGTGCCGGCGGACTTCCCGCACTCCCGCTTCAGGCTGCGCTGCCCTGCCCGATCCCTTTGAGCAACAGGCTGGTACCAGCCTGAGTCGAAAATCCCCGGTCGATGGCACCCCTGGCGTGAGGACGGTGACCAGTCTGAGTCGAAAATCCCCGGTCGATGGCACCCCTGGCGTGAGGACGGTGACCAGTCTCAAGCGGCGTCGGCGGGCTCCAGGGTGACCTTGTGGCCCAGGCGCTCCAGCTGGTGGACCAGCCGCTTGGCATGCGCGCTGGCGGACTCGCGCTTGAGCAGCCAGTCACCGCCGAGTTCGGCATAGGGCTGGCCACGGTCCAGGATGTGGTAGGCGATCACCAGGATCGAGTGGGCCACGGCGACCGCGGCGCGTTTGTCGTTGCGGCGCCCGCCGAGCCGGCGGTACTGGGCAGCCAGGTAGGTGTCCTTGGTGCGGGCGGCGGCGTGGGCGGCCTCCACCAGCGCGCCGCGCAGCCATTTGGAGCCCTTGCGGGTGCGGCCCGAGTGGTGCTTGCCGGCCGACTCGTTGTTGCCCGGGCACAGCCCCGCCCAGGAGGCCAGGTGCGCGGCCGAGGGGAACTGGCGCATGTCCCCACCGGTCTCGGCCAAGATAACCTCGGCGGTGCGCCGGTTGACCCCGGGGATGGTCTGCAGCAACTCCAAGATCGCGGTGTACAGGGTGGTGACGCGGCTGATCTCGGCGCTGAGCCGCTCGATGGTGGCGTCGGCGGCGTCGATGCGGGCCAGCATCTCGCCCACCAGCAGCCCATGGTGGGGGCCGAAGCGGCCGACCAGGGCCTCTTGGAGTTGGGGGAGCTTGGCGCGCAGGCGGCCCTTGGCCAGCTCGGCCAGGAGCTGGGGGTCGCGCACGCCGGCGACCAGGGCCTGCAGCATCGCCCGGCCGGAGACGCCCAGGATGTCGCTGGCCACGCACGACAGCTTGATGCCCGCGTCCTCCAGCAGTTTCTCCAGCCGCTGGGCCTCGCGGGTGCGTTCCTGGATGACGGTCTTGCGGTAGCGGGTGAGGTTGCGCAGCTCCCGGATCGGCGGGGGTGGCACGAAACTGGGGCGGACCAGCCCGTGCTCGACCAGCTGGGCGATCCATGCGGCGTCGGCGACGTCGGTTTTGCGGCCAGGCACGTTACGCAGGTGGCGGGCGTTGAGCAGCCAGCAGTCCATGGTGGTCTCCAGCCGGTAGTACACCGCCTTCCAGTAGGCGCCAGTCGACTCCATGCCCACCACCCTCACCTGCTGGCTGGCCAGCCAGTCCCGCAAGGCCAACAGGCCCTTGGTGGTGGTCTGGAACGTGCGGGTGTGCTGCTGGCGCTGCCCGTCCTGGCCCGGGGTCCGCACGCACGCCGCCACCGTCTTCTTGTGGACGTCCAGTCCGGCGCAGCGCTCGATGAGCTGCTCCATGTCGCTCCTCCTTTGCTGGGCGCGACAGTTCGGGGTGCCCGAGGCTCCCGCGTCCGACTGTTTCACGGGCTCACCGGCACCAAGGCTCACCGACGTCGCCGGGCGCGCCCTCCGATTTTCATCCGTTCAGGGCGGCCCGACAGGGCCATGAGTGACTGTTTCGCAAACTCTGGCTTCACCCGAGCGTGGCGCAAACCTCGTGTCGTTGAGAGGGTCAGGAGTCCTGGTCGAGCGCGCCGGCCACCGCCTCCTCCAGCGCTTGGAGCGCGGCATCCAGATCGTCCAGGCGCCCACGCTGCACGGCGGCCGCGCGCCGCTCCATCAAGGCTGCCGCCTCGTCGTGGTGTTTGGCATACCAGGCCGCCATCCGGTCGTGCTCGACCGCAGTCCGCTGGCTCTCGACGCGGACCTTCTGCAACGCTAATCGGACCAGCCCAAGAGCCTGTCGGATCTGGTCTTGCCCCATCCCCATCGCCTGCGATCCACCGGCACCGTCTCCACGGCGCATGACCTGGGCCGCCCATCACGCAGGTGATGCCGCCACCTGGCCGTGGGACTTCCCGCAACCCGCGTGTGTCAAGCGGTTGGTGCATCTGGCTTGAAAAGCGGAGATACGCCCGTTGGCGTTACCCCTGGCCCCTGGTCGCGGGCAGGCGACCAGGCCAAGAGCGCTGGTGAACCTTGCGACAGGCAATGGGTTTCCTTCCAGCGCGGCGGGGTAGGAACCGCAACGCGGCGGGGTATGGCGCGGGCGCTGCTGCATCGACGTGGATGCGGGCTGTCGACGCCCTTTCGGGGGAGAGGGCGGATCGTGGCGCCGGTTTGACCTCCCGCCGCATCACATGCATGACCACGGCCGGTATCAGCAGCGAGCAGCTCCCCCAGCCCGCTCAGGGCCGCGACGACCGCGAGCAAGTCCGGCTCATGTGGCTCGCGTCCCGCGTCGGGATTCGGCCAGTCTCACAGACACACGCAGGGCGCGTCCCTCTGGTTCCTCCGATCGGTGGTGGGTACAAAGCCCAGCACGCCAACGACGGCGCAGACCGGGAGGACGCGCCGTGCAGCTTGAGCTGGGCCCTGTCGCTACCCCGCGATCACCGCTCGGTCCCGGTCGCCCGCCATCTGGTGCGCGCCGGCATGCTGATCCTTGGCGTCGACGAAGACTGCACCAACGACGTCGAAGTCGCGTTGAGCGAGGCGTGCACCAACGTGCTCTAGCACGTTCGACCCGACCGCCGACTACCAAGTCCAGCTGCACCTGGACGACCAGCGATGCCTGCTGCGGACCAGCGAGGTTCGACCGTCGCCTTGCCAGCGCCTTGGGATGGGAGCCGCCCCAGCCATCCGAACAGCAATGCCGAGCACGGCCGCGGACTGGGGCGACGAGCACAGGGGGGAACTGCCTCGCCGCCGCGCCCTCCACAGGCCAGCACAGGCGCCGCGGGGGTCGGCTACGGCCCGCCCGCCAGCGCTGGCCGGGAGTTCACGCCAAGCGGGCAGTCTGGCACGATCGCCCTCGGCAGTGAAGCCGCCGAGTGCGGTGCCGCCATCCGCAAATTGCGGTAGCCCGCCGGCGTTCCACCACCCGCGACCCGGCTCAGAATGCCGGCGCCATGGTCGCTTGCGTGGTCGCCCGAGTGGTCGCACGACCACCCAGCTACATGGCGCGCTCGTGGTCGTGGTTGCGTTCGCGGTCGTGGTGGTCTGGTCGCCCCCGGTCGCTCCGATGGTCGCTGTGGCGGCGACCGGTCGCGTCCGTGCGGTCTGGTCGCTCGGTGCGGTCGGCGGCCAGGTCGCGGGTGCGACCAACCGTTCGCTCGGCATGCCGCCACGCGCGGCGCTGCTCCAGCAAGGCGCCGGTGCCGTGCGGCTCCGGCCCGAGCGCCCGCTCGGCATCGGCGACGTTCCAGCGCTGCCGGTACTCCACCGTCTGCTCCACCGCCCGGTCCCAGGCCCGACCACCCTTGACCGTCGCCGGCCGCTGGCCCAGCTCACGCGACCATGCGGGCTGCTCCAACTCGACCGCGCGAGCCTCGGCACGCTGACGCCACCCCTGCACGCGCAGCAACTCCCACCGGCGGTCCACCAGGTCGGGGTTGGCCTCCTGGTGCGCCTGGTGTTGCTGCTGGGCCTGGCGGGCCTGGCGTTCGCGGTCGGCGGCACGGTCGGCCGCCTGTCGGGCGACCTGGTACGCCTCCTCCGCCTGCTTGGACTGCTGACGTGCCATGGCGAAGTCGCTGCGTCGCAGGAGGCGACCTGGGCCACGGTCCAGCGTGGTGAGCCGGTCGGCGGCCTGCTGGCGGCGACCGGTCGCCTCCGCCAACCGCTGCTCGTGCTGCTCTCGCCGTTTGGTCGCATGGGCGAGCAGGCGCGACTGGTCGCGTGGTGCCTGGTCGATCAGGTCGCCAAGGCGGCGCAGCTCAGCCCGCAGGTCGTGCTTGCTCATGCTTCGCCCGTCCAACACCTCGGTGGTGTCGGTGGCGAGCTGCTTGCTGCGGTCCCGCCGTGCGACCGCGGCTATCTGCTCGCCCTGCTGCTTGGGGGTGTGGTCGGCGGCCGGCACCTCCAGGGCCTCGCGCTCGGGGTCGCGGCTGCGGCTGGCGGGCTCGGGGGTGACGACGCTGTAGTAGCGGGTCCGCCCGATCGCGCGCGACCCGCCCACATACAGCCACTGCCGGTCCTCCGAGCTGGTGACGCGGACCAGCACCTCGTCGCGGGTGATCCCTTGCGCCTTGTGCCCTGTGGTGGCGTAGGCGAGGTCCACGGTGCGCCGGTCGGGGTTGCCCCGGAGCCACCACGATGGCCGCTCGTCCAGGTACTCCTTGGGCAGGGTCACGTGTCGGCCGTCCTCCAGCTTGAGCGTCATCGCCCGCTGCTGGGGGTCGATGCCGAGGACCTGGCCGCGGCTGGCGTTGGCCACGCCCAAACCTTGGAGGGCGTTCTTGCCGCACACCACCTGATCCCCAATCGCGAAGCTGCGATCCCGGACGGTCAGCCGCTCGTCACCAAGATGGCCGTTGGCGGCTCTGAGTTGCTGGCAGGCGGTGTTGAACTGGTCCACCTCGTCACGCCGATAGGCCAAGATGGCGACTCGGCGGCCCTGCTGGAACGACGTCCACCAGTCGGCCAGCATGGTCTCCTTGAGCTGGCCGGGGGTCTCGGTGGCCACCAGCCGCTCATGCTCCCGATACGCGGTCAATGCCGTATCGATGTCGCCGTCGCGGAGGTGCTCGACCGCCTCGCGTTCCCACGGCTCGGCCTGGCGGCGGTTCTCGGTCAATGTGCTGGCGCCAAGCCGCAACCGTAGTCCCCGGAACCCACCGCCGGCCTCGATCGACGCGAGCTGCTTGTCATCGCCGACCAGCACAACCTTGGCGCCGGCGTCCTGCGCGTGGTCCAGCAGGCGGGCGAGTTTGCGGGAGCCGAGCATCCCTGCCTCGTCCACCACCAGCACCGTCCTTGAGTCCAGCACGCGCCCGTCCCGCCCGTCCTGCCGGTCCCGCCCACGATCCCGGCCGTCTGGTTGACGCTTAAGCGACAACTTTGGTTGTCGCTCTCCAAGGGGTCTTCCGGTTTTTCGACCGCTTCTGAGAGCTGCGGCGTGCTCTTGGTCCAGCTCGCCAAGCAGCGAGTCCACCGTGCGGGAGTGCTCGAACCCCTCCGCGTCCAGACAGACCGTGGCGATCCCGGTCGGCGCCGCGCCCAGGACCCGGTAGCCGTCGAGCTGCCAGGCGTGCCGAGCGACGCCAAGGGCGTAGGTCTTGCCGGTGCCGGCCTTGCCAACCACCATCGAGACACCACGGCCGTCCTGGGTGCTGTCTCGCACCATCGCGGCCTGGTCGGCCCCGATCGTCGGGTGCGCCGTCAGCGTCTCCCGCAGCGTGTCGTGCGAGCACACGCCGGTCTGCTCGCCGGCGCGGCTGACCGCCGCGTCGATCAGGCGTTGCTCGACCGCCAGCAGCTCCGGGGTGGCGTAGTGGCGCTCCCCGATCGCGTGCTCGCCGACCACGCTGACCGCCCGCTCGGCCAGGAACCGATCGGCCAGCGCCTCCAGCTCGACGGGGCCGACGTCGCCGGCGACGTCGGCGGGCAGCTCCCGGCCCACCGCGCACACCACCTGGGGGCGGGTGAACGTGGACGCCTGCGCGGTGAGCCCCTCCGGGCTGGCGAGCCCGTCGAACATCCTGCTGATGGTCCGCTCGGGCAGTCCCGCCGTGGCGGTCAGCGCCCCGGCCGGTCCCGCCGGCGTCCCGCCCGAGCGTTCCGGGGGGTCCGGGGGACCGCTCGGGTGTCCTGCGGTCCCGGCCGGGTCCTGCTCGCGGGAGCTCGCCTGCCCGGTGAGGTCCCGCACGAGACGTTCGGGCTCGTAGCCGAGGGAGCGGGCCTCCTGCTGCCAGCGGCCGTACAGCGTCTCGGGGGTCTCGTGCGACTTGGGCGGCCGGGTCGCATGCACCACCGTCTGCACCAGCTTGGCGGTGCGGTGCTTCCCGTTGGCCTCCTGACGCTGGAGCTCGGCGGCGATCTGCTCGTGGCGCTTGGAGAACCCCCGGCGCACTTCCTCGGGCATGCCCTGGATGGCGCGGTTGCCCCACCGATCCGGCGCCTCCCACCGAACCCCAAGCGTCCGGGTCAGCTCGGTCTGATAGGCGGCCCGGTACATCGCATCCGCGGTCGGGCGGTGGTTGAGCAGGTCGCGGGAGTCCAACGTGCGCCACTGCCCATCCGGACCTTGGGTGCGGTTGGTGATGATCAGGTGGGTGTGCAACAGCGGATCGCCGGCGCGGCTGGTGCGGTGCGTGAACCCCACCGCCAGCAGCCCCTCGCCCTGCACATGCTCGGCACCGTGCCGGCCCGTTCGGGTGCCGACCTGGCTGTCGAGGTAGGCGACCGCGGCGTGCACGCCCGCCTGATGCGCGGCCGCCACTTCACGCGAAGTCTTCTCATCACCCAAGCCGTACAGGACCGACACGTCTTTGTGCGGGCGCAACACCAGGTCCCATGCGGGCATGGCGTCTTGCCGTGGCGCGCGGCCGAGCTGCTCGCCGGTCCTCGGGTCCTGCCAGGCAAACAGCCGCTTGAACGCCTCCGGCGAGCACTCACCCTCCAGGCCCAGGGCGCGGGCGCTGCCACCGTGGAAGATGCCGGGGGACTCGCCGTGGCCGGACAGGTACTCCTCGCGGTTGCGGGCGATCTCGCGGGTGTAGTAGTGCTCCCGCCCCGCCGCCAGCTTGTGCAGATCCGCCGCCACCCGCCGCTCCTGCTACTCGACCTGGCAGGCGTGGATCTCGCCCAGCGGGTGAGCCGGCTGGCTGACACATTCCAGCATCGCCGGCCTCAGGCCCCACACCTCACAGGAGCCGTCCTGGGCCATCTGCTGCCAGTTCAGCCCCAGCTCCCGCAGCGTCGGCGACACGCTGCGGCGCAGCAGCAGGTGGTAGCCGAAGATCAACCGCTCGGCCATCCCTGCCACGGTGACCTCGTTCAGCGGCACCCACACCTCCCGCTCGCGCTGCGGGCCGGTCCAGCCGGGCCGCTCCGGGCGGGTCAGGGCGCCCACGATCACATGGGTGTGCAGCCACGGCTGCCCGGCCGAGTCGAACTGGTGGGCCACCAGCACCGGGACTTCTGAGCCGATCGTGACGGAGAACTCGACCGCGACATCATGGGCGGCGTCGCGGTCGGCCCGCATGATGTCGTCGGACACGCCCCGGTCGGTGGCAAAGAAGCACCAGCCAAGCGCGCTCAACGACTGCGGGGTCGCCAACACCAGGTCGTAACCGACCGGGCCGCCACCCTCGCCGGCCGAGCTCCAGCCACGCACCGCCGGCGGCGGCTCCTCCGGGTGGTAGGCGGCGGCGATCGCCTGCTCCCAGGCGCGGGCCTGCCACCGATCGACGGTCACCAGCTCCGAGCCGGTTACCATCGCGGGCGCCGGCACCTCCAGATCGCGGGTATTGGCTGCCAAGATGCTTCGCCTCCCGGTGCGCACCGCGGGCATTGCAGCATCCCCGATGCATATCTGTCGTGCTTGAAATGAGTGTAGCAGTAGGGGGTGACTGGACGGGAAAATGCGAGTGCATGCAGGGTCGGGCTGGAAGGCTGGCTGGCGTGTGGCGAGGACATGGCTGTGAGTAGTGTCTGTGCTGGTAGTAGGAGGTCTGGAGGGCGAGCTGTGGTGCTGGTGACGAGCAGTTGAGGGGAGGAATCCCAGAAATCAGCCCGTCGCTATAGTTGCTCATCGGTGCCTAACGCTGCCTATTTCTGCTCTCTATTGGTGGTGGCCTTCGTGTCAATTGACTTGATGGAGATCACCAGTCGGTGTCGTCGACGCCGGGCCTTCAGCGGACTTCCATCTCTACCGCCTGTACTTGATTGCGGCCAGGCGCTTTTCCTCGCGTGCGTGCGTCCTCGACACCCAACAACGGCAACGCGCGCGATGACCGCGGCATCAGTGATGGCACCGGGAACCCTGGTCACGCAGCTCTGCCTCGGGCGCGGAGGCAATCATCGTCGTCCATGGTCTGGCCACCGTCGACATCGGGTCAGCCCCCCAGGCTGTCGTCACGCCAAGCAGCGAGGCAGCTCCCGTCCATGCGGTTGCTGGGGACTTGGCGTCCGCACGGCGATCAGCTGGACCACGCCGAAACCGCCTCAAGCAGCTCGCCGATGCGGCGTGTTGGCCCGCTTCCGCCCGCACACTCGCCATGGGGAGGGCTCTGCGCCCTATCACTACATCCTTGGCCCCGCCGGCGCCGCGGTCGTGGCCGCCCGGGAGGCATCAAGCTGCGCCGGCTCGCCTACCGCCAGGATAAGGCCCTGGAGATCGCCCACAGCCAACATCTGAGCGGGACGGTAGACGTCAATTGCCACAAGGCCACGGTAACGTAACCATCTCCGCGTTCGGTTACTTACGTGGCTGCCGCATCGGTTGGTCGCCAGGGCACCAACCGGTTGCCTCGGGAGGTCCTGGGGTTCGCTCGATTGCCGGGCTGAGTGCCCGCACAACCAGAAGGGGTGGTCGACGTGAGACGCCTTGTGAGCTTCATCGTTGCGGCAACGACGGGCTTCGCGCTCCTGGTGCTGACGGCTCCGGCCGCTTTCGCGCCGCCCCCCACTACCAGCACCACCACCACCACCACCACCTCGCCCCCCAGCACGACCGGCCCCACCACCACGACCGAGCCCCCCAGCACCACCGGGCCCGCCAGCGGGCCCACCAACGACGACTTCGCCAACGCCACGGTCATCAACAGCGTTCCATTCTCCATCGCAGAGGACACCTCCCAGGCGACGTTCGATCCCAGCGACCCCAGCGGGTGCTCGAGCAACGGATCGGTGTGGTTCGCCTACACGCCGTCGTCGAACGTGCGGATCGACGCGGACACGTTCGGGAGCAGCTACGACACGGTGCTGTCGGCCTGGACGGGAACCCAGGGTGCCCTCAACCTCATCGCCTGCAACGACGATTTCAGTGGCCTGCAATCGAAGATCGACTTCCAGGCGACCGGCGGGACGACCTACTACTTCATGGTCGCGTTCTGCTGCGGCAGTGGTGGGAACGGCGGCGGGAGCCTGACGTTCTCCGTCAACCAGCTCCTTCCGCCGGGCAACGACGACTTCGCCAACGCGAGCCCGATCGCCTCGCTGCCCTTCAGCGACACCGTGGACCTGGCGACGGCCACAACTCAGGCATCGGAGCCGTCGCCCTCGTGCGTCGGGCTGCAGAACACGGTGTGGTACGCGTTCACGCCGACCACCACCGAATCCGTCACCGCCAGGATCGATCAGTTCGGCGCGGGGCTCGGCGTGTACACCGGGACCTCGCTCACCAATCTGGCCCAGGTCGGTTGCACCTCCAGCGGCCAGTCCTCTGTCTTCCGAGCGCAGGCGAACACCACCTACTACTTTCAGGTCGGTGGATGGTGCTGCGACGGGTTCGGGCCGGTCACGTTCCACCTGGACGTTGCGCCGAACCCAGTGGCCGACTTCTTCTTCTTCCCCGGGGATCCCTCGATCTTCGACACGGTCCAGTTCCAGGACGCCTCCTCCGATCCGGCGGGCGGAGGGATCGCGTCGCAGGCGTGGAGCTTTGGTGACGGTGCCACAGGCACGGACTGCTGCCCGACCCATCAGTACGCGCGGGACGGCGACTACACGGTCCGGCTCACCGTGACGACCTCTGACGGCCGCACCGCGTCGACCTCGCGGGTCGTGCAGGTTCGCACCCACGACGTGGCCATCGTGCAGGTCGCTGTGCCCAATTCCGCGCATGTGGGGCAGACCGTTGCGGTCAATGTGTACGTGCGGAACACCCGCTACCCGGAGACGGTCCAGGTCGACCTGTTCAAGAGCGTCCCAGGGGGCTTCCAGCAGGTGGGCTCGCTCACCCAGTCGGTGCCGGTGCGGCCCCCCGGTGGCAACTCGACCCGGTTCGCGTTTACCTACACGATCACCCAGGCTGATAGGACCGTCGGGAAGGTCAGTTTCAAGGCCGTCGCCACCCTCCTCGATCACCGCGATGCCCTTCCTGCTGACAACGAGTTGACCTCGCCGCCAGTGAAGATCACCTGAGCACCCGCGCGGCACCGCGGGTGGGGCTCCGAAGAGATGCTGACCAGAAGGGAGGCCCACCCCGGTGCCGCAGCAGGGTCAGCCGGCGGCGCGTTCCCTGGCCACCTGGGGCCAGTACCGCCGGAATGATCTCCTCGGCGAACCGCGACAGCTGCTCAGGCTCTTCGGCCCAAAGAACGAGCGTGTCGAAGTCGTACCCACCGCAAGCGTGGTCAGCTCGTCCACCCACTGCGCCGCCGGGCCGCGCAGGACGTCCTCGGAGACACCGCCGGTGATAGCGCCGCCCACGTCTGGGGCGGCCTGCTGTGGGTGGACGGGGGCTGGCAGCTGCCATGAGCAGGAGCTGCTGGTGCTGTCCAGGCTTGGCAAGGCGGCTACAGCGGATTCCCACCTGAGCGAGCATCACGGACACCCTCAATCAGCCCGCCCATATACTCCGCAGCGGCGCGGTCGGCTTCGCTGACTCGGTGCATGTAGCCGCTGGTGACCGCTAGGCTGCCGTGCCCCATCCGCTCTCGCACCGTGCCGGCCTCCGCGACTGCGCCGAGCTGCGTCGCCATGAAGTGCCGAAGCCCATACAGCGTGTAGTCGTGCCCGAGCTGCCGCACCAGCGCCGTGAAGCGCTTGCTGACCGTGTCCGGCCGCAGGGGGGTCCGACCATCCGGTGTCCGGGCGAACACGTACGCCCGTAGGTCCAACCGGCCGTCGAACTGTCCTGCGAGCTGCTCACAGCGGGCTTGATGCGCCCGAAGCGCCTCGACCGTGGCGGCGTCGAGCGCCAACAGCCGCTCGCCGTGCACGCTCTTGGGGTCCTTCCGAGCGTACTTTCGGGACAGGCTCTTGGCGGTGACGACGCTGCCGTTGATGCTGACCGTCGCCGCGTCCAGGTCCAGGTCCAGCCACCGCAGCGCGCAGATTTCGGACGGCCGCAGCCCGGCCGTGGTGCTCAGCCGAAGGAAGACCGTAAAGTCCGGTTCATCCGTCAGTGCCCCAAACAGCTCGTGGACCTGCTTCGGGGTTGGTACCGGGCGCGACTTGCCCTTGCCCGCTGCCGGCCGGGCCATCAGTGCCGGGTTGAACGGTATCCAGCCCCACCGGGCCGCCATCCCGAGCGCCCCGGACAGGATCACGTGGACGTCGCGGACTCGGTTCGCGCTCAACCGCTGGTCGCTCGCGGTGGGCTTGGCCGTGGCGGCAGCCCTGCGCGGGTCCTCGCCCCTGGCGATCGCCTCGGTCTTGGCGCGGGCTTTCGCGCGAGAGGCGGCCTTGGCGTTGCCATACCGCCGCAGATCGTCATAGAACGCGTCAAGGACGCGAGCGTTGACCGTGTGAAGGCGTTTGCCGCCCAGGGCGGGCTTGATCTTCTTCGCGATCAGGCTGCGGTAGTCCTCGACCGTGTCCGGGGAGATGGGTTTGTCGCTGGCGGCGCGCCGCTCGATCCAGAGGTCGAGCAACTCACCAAGGGTCTTGAGCCGGGTGCCGGCGTGCTGTCCGTCGGCGACCTCGGTCCGCAGGCGGGCCTCCAGCTTCTCGGCTTGGCGGTAGCTGCCGTTGACCTGGCGCGTGATCTGCCGCTGTCTGCCGGTGATGGGGTCGCGGCCGGCGTAGACGATGACCTGCCAGCCACTGGTGCGTGCCCGGATGGTCACCACTCCGCTCCTCTGTCCGAGAGCCAATCGTTGACATCTCGTTGACAATATTCTAAGCGGAGTGCCATTTGTAGTGGGC
>WNFX01002426.1_pt1 | contig 18867 bp, 13 predicted proteins | sample 5400111 | NCBI WGS metagenome assembly WNFX01 (sample SAMN13153363, study PRJNA577476) | soil metagenome | isolation source: 40 cm soil or saprolite under grassland replicate 1 | place: USA:California | collected 2016-06-15 | reverse complement strand
CGCCAACGGGTTTCCGCCGGGTGCTATTGCCTCGACTGGCCCCTCCTGGCACGGCGTTCTCCATGCCCTCGGCGGCCTCTTCGTCTTCGTTGTACTGGCAGCGGCTTTAGGAGTATTTGTCCGGTTCTTCCTCGAGCGGAAGGAGCGCTGGTGGGCTTTCTATTGTCTGGCGAGCGCCGTACTTCTCCTCCTGTTCTTTTTCGGTGGCATTAATAGTGCGGTGCTTATGGCGCGCTTCTTGCGGCTTGCAACGTTAGTTGGCTGGATGGCCGCATCCGTGATCGCCATCAAGCTTTTATGCGCTCCAGATACTACTCAGCCTCCGCGTGAAGGTCATCGAGCCTGAGCGCGCCACAGTGGGGGAGGCTGCACGTTCTCAGTGAGGTTGAAACCTACTCAAATGATATGATGGGTGACACATATTGAAAGTATCCATTGCGATAAAAAAAGTATCAGAACAGAGAAGAGTCGTTCAAAAAGTCGTTACGCTCCTGACATACTGTTGTCACTCGCACATGGTAGACTGTTGGTATGAGAGAAACCGAGTGCCGCGGTTGGGGCGGTTGCTCAGCTTTGATCTTTCTCATCGTCTCACCAGTGGACATCGGGCGGGTGTGACCCGACATGGTTGATTGAGCAGACAAGAAAGGAACACTCATGGCAAAACTTCTCGGACCCGATTTTATCAGCTTACAGGTGCGCAACCTCTCCGCTTCGCGTGCGTTCTACACAGAGGTGTTGGGGTTGACCGAAGACACGTCTTTCAGCGCTCCCAATACGGTCCTGTTCGACTCGACCACCATCCCTTTTGCTCTCAGCGAAGCAAAAGGGAACCTGGATGAAGCACCTCATCCGGGATGGGGTGTGGCGCTCTGGATCGACTGCGATAATGTTAATGAGTTGCATGCCAAAATGGAAGCGGCTGGAGCCACCATCATCCAGCAACCCTATGATGGTCCGTTCGGGCGCACCTTTGTCTTTGCTGATCCCGATGGATACCGGATTACGGCCAACGAGAACCCCTGGGACCGCTTTCCTTTGGGCGGCAGGCAGCAGCGCTAGGAGAAGGCCTCTGAGGAGCAACGGAACGGGTCGCACCGTTCCGTTGCTCCTCAGAGGCCTTCTAACAGGCTAGCCCTGACCAGCCACTTGAGGAACTCCCAGTGGCGCAGAAGCTCCACGCGGTCACTCCCGCCAGTTTGGTACCAGCGTCTGAGCCAGAGGAAGGCCACGATTTCCTCTGTGCTCAAGCCGCATTGGGCAAGCTGGTCCCGTTCAGCGGCGTCTGTCTCCACGCGCATTGCCAGGGCGCGCTCTTCTTCAGCTTGGATCTGGTGATTCATGTTTTCACGTTCCTTTCTGTCAGACTCCTTCTTCCCGCCGTCTCTCGTCGCGAAAGACCGAGTAGAAAAGGACTGCCTCGGTGATCTGCTACGTGAGAGTCTACCTTGTTGGGCAGGCTGACACATCGGCAAAGCAACGTATTGATGCTACCTATCTCGAAGCGAGGGGCAACGCCTCACGGCTCGTGCCTTACCTAAATGCTTGCACACTAAATCTGCGGAATCACCTCTACAAGACACCTCTGAAGGCTGATGCCAGGCCGCAAGAGGCAGAGACTCACTCCGCAAATTCTCGCTGGAAGCATATAGCTCACCGTCAACAAAGGATGGCCTCCTGCCTAGGTAACGTTGCAACATGAAGCGATTTCCTTTTCCAGGAGGGGCGAAAGAAATACGTTGCTCTACCGATGCGCGGCTTCAGTCCAGGGCGGTAGACTGTGAGCAGAGGAAAGCAAGCCATCAGGAGGTCTTTGATGCAGGAAGAAAGTCGCTGGCGCTATGCCCTGGCGCAGCAGATCGCGTCACACTATCAAGCCAACCCAAAGGTGGCAGCCATGCTCGTCGAAGGCTCTGTCGCGCGGGACTACGCCGACCACTCCTCCGACCTCGACCTGGCCGTCTTCTGGGCTCAACCACCAACCGCAAAGGAGCGCAGGGAGATCGTCAAACGCGCTGGGGGAAGAGACAGGCACCATTTGCCCTCTCACAGAGAAGCTGCTGGGTGGTCAGAGCGACACGTTCGAGAAGGGGTTGCCATCGACGTGCGACACACGACGGTCAAGGCCACCGAAGGCCTCCTGGCTGCTGTGCTGGAGCACGGTGATCCTTCGCTGTCCAAGCAGCAGCACCTGGCTGTCCTGCGTTCTGCTCTTCCCCTGGTCAACCCAACGCTCATCACCGGGTGGCAGCAGCAAGCAGCGGCCTATCCGCACGAACTGGCCGTGGCGACGGTACGGGAACACTTGCGCTTTCGCCCCGCCTGGGAGCAGGAACAGCTGGCCGAGCGCCACGACGTGCTGGTCCTCTACGACTCCTTGTGTAGCGCCCAGAAGGACCTCTTGCTCGTCCTGCTGGGGCTCAACCGCCTCTACTATCCTGGCTGGCGCTGGATGGATCGACTAATCGACCAGTTGCAGGTGACGCCGCCCAACCTTTCCCCGCGCCTCAAACAACTCTTCGCCATCGTCAGCATCGACCCCTTGGCCTCGGTCTACCAACTCCATGAACTTATCGAGGAGACCTTCCGCCTGGTAGAAACCCACCTGGGTGAGGTTGACACACACGCCGCCCGCGAGCGGTTTCGAGGGCAGCGCCGGGCCTGGGAGCACGCACCAGATGGCCTGGGGTAGTTGCTGAGAGCCCAGAAGCATCTCTCTTCTCAACAGACAGGATGTGTGAGGATGGTCTACAAAAGAGGCTTCCCAGCCGGAAGACAAGCGGATGGACGGAGCGTCCTTCCAGGCCTCGTCTTCTCTGCGTGCGCTATCTTGATGGGAGAGGTTCCGAACATATGCTATACTGTTCTGGAACCGATGTGTTTGGAACTGTTTGGAGATGAGCATGAGCAATGAGAACCGAACCACTGCTTTTGTCGAAGGTGAGACGCTGATCTATCAGAGGGACGGAGAGCATTATCAGCTCGGTGTGGGAAGCTTCGCCTGGTATGCCTGGCTGCGGACGGCCACCCTCTTCCGTGTGCGCAGTCCGTTCGGAACCTTTACCGTGCGCCGAGAGCAGGCAGGCAATCAGCGTGGGACCTGGTACTGGCGCGCCTACCGCAAGCGCGCTGGGAAGCTCCACCGTGTCTATGTGGGGGCGTCGGAGGAGTTGACGCTCGAACGGCTCACGACCGTCGCCGCAACCCTGGCCGCACAGCCCACGCTCACTGGAGATGAGCAGGAGTCTCCCCAGCATGTGCTGCAGGGACCTCTCAGCTCCACCGGGAATCCGCAGCATTCCCGCCGCTCTTCAACAGATGCCGTGAGGCAGCTGGTCGAAGGGGGAGCAGCCTCAGAGATCGTCAAGCGATCTGCTTCCACCCTCCCTTTGCCGCTCACCTCCCTTGTCGGACGAGAGCGGGAGATCGCCGCCGCCTGTACCCTGCTCGCGCGTCCCGAGGTGCGTTTGCTTACCTTGACCGGCACCGGTGGCGTGGGCAAGACGCGCCTAGCGCTGGCCATCGCGACCGAACTGCGGGATGAGTTCCCTGATGGAATCGGCTTCGTCTCGCTCGTTCCCATTCACGATGCCGACCTGGTCCTGCTCGCCATCGCCCAGGCCGAGGGGCTGCAGAGCACCGGCTCCCGCCCGCCACTCGAGCTGCTGAAAGCCTCGCTGCGGGAGCAGCAGCGGCTGCTCGTGCTGGACAACTTCGAGACCGTGGTCGCCGCAGCACCGAGCCTGTTGGAACTGCTCGCGGCCTGTCCTCACCTGAAGTTGCTGGTGACGAGCCGGGAGGTGCTGCGTGTGGGGGGAGAACGCGAGTTTGTCGTCCAGCCGCTGGCTCTGCCTGATCCACAACACCTGCCCGACGAGGAGACGCTCGCTCACTATGGCGCCGTGGCGCTCTTCCTCGAGCGGGCACAAGAGGTTCAACCCGCCTTTCAGCTTGACTCCATCACTGCCCCACTGATTACAGAGATCTGCCGGCGTCTGGATGGCTTGCCCCTGGCGCTTGAACTGGCCGCCGCCCGTCTCAAGCTTCTGACGCTGCAGGCACTCCTGGAGCGATTGGAGCATCGCCTGGCCGTCTTAACCAGCGGGCCGCGGGATCTGCCTGATCGCCAGCACACCCTGCGTCAGACCATCGCCTGGAGCTATGACCTCCTGCCGGTCGAGGAACAGCGGCTGTTCCGTTTGCTCTCGGTCTTTTTCGGCGGTTGCACGCTGGAAGCGGTGGAGGCTGTGTATGGCGCGCTTAGCGGTGAGCAGGCACAGGTCCTGGACAGAGTGACCTCCCTTCTGGACAAGCACTTGCTCTACCGGGCCGAACAGGACACGAACGGTGCGCGCTTTCACATGCTGGAGACGATCCGGGAGTATGGGCTGGAGGCGCTCGAGGCCGGTGGAGAGCTGGAGGCAGCACGCCTGGCGCATGCCCAATATTATCTGGGGCAGGCAGAAGAGGCAGACGCCCACCTGTTCACCCGGGATCAGCAGCAGTGGCTCGAGCGGTTGAAGCAGGAGCATGATAACCTGCGCGCTGCGATGCAGTGGTCAGTGGAGCAAGGGCAGGACAGGCAGCGAAAGGACATCGCCTGGCGCCTGGCAGGAGCACTCCGGTCGTTCTGGATCGATTACGGCTATGTGCATGAGGGGCAGCAGTTTGTCGAGCGAGCACTGGGAAGACGTGAGGGGATCACCGCGTCTGTGCGGGCGAAAGCACTCCACGCTGCCGGGTGGTTAGCCCTCGTGCGAGGCGATTTTAGACGAGCAGAAGCGCTGTGTCAGGAAAGCCTGGCGCTGTCTCGCGAGCTCCATGATCCGCGCGAGATGGCATCAGTACTCACACTACTGGGGTGGAACGCCTTGTGGCTCGGCGACGCTCCTCTGGCCACCTCCCTGCTCGAAGAGAGCCTGGCACTGTCCAGGGGAGCAGGGGACAAGGTCCGCCTCGCGTACACGCTCTTACCCCTCGCACTTACGATCCTCACCCATGGCGATCACAGCGACTCTCCACGGGTCCGTTCGCTGCTCGAGGAAAGCCTGCTGCTCCTCAGGGAGGAGCACGTCCAGTCCGGGATGGCCCACGCACTCTATGACCTGGGGTTGTGGCACTTCCAGCAAGGAAATGCTGCCACGGCCCGCTCCTTGTTCGAGGAGAGCTTCGCGCTCCTCAGAGCCTTGGGGCAGCGGCTGTGGGCGGTTCAACCGCTCTATCGCTTGGGGAAGGTCGCGGCTCAGGTGGGTGACCTCCCAGCAGCCTATGCCTTCTATAAGCAGAGCCTGGCCTTGTTCCAGGAGTTGGATGACCAGCAGAGCAGCGCCACCTGTTTGGAGGGATGGGCCAGCGTGGTTGCGCGGCAAGGACACGCCGCCTGGGCAGCACAGTTGTGGGGGGCAGCGGAGGCACGACGCGCGGCTGGCGGCCCATCCTATCTCCCCCAGATCTTGGCGCTGACTCTGCCTGGCGAACGTGCGGACGAGGAGCGGATGCGAGCATGGGTATGCGCGCAGCTGGGGGAGCAGGCCTTTGCCCAGGCCCTGGCCGAGGGACGGGCGATGACGCCAGAGCAAGCGTTGGCCGCAGGGCAGCACACCATGCTCGCCAGTCCCCCGAACGCTCCTGCCGGGGCGGACCGTCCCCAGGGTCCTTCCCCAGCCTATCCGAACGAGCTGACCGAACGTGAAGTGGAGGTGCTGCGGCTGGTGGCACGAGGGCTCTCCGATGCCCAGGTCGCTGAAACCCTCGTCATCAGCCCGCGCACCGTCAATGCGCACCTGCGCTCCATCTATAGTAAACTGGGTATCAACTCACGTCATGCCGCGACCCTCTTTGCCATCAAGCAGCAGCTCATCTAGGTTTTTCCTGCTTCGTCCTCTCCTCGACTGCTCCCACTCGCTCTACCTCGACGTCGATGATGCCGTCGTATCTGCCTAGGTAACGGCTTAAGTAAAGCGTTGTTTGTCACACTTTCAGATAGGTAGCATCTCTACGTTGCTTTGCCGATGTGTCCTCGTGCTCCGCACAGTAGACTCTCAAGTAGCAGATGCACTGCTCTGAGGAGCAAAGCAACCCGGCCAATTGAGAAGAGGTCGGGATTGCGCTACCTGGAGTTTCTCAGACCCCCGTCAGCGGGGGCGAATTGTCTCTTCTCTCAATGCTCTCAAGAATAAAGGAGTAGTATTATGAACAATACACTACCAGCGAGCTTCACTCACGGCTCGGCCAACGAGCGGTACGTTGTAGCCGCGGAGCGGGTATTCGACGGCGCGCGAGTGCTTGAGCAACACGCGGTCGCCGTCTCGGGTGATCGGATCGCGGCCGTGGCACCGGTCGACCGCCTCCGCGACACAGGGCGCCTCATCCGCTTTGCCGGCACCCTCCTGCCCGGCTTCATCGACTTGCACGCCCATCTGCTGTTCGACCAGACCCCACAGGAAACAATCCTGCGTCACGGCCTCACGACGGTTCGGGACACTGGCGGCCCGCTCGTGCCGCCCTCTGGTGGCGATGGGCGTCTGCGCGTGCTCGGCGCCGGGCCGATCCTCACTGCACCCGGTGGCTATCCGATCCCTGTGTTCGGCGGCCACGACATTGCATGTGAAGTACCCGACGTCCAAACAGCCCGCGCTGCCGTCGGCCAACACGTCGCCGGCGGTGCGGCGCTCATCAAGGATCCGATTCCGCACGACCTGGTCGCTCGCGCGGCTGCCGCGGGTGTGCGGGTCGTCAGCACGCTGGACACGCAGTCCCATTGCACGGGTGTCGCCAACAACGCTCGCCAGCTCGTCGAAGCCGGGATACTGCTGCTCTACGGCACCGATCTCGCCCACACTGATGTCCCCTGGGGAATCGACGCCCAGGAACTGCTACTCATGCTCCACGCCGCGCACGGAGCTCTCACGCCGCTCGACGTGTTGTCGGCCGCGACGGCGCGAGCAGGGGAACATCTCGGGCTGGCGCCGCTCGGGCAGCTCGTCGAAGGCGCTCCCGCCGATTTCATTGGAGTGCGAGGCAATCCCCTCGAGCGGTTCAAGCTACTCGAGTACCCCGACCTCGTCGTGTCGGGGGGCGTGACGATCGTCGCGCCCGTTGAGCACTGAACACGACTGAGAGGAGAATGGAACATGATTCATACGGGCTCTTCATCACTTGCTGCTGGACAGCGTGTTCTGGTGGAAAAGCGGCGGAGGCAGTTCAGGAGTTTTTTTTATGAAAACGATACGTCTCATTTCATTGTTCGCACGGGTGGCCTTGTTGGTCACCATGGGGCTGGGATTGTTGTTCTGGATAGCTCAGCTGTTTGTTTGGAGCGGGCTTCTGGTTCTCCTTGCCCAGATAGATTTTACAAGCATTCATGAGGGGTTTGGCACCTTCGGAGTCCTCGGTCTACTCATCCTTGGGGGTGTGGCAGTTTTCACTAAAGGTAGCAGGCTGCTGGGTGCGGGAAGCATGATCTATGCGTTTCTGGTGCCTGCCTTTGGGCTGACGCAATCCATGATCCTGGTGGGCAACCTGCACTGGCTGATCCAGGCTGCTCACTTGCTGGTGGGGATCGGAGCCATGGTGCTGATCCGAAGGATCGAGAAACGCTACCAGCATCTCAAGTGGAAAGAACACGGGGTGATTTCCGAAAGGCCCCTAGGCAGGCCGTACCCGCCGATCGTGGCCAGGCTCGCCCGTCTGGCTACTGCCGCACATGTTGCGCTCTATCGCCTGAGCGGTGGGGCGATTGGAGGACAAGCACAGAACATGCCTGTTCTGCTGCTGACCACCACTGGACGCAAGAGTGGCAAGCAACATACCACTCCCCTGGTCTACCTAGCAGATGGGGACAGTTTCGTTGTCGTCGCCTCCAATGGAGGTCAGGGAAAGCTTCCGAACTGGTGGTTAAATATGCGCGAGAGCAAACAGGCATACATAGAAAGAGGGAGAAAACGTCTACGAGTGAGTGTCCAGGAGGCAAATCCACAGGAACGTCAGCGGCTCTGGCCACGCGTGGTTGCATGCCGGGCAGGACATGAAAAGTACCAGGAACGGACACCATATCCCATTCCCCTGGTTATCTTACATCCAAGCGCTCTGGTATGTGGGCTTCAAGGGGATCTTGACCCATAAGCGCGAACTTTACGGGCCAGGGCGACCGCAAGGATCGCCCCTACTATACCACGAATCGGCTTGCCAAGCCCGTGTATAGTAGAGGCGATCCCTCGCGGTTGCCCTTGAGGAGGGGCTTAAGTTCGCGCCTATGGGGGTCGGCCCCGCCAGCGTCGCATCCTACTATACTCTTGCAAAAGAACCTCCTGGAGAAAGAGGACAAACTATGGGTTTATTACGTCTGGCCATACTCGGCCCGCCCGAAGTGTTTCATGATGAAAGCCGCCTCACGTTTGCGTTGCGCAAGGCGCAGGCCTTGCTGCTCTACCTGGCCGTCGAAGGCGGCATGCATTCCCGCAGTAAGCTGGCTGCCTTGCTGTGGCCCGATAGTGAGCCCCAGGATGCGCGCAAGATCCTGCGCAATGCCATTACCCTGCTGCGCCACCTCCTTGACGCCTCCGACTCCTCGGCTTCCCTCCATTCTCATCTGCTCATTCATGGTGATCTGCTCGGCCTGAATCCGCAGGCCCCGTTGGAACTAGACCTGGACGTGGTGCAGCAGGCTTATCAGCAGGCCCAGCGGCACTCCTCGGTCCCCTCTGAGGAGCAGCGCGCCGCCCTGGTCACCCGATTGCAGCACGCTCTCGCCCTGGTGCGCGGTCCCTTCCTCGAGGGCTTCTGGCTGCGCGAGGAAACCGGCTTTGACCAATGGGTGCAGCAGCACCAGCAGCAGTGGCAGGTGCGCCTGCATTTCCTCTTGGAGCGGCTCTCCTCCTTGCAGGAGACCGGCGGGGAGTTGGAGCCGGCCCGCGTCACGCTCACGCGCTGGCTGGCGCTCGATCCGCTCTCGGAGGAGGCGTCTCGCCGCCTGATGCGGGTGGACCTGGCGCTGGGCGATGCGAGCGGCGCCTTGCAGGTCTACGCCCGTTGCCGGGCACGCTTAGCCGAGGAGTTGCGGGTCAAGCCCTCGGCGGAAACTGTGGCCCTGGCTGAGCACATTCGCGCCACCGCGGCTGCTCGCCGAGGGACCTCCCCTGCCACCACGGGGGGGAGCCGGTCGACAGGCGAGTTGGCGGCCCCACTGGTCGGACGGGCAGCCGCCTTCAGCCAGCTGGTTGGGAGATTTCAGCAGGCGCAGCAGGGGCCACCGCAGGCCGTGCTGCTGGTAGGCGAAGCTGGCATCGGCAAAACGCGGCTGGCCACAGAGTTTGTGGGCTGGGCCCGAGCCCAGGGCGCCGAGGTGCTCAGTGGGCATGCCTTCGAGATGGGAGGGCGCCTGCCCTATCAACCGCTGGTCGAGGCCCTGCGGGGGCGGCTGGAGGAGGAAAACGCGCCAGAGGACCTGCTGGAGGACCTGTGGCTGGCCGAGCTCTCGCGCCTGCTGCCCGAGTTGCGCGTGCGTTACCCCGATCTGCCGGCTCCCAGCGAGGATGAGCTGACGGCCAAGGGACGTCTCTTCGAAGCGGTGGCGCGCCTAGTGGACACCCTGGCTAAGCCTGCGCCGCTGGTGCTGCTGCTGGAAGACCTGCACTGGCTGGATGGAGCCTCCCTGGACCTGCTACGTTACCTGGGACATGACTGGATGGAGCATGGCAGCCGGATACTGTTGCTGGGCACGGTGCGCCAGGAAGGGCTGGAGCCCAGGTCGCCGCTGGCCGCCCAGCTGGCCGACCTGGGACGCGACCTTCCGATCAGGCGGGTCGCCTTGCAGCCGCTCAGTCAGGCGGAAACCCGCCAGCTGATTGAGGTCATCGTCGGGGAGGAGGAGAGCACCAGGAGTGGAGGGGGGCAGCGTGAGCATAGTCCTGCTAGGCCTTCCACCGCCGGGCCTGGGGGACCACCTTCGCCTGAACGGGAGAGGACGCTGGTCAAGCTGGGCGAGGTGCTGTTTGCGCAGACAGGAGGGCAGCCGTTGTACCTGCTGGAGACGCTCAAGCTCTTGCGGGAGCGGCAATGGCTGGTGCCAAGGCTGGCTGTGGATGGCAGCTGGCGGCTGGAGCCGTCCGTGGAGATGGCCGCAGCCCTCGCCCAGGAGCGGTCCCGGTACGAGCTGTTGCCGCCCTCTGTGCGCGCGATGATCCAGGGGCGCATGGCGAAGCTGCCCTATCCCGCCCGCCAGCTGGTGATGGCGGGTGCTGTGCTGGGCACCCAGGCGAGCGCGAAGCTGCTGTGGCAGCTAGCCGAGGTGGGGGCGCAAGAAGGTGTCGAGGCCCTGGAGGAGGCCGTCGGCAGTGGGATGTTACGCGAGGAGGATGCAGGGGTGGGCCGGCCGGGCAGCTATCGCTTCGCCCATAACCTGATGCGCGACGTGGTCTACACCGAGCTGGGCGAGGCGCGGCGGCAGGTCTTGCACCAGCGCGCCCTGGCGCTGCTGCATCCACAGGGAGCGCGGGCCTCCGAGCTGGCCTATCATGCGAGGGCCTCAGGAGAAGCCGAGGAGGCCTATCGTTACAGCGTACAGGCCGGGGATGAGGCGATGGCCGTCTTTGCTGCCGAAGATGCCATCATGCACTACGAACAGGCACGCTCCTTGCTCCAGGAGCAAAAGCCTCTGCAGACCGAGCTCTTGCCCTCGGAGGTCGAACACCTCTATGCCCACCTGGGGCAGGCCTATGCCTTTCTGAAGACCTGGGAGAAAGCTCAGGGGGCCTATGAAGAGCTCTTATCCTATGCGCGGCACAAGCCGCTGCCCACACTGGTCAGTCTGACCCTCAACCGCCTGGCGATTCTGGCGGTCCAACAGTCGTTCGATAAGCCAAGGGCTCGAGCGCTGCTGGAGGAAGCCTGGCAGATGGCCCAGACCAGTCACGATCAGAAGGCATTAGCGGAAACGGAGTGGAATCTAGCACAGGTAACGAGTGTCTTATGGGAAGATTGGAAGAGTGCCTTACCGCATGGAGAGTATGCGCTCGAACTGGCACGAGCAAGCAACGATAAGGAACTGGAAGCCAGAAGTCTCTTCTTGCTTGGATGGATCCATCTCCTTGGAGGAGACTTTGAGGAGGCTATACACCTTCTGGAAGCGTCCTTGGCGCTGTATACCACCCTGGGCAACGAGCCGGCCGCTTCGAAGGGGCTTTCCGTTGCACACTTTCTGATTGGTTCTCCGCTCACCCAACCCTTGACGAATCGCGCATCAGAAGCCTTTTGCTGGGCGATCCTGGCTTTGGCACAAATACATAGTGGGCAGGTGCAGCCCAGCATTCACAGTGGGCGCAGGGCACTCGCGCTCTCGCAAGAGATCAAGAACGTCTGGGCGCAAGTCAACAGTACGCTCTGCCTGACGTATGGATTGCTGGACGCGGGGGCCTATGAAGAGGCACTCGTGCTCATGCAGCAAACCGTCGCACTTGCCCGGACCCTTCCTCCGACGTTAAACTTCCAGAGCTTTCTCATTGCCCTAGGCAGTACCTATCAAGCCTTGCAGCAGTGGGAAGAGGCACATAATGCCCTCGAAGAGGCAGAAGCCGTTGCAAAGACGTTAGATCTCGGGCCCTTTCGCGGGCCCGCCCTGACGCGGCTGTGTATGCACTATGTCCTGGCAGGGCAGTGGGAACAAGCCTCCCGCTATGCCTTGGAGACGATCACCCTACGCAAAAGCTATGATGAAGCATTGTTCTCGCTGGACTTCTACCGTCAGTATGAAACGGAGGCCCTCCTGCATGCGGGGGATGAACGCCAGGCGCGAGAAGCAGTGCGCCGACTCGGGGAACACCTGAGACCTTACCCTCGCTACCGCCTTCCCTATCTGCGGTCGTTGGCGACCCTGGCAGCATGGGAGGGGGAGAGAGAGCAGGCCATCGGCCTTTTGCGCGAAGCAGCTCACCTGGCCGCAGACCTTGGGTTGCCTGGAGAAGGCTGGCAGATCCAGGCGGCGTTGGGAAGGGTGTATGAAGCAAAGGGCGAGCCTGCACAGGCACGCACTGCCTTTGGTATGGCGGCGAGGATCATCCAGGGGTTGGCAGAGGGCATCAAGGATGAGACACTGCGTTCGCGCTTTCTGACCGCCCCGCAGATTCACCAGGTGGTGCAGCAAGCCCAAAGCGAGGCCTCGCCGGCCCCGCAAGACCAGACGGAGCCGAGCGGAGCTTCCAGGCGCCTGATTTCATTTTAGGAATTTTACGGTCAGGCAAAAAATCGGCGCAGTTCTTGCGCCACCGGTTCCGGCTGGCCACCTTGATCGGTATTCCATGAAGCCGCATGATTGAGTCCGGGGAACTCAATCCGTTTGACATGTGGCAAGACCTTCTCCAAGGCGTCAAGAGCCACTTTCAAGAAAGCCGGGCTCTTGCTGCCGCCAAGCAAAAGTACCTCGGCGCGTATAGCCCTGAAGCTCTCCAGCTTCCCACTCATCTCGACGACGAGCTGAAAGTCATAGTGCAGCGTCGGAGCGAGTTCCCTCATCGGGACATAGCCGCCTGATCCTTTCTTCTCCTCGCTCTTCATTGCCATGTTCGTGAGCAACTCAAGCAGCCAGCGAGGCATAGCATTGAATATCGGTGGCCCCATCTGCGCTCCTTTCATGCCCGTGATGAGTGCTGCAGCCACCTTGCCCTGGGCCATCTCCTTGTCATAGCGCGTCAAAACAGTGGTCGGCGTCGACTCGTCGTTCATGAAGAATGGTGGTTCGAAGATGGCAGCTTTGTGAATGGCGGGCAGGGTGAGTGCTGCTTGGAGACAGATGATGCCTCCTGAGCTGACCCCGAAGACATGGTGAGCGCCCGTTTTGGTAAGCAGCGCGTCCATATCTTCAACGTCCTTCTGTATGCTGTAATCTTTGCTGTACGGGCCGCTGAGGCCACGACCTCGGCGGTCGGGCACGTAGACGGTGAAGGCACGAGAGAGCGCCTCGGCAAGCTGCATGTGGTTGTGGGCTGACGACGCGGCGCCATGCAGCAGCACCACCCCCGGACCATGGCCGAACTGGCGGTAGCCGATGGTGGTGCCGTCTTGAGAGGTGACGGAGCCGGTTGTATAGTGTTCCCGCGCGCTTGCGGTCGATTGATTATTGACGCTGGTGTTCGTGTTCATGTGTTGGTATCCTTTCTTGCTTCGTGAAATCTTACACTTCGTGAGGCCATGCGCCTTGACGATTGGTTCCATGAGGTCTGTTTCCCTTATCGGCGGCGGAAGGCCAGCCAGCCCATGGCCACGAACCAGGCGAGGACCTCGACCACCAGGATGCGCTCTGTCAGTCCGGCCACTCCGGTTTGAGTCCCCGCCACGGTGGGCGAGAAGGTCAGGAAGTACAGGACCACCAGCGCCAGCGTCATCGGACTGCCCAACAGCAGCCAGTTGCCGAACCGCCGAAAGCTGGGGACGCGGCGAAGCAAGAGCCCGACGACCACGAAGCTCAGCACCGGGCTCGCAGCGGCCAGGAGGAAGCCTACCATATGAGGCAGGAACGACTCCAAGGTGAAGATGCCGTCCACCGCCATGCCCAGTGGCGAGAGCGCGAGCAGCACCATGCAGCTCCAACGCGCAAGGGCGCCCATCTCCCTGATGCCTTGGAAGATGCCGACTACGCCAGCCAGGATCAGGAGCCCGCTGAACACGAAGGCCGTGTTCATGAATGGGGCGGTGATGCCGAGGCCCAGGCCGCTGATGCCCTGGCTGATGGGTGAGTAGGGCGCGATCCGGGTGCCCCAGGCTGTGTATCCCGGGCTCAGAAAGCCGAGGACGACCCAGGCCAGTGTGAACAGGACCGGGCCAGCGACGGCGCCAAGCGCGAGCCACCGGGTCGCTTCCGGCGAAGCCTGCGCCGCTGGTTTGGCGAAACCTTCGCCAATCAGCACTGGTGTGGCTGCATCGTCGTTGGGATGATGTAGTGATGTTTTCATTTCTGCTCCTTACTTTTGTCTTCAATCAATCAGGAAGAGTTCCGTGTCGTATGCACAAGAGAAGAGAGGAAGACGAAGCCTGAAAGGCGCTTCTCACTCCTCTGGAGGCTTTATGGGTGCGCTCGCCTCAAGCGAGAGGAGCGTCAGCCCCAGATCGCGCATTTTAAAGAGGATGCCGTAGAGCGCTGCCTGGTCCCTGATGGGACCTGAAAGCAGGGTCGTGCCATCTCTCTCGTGCGTGATCGATAGGTTCTCAAACCATGCTTGCCAGAAGGTGTCCAGGTGTCCCTTCACACGAATGATGTATCTCATACGCTTGTGCTCCGTTCGGATGACGTTTCGTCGTCTACGAAGAAGGATACTCTCTCTGCAGGTGGAACACAGTAGTCAAAAGGATACTTTGAGGATACTTTCTCAATGGAGAGGAGCAGCGAGAAGAGGATCAGATGGTAGCCAAAAGGATACCTTGCCTTTAGCCTGGATCGGTGCGATCCTGGCAATGCCGACCTCGCGGTGACGCCGCAGCCTCGCTAGAGCAAAAAGTGCGAGCGTGCACGTGCAATGGCCTGCGTCCTATTCTCTGCTCCGAGCTTGCTGAGAATACTGGCGACATGTTTCTTGGCAGTGGCGAGCGAGACCACTAGCTGGTTGGCGATATCCTGGTTGGAGGCCCCCTCTGCGAGCAGGTGCAAGACCTCCAGCTCACGTAGGGTAAGCGGCTCAAGGAGCTGTTGTGCAGCTTGAGAGGAAGACCGTGGCAGCGATGTGGAGACCAGGGGGATGCTCTGATCTGTCACTGTCTGGCGCTGCTCGCTGGCAAAGACATCGAACACGGTTTGAGCGTAGGCAGCCAGGACCGGAGAAACAGCCTCCTGCTCTGTGGTGAGCAATGCCTGGAGTGCCTGTTGCATCGGCTCTCCAGTATCGAGAAAGACGCGCATGTACCCTTCAGGCTCTGTCAAGGTGAGCAGGCGATCAAGAACGCGGAGCGCCTCCTGTGTGGCACCCGACGCCTGCAGAGCGGCTACTTGCAGCGCCAGGATGGAGATCATACTCCCCACTCTCGAAACCTGCTCTGCGCTGCTCAGGAGTGCTGTGAGCCACTGCAAGGTCTGTGGATACCTCTGCTGCGCCAGATAGACGCGTACCAGCGCCAGATAGGCGATTTCGCTGCTGTAGAAGAGGGCATCCTGACGGTATGGGGCGTGCTCGGCCCAGTCTACCGCCCGGTTCAGATTGCCCTGGGCCAGCCAGAGATGGACCCGGAGACCTTCGATCCAGGGACGAAAGAGCGGGATTCCAGCGTTCTTGTTCACCCGCTCCATCTCGCGTACGGCTTGTTCAGCATCGGTCAGGTCGCCCTGAGCTATGCAGCAACGCCCGAGCACCTCATAGGCCACCATGAGAATGTCCAGGTACTGCAAGGGTGCCGTCTTCTCAATAGCGATCTCGGCAGCGCTTTTCGCGACCTCCAGCTGATTCCATGCGTACGCAAGCTGCGCCTGGAAGAAATCGGGATACGCCGCCACTGGGAGTGGTCCTCCCAGACGACCGACCAGGTGTTGCAGTTCCTGACAGTGGTCGCGTGCCTGCCGCAACTGCCCCAAGGCGATCAGTGCGACAATCAGCCCCCAGAGGGTTTGAGCCTCCTGGTAACGATTCTGCGTCAGCCGGGTGATCTTCCGGCTTTCCTGCAGGGCGGACACCATCGGAGGAAAATTCCCTGCGAGACGATAAGCCATAGCAAAGCTATCCCCAGGGAACTGCCTCCACACGGCGTCGTCATCCAGAGACAGGTGTCGCGTCAGCTCAGCAGCGCTGTTCAGTTGTTCAACATTGCCATCAGAAAGCGCCTTTATTGCCAGTCTCCATCCATGGAGAATCGTCATCCGATTGCGCAATAGATCCCGCTCGGTGAGCGAAAGGGTGGTCTGATCTTTGCTCTGCAACGTCTGCTCCACGCCCGCCCAGAGAAGATTCAGATACTCCTGTTCCTCCCCATCAGAGAACGGGGACAGGAAATTGAAAGCTAAGATGTAGCTCGTGGCAAGGCGAGGATGCGCACGCAAGACCTCCTCGGGGAGCAGTTTAATCCAAGCCAGCAGCGTTTTTAGTTCCCCTTGCAGATGCAAACGCTCGACAGTGGCCTCCAGCAACTCAGCCACGAAAAAGAAGTCCTTCGTCGCCAGCGCGTGGGTGATCGCCTCGTGCGGCCATCCCCGTTGCTGATACCAGAGCGCTGCCTCCCGGTGCAGGCGGGACACCTGCTCAGGCTGGGTGGCCTGTAAGCGGGCCAGCAGCACCTCGCGGAAGAGCGTGTGAAGGCGATACCAGTGCCGCTCTTCGTCGAGAGGAATAAGAAAGAGATTGGCACGCTCCAGCGACTCCAGCATCTGCTGACTGGCCTGTTCTCCGGTCAGCGCCTGGCAGACCTCGGCATTCATCCTGGTGAGCACCGACGTTTGCAGCAGGAAGCGTTGCTGCACCTCAGGCAATGGCTCAAGGATCTCCTCTTGTACATAATCCAGAATAAAGCGATGACTGCCAGCAAACGCCCTGATAAAAGCTGATGCATCATCGTGTCTGCGCAGAGAGAGGGCTGCCAGTTGGAGTCCGGCGATCCATCCTTCCGTGCGCGTTTCCAGGCGACCGATCTCTTCCTCTGTGAGAGCCAGGCCCGTGACCTGTGTCAGAAACCTCGCTGCTTCTTCGCCACTCAAGCGCAACTCCGTCTCGCGGATCTCGATCACCTGTCCTCGCGCCCGCAGACGAGCCAGAGCAAGCTTGGGATCGCTTCGACTGGCAAGGAGCAAGTGCAGGCAGGGAGGAAGATGATCAAGCAAGAACTGCAGTGAATCATGAATCGCCTGTTCTCGAATCAGATGATAGTCATCCAGAATCAGGGCAATGTCCTGCGAAAGCGCGGCCAGTTCGTTGATGAGTGAGGTCAGAGCGCCTGTCAGTAAAGAAGGGTGTGGTGAGTGCAGCATCGCTAACGCCCCCTCTCCTACAGGAGAGCTGCTGTGCCTGAGGGAAGCAATCACATAGGCCCAGAAGCGTGTCGGGTCGTTGTCCTGTTCATCAAGCGCCAACCACGCGACCTGACTGGTGCTCTGGTTGGCCCAGGCTGAGAGCAGCGTCGTTTTGCCAAATCCTGCTGATGCCGAGAGCAGGGTCAAGGGAAACGAGCGGCTCTGATCGAGGGCCGTGAGCAGGTGTGAGCGTTGAAGCAGCGCTGAACGAACTGGCGGGATAGTGAACTTGGTCACCAGCAAGTCTGGCTCAGGCATTGGAACGCCTCCTTTCTCTTCGGACATCTGACAGCCTTTCCCAGCATCGAAGATCGTCGTATGCTTCATCGGCATGCTCCTTCCAATTGCTCTGTTCTCTCTCAGTCATGATACCACCTCTTGCGACTGGAGAAAGTATAGCAGGGGAAAGGGTGAAAAAGCATCATCCCAGCGGGTGATTGCAAAAGGCACATCCAAGGGTTTCTTGATTGTATTTGTCAATGATATTTGGGCTCATGACCATTTCGGGGGCTTACTACTCGCTTGTATAGAACGGCAAGTTGACACGGAATGATAGAGTCTCTTCCAGAAGAACCTCTCGAAGATTGTTTTATCAGCAAGAATGAGGTCGTGATGGAAGGAACTGCCCTGCTCCAACTGCCAGAAGGGATGCTACTTGATCAGATCCAAATCGCCGAAAACGGTCTGGTTATCGAGGTTGTCGCCACTTCTCCCACATCGTGTTGTCCTCTCTGTTCTCAACCGTCATCGTCGATTCATTGTCACTATCGCCGGACCCTGCGTGATGTCCCCTGCGCGGGCCGTCATATCCAGCTTCGCCTTTCCGTCCGCAAATTCTCCTGTAGCAACCCCTACTGCGAGCGGAAAGTGTTTGCAGAGCGTCTCCCGGCCTTTGTGGAGCCCTAGGCCAGGATGACGATCCGATACTGCCAGCAGATCACCTCTATCGGGCTGGCGACCTGCGGCAAAGGAGGTGCTCGATTGGCAGCTCGTTTAGGGATACAAACCACTCGCCAAACGATCTTGCGCCGCATTATGGAACTACCGGATGTCTTAACGGGATCAGTACTCTTTGTGGGCATAGACGATTTCGGTGCGACACGAATAGTCGCATGTGTAGCTGTAAGGACTCACGAAAGGAGGATCTTACCTGGGGTTCTGCCCCCTAGTGCTCTACCAGGCTGAATCAAGTGCGCCTGGGACAATGTAGCCGCGTCCACCCGGACGGTAATGAGCCCGTGAGGGGATATTACGACTGCTAGCATCAAGCAGTTAGGAGCTAGAGCGAAGCATGGTATGGCTAACAGATGTGAATCGCTGATAAACGTCGTGATCTATCACAAGCTAAAGATGCTGAGAAGCTTGACCAAAAAGGTAGGTGGTTGGTTCAGGGGCTCGAAATTCTCCTGACGCAGACAAGACAACCACCGGCGGAGAGGCGGAGCCTAACCCATGCATGGTACACCTGCGAAACGTGGTAAGCCGGACCTGCTCCTCATCTGAGGAAAGTGGGCCGTGAGGCCCATCGATAGCATGGCCGGTAAAGGATGAGGGAAGAAGCGAAAGCCGGTCTGTAATCGACTGGATAGAGGTTGATGAAAGTCAATTAGGGCCTATTAGGGGTCACCATATTATCGATACCACTGGCGAATCCCTTGACCCGCCGAGCAAGCATTGTCAAGCTGGGATCTGATCAGGCTTGGAACTCATGAGCTTTTTAAACTGAGAGCGTCGTGTCTGTGCATGAGGTTTTTCCATCAGCCACGCCCCCATGCGAACCATATTCAGTGAGGCTGCAACAAACAGATGCTGAAGCCGTGTTTTGGCCAAACCAAGATAGCGTGAGCGACGTAAGTCAAACCCTCGAACGCCTTGCGAGATCGTGCCCTCAA
>WNFX01013878.1_pt1 | contig 18872 bp, 14 predicted proteins | sample 5400111 | NCBI WGS metagenome assembly WNFX01 (sample SAMN13153363, study PRJNA577476) | soil metagenome | isolation source: 40 cm soil or saprolite under grassland replicate 1 | place: USA:California | collected 2016-06-15 | reverse complement strand
TGGAGAAGGGCGTAGAGGAAGGGGCGAAGATGTGGCAGCCGTCGTGGGCGTGCCCCACGGAAGGCTACTTCTATCCGCCCACGCTGTTCACCGACGTCTCACCCGCCGCGACGATCGCGCAGGTCGAGATCTTCGGCCCCGTGCTCGTCAGTATGACGTTCCGCACGCCGAAGGAGGCGGTCGAGCTGGCGAACAACACTCCCTACGGTCTCGCGGCGAGCGTGTGGACGGAAAACATCAATCTCGCGCTCGACGTCGCACCGCAGCTCAAGGCCGGAGTTGTCTGGATAAACTCAACCAACCTGTTCGACGCGGCGTCGGGGTTCGGCGGCTATCGCGAATCCGGTTTCGGCCGAGAGGGCGGGCGCGAGGGCATGTACGAGTACCTGAAATCGGAATGGGACGGGGGACGGGGGACGGGGGAGGGGGTCGCGACTTCCGCGCCCAAAGCCGCTCCGGCAGCCGAGTCTACCCGTCCCTCGTCCCCCGTCCCCCTTCCCCCGATTGATAGGACGTACAAGTTGTTCATCGGCGGCAAGCAGGCGCGGCCCGATCAGGGCTACTCCCGCAAGATCGTCGCTCCCGACGGCCGGGTGCTGGGTGAAGTCGCCGAAGGCAATCGCAAAGACGTGCGCAATGCCGTCGAGGCGGCGCACGCCGCCGCAGGGTGGGGCCGGGGTAGCGGACACATGCGCGCCCAGATCCTCTATTTCATCGCCGAGAATCTCGCGACGCGTGCTGAAGAATTCGCCGCGCGGGTGGGACGCGAAGAGGTCGATGCGAGCATCGCGCGGCTGTTCACGTACGCCGCGTGGGCCGACAAGTGGGATGGCGCCGTCCATCACACGCCGATTCGCGGCGTCACGCTCGCGATGAACGAGCCGGTCGGCGTGCTCGGCATCGCCGCTCCAGACGAGTATCCGTTGCTCGGCTTCATCTCGCTGGTCGCGCCCGCGGTCGCGGTCGGCAATACCGTCATCGTCGTGCCCTCGGAGCCGCAGCCGCTGGCGGTGACGGAGTTCTACACCGTGCTGGAGACCTCCGACGTGCCGGACGGCGTGATCAACGTGATCACCGGCGCCAAGGATGCGCTCGCCAAAGTGCTCGCCGAGCATGACGACGTGGACGGCATGTGGTACTGCGGCACGGCGGCGGGCGTGAAGGCGGTGGAGCTGGCGTCGGCGGCGAACATGAAGCGGACCTGGGCGAGCGCGCGCGCCCGCGACTGGCTGGATGCGCGTCAGGGCGAAGGGCGCGAGTTCCTGCGGCGCGCGTCGGAAGTGAAGAACATCTGGATCCCCTACGGGGAATAACTCGCCCGTGATCAGCGCGGTGCTGCACCGCGTGAATTACTCCGAAACCGATCAGATGGGATTCGTTTATCACGCGAATTATCTCATCTGGATGGACATGGCCCGCACGGAACACCTCCGGGAGCGGGGGGTCTCGTACAAGGAGCTGGAAGCGCAGGGCACGTACCTCACCGTCACGGATGCGCACATCCGCTATCGCCGGCCCGCGCGCTATGATGATATGATTCGCGTCCGCTGCTGGGTGCGCGACCTGGCCTCGCGGCGGGTGAGTTTCGGCTATGCGGTGGAACGGGCGGCGACCGACGAGCTGCTCGCCACGGCGGAAACGTCGCTGATCGCGCTGAACCCACAACAAACTCTATCGCGTCTTCCGGAGCACGTGCGTGAGCTGCTCGAACCCACGGCAGACCCGGTTCGTCTCTAACCTCCTCCTCCCGCTCGCGCTGCTCGCGGCGCGGCCGCTGCGTGGGCAGCAGCCGAATGAAACGACGGTGGGCGTGCTCGCGGGGCTGCTGGCCGCGGCCGATGCGCGCCACTTCGATCCGGCGGTGCTGCGGGAAGCGCTGAGTCACAGCGATCCCTCCATCCGGCGTCAGGGGGCGCTCGCCGCCGGCCGCATCGGCGATCCCGCGGCGCTCGATCTGCTGTTTCCCATCCTCAACGATTCGGTGCCCGGCGTGCAGGCCGCGGCAGCATTCGCGCTAGGGTTACTCAAGGATGCCCGGGCCGTCGCGCCGCTGCTGCAACTGATTCGCTCGGTGCCTTCAACCGATCAACGCGCGCCGCAGCGCGAAGCGGTGACGGCGATCGCCAAGATCGGCGGCGACGAGGGGGCGCGCGACCCGGTGGTCCGCGCTCTACTCGCTCGCGCGCCTCCGCGCCGCCCCCGGCGCCGCGTCGCTCATCCGGGCCCTGCGCGACGGCGATCAGCAGATCCGGATGGTCGCGGCGCGCGGCATCAGCAAGGCGCTGCTGGACAGCGCCAGGATCGATGCGCGCGGCGCAACCGACGGGTTGCGCCCGTTGCTCGAGGACCGCGACGCGCACATCCGCATCAACGCGCTCCGCGCGCTGGCCTCGTTCCGTGATTCCGGGCTCGCGGGCGCCGTCGTTCCGCTCGCCGCCGACCGCGACATCGGCGTCGCCGTCCAGGCCGAAACAACGCTGGGCGTGCTGCGCGGCAGCGCTGCGATTGAAGCGTTGCGCGCGCGCCTCACGAGCAGCGTGTTTGCCATCAAGCGGCAGGCCCTGATCGCCCTGGCACAGGCGGACAGCGCCGCAGGGGTGACCGCCGCCGCGGCCGTCACCGGCGATGCCGACTGGCGGTGGCGCAGCGTGGCCGCGGAGGCGTTCGGTGCCGCCCGTGCGCGCGACCGTCTGGAAGCGCAGCTGGCCGATCCCGATGGCCGGGTCGTCGCCCAGGCGCTCCAGGCGTTGCAGCGCACCGTGCCGGCGACCGATTCCGCGCTGCTCGCGCGGGCACGCACCTTGATCACGCATGCCGACCCCGCCGTGCGCAGCGTCGCGGCCGACCTCCTGGCCCGCCATCCCAGCAGCGACGACGTGGATCTGCTCGTCGCGGCATACCTGCGCGCGGACGGCGATCCGTTCAATGACGCCCGCTTGTCCGCCGTGTCGGCGCTCGGGGCGATTGCCGCTGCGTCTCCCACCGGCCGTTTGCGAGTCGCGACGAAGTTCATCTCGGTGGTGCCCCCCCCCGCCCGGGCTGACGACTATCTCGTGCGACGCCTCGCCGCCGACACGCTGCCCGACGCGCGCGACGTCTGGGGATCGGCCACGCCGATCGCGACCGGCCGCACCCTCGCCGACTATCGGGACGTGGCCCGCCGCTGGCTCGCGCCCGCCCTCGGCGGGACGAATCCGCGCATCTTTCTCGAGACCGACCGCGGCACCCTGGAGATCGAGCTGCTCCCCGCGGAGGCTCCGCTCACCGTTGCGGCGTTCCTCACCCTCGTCGACCGGCGATATTTCGACGGGACGCGCTGGCACCGGGTGGTGCCGAACTTTGTCGTGCAGGATGGCGATCCCCGGGGGGACGGCTGGGGCGGACCGGGGGCAGGATTCGTGCTGCGCGACGAGATCAATCCGGTGCGGTACGAGACGGGGACCGTCGGGATGGCGCTTTCGGGGCCCGATACCGGCGGCAGCCAGTACTTCATCACGCATTCGGCGCAGCCCCACCTCGATGGCACCTACACGGTCTTCGGCCGGGTGGCCGGGGGAGGCAGCACGGTGCTGGATGCGATCGGTCAGGGCGATCGGATACGGAGCATTCATAGATGAGGGGAGCCACGTTCGCCTGTGTTTGCGCATTCCTGTGCTGGGGCGCATCGCTGAGCGCGCAGTACGGCTACTTCGGTCAGAACAAGATCCAGTACCGCCGCTTTGACTGGCGCGTGCTGCGCGGCGAGCACGTCGATCTCTACTACTATCCGGAAGAAGAAGAGCTGGGCCGCGTGGCACTGGCCTATGCCGAGGAGAGCTACGACGCGCTCGAGCGGCGCTTCAACCATGCCGTCACGCGCCGCATCCCCCTGATCGTATATGCATCGCATACGGATTTCGAGCAGACGAACATTCTGCCGTTCATACCACCCGAAGGCCTGCTCGGCGTCACCGAGTTTCTGAAGCGCCGTGTCGCACTCCCGTTCCGCGGCAGCTACGCCGAGTTCCGGCACACCATCCGTCACGAGCTGGTGCACGTCTTTCAGCTGAGTCTCGCCGCGCAGACGTTCGCGCGGTACCCGCGTTTCCGGCAGGCGGGAATTCCGCTGTGGTGGACGGAGGGACTCGCCGAGTTCTTTTCCGCGGGCGAGGACAGCCGCGACGAAATGGTGCTGCGCGATATGACGATCACGGGCGGCCTGCCGACGCTGCCACAGCTGACGTATGCCTACGGCGGGCTCATCTACCCGGTCGGCGGTTGCATCCACCGCTTTCTCGCCGAGCGCTACGGCGAGTGGCGCATTCTGGAGTTCTACAGCGACATCTGGAAGTACAGCAGCTTCGATGCCGCGCTCGTCGGCGTGTACGGGCGGACGATCGAGCAGCTCTCGGAGGAATGGCAATACTGGATGCGGCAACATTACTATCCCGCGGTCGCCACGCAGCCGCCGCTCGCGATCACGGCGCGCAAGCTCACGGAGCTGGCGATCAAGCCGACCGCCTATCAGCTGCCGGGTGATACCGTCCCGTCGTTCCTTTTCTTTTCGCCGTCCAGCGGCTACGCGACGATCTATGCGCAGAGCCTGGCGCACCGCGGGGGAGGGAGGGGGGGGGGAGCCCGGGGCAAGCGATCGGTTGTGCAGGGTGAGCGCAGCGAGCAATTCGAGTCGTTCCATTTCTTCGAATCGCGCATCGACGTGAATACCGCGGGCATCGCGGCGTTCAGCAGCAGGTACGCCGAGCGCGACGCGCTGTTTTTCTGGGACCTGAAGCGCGCGAAGGTCGTGGGGCGCTATCAGTTTCCGGAGCTCGTCTCGATTCTGTCGCCCACCTGGGCGCCCGACGCCAAGAGCGTGGTGTTCAGCGGGCTGTCGGTCTCTGGTTATTCGGATCTCTACCGACTCTGGATCGCCGATGCGGCGGGCTCTGGTCGCCTGGAGCGGCTGACCTCCGATCGCTATGAAGACATCGATCCCACGTTCAGCCCCGATGGGCGGACCATCGCGTTCTCATCGGATCGCACGCCGTTCGGGCGTGGCGGCGCGCACAACCTGTTCGCGCTCGATCTCGCGTCCGGCGCGGTGCGGTACCTGACCTACGGTGACTGGCGCGACGAGGGGCCGCGCTGGGGCGGGGAGCGCATTTACTTCGCCAGCGATCGCGACGGCACCTTCCAGGTGTATTCGATCGACCCGACGGGGAAGGGGCGCCGCGAGACGAGAACCCTGAACGGCGCGTTCGATCCGCAATGGGTGCCGGGGGAGCACGGCGGCCTGCTGTTCGGAGGGTTCGCCGATTTGAGCTTCAACATCTACGTCGCGCCGCCGCTGCAAGACTCCACGAGCGTGTTCACGCTCGCGAGGGGCGACAGCCTGCCGGCGGCGGCGTGGACCTGGGGCGAGCTGTCGCACCCGCAATACGCGCGTACGGACGGCGCACCGTACGAGCGGAAGTTCAGTCTCGACTTCGCCGCGGGCGACGCCGCCGTCGCGCCGGGGCTGGGATCGGTACAGGGTGCGGTGTTCGTGTTCAGCGACCTGCTGTCCGATCACCTCGTCTTTCTCACGCTCTCCTCGTTCCAGAGCGCCGGGTACGGCAGTCTGCTCGACAACTTCAGCGGCTCCGCCTTCTATCTGAATCAGTCGCGCCGCATCAACTGGGGCGTCGGGGCATTTCGCCAGCGCGGCCTCTACTATGAAGGTGATTTCAGCACGCTGTTCGAGGAGCGGTCGTACGGCGCATTCGCCCAGGTGCGTTATCCGTTCACGCGCTTCCGCCGCATCGTCGGCGAGTACCGGCTCGAGCACTCGGATCGGTTCGACCTCGAGTCGGAAGACGTCGATGAGCCGCGCCGCGTCGGTTGGCTGGCGTCGAACTATCTGACGTACGTGAAGGACAACACGCTGTGGTTGCCCACGGGACCGATCGACGGCGAGCGCTACAACCTCACGACCGGCTTGGTGAACGACCTGACGCATGGCCGGTTCGACTCGTGGCTCGTGTCGGCGGACGTGCGCAAGTATCTGCGGATGTCGCTGCACAGCGCCGTGGCGCTGCGCGTCCAGGGCTACGCGTCCGGCGGCGAGCGCCCGCGCCATCTCAGCATCGGCGGCTCGTGGGGGCTGCGCGGCTATCCGCGGTATGGCTACGTGTCGGGCACGCGGGCCTGGCTCGTCAACGCGGAGTACCGCTTTCCGATCACCGACTTTCTCACGATCGGCTTTCCGTTCGGCGCCGCACGCTTCCCCGGCGTGCAAGGCGCGTTCTTCCTCGACTACGGCCGGGCGTGGTCCCAGACGACGACGCGCCGCGGCGTGCTCGGCTCGAGCGGACTGGGATTGCGGATGCCGATCGGGCCGCCGCTGGTGCTGCGGCTCGATGTCGGGTACCGGCTCGCGACCTCCGATGTCGACTTGTACAGCCTGCCGCAGAGCACGCGCGGTCGCCGCTTTGTAGACTTCTTTTTTGGGTTTAACTATTGAGGGGACAACGTGTTTCGCTTGACCCGCTGCGTGCCCTTTCCTACATTGGCGCCGGTGCGTTGCTCGCGGCCTGTCCGGGGCACCACGTACCGCCGCCGCTCGTCCCGATGGCGGTGGCGCCCGCCAACCGCGATAGCGCGACGTTGTGGACCCGGACGACGCTGCCGCGCGCAGCTGCGCTGATTCGATTTCGCTGGCGCTATCAGGACGAGCAGGTGAAGTATGCGGGGCGGGGCACCGCGCGGATTGTACCCCCCGACTCGCTGCGCTTCGATTACGCGGGGCCGTTGGGCTTCGGCAGCGGCGCGGCGGTCGTCATCGGCGACTCCGTGCTGTGGGCGGACCCGGCGAAGAATTTCCGGTCGCTCGTCCCCGCGATTCCGATGTTGTGGGCGGCGTTCGGTATGGTGCGGCCGCCCGCGGACGATGCAGCGGTGTTCGGCGCGCAGCTCGAGGACTCGGTGCGGCAGCAGCGGCGCGTCGTGTGGCGGTTCGTGCAGCGCGACGACACGCTCGACTATGTCGTGACCGACAGCGCGGGCCGCGGGTCCCTGTTGGAAGCCGAATGGCGGCAGCGTGGCACAGTAGTGGCGCGGAGCCGGTCTCAACTCGACGCATCGGCGCTTTCCCCCCGCCCAGTCAGCGCCCGCGTCGACTTTCCGGAGGCTTCGGGTCGCTTTGAGCTTACCGTGGTGGCGCTGGATACCGCGGCGATCATTCCGCCGGCTCTGTGGCGCAGTCGCCGTTAGCGCGACGGCCGGCCTGTTGCTCGCCGGCTGTCCGTACGGCTTTCAGGGCGGCACGCTCCCGAACGTCAAAACGGTCGCGATCATCCCGTTCGACAACGACACGCCCGAGCCTGCGCTGACGCAGCAGGTCAACGACGCCGTGCAACAGGCGTTCGAAGGACGCCTCGGCTTGCGGGTCGCGCCGGAACCAAAGGCCGATGCGATCGTGCGAGGCCGCATCGTGCGCTACGATCCCGACGTCCCGGTGTCGCTGCAGCCCGGGACCGGCCAGCTCGTGGTGACCAAGCGCAAGGTGCAGCTCACCGTCGAAGTGGAGATCACCAACCAGCGTGAGGGCACCACCATCTGGAAGAGCTCGGTGTTGGTGGACGGCGACTACGATCCCGGCCAGGAGCTCGAGGGACGGCGGGTGGCGCTGCAAAAGCTCGTGACCAACATCGTGGACGGAGCGCAGTCGCAATGGTGAGCGCTTCGCGACGCGGCGCCAGCTCCAGCGGCTGTCTCTTCTCGTTGCTCATTTTCGTTGCCGTGCTCTATTACGGCGTCAACATCGGCGAGCTGTATTTCCGCTACTATCGGTTGCTCGATGAAATGCAGACGGAAACACGCATCGCGTCCGGACTCGACGATGGGACGATCCGACGCCGCATCCAGGCGGCCGTCGAAGAGATCGGTCTGCCCGGGGCGGCAGGATCCAATCTGGTCATCCGGCGCACCGCCTTCCCCCGCGAGATCGTCATCGAGACGCGCTACAGCGAATCGGTGTCGCTGCCCTTCTTCAATCACAGCTTCTCTTTCCACCCCAGAGCCGTGCAGCCGCTCTGAACACGGCCGCGAAGATCCGCACGCCCGAGGCTGCTGCGAGCTGGCGCGCCACTCAGGGCCGGGTCGTTTTCACCAACGGCGTCTTTGATCTGCTCCATACGGGGCACGTCGCGCTGCTCGAGGCGGCACGTGCCGAGGGCGATGCGTTGATCGTTGGCGTGAATCGCGACGCCTCCGCCCGGCGCCTCGGGAAGGGGCCCGATCGCCCCGTCGTGCCGGAGGCCGAGCGCGCGCGGCTGGTGGCGGCGCTGGCGGCGGTGGACTGCGTCGTGCTCTTCGACGAAGACACGCCGCTCGAGCTGATCCGCCGGCTCAAGCCCGATGTGCTCGTGAAGGGTGCCGACTATGCGCCCGAGGCCATCGTGGGAGCGACAGAGGTGCAGGGGTGGGGTGGGCGCGTCGTGCGCGTGCCGCTCGTCACGGACCGATCGACGACCGGATTGCTGACGAAGCTGCGTCGCGGCGGATGAAGCTGCTGGTCGGCACGCGCAGCCCGGGTAAAACGCGGGAGATCCGGCAGCTGTTCGCGGGGCTGCCGTTCGAGATCGCGTTCCCCACCGATCGGCTGCTGGAGCCCTTGCCCGAGGAAGCCGATCTCGAACGCGGTCTGAGCTACGCCGAGAACGCCGTCGCCAAGGCCCGCTACTACGCTATGCGCGGCGGGCTCCCTGCCGTCGCCGATGACTCAGGGATAGAAGTGGATGCCCTGGGTGGGGCGCCGGGCCCGCGCTCGGCGCGGTGGTCCGCCACCGGCAGCGATGCCGAAAACAACACGCTGTTGCTCGAGCAGCTGGCGGGTGTCCCGGAGGAGCGCCGTGGCGCGCGCTACCGCTGCGTGGTCGCGTTTCTCGCGACGCCGAGCAACGTGCCCGAGATTGTCGAAGCGACGTGCGACGGCTTCATCCTGACTGAGCCGCGGGGAAGCGGCGGCTTTGGTCAATGATCAATGATCAATGATCATTGATTATTGATCATTCATCATTGATCATTGGTGTTCGCGGGGTGTGGCGCAGTCCGGTAGCGCGCCTGGTTTGGGACCAGGAGGTCGCGGGTTCGAATCCCGCCGCCCCGATTATATCTCACAAGCAGTTAGGGCATTCAGTGAAATCGCAGCACTGGGTTTGAACCCTGAACATTTCCGACTTTTCGCTTGAGGATGAGAAAGCGGCAAGTTGCAGGACGGGGGTTGCCGGTTCGATCCCGGCTGGCTCCATATAGTTACATTTCTTGCTCCTAACATTTGACCTGAACATTCCGAGTTCTGAACGGGCAGGATGCCTTGTCTGTATTTCGATTCACACAAGCCGGGGTCTTCGTGCAAGGTGAGGTGAACCTCAGGCGTAAGCACAGCTTCTCGAAACAACACTTGTTGGCCGCTCAGCATTTCGCAACAACGGCACAATCAATCGAGAACGCGCATCGAGGCGTCGAAGAGTTCACGAGACACCGTGCCTATGTTACTGGCGCCATACTTTCGGCGGCTGCTTTCCTCGAGGCATCTATCAACGAATTGTTCCATGAAGCTGAGAACCGAGATCATGACAAGGTGCCTTCTTTCGATGATGCAACTGTTGCTCGTCTTGCCAAGATCTGGGGCGATATTGAGTTCAAAAGCATACTTCTGAAGTATCAGACAGTGCTAGAAGCCGCGGGGAGTAAACGATTTGAGCAGGACCGTGCGCCATATGACGATGCTGAGAGCCTGATTCGGCTGCGGAACACTCTGATGCATTACAAGCCAGAATGGGACGACGAACAAGGACGACACCACGACCTTAGAGAGCGGTTGGAAAAGAAGTTCCCGCTCAATCCTCTGGTGGCGAAGGGGAGCTTGTGGTTTCCGCATCTCTGTCTCGGAGCTGGCTGCGCTCAATGGGCTACACACGCTGTCGCTTCTTTTAGTGCTGAGTTCTGTGTAAGGCTCAAGATCCCCTCACGACATTAGAGAGCAGCCCGCTGATCCTACCTTGGTCGAGATCACGGTCTCCTTGTTCGAAGGACCGGCAGAGCGTAGCGTGCGTTGCTCGAAACCCGGGGCAGGTTAGAGGACTAGGCGCGCGCCTCTTACTTTGCACTCTGCAACGTGGGGGTTGCCGGTTCGATCCCGGCTGGCTCCATCCTCGGTGAGGCGTGAGTGCCAAAGATCTTTCAGGTGTTCATTGGTTGTCCGTTCGCCAAAGAAATTCGCAAGAGTTACGACAAACTAAAGAAAGAACTAGAAGCCGATACACCGCTATCCGTTGTGTTGGCGGATACGGTAGCGGCCTCGTCCAGCGACTATCTCCTAGGCCACATCACTGAACTCATTACAGACTCTGCCGGGTGTGTGTTCGACGCGACCGGGGCGAATCCTAACGTCTCTCTCGAAGTTGGCATTGCCCACACTGTCCCTACGGATTTCATCCTCACTTTGAAAACGCGGAAGCCACGCGCCGGATCGACCACTACAGCTGAAGTGCGGTCGATCATCAGCGACCTTCAGGGGAAGTCCCGAGTCGAGTACAAGAACTACAAGACTCTTCGAGAAGATGTCGAGGATCGGTTCTTGTCGAACTTGCCGTACATGCTCCGGTGGAAACAGTTCAAGGCCGACAACAAGGGAATGGTCCCGTACGTCCTAAAGTTCGTCTCTGATGTGAGGTCAAGTGGACGAAGTGTTCGTCCCCGCCTTGAGGCGATTCTAGAAGGCTCAGGATTTAACGTGACCGATGTGACCGATGCGATGCGGACTGCGAAAATCATTTCCGTCCAGCGAGGTCGGAAGGGTGGATATTTCTACCCAGCGAAGTGAGAGCTTCAGGAGCCCGCGCCCAAGCAAACACTCCCCGCACTACTTATACCTCGACGCGAATTGGACGCGAGATAAGCCAACGTCAGCCCACAATTGTCGGCGATCATCTAGTGCGGTAGCCCCCCTTGCGTTGACCGATTAGGTCACTACACTCCCTGTTAGATCGCCCGGGAGCGTTGTACCAGGCTCGGGGATTAGGGCTGCGGTTCATTCGCTGCTCATAGCGGACCAGCGTCGCACCGGATGTGACGCCTCCGACCATCAACACGGTCGGAGGCGTTTTTGCGTTCCCCCTCTCGCCTCGACCGAACACTTAGGAGGGGAAGAGGTCCCGGGAGGGACAAATGAGTATGCGATTGCACCACAGGTTTTCGGTCGATCCGAAAGTTGAGTTGAGGACGGACTACGAATCGAGTGACGGTCGGACAGTGGAAGGTCGTCCCTACGTTTGGTTCAGCTCGCTGGAGGACGGGCGGCTGCGGACGAGGATAAAGGCACTCCCGATGTCGATTGAAACGCGTAGAATTGGATTCGACTCCCTCGAAGGAGAAGAAGGCGATGACAAGACGCTATCTCGAGCTAAACACCTATCTCAACGGAGCGAAGTTTGCCGGGGGAGTAATGAAGTCTGGCAGGACAGCGACATGGGAAGACATCAATGGATGGGACGGAGTCCATTTGCTCGTCAGCGTGTTGCTTCTCGCGGGGGCGTGGTCGTCTCGTTTTCCAAGCTTCAGCTCCTTGGGACGGTACGCCGTCGTTGGCATCGACGGATACTTTTTGGTGCTGCTGCTCCTAGCCGCGTGTCGTTGCCATCAGTTGTTGCCGGACAGATTCACGGCTCTCTTCATCGCCCTTTTCACCTTTGCTGCTCTAGTTTTTGCCTTCGCGACAGTCTTCCTCGAAAATGGTCGCTTCGAAAAGCGCGAACTTGGTATGGACTCGCGGACGAAACGGGTAACGGTCTCGAGTCCGACGCTAACAGATGCTCGGGAAGCAAGGTACGTCAGTTTGGCTGTGATCACGACGGCTGCCCCGGACTACGCGCCCACCACATCTGAAGGCCGTCGCGAAGTTGCGTTAGAAACCCTTAGTGGTCTCCTGTTTCTCCTCGTGGCGTTCCCGATCCTAGCAGCGCGGCTTGCTGTTTTCGAAGGCCCGCCGAAGGCGCCAGACGGGAAGTTCCGCGTCAAGTTCTCCGATGGAAAGTGGCAGGTCACCGTGGTCAGAGACGTTACGACCGAAGTCCCCGGCGTCCTGGGCGAGGAGGCTGAAGTTGTCATTACGAATGGCAAGGTCTTTTCGGTGACGAAGGTAAAATGAGGTCATAGGAAGCTCGCTAAAGCGAGGTTCTTAATTCATTCCCTCGGCCAATCATGAAAACTGGGATTGCACTGAACTAGGCTTCTGCAGCCTACGTGTCCTGCTGTTGAGGGGGCTGTAGGATGCAGTATGTTTCGCTTGAACACGGGGCGACTTGCAGGTCTGGACACCTCCTACTTGCTCTTTGGGACCAGGAGGTCGCGGGTTCGAATCCCGCCGCCCACATCGCGAGCAGCCCTTCCAGCGTCATCAGCTCTTCACGCAGGCCGAGGATGCGCTCGGCGACCTCGAGCCGGGCAACCAGCTCTTCGGGAATGATCGGCTTCGTGATGAAATCGTCGACGCCCGCTTTCATCGCTTCGAGAAAGTTGCCGAGGCCGGTGCGAATCGTCTGCATCATGAAGTACGTGTAGGGGCCGGGCGGGCGCGACCGGATTTTGCGGCACAGCTCGATCCCGTCCATCGCCGGCATCAGCCAGTCGGAGACGATCACACGATGGCGGGAGACCTGCCACAGCGCCCAGGCGTCGACGCCGTTGTCGACCGCCGTCACCTCGTGGCCCTGTGCGGTCAGAATCGCGGTGAGCGTCCGGCCGGCAACGGCATCGTCCTCGGCGAGCAGAATCCGCATTATTCCTCCGGCAGCGAGGCCCGCTGCTGGCGCAGATACTCGGTCACTTCGTGAGCGACGGGCATGACGCTTTCGAACACTTCCCGCGCTGCGGCGACGTCCCCGGCCCGCGCGGTATTCTCCACCCGTTCCAGCAGCTCGGCGAGCCCCCGGGCCCCGATCGTGGCGGCCGCGCCCCGGTACACGTGGGCGGCCTTCGCGATCTCCGCGCCGTCGCCGCCGGCGACCGCGCCGGCAAGTGTGGCCAGCCGATCGGGTGCCTGGCGCACGAATGTGTCGACGATCGAGTACAACGCCTGCTCGGCGCCCGCTTCGCGCAGCGTCGTGCGGAATCCTTCCAGGTCGACGGGTGGCGCGAGGTCGGGCGGCGGCTCGACCGGCGCGGACGCCGGGCGCTCCGCGGTCGCTTCGACCAGCGCGAACAGCTCATGGGCCTTGAACGGCTTGGCGAGATACTCCGTCATGCCGCGCGACAGGCAACGCTCACGCTCTCCCGACAGCGCGTGCGCGGTGAGACCGATGATCGGGAGATCCTCGCCTTTGGGCAGCGCGCGGATCGCCTGCGTCGCTTCGAAACCGTCCATCTCCGGCATCTGGATGTCCATCAGCACGACGTCGTAATCGCGCTCCCGCACTGCGTCGACTGCTTCGCGGCCGTTGCTCGAGACGTGCACCTGGTGTCCCCGTTTCACGAGCATGGCGACCGCGACCTGTTGGTTCACGGGATTGTCTTCCGCCAGCAGCACCCGCAGCGTGCGCCGCGACTCCGCGATCGTGTGCCGCGTGACCACTTCGGGCGTGCCGGCGTCCTCGGATGGTCCCGCGAGGACCGTGCCGAGCGCCTCCAGCAGATCGGCGCGTGAGAGCGGCTTGGTGAGATAGCCGCGGATGCCGAGCTCGCGGCACCGTTCACCGTCGCCGCGCTGCCCGGCCGACGTGAGCATCATCAGGCGCGTGCTTTTGAGAGCGGGTTCTCCCCGCACGGCTGTGGCGAGCTGGAAACCGTCCATGTCGGGCATCTGTACATCGAGGATGGCGAGGTGGTAGGGCGTATGCTTCTGTACCGAGCGTCGCAGTGCCTCCAACCCTTCGGCGGCGGTCGAGGCTTCGTCCACCTGGACGCCTTCCGCGCCGAGCATTTCCCGGAGAATACGTCGATTGGTCTCGTTGTCGTCGACCAGCAACATGCGCCGGCCGCCGAGCGCGGCCACACCGGCCGCCGACCGTGGGATTCCCATCTCGGGGAGGAATGTCAGCGTGAATGAGAATTCGCTGCCCCGGCCCACCTCGCTCGTGACCTCGATGTTCCCGCCCATCAGTCGCACCAGCCGTTGGGAAATTGCGAGCCCGAGGCCGGTGCCGCCATAGCGTCGGGTCATCGTCGAGTCGGCTTGCGTGAATTCCCTGAAAACGGTCGCCAGGTGCTCGGGCGCGATGCCGATCCCGGTATCGCGGACGCCGAACCGCAGCTGGACGGCGTCGTCGGACACGAGGGCGGTCGTCACCGAAACGACGACCTCGCCCTGCTCGGTGAACTTGATCGCGTTCCCGATCAGATTCATCAACACCTGGCGCAGACGGGTGGGATCGCCGCGCACCCCCCGTGGGACCTCCGGAGTCACCTCAGCGAGCAGCTCGAGATGCTTTTCCCGCGCGCGAACCGCCAGCAGGCTCGCTGTGGCGTGGACGACTTTCGAGACATCGAACGGAATCGCCTCGAGCTCCAGATGGTCGGCCTCGATTTTCGAGTAGTCGAGGATGTCGTTCAGAATCATGAGCAGCGCCTCGGACGAGGACCGCACCAGCTCCAGCGCGCGGCGCTGCTCCGTCGACAGCTCGGTATCGAGGATCAGCTCCACGAAGCCGAGCACGGCATTCATCGGGGTCCGGATCTCGTGGCTCATGTTCGCGAGGAATGCGGAACGCGCGCGGGCAACGCGCTCGGCGAGGTCGCGGGCCCCCCGCATGACCCCTTCGGCGTGCTTGGCCGCCTCTTCGCTGACCGCGAGCCGCGCCGTCACGCGGAGGTGATCCAGCAACGTGATGTGCGCGCGCCGGGCCACGATCGCCATTCCCAGGGTGAACAGGCCCACGACGACCGCGGCCGCGAGATGATGGCTCTGCTCGCTCATCGCCAAGGAGACGAAGACGGGGAGGGCGATGCCCGCGAGGAAGCCGCGGACGCTCAACGGATCTGCCGCGAGCGTCGTCAGCGAACTGGCGATCAGGCCGGCGAGGACGACGAGGAGGAGCGCGGTGGTCTCGAAGGGTACGATCGGCAGCACCAGCGCGCCGCCCACCCCCCAGGTGATGGCAAGCAGGGTGACCGTAGCGCGCACGCCGGTACGAACCACGCGCTCGGTCAGCCGACGGCGTGAGGAGATAAACAGCCACGCGCCCCGCACCAGCGCGGTGAACACGACGGCGCCGGCCCAGCCGAGCAGGAGCTCGTGCGGCGCATCGGGCCAGGCTAGGGCCACGATGACGGTAATGAGGAGGGGATGTACCCAGACGCCGAGGCGGCTCTCGCTGAGCAGCCGCGCCTGCAGCAGCCGGGCGAGATCGGACCGGACGCGCTCGTCGGTCGCGACGGCGTCTTCCGGATGCGCTTCGTTCACGAGGGCGGTAGCCATGACCGCCTACATGGTACGATATGACGGGAAAACGGACTAGGGCGTTTTTGCTGCATTTCGCATATTGTGACGCCATGATCCGCCTGGCTCTCCTGGCCTTGACCGCTACGTTCGTGGCGTGCGCGAGCGACGCGCCCTCCGTCCCCCAGCTCGCCCCGGGCCTCCCGGCGATCGACGTCACCGATCCTGCGCCCCGATCCATTCTCGAGGTGCCCGCGGCGCAGATGCCGGCCGCGCTGAAGCAGTTCTATGTCCTGACGCCTGACGCCCGCTTCCTCTACGCGGTGGCTGAAGTACATCGACTCGCCACCGGCGCGCCGGCCGACACGGTGAAGGTGAGCTGGAAGGGCGATCGCTGGGCGATCGCCTATCGTGGTGAGCAGGTCGGCGACTTGCCCGACGTGCCGGGATTCGACGATGGCAGCGCGCTGCTGAACAGCTGGGCGGCGCGCCTGGTCGCGCGCTTCGCGTTCACCACCGCCGGCCCATCGGTTCCGGAACGTGATTCGGTGCGCGCCTTACTCGAGCGACTGGATCCGCCGCAGCTGAGCGCGGCGCTGCGCCTGGTGGACGCCGGATGGCGCCGCGGTTCCCATGCCGCCTGGCTCCCGCTCGCCGCAACCGGTCTGACGCTGCTCGCGATTCAGTTGCCCAAGGTCGACGTCGTAGGCGACCCCCTCGTGGGACGGGCGCTCGCCGCCACGGCGCTGGCAGGTGCCGCGGGGTACGCGGACTCGATCACTCGAATCCGCGTGTTGCTCGCGGAACACATGGGCTACACGCGGGACGCCGCGCGGCTTGCGGCACGGCTGCCGGCTGACGATCCCGCCCGTCTGCTTGCGCTGCGCGACCGCGCCGACCTGCGCGCGGCCGCCACCGGTACGGAATCGACGGCGCTCAGCCGCTACCTGTACGTCCGCGCCATCGCCGATCTGGGCGAGAGTAACGACTTCCAGGAAGCGCTCGACGCGGTGAGAACTGCAACACCGACGTCCGGCGTGCTGGGCGCAGCCGTCACCGCGAACGAATTCGAAACCGACGCTCTCGTGGCATCGCTGATGCCCCCGACGCTGGCCGCCGAGCTGGGGTCGTTCACTCGACACGCTGGCTACTTCGAGCGCCTGAGGCGCGGGCTCGCGCGCCTGATCGCGGGACGTATGCCGCGCGGCGCGGTGGCGTGGGCCGATCTGTTCAGCACCAGCGCGGATGGCGGGAAAGCGCTCGCCGACTTCGAAGCCGATCTGGGAGCGTTGGCCCCGCAGTTCGGCGGGCCGTTTTTGAACGGCGATCTCTACGGTCTGTATTTCCGCGCGCAGCTCCATGCGGCATTCGAGCGCACCTGCATTCATTACGTTGACGGACTGTCCACTGTGAGCGGGTCAAAGCGGCTCCTGAGCGCTTTTGTCGATGCGCCGCCGGGGCTATGGGCCGACGTCACGCGCTGGTGCAACGGCAGGGCAGCCGTGATCGCCGGGCACGGCTCGGCCGCCCGGCTGCTCGACGATCTGAGCACCGTGAGCGGCATGAGCGAGCCCGCCCTGAGCCGTTCGCTCGACGACATCGACGACCTGCTGCGCTACCTGGACAAGGAGCATATCGCTGCGGCTCGCACCGTGTTCGTGCGCCTCGATAGCCGGCCGCACGAGCTGCGGCGGGCCTCTCAGGTCGCCACCGATGAGCTGGGTGATGTGCCGCTCGCCGAGCGGCTCGATGGCCGCCTGCTGGATCTCGCGAGCGTCGATTATCCCGACCTGGCGGTGTGGAATGCGCAGTACCGTGGCGACGCCCGCGCCCTCGCCGCTCAGGCGCGCGATCGCAGCCTGACGCTCGAGGCCCGCTTCAAGGCCCTGGATTATCTGCTCGACGTCAGCGCCGATACCGTGGCGACGTTCGCGGCATTCGAACGGCTGCTCGCCGAGGCTCCGGACAACTGGGACGAACGGCGGCGCTACATCGAGATCCTCGAGCGCGCGCGTCGCTTCAGCGATGCCGCGCGCGTCAGTCGCGCCTGGCTCGCGGGTCATGGCCCCGATCGCGGCTTCGATTATCTCTTTGCCAGCACGGCGCTGGCGCGGCAGTACCAGTACATGGGCCGGCTCAACGAAGCGTACGCGCTGCTCGAGCCGCTCCAGGGGAGCTATCAAGCGGGTGTGCTGCAACGCTCGGCGCTGGTCGCGCTCGCGACGGGTCGGACGGACCTCGCCGAGGAATTGGCGCAGCGCGCCGTGGATCGCTATCCCGGGTCGGCCAATGCGCGCATGACGCTCGCCGAGGTGCTGTGGTCGCAGCGCGACTACGTGGAGGGTCCCGCCGCGCTCCACGATCCGCGGCACGTTCTTTCGTATGACGACTGGCGGCACACGATCGCGCCGGCGTTTGCGCGGATCTTTGGACGCCGGCCGGTGGGGGAAGGGGAGAGCGCGTTCGACGCGCTGGCCCAAGCCGCCATTCCCAACCGGTTGCTCGATGCGTTGCCCGCGGCGGTCGCTGACTCGGGCTACTACGCCCTTGCCCTGTCGTTGAAGCAACGCCTGTTGCCGCCCGTGGGCGGCGATGATCGCGGCGACGACGCCGCGGCGGTGGAGTTCTATCGCTACGTCGTCGCGGCACGCGGGGTCGGCGCCGGCCGCGACTGGCTGGCGACGCGGTGGTCGCCGATGCAGGCGCGGCGCCAGGCGTTGTCGATCTACCGGAACGGCCAGTACGACTTGCTGTGGGATTTGCAGGCGGTGCCGGACGACGGCGCGGACGGCTCATACTACTGGTTAGTGCGGACGCTCGCCTGGTTGCAGGATCCCCATCGTGATGCGGCGCGCGGCGCCCAGCTCAACGCGTTCTACCGGCGCGCCGACGCGCGCTTCTATCATATCGCGGGCCGCTGTCTGCTGGGGATGGAGCCGGACGAGACGCTGCTGCTGTGGGCGACCACGCCCCACCGCCGCGCCGAGGTCAGCTATTACCTGGGCATCAAGGCATTGAGCCAGCGGCGCTATGCCGCGGCGTCCGACTGGCTGCGCGTCACCGTAGAGACCCAGTCGGAGCGTGACTGGGAGATCTTGTGGGCGAAGGACCTGCTCACGCGCTGGTCCAGCACGGGCCATGTGCTTGCGGTCGCGGTGCCCCGGGTGGCGGCGAAGGCGCCGACGTGGTAAGGGTTGATTAATTTGTATCCGGCGTGCGACGCGCCCGTAGCTCAGGTGGATAGAGCAGCAGCCTTCTAAGCTGTTGGTCGGAGGTTCGAATCCTCCCGGGCGCACTCGATGAACCTGCTCCTCGCCGAAGACGACGCCGTCGCGCGCATGACGTTGACCGCCGTGCTCAAGGGCCTCGGCTACGAGGTCACTGAAGCCGAGCACGGTGGCGAGGCGTGGGCCAACCTGCAGCTCGGGTACTTCCCGATCGTCATTTCGGACTGGCAGATGCCCGAGGTCGATGGCCC
>WNFX01002424.1_pt1 | contig 18873 bp, 20 predicted proteins | sample 5400111 | NCBI WGS metagenome assembly WNFX01 (sample SAMN13153363, study PRJNA577476) | soil metagenome | isolation source: 40 cm soil or saprolite under grassland replicate 1 | place: USA:California | collected 2016-06-15 | reverse complement strand
GTTTTCGGTCGTTCGCAAGACGCCAAAACTGCCTCCGCTGGTCCCAATCTAACGATTTTGCTGACTTTTTCATCCGTTCTGGTTCTTTTCACGGAACTTCTTGCAAAGTTCTGGTAAGGGTCGTTAGTCTAAACGTCAAAACAAACTTGTGACTTTTCATTGTTATCCTCTGGTTTCTCGTAGGAACCAGGGGATTTTTATTGGCAACATCTCTTATTAAAGAAGGCTTTGATGTAAGCCATTTTCCTTATGCAGAGTAGAGGAACGTTGCACAATGCTTGTATCGCCTTACGAACGCGGGCCTCCCTCTGGCCGCACTTACAAACAAATCAACTCTACATCATAAGCCTGGTTGGAGATCACAGTCTCCAATCAGGCTTATCACTTTTCAATCAAGAAGGAGATTTGACATGGCAATAATAATACCTGCGGATGTAAAGCTACCTCTGCGTGATGTAGCACCGAAGAACGGCAGAGACTTTCAATTGACCCAACTGTATGAACTGCTCTCGTGCGACATGATTGAAATTCGTCGACTCGCCGATGGACGCATCATGGTGCTCGATGAAGAAGGCAAGCTCACAGACAAGCCACGTAATGAGCGAGCAACACTGCTTGCAGACTTCGCCACGCCCAAGCAACTGATCGCGGAAATGTCGAGAATGCGCGAGGCTGGCATGAGTGTGGCCTGGGTAGGAGAACCAATCACGAGCATGGCTACTGAGGTTGACTACATTGTAGGTGACGTCTTGATCTGCAATAGTGGCGAAGTGCGATGATAGGATGAAACAGGCTTCGGAGAGCTAGAAGAGGTGTCAGTCTGTTCAGGCTCATGTAAAGTGAGAGTCAAGAAAAAAAGAGCGGAAAAGTATCAATCACCTGCGAATGAGCAACGGGCTGCATCCAGGACAAAGAGGATAGGCACGCTGCGGTTTTGACACCATGGAAAGGACATCAATGCAAGAAACAACTGTAACAACAACTCCCCTCTCGCCTACGACAAGCGAAGCATATTCTGAGCATGCCGCTCCGGGGAATCAGAATGTGCATCCACTATCACAGGCGCAAGAGCAAACCTCCGCCGACAAGGCAACAAGTGCTTTTGAGAAAAGTACAGTAGAAATTGCGCTTCAATTGCTGCCAGTAGACGGACATACAGAAGGGCGCAGGATCAGAACGGCTGTGAGCGTCAATGGCAAGACACTCCGTCTCGGGTCTCTCCGTGCAAATGCACTCCCTGTCTTGCTCGCATCCCTTACAGGACAGGACTCCGACCAGCTCTTGGAGCGCCTGGCCCGGTACATTGCCAACTGCCAACAGCAGGCAAACGCAGTGCAGCGGTCTCCTGTACAGAAAACGCCAGCCAGACCACCTATGAACTCCTCATCTACGGCCATACCTGATGCGCAGCCGTCGCTGCTCGATGCTCCTGTTCAGTCTCTCCTCTCTGATGAGTCAACCGCATCGCAGGCTACGGCGATTCCGGCAGAAACGCCAGTACAACAACTCAAGCTCTTTTAAGAGTATAGAAAGGATGGTATTGCATGTCTACAACCCTACAAACATCTTCCTCATCCAGGATCGCATTATTCAAGCGGCAAGGGATGCCAGTAGAACAGATCGAAGAGAGCATTGCAGAGAACGATGAACGTCTTCAGGAACGTTTCCCTGGATGTCTCAACGGCGCGCTGGCCGTTCGCGAACGCTATCGTCAGACTGGCGACCGCATTCCCCGCGACATGAATGGAAAGCTACCTATCGAAGGACAACTCGTTGTGACCATTGTAACGCAGGCGGTCATCGAGGTCGAGGGGCAGCGCACAGTCGTCGAAGATCTCGATGATGTGCGAACGGAGGACCGTCTTCGCGAGGTTGCAGTCTTCATGCGTTCCTGGGCGGGCCAGGCGCTCTTTGACTGGACTGTTGAAAACTGGGTAGCAGTGATCAAAGTCATCAAACGGGCTGGCTCGAAAGGGGGCCACGATGCGGTTTTGCAAACGCTCCTTGGCGGAGAGGAACATTGGTCAAGAGTTCTGCTCCTCTCCTGGAGGTTAGCTCGGCGCGAAGCATTGGGACTCCTCGAAGCACCAGACTACTTGCTACCCGACGTTCAAGCAGAGATTCAATGCGCCATCGATGAGGGGGAGCGAGAGATCCAGCGAACGAGGATTGCGTTCTCTCTCCTCAAGGAAGGTGCTGCTCAAGCCAGCTCTGTTCATGTTCCAGGCTTTTAGAGGCATGATGAGTAGCACCACTCTACAAACGTATCATCAGGAGAAGTATGTATAGTGAGCTGTTAAGAAACGATGGGCATACGATGGGCCTGGAACATGTTGTCAGGGAGCGTTTTGAGGAAGAGTTTTTACTATCCGACCTTCAAAGAAAAGGAGCCATCCGTCAATATTGCGTACGAACGGCTCTAGACAGGCTACGGGTCTACCTCAATCTTCCCCGTAGCCCCCAGGAGGCGATAGACATGTTCTGGAGGCGTTTTGAATATGGCCTCTTTGTATACCTCTATCGCACGTTTTTCCCTGACGATTATACTGCATCTCAAGAGAGCAACGAGATCGACGAGAGTTGGAGCTATAGCCCTCGTGAAGTCGAGTTCCTCTACCTTGTAACAGATCGTTTGTTTCCGCTCGATATCGATTTCATCAGTGAGGCTGGCGTAAACGGGGATCGTGCCACGGAAATGATCTACCTGGAGCCGTATGAGATGCCCTGGTGGGATGAGGAGTTTGAGAATCTTTCGCCCGGGTGGCAGATGCTGCGGCTCCTCTCCGGAACGCTTACCGATCAAGAAGCCCCTCAACTTATTGCTGAGATGGAAGGGCTGCCACCCTATCTCTTGACCGACCTACTGGCAGGAAGCCAGGCAATAGCTGCAGCACCATTGTCCGTGCAGTACAAGGCATGCACGTTCTTTCTAGGCCAGGACCATCCCGGCTCGAAATTCGGCCAGGTGCTTGCGCTCTATCAGCGTAAGACCGGAAACCCCTGGCTCGATACCGATTCCGAGCATGAGATCCTCTACGAAGGGTACTGCTGGTGCGAGAAACATGTGAGGGAGATCGCCCAAACGTATCAGGCGGCTCAGGTGTATGAGGAGCAGGTCAACGCCTTTGCTCATTGGCTTGAGGAGGACACCAGCCGAATCAAGCCCCTCGTTGAAATGCTCCTACAGATAGTGCGCGCCAGCGACCAGAGGGCACTGGCAAGTGAGGGAAGGACAAACTATGGGCAAACGTGATGGGCTGATACACGATCCAGAGTTCCCTCCTCTGAGTAGCGATGACCCCGTTGTTCTGTTGAAGGATTCTTCTTCTGTCTCCGTGGCAATCACCCACCTGAAGCGCTATCTCGATCTCCCGCGTACCGTCGTAGAGGCGCTTGCAGATCTCAAACAGCTTGACGACAAGCGCCCACTCTATGGCTTATACCGTAAGTACTTCCCGCAAGAGTGGGCATGTTCGGTAGCAAGTATGAGTGTGCGTAGCGGTGAAGGGTACAGTCCGCGCGAGATCGAATTCTTGCGCCTTGTGGACCTCCGCCTGTTCCCTTTCGACTGTGATTATACGCTGGATATGGCAGCCGAGGGGAGTTTGACGGATTGCATCCAGTTGCTTCCCTACGCTACTCGCTGGTGGGACGACGCACAGGAATTGACTTTGGGGTGGCAGTTGCTTCTGATCGTGTGCGGCATTTTCTATGAAGATGAGGCCCTGAACCTTCTCGACGATATCAAGGGTCTGGAGCCGTCCCTGCACAAAGCTATTGAGGAAAATGTGTGTGACAAGTCGGTCTATCACAGTTCGCGGCTGCGTGCCCTGTGTGCACAGAGAGTCTGGCCGTTGTCAGAACTTGCCCACACGTTCTCACTCATGCACTACGATACTGGCAATGACTGGCTTGATGTACCCGGTGATGATGGCTCACTGCCATTCGATGAGGTTCCGCTCAGGTGGTGTGAGCAGCACATTGATATGCTTACACAAACCTTCAGTGCCGCGCAAGAAAGAGAGTGGCGTGCCCAGGCGCTTGTTGACTGGCTAGAAGCGGACCCGAACACCCATATGAGGGCTGTTCTCGATATGCTATGGCAAGCCTCAGCTCTTTCTTCACAGAAAGCTTCCTCTCATTAGTTCGTGAGACCTACCCCATTTTTTACCGTCAAATCGCCTCTCGTATCCCTGATGAAAGAAGGGTGTCCAGAGGAACACAACCTGATTTTTTGAAAGAGCATGACGCAAACAAGTACTGATACGAAGCTCCGGGCATTGACATGCTCAGAGCTTCATGTTTGACAGGAAGGAGAGCTATCTATGACATTTCTCACGAAAGAAGCCGCACAGGCACTGCAACTCGATCAAAGACCCGATGGGAAAAATATCCTCTTTAAGGTGGTAGCGATGCCTGGGCAATACGTGCTGCATTACCTTGAGGGAAAGGAAGAGCATTTCAGGGGGATATCTACAGCACACCTGGCCAGGGCATTTGGCGCGAATGCTGTTGATAGTGGATGGCTTCCCCCCGGAGTTTGTCGCTGGGGAAGGCTGCCGTCAGACGATTGGATGGTCAGATTCTATCCAGCTCTGTCCTACACGTTGCAGTTTGGTATGCCAGAGCATAAGGACTCGTTTTCCTTGTCGGTTCACTTGCCAGGGATGGTCTTTGCGGGCATTGGCAACACATACTACGTGTGGGCCATCAAGGATCATCAGTTTTCTCAGCATGCGCCCCTGTTTGTGGTCCCACTGAGCAATGTGTGGGGTGATGGCCGCATTTGCTATGGAGCCAATCATCCCCCGGCTGTCTCATCGGAAGCATGGCAGATGATTGAGGAGGCATGGCACTTCTTCATCGCCTCTCCGTTTCTTGGCGACCTCGCCAACGGCAAATCACGGGCGCATCCCCAGGATGTTCGGCTTCAACTGGTCCAGGCAGCTCGCAGCCCTGATAAGCAGTATCCCCTGGATGATCTTTTGCCCTACACGATCAACGATACTGCCGTGACGGTCAAGCAGGCAGTGGACCTGCTAGTGAAATCTGGATCTACTCGATAAGGAGAGAAAATAGATGGGTTTTATCGGCGATTACTACATGCGACATTCGGAACTTCCCCCGCCCAGGGCGACCCACTTCATGGAGTGCTGGACAGCCAGCAATGGAGTGTTTGTGCGCGCGCGTCGTGAAGGCGTAGAGGCAATCATCCCCGTTCTGCTCGGACCTGTTCCCATTATCGGCTTGTTCCCACTTTCGACGACGTTTGAGATGGATTATCCGCGCGTAAGTCAGGCAATGGTCATAGAATTGCTTGCTCAGTCCTTTGATACACGCGATCCTGAAACGAACGAATTGAAGGAGATCCTGTTCCATCTCCGCTGGTGCAATGGCGCGTGGAGTTGGACAAAGCCCGATCAACACCAGGAACGTGCGAGTGTTACTCCCACTGTCCTGTATGATACCGAACTTCCGGCCCCGCTTATTGATCTGCATAGCCACCACGTCATGAGGCCGTTTTTCTCCTCTACCGATACGAAGGACGAGCAAGGCTTTCGCATCTATGCGGTATGGGGCCATCTCGACTCACATCCGACTCTGTTGGTCCGTATTGGGATCTACGGCCATTTCGCTCCTCTTCCTGCGTCACGCGTGTTTGAATTGCCTTCCTTTATCCAGGACGGCTTTTTCAGCTCGCGTACTCATACTCCACAGGAGGTTTGGCACAGATGACACAGACACTGGATACCCGTTTTAGACGAGCAGTTCCCCTTCTTCTACGTCCATGGGAAGAGGTGGTGATCGTGATTGTGGGAGTCGGAGGAACTGGGAGCTGGTTAGCGGTTCAGGCAGCCAGGCTTCTACGCATCCTGCACAAACGCGGGAAGAAAGCCAGGCTCGTCTTAGTAGACCCGGATGTAGTGGAAGAGAAAAACATTTATAGGCAGAACTTTTGCGACGCTGACCTTGCCGATGATGGTTCCCCATTACACAAAGCCTCGTCGCTTGCCTTTCGTTTGTCGCTGGCCTGGGGTCTCGATGTGGCAGCTATCACGGAGCAGTTTCAACCGTTCCTCCTCGAAGACTACCCACATCCCTATTATGGAAAAAAGTGTGAACGGCTTACTATAGTGGTTGGCTGTGTTGATAATGCTCAAGCCAGACAAGCGATATTCAAGACGGTAGAGGCGAACAGGTCTTTTGAAGCTCCATACTACTTCGTTCTGGATTGCGGCAACTTTGCTACTCATGAGGATGGCAATGAGAGTGGGCAGGTTCTGCTAGGATCTGCTGCCACGCCTTTGGGAATGCAACATGCTTTCAGTATCAGCAAAAACTGTATCGCTCTCCCCTCGCCAGCGTTGCAAGCTCCGGATTTGCTTATTGCCCGTCCCGAGGAACAAGAGCAGACACCATTATCCTGTGCAGAGATCACACAAGCCAACGAGCAAGGGCTGATGATCAACCCCACGATAGCCGTCATTGCTGCCCAATACCTCTTTAGCATGCTTGTCTACGGAAAACTCAAGCGTTTCGCGACCTATGTGGATGTGAGCAGCGGAACACAGTCCTCTGAGTATATTACCCCAGATACCCTGGCGCGGGTCATCGGGAAAGAGCCGTCATTCTTCACGAAGAAACGATAGCTCTGATTCCAAAGACGCGCTCTGGATGCAATTCCCTATCCAGAAGGCTTTTCCTGGCATTTTGAGCACCCTAAAGCTAACGAGTGGTTCCTGCCATAACTGCTCGCGATCCCAGACAAGCGATCCCAGCATTCCAGTAACCCAATCCTCTTTCTCTCATGCCCGTTGAGCCATGGAGGGAATATCGCCTGCCTTTTTACAGCGAAAGGCTAGCAGCACCGATAGAAGGAGCCATGAGATGAGCTGACAAGATGGTACAACTGAATACTTTTTCTTATTAAAGGCGAGTGCTTCTTCTTGGAGCTCCCGCTTTTTTCATATGCAAACTACTACTCGATAAAAGGGAGACACGAAGTGGAAGATAAAAAATCAGCGGTGAGCGCAGAAGTGCTTGCCAGTCTTGTGAAAACGGATGGGCATATCCTCGCACCTACTGGACGAGAAGATCTGGATTTTCGCGAGAGCGAAGCTCTGTTCCAGCGCGAACCGGATACCGATGATCATGCCGCGTACAACAGTGGAAGTGATCCTGTGCGGCTCTACTTACACGATATTAGCCGTTATCCATTACTTACCTCAGAGCAAGAGAAGCACTTAGCACAGTGGATCGCCCATGCGCATGCAGAACGATTGCGTCCTCTCGATCAACAACGCTCCTCTGTCATCCTGCGAGGAGATGAGGCGGCCCGGCAACTCACTGAGGCAAATCTACGCCTCGTGGTGGACATTGCGAAACGATATAGACGACGTACGTTGTCATTATTAGATGTGATTCAAGAAGGCAATTTGGGACTCATGCGTGCTGTACAGAAATTTGATGGTACCAGAGGCTATCGCTTTAGCACATATGCAACCTGGTGGATTCGTCAGGCTGTGCTGAGAACTCTGGCCGAGAAAGATCGTTCCATCAGGCTCCCAGTATATGTCGTCGATATGTTGTATCAGTTCTCCCAAATTTGTGAACGTCTGGTGCAGGATCTAGGCCGGGAGCCAGAGGTGCGGGAGATAGCGCAGGCAATGGGAGTCGATGATGCGAAAGTACAATTATTACGGAGCATAGCCGATCCCATTAGCCTGCATGCAACAGTGAACGACGGTCATGCTGAAGCCGAACTGGAAGATTTTATTCCAGACCCTCAAGCAAATACCTCGGCCAAAGCAATGGAGAACCTGATCAAAGAGCAGATCCACCAGGTTCTTGATACCCTCACCGAGCGCGAACGAACCGTTCTGGAGTTGCGCTATGGCCTGTTGGACCACAAGACACACACTCTCGAAGAGATTGGCAAGAAGTTCCATATCACTCGCGAGAGGGTCCGCCAGATTGAGCAAAAAGCCATCAAGAAGCTTCGGCAGCCAGGCAGGAGCCGTTACCTCATGGGAGCACTTGACGAGAGAAACGATCCTTTTGATTCTGCTCAGGCAGAGTCATAGCTCTCTGTCTTCAAGCACACTCTGCGGTGCAAACAGAAATTGAAAAAAATGAGGGGAGAAGGCGCAGACAGAGAGGCCACATGGGCCTGCTCTTGTCCGCGCTTTTTTCAGCCCAACGTATAAAGGGAGATTGTGTTATGCCAACACGACATGGCCCCTATCCTCGTCCCTTTTTAGAGATCGAGTTTGATCGGCAAGCTCTCACGCAAGGAGGATGCTGCCGCTATGTCCCAGTTATTCTGCGGATCTGCAGTGTGCCAGAGCGGGTCATGCTCACCATAAGCTTTGAACGAGTACGCAAACAGGATCAGGATGGAACATACCTCGATGACTACGATGTCCGTTCACTCAGGCCTCACTTGCTGCGGGCGAGCAAAGACTTCTCAGGGTACTACGAGTACGCCTTTCAGATGCTTGCCCGTCCACATGCAGAGGAAACAGGAACGATCCATCTCAAGATAGAATCCCAATCCTACAGCTTACTATCGGAGACCACCTATCGCTTCGATAGTCGTGAGCAGGAACCGGTGCGGGCAAACTTCCACGATGGCAGTTTCCGTGGAGTTCGCCTGCTTCCATTTTTACGTGCAGCCCAAGAGCGGGATGCTCTGCGCGGTCAGTATCCAGCCTTTGTACGAACGGGAGATGAGTCATCTTCACCGCCTCTTGTACCTTCCACACGACAGTCAACGGAGGATACATCCTCGCTCAGAATGTACTGGATGCGTGGTGGGTGAGGACTCCGTCTATTCAGGCAATGTGTTTTTCCACTGAGGACTCGTCTTCAGTGGAGTTTTTTTGTTACTCATCTCTCCCTTCAAGGGACATTCTAGAAAGTGAGTGCATAGATGACCACATGTATCAGTCCAGCAGCATTGGATGCACTCAGGGGAGCCCATTATGCTCCCAATGTGAGCCGCCTGTTTCTCACCCGTGAAGAGCTACCAGAGAAGGTCTATCGAGAGGTGAAAGAGGTGTGTGTACGCCTGGGAGGGCGATGGAATAAGAGTAGTCAAGCGTTTCTGTTTGCTTACGATCCGATGCAAGCACTGGAGATCGTCCGAGCAAGTGGGAAGATGCCTCCCAAAAATCCATACGCCCACTTCCAGACACCAGATTCGGTGAGCCAGGATATGCTCAGGCACGGATTTCAGCTCTTCGGATGTAACCTCTGTGAGGGGTATCATTATGGCGAACCTTTACATTACTGCCAGTATATACCCGCTCATTTGCGCATACTGGCACAATCCCTCGTTTTGCCCTTCACTGGAACGAGAACATGTGATAGAGCAAGTGCGTAAATTGGAATAGGTCCTAGCGATTTGACAAGTTAAACTTGAGTAATATAAGATATACTTATGTTATGTAAGTTTAGCTTGAAAGGAGATTGTATGGCTCGCCCACAACTTGCTCTTGTCCAAAATGTTGAAACCATTCGTATCCCTATCTCATTCTCCGAGATGCTCGCCGATCATCATGCGATCTTACAGGGATACCTTGATACCCACACTACGCGCAATCACAGTGACCGTACACTTGACGATACTCGTCGCTTTCTTACCGGCTGGTTCGACGGCTTCCTGGTGCAGGACAGCACTCACCCCGAGGGACAACGCCAGCTTCTCATCTGGGAGGCGATGGAACCAGTAACCGGAAGACAGCGAATTGTGGGGTTTAGCAAAGGGCTTGTCGAAACTGGACTCAAGCCACGTACCGTACAGGGGTATCTGGGCTTTCTTCGGAGATTATTTCAGTACATTCTGGAGTATCCCTATATTCCAGGACCTGAAGTACAGTCCATTGTCGCTAAGTACGGACGCATTGAGCAGCCGGTGTTGGAGTATGATTATCCGATACACGTTCTTGATCAGGAGGATGAAGGATTTGTGCTCACGGGAGAGCAACTCCTCCAGTTTTACAATTTTGTCAGGCAAGATTACATTCATCATAATCAGAAGAAGCTGCCCGCCTCGCGGGATTACACCATGATTGTTCTTGCAGCAGAGAGTGGCCTGCGTGCTGACGAAATCAGGCACCTCGATGCGCTTTCGCCCCACCGAGACCTCTTTTACGAACAGAACAGTATCCAAACGCGCCATGGAAAAGCTGCGAAGGGTTCGGGCAAGCGCATTCGCAAGACGATCTTCACACCGTTTGCCCAGGATACTATGCGGGTCTATGAGGAGCGCATTCGACAAAAATTTCCTCAAGCAAAAACGAATCCTGCTCTCTTCTTGACCGAAAGTGGTGACCGCATGAGCTATAACGTCATGTGGCATCACCTCCACATCATCGGAGAAGAAGCCAGAAAGGCAGGTCTTGAGCTTCCCCCCAAGTTGGGCTGGCACAGCCTTCGCAAGTCTTTTGCGACGAACTTTATGGAGCAGCACCCTGATCGTCCATGGGTCTTAATGGATCTTATGGGACATCTTAACCCGAGTACACTGCATCGATATGTAAAGCACTCACGGGCATACTATGAGCAGGCGATTAATGATCTTGTTGGAACGTTGGTGGCAGAGACGCGCGCCACACGAGGAGCAGTGTAATGCCTATTGTATGGAATCTCAAGAAGTGGTTGGCGGTAGAACGGGATATCTACCGACCATCAGAACTACAAACGCTCCTCAAGGAAAAGGCGGGTGTTGACCTCTCGCTTCAGTCCATATCGGCGCTCATCAACGGCAAGCCGAGCGCATTGCGCTTTCAGACCATCCAGGCACTCTGCAATGCGCTCGATTGCAAACTGAGCGACTTTTGCGACGTTCTTCCTGAGACAATGAAAGAACAGCGACAACGCAAGACTGCTAACGGTGATCCTATCCGTCTTTATGGTACGAAAGAGGTACATGAATCTGCTGAGAGCATCTTTCCTGATCCCCATCAATACGGCACTTCTGGCAAAGAACAGAAGGAGAGGAACCGAGAAGGCAGGCACTAGAGGGGGTAAGTATGATGAAGAGTGAAAACCGAGAGACTGTCCACTATGTCTATTTAGCGGGTTGTGCCAATGGATCGCTCTACGTTGGGTACACAAAGAACGTCCAGCTTCGCATTGCAAGACACAATGCCGGGAACGGTAGGCAGTTTACACGAACCAATCGGCCTCTCAGACTGATTGCATCGTGGCCTTTCAATAGCAGGACTGAGGCTAGGCGGGCGGAGTGCGAGTTGAAGCGTCGCTCGCCGGAGGCGAAGTTGGCTTTGGCAGAGGTGGCACTTTCACTTCAGTGGGAGAAACTGTAATGGGGAATCAATCTCGTCAGGTGATTTGCGAGAAATGCGGCGAACTTCGCAGAGCCAAGTACAGATACCGCGATATCTGTCAACCCTGTCTGAAAAAAGAACCGAGCTTTCTGTGCCCGCGTTGTCACTGTATGACACACCACCCAGCTTCTGAAATTGGTCTCTGTCCTCGTTGCGTCCGGGTGGTGTCCCGTCCTATTGATACCTGCAAACGGTGTTCTCGCCTGCGAACTATTCACGACCAGCAGTCTTGGTTGTGCAAATCTTGCGTAGATATCTTGCGCATGGCTGTACGTGCGAAGGATAAACAGGTCAAAGCTCCCTGCTCCATCTGCGGGAAGATGCGGTCGTCAGTTCTGCTGGGGCGACCACTCTGTGGCGCTTGTTCAAGAAAAGAACGAAACGGGCAGCATCTCTGCAACGGGTGTGGCAAGTTGACTGTCATCCATGCGAAGGAACTGGGCCTCTGCAAGCTATGCTATAAAAATCATTTGGCTCCAGATATTCTGCGGCGGTATGCCATAGACTACGCTACTCCTTATCCCTACAATAAAGGGCTTTTTGAGCTTCTGGTAACCACTATCAACTGGGAGACTATTACCGACCAGGTCTATTTACGGTTCAGGGCATTTGGCCAGTTCCTGCAAGAGCACCAACTGAGCAATCCCCTCAGTTGGGAAGCAGTTGAGGAAGTTCTCCCTCCTCTGGGACGGACCAATCGTAGTCGTCTGAAGCATGTGCGGGCCTGTCTCTTTGACGTGGGACATCTCCTGGTGGCCAGAGGCAAGCTTGAAAGTCGCGAAACCTACCTCGCGAGACGCCATGCACTCCAGCCGATGAAGCAGGTCCCTCAGCATATCCAACCACTCCTACACCGCTATGTGGCCTGGCTTTGGGAGCGACAAACGTCCCCGAGTTGTGTGCGAGACCATCTGGAAGTCCTTGCATCCTTCTGGACATGGAGTGAACGGCAAGAAATAAGCTTGCCTGAGCAGGTACAAGCTCCTCTTATCAGCCATTACCTGTTGTCCCTGTATTGGCAATGGCGGTGCTCAGCCTGCAAGGGGGCAGTGGAGTTCGAAGCGGAAAATCGCAAGAAGCCTCACGCATGCCCGCTCTGTAGTGCGATTGGCTGTCTTTCCCAGGAAAAGCGCTTTGGACAAAATACAGTGCGCGGGTATCGTGCAAAACTATGGGTCTTCTTCGATTGGGCGAAGGTGAACCGATTGGTCCTTGCTAATCCTGTCCTGCGCAAAACGCCAGCACCTGAGCCGACCATTCAGCATTATTCTTCCGAAATGATCAATTACCTGTGTGAGTATATTACCTCGCCTGATGCAGATGCAGCAGAGGCTCTAACCTTATACCTCATCATATTTCACGCATTATCAGTGATGGAGTTGAGGCACGCACAACTGCCGACAATTTTCACACTGCAGAAAGATCTTCCGCAGGTGAGCTTGGCCGATGCCTATTATATTATTCTCCCCAGACCTGTGCCCACAGTCGGAGATCGTACACCCGGTCGCCCTGATAGTCGATTGGACTTTCCGCAAGCCGCGGCTTCATGGTTGAAACACCTCTTGGAGCGCTTTGAGAGACAGCGTCAACTGGCTGCGAAGAATCCAAAGAACCGCTACGTATTTATTGCCCCGAATAAAGCTCGGCACAATACACCGGTAAGCGGTTTTTATGTTCGTAAGTTAGTTCAAAATGGCTCATTACGAGCAGTTGGCGCACCATGCAATCCGAACATACTGAGAAAAACGGCTGGCGTCCTGTTTGCTGACCGGGCAGGAGCTGGTGTACTTCGTTGGATGGGGTGGGATGAACAGCAAGCTTTTACCTATGCATGGGCAACACGGGAACTCATTTCTCCTCAAAGATCTGATCATCTCCAATCTTCAACAGAGCTTCAGCATGGAGACTTTATTCAATTCCCACTACCAGGAGAACAAACAAGCAAGACGTTGTAACATATTGTTTGATAGAACGCATCAATGCGCTAATATTTCCTAAGTGGTGCATCCGGCAAATATGATATACTTTTGAAAGGAGAGGAACAAGCAAGCGAGAGAGAGGCGAGATGATGCTGCGATTGCGAGAACTGACTGAGGAAGAGCAAAAGACGATTGAGCGACTGGTGCACGCACGAAGCACGCCCGTCGGAAAACTGAAACGAGTGCAGATCATCTGGCAGGCCAGTCAGGGCAAGCCAGCGCCAGAGATTGCCAGGCGGCTTAAGGTAAGCGAGAGCATGGTTCGCAATCGGCTCCATCGCTTCAATGAGCAGGGACTGCTGGGGCTGGAAGAAGCCCCTCGCTCTGGTCGGCCTGCCACCTACCAGCCCGAGCTGGTGAGCCAGATCATTCAGACGGCGCTGAGCCGACCGCAGGACTTAGGAGAAGAGGGCTATACCACCTGGACGCTGGATCGGCTGGTAGACTACTTGCATCGGGTCAAAGGCATTCGTATGCAGCGCAGTCGCATCAGCGAGATTTTCATCGCCGAAGGGCTCAGTTGGCGACATGAAGAAACGTGGTTTGGCGATCGGGTCGATCCGGACTTCGCCAAAAAAAGGGGGCCATCGAAACCCTCTACACCAGCCCACCAGCGGGCAGCGTTGTTGTCGATCTAGACCAAATGGGTCCCGTGGCCGTGAAGAGTTATACGGGCAAGCAACTGGTCAGGTCCCATCCAACCTCTTCCGAGCCCGCAGAGCGAGCCACACAAGAGATCGACTATGGCAGGCGAGAGAAGGCAGGCTATATGTTTGGAGCCCTTCAGCCTAGCACGGGTGAGGTGTTGACCGCAAGTTACACGAGGCGAACGCTGGTCAACTGGATCGACTTTCTTCAACAGGTAGAGGAGTGGATACCCAAAGATGTGGAGCGGGTCTATGCCGTCTTGGATAATCTAACGATGCATCGAGCGGTCGATGTCTTACTTTTCAATCTGGCGTATCCACGCTGGGAATTCGTCTTTCAGCCCACCTACGCTGCCTACTTGAATTTGATTGAGCCCTGGTGGAAAACGCTGAAGTCGCTGGCCCTCAAAGGGCGGCGCTTCGAAACCTGGCAAGAGATTGTTGAAGCGGTGCAAAAGGCGACAGCCTACTGGAATGCCCATAAGCATCCCTATGTGTGGGGGAGAAGACGGCGACATCGGCCCCACAAGCGGTTCGGCATTGCACAGTTACCAAAAGTGGCCTGAACTTGGCGGATGCACCACTAAGTACTCCCGGCCAGAAATTCGAAGCGGGCTTTGTGGCCCTAGTCCAGCCTCTCACCTCGCATCGGTACGATGCATCCTTGTGACCGGCTGTACTAAGAATCAAAAATGCAAGGCTCATGTCTGTCGATGAGCCTTGCATTTTTTATAGAAAGCGAGGAAGACGCTGAACAGTAGAACCTACGAGCCACGTGCTCCACCATGAGAGGTGAGCAAACTTCAAGAACAAGTACATTTCTAGTTTTTAAGCCTGCTCAGGGAAAGTTTTCCCTAAGCAGGCTTTTCTTATGCCAAAAGGCAGGAAAAACGATGTTTCAACGAAACGAAGCGCTGCTCTCGCAGTATGCTGCCAATCATCCTCAGAGCCGGGAAACGCTAGTGGAATTTGGGGTAGTTCCTACTAATCTACCAGATCAAGAAGATTGGAATGCAGAGGCATCTCGCTTTCTCAAGGTTCTCGCGAATCGTGGATATCAGTTTCAGCCAGCAATGTATGACGGTGATTCGGGCCTATGCCCACTCTACACCGTCCGACTGGATAAGGGCGATTTCCAGGGGCCGACACCCGTGGACATGTCCTACTTTCAGTGGGCCGTCAAGCAAGTGTGCCATCCTGGGCAAACGACTGAAATTCGTGGACGGGTCCTTGAGATCCATGTCCTTGGGGATGGACAGTCGCTCGAGGAGATCGCCGCTCAAGGAAAACCGCGCTAAAAAAGAAAAAGCTGCCTCTTGTTTCTTAGTCTTCTTCTCAAGAAGCGACCTTGAGTATGCATTTGCTCAAGGTCGCTTCTTGTTGTCTAGAAAGGAAAAACGATGTGACCTCACTGAGAGATGACACAAAAGATACACGGAACCTTGAAACGCTCCTTGCCAGTGGATTGCCTTCCTTCTACAACTGGATACGCAGTCAGGCTCGTAAGGCTGAGCCTGTCATTTTCATTGAAGGGCATCTGGCTGCCAACCCTCTCGCCAGCTACATCAATGCTCAAATCGGAGACCCAGCAAGTCAGGCTCATCTTTATGAGGGTGTGATCTATACCTCTTCCGGGGCGCAGGCAATGTCTGAGGACTTTCAGCGTTTTCTCTGGGACTTTCACGAAGCCTTTGAAGGATCGCATGTGACCGCAGGAGTGCTTGCTGAGTGGATAGCTCAAGGCAGGCCTTTACCATATCAGTCTGGTGATCCCACCGACCGGTATCACAATCTCCATGAGGAGATCTGCCGAGCACTGGAGCAGGCGGTTTCGCTCGTCCGAGAGTGCAGCTTCCGTGACCCAAATCAGCCGACAGGCGAGGAGTGTCTTGGGATTGCCCTGGCAAAATACTGCTCCTGGGAAGGACCCAGGATTGCACGCACCTGTTTGCGGCTTTGTTATGCCGCTCTGGAGGATGCCAACTATGTGACGCTGGAGCGCCTTCTCCGAGAGCACTTTGGCGAGGAGACATTTCGCTAGCATCCGATAAATAGATCAAACAAAAGATGCTTCTTACCCCAGAGACCTTACATGAACGAGAGAGCAGCCGTAAGGTCTCTGCCCTCTCGTTCTGGTTCTCTGATGATCAGAATAGATGAGGAGAACGATGACCACTACACCCCCATCACCACCCTCTGTGATTGAACTGACCGCTGCGGAAATTGCCAAATTCATCCGGGCCAACATCGCGAAGACGTTTCAGCTCGATAAGAAAGCCTATAAGGTGCAAACGAAATCTCAGAGTGGTCACATTGAGGTGCTCTACCAGAATGGGCCAAGACTCTCAGCGATGCAAGCGCTCGTGAGGAAATATCAGCGGGGCTTTGACCGTACGGGGCGCACGTTTACCGAAGAAGGCGATCCTCATGTCTACATTTCCAAATATATGCTAACCATTTCCTGTTCGCGTAGCCTCACCAGTGACTTTGTGAGGCGTTGTGCTTGGCTGCACTGTCGCCGAGTGCAGAAATCGATGCCGGAGATCATGAACGGTCGGATTCTCACGAAGGACGAGCAGCTCAAGCAGGAGATTGTGGCTCTCATCGCTGGCCTCGACGAGAGAGAGCTTCTTACGCTGGAGCAGGAAGCAGAAGTTCTCCCGCCACCGCCAGACATCTCTGACGAAGAGGCCAGATCGCGAGAACAAGAGGCTGAGGTTCGCCGGATGAAGGCGCTTCGGGCCTTGGAGATCAATCGGCAGCAACATCTTTTCTGCCTCAAGATCTACCAAAGTATCAAGGATAACGAGCGGGTGAGCAAGATCCTGGACATCCTGGAACAGATTGACCAGCAGATGAGATTGCTTGCCCCGACCTATCAGAACCCGGTTGTATGCAGCTTGTGCTTTGCTGTTGGTGAAGAACATGCATTCCAGCTTGTGGGTGAATACTATGCTTGTCCGGTCTGTATAGAGCAAGAGACCGCCATGCTCACGGCTGAAGACCTGGAGATGCCACAACAAATGTCACCAGAGGTGATAGAAGAGATTCCATCACTGCCGGAGTCGTATCTGCCGGGGTATACAGAACTCCATCAGTTCAAGTGCGAAGATGGCATCTACTACGCGAAGAACGGGGAGATCGCGCCCATCTTGACCCGAGATCTCCTCCAGGAAATCCGTTTCGGAATCTGGTGGCTTGCCTTTGAGCAAAAGCCAGGTGATGAGGTGAGAAAAGCTCTGCGCCATGCAGGATGGGACTGGAGCAAAAATCGTCGCCAGTGGTTCCATCCGAATAAATTTGGAACGGTGCCCCCGATAATCTTTGAGGTATATGGCGGCTATATTGATGCGGGATTTTCGGTCTACCGAGAACTGCGTGGAGAGCGGCTGCGTCAGTATGCAGATCGCATCGATGGAAAGGCGGAGCGAGATTGGGATCTTTCTAACGAGATGGTAAAGCAGTATATGTCTACCGGCATGCTTATTGTAGGCCCCAGGCGGACCAGATCACTCCAAAAGAAAAAACAGCGTGCAGAATCCCTGGCACAGGCCGCAAAAGAATTAGATCGCTATGCACATGAACTGCGCGAGCGAGCTAATCGTTCAGAAAAGCACCAGGAACGAGTGACGCGAACCTCAATGCTCCTGAGCGTGATGAAGCGGTTGGAGGCTGAGTCTCGGAAGGAGGAGCGTGCTTTTCATGAAATGGTCTATCATGCCTCACGGGTATATAACGATCCTCAAAGTTACAGCTATCGGGATCTTTCCTCAATCCTGGTAGCGTACGAGGAAGTTGAGCGTCGTAAGGAAATCATTGGGGAGGAGATTGACTGGCTCCGTGCCGTTGTCGAGGAGCGCCGAGCCGATGCCGAGGCGAAGCAAGTAACCTATACTCCCCAAGAGGTCCCTGCTATTCCACAGCGAGACTATGCCATTGAACAGGTTATTGAGGCGAACGTTGGGGCAGAGAATCGACTTGATCTTTATCCCACACCACCATCATTGGGAGATCGTCTCCTCAATGATGAGGAACTCTTCCCTATCCCCTCGACTGCGCGATATATTCTAGAGCCTCATGGAGGCACTGGCTCACTCCTTCGCTGTATCCAACGCTACATGCGTGAACACTCCATCCAGGCAGAGTTGCATACGTGTGAACTAAACTGGCAGCTCAATGAAGAATTGGGCAAACAGGGCTTCAGTGTCGTAGGAGGAAATTTCCTGGAGTATCGGCCTAAAGGCTTTCTGTATGATGCCATCATTGCCAATCCACCTTTTTCTAACTGGATGGTTCATGTTGAACATATGTTAGAACTGCTCGCAGAGGGTGGAACACTCCTGGTTATCTTACCGATGAGCGTCTTTAATGACAGCCCGAAGGTCAATGCGTTCCGTGAGCAGGTCGAGGAAAACGGAGCGTCTATCGAGATTGAGAGGGGAGCCTTTAAGGAATCAGGGACTGATGTACCCGTGGTACTCGTCAGTTTTCAGAGATAAAGGAAGATTCCTGTATGAAAAGCTACAACATACAGGAAAACAAAAAAATTACCTGAGTCGCCGTGATAGAACCAGGCCACCCAAGAGGCATATAGCAGTTTAAGCTGCTTCGTAATAGATATGAAGAAAAAAACGCAGCAACAGAAAGTGTCTTCGTGAGAAGAAAAAACATGACGTGGTTCATTCGTGCTTTTGCACGAGGACCTCCACAGACAAGCAAGAACGTTTCTTGCTTCACGTAACTCTCACTCGCAAAGATATGAGTCATCCCGAATTTTGATACCGTTGGCGAATTGGTAGGAGGTCTAGACGGAAGGAAGGACATCAGCTACACTGAAAAAAGGAGGTGTTGACCAGGAAGAAGGAGTAAGCAAAAGGAGAGAAAAACGATGTCATT
>WNFX01002423.1_pt1 | contig 18875 bp, 10 predicted proteins | sample 5400111 | NCBI WGS metagenome assembly WNFX01 (sample SAMN13153363, study PRJNA577476) | soil metagenome | isolation source: 40 cm soil or saprolite under grassland replicate 1 | place: USA:California | collected 2016-06-15 | reverse complement strand
CGCCTTCGCCCAGGCCGCGGCGGAATGCGTCCACGAGGTGTCCGGTGTCCTGGGGCGACCTGGCACTGAGATATCCAATCAGCGGCAGGGTCGGCTGCTGAGCCGTCACGAGTACGGGGCTCGTGAGCGCCGTGCCGGCCAATAGTCTGAGAAGGTCGCGCCGATTCATCGGCGCCTGGCCCCGATGCCAAGTGCCGCGGGGAGACAGTCTCGTTCAAGGCCGAGATTCGTGAAACTCATCTGTACGCGACCTCCACCCGCTCGTCGGACCGCGGCCGACGAAGAGTCCTGGTGCGTCGAACTAGAATTCGGCTGGTCTGGATAGCGCCATATATCAAGCTTGGGGCGAGGGTAGCACGGGGATGTCGAGCACAGTTCGAGGGGATCAGTCCGGGAAACCGGCCATTTCGGACGCCTGTGCTCCGAGGGGCTAGTTGCTATGCAGACCTGGGATATACGATATCCGAGATCTGCATAGCGGGCGGTGGGCTTGGCTCCAGGTCATGGGCCCATCATTCGACCAGGCCCTGAACGGTAGCAACCACTGAGAAGGGCCTTCCTAGAGCTGCAAGATCGCCAGGCCGGCCAGGGTAATCACCGTGCCGGCCACCGCGCTTCCCGTCACGCGCTCGCGCAGGAAGATGAGCCCGAGCGGCAAGGCGAAGAGGGGCGCCGTCGAGGACAGCACCGCAGCGACGGCCACTTCCGTCCACTTGATCCCCGTGACGAAGAGGACAGAGCTCGCCACCGTCAAGAGCCCGAGCAGCACGACGCGCCAGAGCGTGGCGCGATCGGCCGCTCGCACGTGGCGAGGGGCTTCCCAGCCCCACGGCGTGGCCAGAAGCACGACCCCGGCCAGGGGCAGACGCACCGCCTGTGCGGTGACGGGATCGAGCGTCCCCATGGCGGGCTTGAGGACCAGGAGCGATCCCGCCCAGGCCAGGGCCGCGGCAATCGCGGCCGCGAGCCCGAGCGCGAAGCGCTCCTCGCGCGGCGGCGCGCCGGAGCGCGCGCGCACGATGAGGGCAAGTCCCAGGACGGTCACGAGCGAGCCCACGCCAAGGCGCGCGGTCAGCGGCTCGCCGAGGAGGATAGCCGCCATCACCGCGCTCATGAGCGGATAGATCATGGACACGGTCATGGCCCGCGCCAGGCCGAGGAAGCGCAGGCTCTCGAAGAAGAGCACGTCGCCGATGGCGATGGCGAGGACGATCGAGACCACGAGCATGAGGAAGTTGCTCTCCCCCATCGAGGTGAGACGGCCCACGCCGCCCGTGAGGAGCACCCAGGCGAGGAGGAGGCTTCCGCCCAGGAGCGCGCGGATGGCGCTTGCCGTCACCGAGCTTAGGGGCGGGGACACGGTCCGGACGAGCAGGCTCGTCACCGCCCACGTCAGTCCGGATCCCAGCGCGCAGAGCGCGCCGAGGGCGGGAAGGGAAAAGAAGTCCACGGGCGTCGTTACCATACCAGACGCCGTGGAATGCGCTAAGGTAATGAATCCATGAGCGACGAGCCCGCGCCCCCTCCCGACCCCGTCCTGCTCGAGCAGATCCAGCGCCGTGTGCTCTGGCTCTCCACCCTGATGGTCCATCACGCCAACTCGCGACCCAACCCCGATGGGACCAAGATCGGCGGTCATCAGGCCTCCTCGGCCTCCGTGGTCAGCCTCATGACCGCGCTCTACTTCGCCGAGCTCCGGTCGGGCGACGTGGTCGCCACCAAGGCCCACGGCTCGCCGGTCTTCTACGCCATCGAGTACCTGCGCGGGCGTCTCTCCGCAGAGGATCTCAGGAGCCTGCGTGTGTTCGGCGGGCTGCAAGCGTATCCGAGCCGTCGCAAGAACCCGGCGATCGTGGATCTCTCGACGGGCTCGATGGGCCTCGGCGCGGCGAGCACGCTCTTCGGCGCCCTCGCCTCACGCTATGTCGAGGACCACTGGGAGACACGCTCGCCCGAGCGCTTCGTCGCGGTGGTGGGAGATGCGGAGCTCGACGAGGGCAACGTCTGGGAAGCTCTCCTCGAGGAGCCGCTCGGCGCGCTCGGTAACGTCCTGTGGATGGTGGACATCAATCGCCAGAGCCTCGATCGCGTCACGCCCGACAGCCGGCCGCGCCAGCTCGCCCGGTGGTTCGACGCTGCGGGCTGGCATGTGATCGAGCTGCGCTGGGGACGCCGTCTCGAAGCTCTGCTCGGAAAGCCCGGAAGCGAGCGCCTCCGCGAGCGGCTCGAGACGATGTCCAACGCGGAGTTTCAGGCGCTCCTGCGCAAGCCGGCGGGGGCGGTCCGCAAGACCCTGGCGACCCTGCGGGATGGACAGCTCTCCGCCGAGATCGACCGGGCCCTCGCGCATCTCTCGGACGAAGCGCTCCAGGCCACGGTCGCCGACGTGGGCGGCCACGACATCGTCAAGATCCTGGAGGCGTTCGCGGAGGCGAGGCGACACGCCGGGCAGCCGTGCGTGGTGCTGGCCCAGACGATCAAGGGCTGGGGATTGCCCATGGCGGGGGATCCCATGAATCACGGCGCGCTCCTGACGGCGACCCAGATGGAGACGCTTCGCGACTCGCTCGGGATCGAGTCGGGCGCGGAGTGGGAGCGCTTCCCGGATTCGAGCCCCGAGGGCAAATGGATCCGTGCGCGCCCCGCGCCCTTCCGGTCGCCGGCTCGTCGCGTGGAGGCGCCAGAGCTGCCCGAGACGCTCGAGGAGAGCTACCCGGAGACGTCCTCGAGCCAGGAAGCGTTCGGCCGCGCCCTGTCCCGGCTCGCGCGACTGCCCGTGGGCGCGCACGTCGTCACCCTCTCGGCCGATGTGGCGGTGACCACCCATCTCGGCGCGTGGATCACCCGCACGGGCGTCTACTCGCCGACGGCGCGACCCGACTTCTTCGCAGACGTGCCCCAGGCCGTTCCCTGGCGCGAGTCCCCCCGCGGCCGGCACATCGAGCTGGGCATCGCCGAGCACAACCTCTTCTTGGCCCTGGGGGCCTTCGGTCTCGCGACGGAGCTGACGGGCGTGCCGCTCTTTCCCATCGGCACCCTGTACGACCCCTTCGTCACGCGGGGGCTCGACGCTCTCTACCATGCCCTCTACGCGGGGGGCCGCTTCATCGTGGCGGCCACGCCGTCGGGGGTGAGTCTCTCGCCCGAGGGAGGGGCTCACCAGTCGGTGATCACGCCGGGCATCGGCATCGCCCTGCCCGCGCTCGCCTATTACGAGCCCGCCTTCGCGCTCGAAGTCGAGTGGGTGCTGCTCGACGGGCTGCGCGGCCTCCTCGACCGGGAGCGAGGCGAGAGCCTCTACCTCCGGCTCTCCACCAAGCCGGTCGCGCAATCCCTGGCGCCCGCGGCGAGCGAGGAGTACCGCGCTCGGGTCCTTCGCGGAGGCTACCGGCTCATCGATGCCCGCGCCGAGCCGGGCTGGGATCCCGAGGACAATGCCGTGAGCCTCTTCGCGGCCGGCGTCATGGTGCCGGAAGCCGTGGAGGCGGCTCGGCTCCTGCGCGCCGAGGGGATCCTCGCGAGCCTCTTCGTCGTGACGAGCCCGGACCGGCTCTACCGGGGCCTGCGCGAGTCGCGTCCGTATCTCGAGCAGCTCGTCAGCTCCGAGGAGGAGGGCGTGCCCATCGTCTCGGTGCTGGATGGGCATTCCCACGGCCTCGCCTTCCTGGGCTCGGCGCTCGGCGTGCCCCAGATCCCCCTCGGGGTCGATCACTTCGGCCAATCGGGCGGGCGGTCCGACCTCTACGCCCACTACGGAATCGGCGCCGCCGGCATTGCCCGCGCCGCGAGGATTTTGCTTGCCCGATAAGCACTTAGCGTCACGCTCGGCCTCCGAATCTGCCCCGCGACTGCCGATGACCATGTCGATGGAGTCCGTGACCAATCAGGCAAGGGCAGAGTCCAGGGCAGGTGACGGCCGGCACCGCCACTTTGCCTCGGTGCTTCGAGCCATCGCGGGTGTTCTCGACCTCGAAAGCGTGCTCGCCCAGATCACGGCGGCCGTCACCGAGGTCAGGCCGGACGGTATGTGCTTCGTGCGGCTCGTCGACCGGGAGGCAGGCGGATATCGCTTGGCCCAGGCCCCGGGGATCATGGCCGACCGACCCGCGGTCATTCCTTTCGGTGTCGGTCTCAACGAGGTCGTCGCGAGCACCCGCCAACCACTGCTCATCATGGATGTGCGCAGCGACCCGCGCTTCGTGGACAAGGACTGGTACCTGGACCAGAACCTGACGGTGCTATACGTCGTTCCGCTCACCGATGGGGACGAGGTGCTCGGCGTTCTCAACGTCTCGCTTCCCACCGGGGCCGAGCCCACGGAGGAGGAGCGAGAGGACATCGGACTCTTCGCCGCCCACGCTGCGCTCGCCATCAAGAACGCGCGGCTCTTCGGCGAGGCAGAGCAGCGCCGGCGGGAGGCCGAGGCCCTGGCCGCCATTGCGCGCGGTCTGACCGAGAGCCTCGACGAGGCCGAGGTCGGGGCTCGCATCGTCAACGGAGTGCTCGCCCTTCTTGGCGGCTCGTTTTCCCGCCTGTGGCGTAGGCTGCCGGACGGATCGCTCAAGTCGGTCGCCTGGGGTGGCACTCTCCCCCCCGGCGCCCACGGCGAGGGAACGTTCCCCGCGGGGACCGGTGTGGCGGGCCAGGCCACTGACCGGGGCCGACCGGTCTGGGTGCCCGACGTCCTGGCCGACCCATCGATCCGAATGCCGGAGCAATACCGCCGCGGGCTCGAGCTCGCCGGCGCCCGCGCGCTCTTGGGTGTTCCCCTCAGGGTCAAGGGCGAGATCACCGGGTCTCTCATCATTGCCGACAAGCTCGGGCGCGTGTTCACCAAGACCGATATCAGCATCCTGGAGGTCTTCGCCGATCAGGCCGCCCTCGCCCTCGAGAACGCACGGCTCTACGGCGAGGCTGAACAGCGACGGCGCGAGGCCGAGGTCCTGGACGATGTCGCGCGGAGCTTCTCCGCCGTCCTCGATCTGGACACGGCGCTCCAGCGCGTGGGCGAGGGCGCCCGTGAGCTCTGCGGCGCCGACCTCGCCCGCATCGCCCTTCGCGACGGCGAAGATGCCCAAGGTGCTATGCGCTTCTGCTACTGGCCCGAGGCCAGGTACGAGGGCTGGCGCGACCTGCGCGTGGTCCCCGGAGTGGGAGCGGGAGGAGTAGTCTTCGAGACCGGACGCCCCTTCCGTACCGAGGACTATCTCAACGATCCCCGCGTGTCTTCCGCCTTCCACGAGGTCGCCAATGCCGAGTCGGCCCGGGCCGCCATGGTCGTGCCCATCTGCATCGAGGGCCGCGTCGAAGGGCTCCTCTACGTCGACCAGCGAAGCGCGCGGGCTTTCACGGACCATGACGAGGCCATCCTCAAGCGCCTCTCCGACCACGCGGCCATCGCCATCGCCAATGCCCGCGCCTTCGAGGGCGAGAAGCGGGCCCGCGCCGAGATGGAGTCGGCCGCGCGCGCGTTGCACGACAGGGAGGCTCAGCTTCGCCAGGCCCAAAAGATGGAAGCCATCGGACGGCTCGCGGGAGGCGTCGCCCACGACTTCAACAACCTGCTGACGGTCATCAGCGGACGCAGCACCCTTCTCTCGGAGCGCCTCCCCGCCGATAGCCCGTACCGCCGCGACGTCGAGCTCATCCACAAGACGGCGGACCGCGCGGCGGGGTTGACGCGCCAGCTGCTCGCCTTCAGCCGCCGTCAGATGCTCCATCGCTCCGTGCTCGACCTGAACGCCGTGGTCACGGACACCGAGGTCATGCTGCGACGGCTCATCGGCGAGGACGTCGAGCTCGTGACGGTGCTGGACCCAGGCCTGTCCCGCGTCAAGGCCGATCGGGGCCAGATCGAGCAGGTCCTCATCAATCTCGCCGTGAATGCCCGGGACGCCATGCCGAAGGGCGGCCGCCTGACTCTCTCGACGGCGAACGTGGAGCTGGGCGAATCCTTCACGCGCAAGAACCCCGGCTCGCATGCGGGGACCTTCGTCCAGCTGAGCGTGCGTGACAACGGCCAGGGCATGGATGCCGCCGTGCAGGCGCAGATCTTCGAGCCCTTCTTCACCACCAAGGAGCCGGGGAAGGGCACGGGGCTCGGACTCAGCACGGTCTACGGCATCGTGAAGCAGCATGAGGGGTACATCGTGGTGGCGAGCGAGCAGTGGCGCGGCACGGTCTTCGACATGTACCTGCCGCCCGTGGAGGCGGGGGTGGCGGAGCCGGAAGGACCTCTCGTCCTCGAGCGGGGCCCCTCGGGACGCGAGACGATCCTGCTCGTCGAGGACGAGGAAGGCGTGCGCGAGCTCGCCCGGGACGTGCTGCGGGGCGCGGGCTACCGCGTCTTCGAGGCCGCGGACCCGGCCGAGGCCATGCGGCTGTGGAGCCTGTACACGGACGAGATCCAGCTTCTGCTCACCGACATGGTCATGCCGCGCATGACGGGGCGAGAGATCGCCGAGACCTTCGCCCCCGTGCGTCCCGATCTGCGCGTGGTGTACATGTCCGGCTACACGGACGACCCCATGGTGCGCGCGGGTGAGACGGCCGTGCCCGGCGTCTTCCTCAAGAAGCCCTTCTCCGTCGACGGGCTGCTGCAGGCCGCCCGCACCGCCCTCGACGGCGCCATCAGCTAACGTTTCTCTTCAGGCCCCAGCAACGGCGATATCCAGCCAGCCGCGGGGCGTGACGACGGCGCGGTCGTCCTGGCGGAGGACCACGGTGGTCGTCGCCGACTCGAAGATCGCGGGCCCCTTGACCTCGAGGCCGGGTCGCGCGGCGTCGAGGTCGTAGACCGGCACCTCCGTCCAGCGTCCGAGGTAGACGCGCCGACTCCGCGGCGCCGCGCCTGCTCCGGCGCGATGCTCCGCGGGCCGGTCGGCGGGCGGACTGCCCAGGGCCCCGACCACGGCCACCCGCGCGTTGACGAGGACCACGTCCTGTCCCGGCGCGCTGTAAGTGTAGAGCTCCTCGTGGCGGCGATGGAAGCGCTCGATCACCTGGTCCATCAGGTCCGGCGCGTCAGGATCCACGCCGTCGAGGGGGACGGTGATCTCGAAGGTCTGCTCGCCGTAACGCATGTCGACGGCGCGATGCACGTCGACATGGCCCGGAGCTTCCCGGCTCAGGCGCTCGCGCCCGCGCGCCTCCATCTCGGCGAAGAGCGCGCGGAGCCGCGGCCCTCCCACCTTCCGCGCGTCGCCGACGTGCGTCAGCACGAGCTCGTGGCGCAGATCGGTGGCGAGCATGCCCCAGGCCGAGAGGACGGCCGCCACGCGAGGCACGACGACCCGGGAGATCTCGAGCATGCGCGCCACCTCGGTGACGTGGAGACCCGCCGCGCCGCCGAAGGCAAGGAGGGCGAAGCGCCTCGGATCGGCCCCGCGCCGCACGGAGACGATGCGGATGCCTTCGGTCATGTTGGTGTTGACCACGCGCTGTATGCCCTCGGCGGCCGCGACGGGCAGGGTGCCGAGTCGCTCTGCGAGGGCCGCCACCGCGGTCTCCGCGCGGGCGGCGTCGAGGCGCGTGCGGCCGCCGAGGAAATTGGCGGGATCGAGCAAGCCCAGCACGACGTTGGCGTCGGTGACCGTGGCCGCGGTGCCGCCCAGGCCATAGCACGCGGGCCCGGGGACGGCGCCCGCGCTCTCGGGACCGACGTGGAGGATGCCACCCTCGTCGACATGAGCGATGGAGCCGCCCCCCGCGCCGAGCGTGTGGATGTCGATGGCGGGCAGGGCGACCTTGCTCGGCCCCACCGCCTTGTCGCCCGTCAGCTGCGGCTCGCCGCCCTGAAGCAGCGCGATGTCCGTGGAGGTGCCGCCCATGTCGAAGGTGATGAGGTCCCCGTGCGAGAGCAGTCGCGCGGCATGCCGGCCACCCGCGATGCCTCCCGCGGGCCCCGAGAGCACGGCTCCGGCGGCCAGCCGCACGGAGTCCGCGACTCCCGCCACGCCGCCGTGCGATTGCATGATGAGGATGTCGCGCGTGTAGCCGGCTTCACGAAGCCTGTGCTCGAGTCGGCCGAGGTAGACCCCGAGGGCGGGCCCGACATAGGCATTGACCACGGTGGTGCCGAAGCGCTCGTACTCCTTGATCTGGGGGAGGACCTCGGACGAGAGCGAGATGTAGACGCCCGGCATGAGCCGCTCGAGGGCGCGCCGCGTCGCCTGCTCGTGGCGGGCGTTGCGATAGGAATGGAGGTAGCACACCGCGACCGAGGCGCAGCCGGCGCGCTTGAGCCTCTCGATGCCCGCGGCCAGCGAGCGTGGGTCGAGCGGCGTGGCGACCTTGCCGTCGAAGCGGACCCGCTCCTTCACGCCGAGCCGGCGCGCGCGAGGCACGAGAGGAACGGGAGGCGGCATGCGCAGATTGTAGCGGTCCTCCTTGAGCCCTTCGCGCATCTCGATCACGTCGCGATGTCCCTCGGTGGTCAGCATGCCGACGGCGGCGCCCTTGCGCTCGAGGAGGGCATTGGTCGCGACGGTCGTGCCGTGGACGACGAGGTCCGTGGCCTCCAGGAAGGCGCGAAGGTCGAGGCCGTGCTCGCGCGCGAGCAGGGTCAGGCCCTCCATGACGCCGAGCGATTGGTCCTCGGGCGTCGAGGCGGCCTTGGCCATGGTGACGCGGCCCTCCACGTCCGCCGCGACGAGGTCGGTGAAGGTCCCGCCCACGTCTATCCCGATGCGATACATGCCTAGCGTCCGGGGCGGCGCTTTACTCGCCGAGCGGGAGCGGACCCGTTCTTTCGCGTCACGAAGCCGTTCTCGAGATCGTTGGCTCGCGCCTTGGGATCGCGACGGGCGGGCTTGCCCCATCCGCCGCCGCCGGCGGAGACGATGTCGAAGACGGCGCCCGGCGGAATCGGGATGCCTGCTTCCTTGGTCTTGAGCACACGCTTCGTGCCGCCCGCGACCATGACGTAGCGGTGGGGAAGCCCGTCCTTGCCGCCGAGGAGGCCGTAGGACGGGTGGCGCACGCCGTCACCCGCAGTGTTCCCGCGCGCCGGCTCCGTCGTCTCCATGCGGAGCTCGAGGACCGAGCCAACGCCGCCGCGAAAGCGGCCGTCGCCCGCCGAGTCCGGCCGGAACTCGTGGTTCTTGAAGAAGAGGGGGAAGCGCGCCTCCGCCACTTCCACGCTGCCGAACTTGATCCCGCCCGCCGCCTGCCCTTCCCCCGCCGTCTCCCATCCATCGCCGGCGGACGATGCGCCGCCGCCGCCGCGCGCGTGAAAGAGGTGCCAGATGAAGGGCCGCCCGCTCCGCGGATTCTTGCCGGAGATGGCGATGCGAAAGCGCCGCGACCAGCCCGCGAGGGCGCGCTCGGGACACGCGCCCGCCAGCGCCTTGATCACCGCTTCCGCCACCTCCTGCGCGCAATGATTGGTGGCGAGCGTCACCGGGGCCGGCGGGTTCGGCCAGACGATGGTGCCTTGCTTCGCCTTGACCTCCACGGGCCGGAACGTGCCCTCGTTCTTCGGGATGCGCGGGTCGATGAGATAAGCCAGGGCCATGTAGACGGCCGACATCGTGTTCGGGTAGGAGGAGTTGACGAAGCCGATGACCTGCGGGTCGCACTCCGTCAGGTCCACGATGAGGCCGTCGCCCCTCTTGGTGACGGTGGCACGGAGCTTGATGTCTTCGATGCCGTGGCCGTCGTCGTCGAGGATGGACACGCCACGGTAGACGCCGTCCTTCCACTGCCGGATGCACGCGCGGCTCTGGCGCTCGGCCGAGTCGAGCACCTCCCCCACCGCGAGCGTCGACGTCTCGATGCCGTACTCCTCCACCAGCTTGAGGAGCCGTCGCTCGCCCACGCGCGCGGAGCCCATCATGGCGCGGAGGTCGCCCAGGAAGTCGCGCGGGTGCCGGACGTTGGTCGCCACCATGTTCATGACGTCGTCGCGCAGGGTGCCCGCGTCGTAGAGCTTGAGAGGAGGGATGCGGATGCCCTCCTGCCAGATCTCGGTCGCCCCCGGGTTGTAGGCGCCGTGAGTGGCCCCGCCGATGTCGCTCTGGTGCGCGCGGTTGATGGACCAGAAGGCCAGGCGATCGCCCACGAAGACGGGCAGGAGCACGGTCAGGTCGGGCAGGTGATTGCCGCCATGGTAGGGATCATTGAGCAGGAACATGTCCCCGGGCCGGATACGCCCGGCGAAATCGTTGCTGATGGCGGCAACGGCCCAGGGGAGGGCCCCGACATGAATGGGCACGTGCTCGGCCTGGGCGGCGAGGCGGCCCTGGCCGTCGAAGACCGCCGTCGAGAAGTCGCGGCTCGAGTTCAGGATCTGCGAGTAGGCCGTCCGCAGCATGGCCTCGCCCATCTCCTGGACGATGGATTCGAGACGGTGCTGGATGACGGAGACGGTGATGCGATCGAGCGCCATGACGCCTCCCGGTGACGCAGGGGATCGAGACTCTCTCCGCGACTGTACATCACCGCGACTTCCAGCGCAGCAGCCGCTCGCTCTCGCGTTCGCTCTCTGCCTTGCCCTCGAGTGAGCAGACAGGTAGTCTCTGGGTGCCATGAGCTTCGACTCGCTGTCTCCCGGCGCGGAGCTGCCCGAATTCCATGTGAGCGCGGCCGCGCCGACCGAGCCGCGCGAAAACAAGATCCACGAGGACGACGTGGCTCGGCAGTACGGGTTCAAAGGCGGGCTCGTGCCCGGGGTCACCGTCTACGGCTGGCTCACCCATCCCGTCGTCGAGGCGCTCGGCGCGGAATGGCTCGAGAAGGGAAGCTTCCGGGCGCGCTTCGCCAAGCCCATCTATTTCGAGGAGCCGGCCGTGATCCGCGCGCGTGTCGCCGCGCGCACCGGTGACGACGTGATCGTCGAGGCCGCCGCGCACAATGCGGCGGGCGAGGTCTGTGGCACGGCCCAGATGAGCCTGTCGCGAGCACCTCGTCCCCAGCCGCCCGATGCGGGCGCCTACGCGACGGCCGCCATGCCCGTCGAGCGACCGCAGGTGAGCCGCGCGCTTCTCGAAGGGCTGCGCGTCCTCGGCACGCCCGAGCTTCAGCTCACCCCTGAGAGCGCCGCCAGGTATCTCACTCGCTTCGGCGAGACGCTGCCTCTCTACCGCCGGGCGGAGCCTCCGGCGCATCCGGGTACCTACCTCGATCTTGCCAACCGCGCGCTCAGTGGGAACGTGCGGGTCAGCCCCTGGATCCACGTCGAGAGCCGGGGGAGCCACTGGAGTGTGGCGCGCGTGGGCGAGCACCTCGCCATGCGGGCCCGGATCCAGAGTCTCTTCGAGAAGAAGGGGCATCAGTTCGTCGAGCTCGATCTCCTCCTGGTCGCTCAGGGCTCCCGTCCCGTGGCGTCGATCCGGCACACGGCGATCTACCAGCTCCGCCCCGCCTGAGGCGCCTCCGGCATGCCGGGCCTCGGCAGCTTTCCTGCCAATTTTTGGGAGCCTTTCCGGGGCGGCGTTCGCTTCCTGTGCATCTAGTACCGTAAGATCAGTCAGATAGAGGGTGGAACAGCTCTTGCTCCCCTGTGAGGCATGAGCCGAGCTCGGCCCTCGAGCGGGACGCTGGAGGCGCAGGATCACACGACCCGATTTCGCGACTGTGCCGGGTCCCACGGCCTCCGTCTGCACCGGATACACGTGCCCACCGGGGCGAGGGGCGGATGCCAGTGCACGGTGGTCTTCGATTGCTCGTGCGGGCAGCGCTGGCTCTTGCGGGTCTCCCAGGGCGAGGTTGCGTCGGTCGATGGCCAGATTCTGGGCGAGCTCAGGCGGGGACGGGAGGGACAGGCGACTTCACCCCCGGGATTCCCTGGCTTGCTGAGCGAGGGCTAAAGGCCTAGCTCAGTCGAGCGCGGCGCGGAGGATCAATGCGCGAGCGATGAGCTCGGGCTGAGGAGTGAGCCAGCCCTGAGCCAGCCGCCGCCGGGCATCGACCACCCGCAAGAATCGCACGGGAAGGATGTCGGGCTCCTGTCCGTCAGGATCCTGCTGTCCAGGCAATCCTTCGGCCATGTTCGGGTTATCGGCCGGGGGCGTCTCCTCTCGGAGACCGCCAGTACGTTTGACATTTCAGTGGGTTGCGGCATACTTGCCGGGCCGTGATGAGATTCTTTCCGGGGAGGACAACCCGGCATGCTGTACCCGTTGTGGCTCCGAAAGGCTGCCCGAGAGGCATGGAAAGCGAAGTCGTAGAAAGTGCCGTCAAGGCGACTCGGCTGCTGGTCGTCGAGGACGACCCAGCTCTGTCCGACACGGTCGTCACCGGGCTCGAGCGGAAAGGGTACCTCGTCAGCACTGCCCGGGACGGTGAAGCCGCCCTCCGGACCCTCGCCCGGGAGGAGTTCGACGTCGTCCTCATGGACCTGCGCATGCCCCGCAAGGACGGCATCCAGGTCCTGCAGGCCATGCGGGCCGAGGGCTATGACGCCGAGGTCATCATCGTCACGGGCTATGCCGAGGTCGAGACCGCCATCGAGGCCCTCAAGCTCCGCGCCTTCGACTATGTCACCAAGCCCTTCCGCCTGAGCGAGCTCTACGAGGTCGTGGCCCGGGCCGCCGAGCACCGTCGGCTCCGCCACGAGAACCGGGCCTTGCGGCGCGTCGTCCTCCAGCATGAGCCCGAGCCCGCCATGCAGGGCCAGAGCCGCGCCATAGAGCGGCTGCGGGAGTTCCTGACGCGCGCGGGCCACTCGCACTCGCACGTCCTCATCCAGGGCGAGAGCGGCAGCGGCAAGGAGCTGGCTGCGCGCTACGTGCACCGGGTCAGCGAGCGGCGCGATCAGCCGTTTCTGGCCATCAACTGCGCCGCGCTGCTGGACGAGCTGCTCGAGTCGGAGCTGTTCGGGCACGAGAAGGGCGCCTTCACGGGCGCGGTCGGCCAGCGCCAGGGTCTCCTCGAGCTCGCCCACGACGGAACGCTCTTCCTCGACGAGGTCGCCGAGATGAGCCAGGCGATGCAGGCCAAGCTCCTCCGCACGCTGGACAGTGGCGAGATCAGGCGCCTGGGCGGCAACCGCACCCTTCACGTGGACGTGCGGATCGTCGCCGCCACCAACAAGCGGCTCGACCAGGCGGTGGCGGCCGGCGAGTTCCGTCACGATCTCTATTTCCGCCTGGGCGTCGTGGTCATCGAGGTGCCTCCGCTCCGCGAGCGCGTCGAGGACATTCCGATGCTCATCCGCTATTTCGCCCAGCGCGTGGCGCAGCCCCGCGGGCGCGCGATCCGCTTCTCTCCCGAGGCGATCAAGGTCCTCACCAGTCATCGCTGGCCGGGCAATGTCCGGGAGCTCCGCAACATGATCGAGCGCCTGGCCGTGATGGCGGCGGGCGAGGAGATCACCGCCGAAGAAGTCGCCTTCCATCTGCCGAACGCGGCTCCTGACGTGGAGGGAGCGCTGCCCCCCCTGGACGAGGTGGAGCGCCGACACATCTTGAAAGTCCTGAAGCACGTGGGGGGAAATCGGACGCAGGCCGCGAAGGTCCTGGGCGTGGACCCCAAGACGCTCTACAACAAGCTCAAAGCGTACAGCCCGCCCGTCAGCTAAAGTTTCCTGCTCGCAAGGGCATGGAGATCAGCGAGTCAGAGTCAGCTAGGCGATCGCCAGCGCCCCGGCCGCCTCGAGGCAGCCCCCGTCCGAACGCAGGGCGTGGACGGCGGCGGTGTGGAGCTGGGTAGCCCGCGACTCCGAGATGTCCATGATCATGGCGATCTCCCGGAAGTTGAGATCCTCGACGTAGTAGAGCTGGAGCACGAGCTGCTGGCCCCGCGGCAGCCCGCTGACGAGCGTGGCGACCTCGTAGGCGCGCTCAGATTCGAGAACCTGGCCCAGAGCATTCCCTTCCGACCGGTCGGCCAGGCGACCCTGCGAGGCCGCGCCGCGATGGTCTTCGTCGCCGCCCTCGAGCCGCTCGAGCGAGAGGGGAGACCCCGCGGCCTGGAAGGTCATCAGCTCGTGGAAGCGATCCATGGACAGCCCGAGGTGCTCGGCGGCCTCCGCATCGGAGATCTCGCGCCCGCGATCCTGCTCGAGGGCCGCGACCGCGCGTCCCGCCTCGCGGAGGCGCCGGCGCGTGGTACGTCCCACCGGATCGATCTCGCGGACGAAATCGACCATGGCTCCGCGAATTCGCGTGAGCGCGTAGACGCTGAAGTCCGTGCCCTGGTCCGGGTCGAAGCGCTCGACGGCGCCCAGAAAGCCCTCGATGCCGGCCCCAACGAGGTCATCGGCGTCCACCGAAGGCGGCAGGGCTCGTCCCAGCCGGCGCGCCATGTAGCGCACCAGGTGGATGTAGCGCTCGACGATGACGTCTCTGGCCTCGGCCGTGGGCCGGGTCCGATAGGCGGTCCAGGCCGCATCCACCTCCTCGCGGCTCACGGCCTTGCCAGCGGTTTCGAAGGGCCAGCGATAGGTCTGGCTCACGGCTTTCATTGGCGGCTCCTTGCCTCTAGGTGTCTCATGCACCAACCATAGAGCAAGCCGTATTCCAGGCAGGCTAACTAGCGGATCCGATTAGCTGTTTCCCTGCTGACACGCAAAAACACGGCAAACGTTGCCGAAGAAGGGCAGGAAGAATTCCAGAATCTGGGCAGTGGCTCTGAGCTCGGGCCGGATATCAGGCGGGGGTCCGTCGAGCGGCCAGCCGGATGCGCAGGGTCTCGCGCGCCACGCCGAGGATCTTGGCGGCGCGCGTCTTGTTGCCCCCGCAGAGCCCGATCACGTGGTCGATGTATGCGTCTTCTATCTCGCGAAGCGGGCGGGGCTCGCCGGCTGGAGCCCAGGCGGGCCCGGGAGCGCCACGGTCGGCCGCGAGGAAGTGATCGGCTTGCAGGGCGCCGCCCGGCATCGTCTGAGCCGCCTGCGCCACGGCCAGGGCGAGCTCGCGGACATTTCCCGGCCACACGTGACCCATGAGCCGGTGGACGGCCCCTCGCGTAAAGCCTTCGAAGGGCCGGCCGAGCGTGGCCGCGCTCTGGGTCAGGAAGTGCCGGGCGAGAGGCTCGATATCGGCGCTTCGCTCGCGCAGGGGAGGAATGCCGAGGGCCACTCGCCCGAGCCAGTCGAGGAGCGGGGCGTCCCTGCGCATGCCCGTGGTGAGACCGACGACAAGCGGCATGCCACCGGACGCCTCGGCGCGCGAGGCGATCCAGTTCGTCATGCGCTCTTGCAGGCGTGCGTCGAGCTTCTCGACATCGTCGAGGATGAGCGTGCCGACCTGAACGGCCGTGGTCAACCCGGCATCCGCAGACGCCGCGGCCCCGAAGAGGTCCACGGAGGGATTGGCGGAGTCGCCGCAGGCGTACACGAGACACGGATGGGCGCCCCGGCCCGTGGTGGCGTGCAGCACGCGCGCCAGGTGCGTCTTGCCGACGCCGGGCTCGCCGCTCACCAGAGCGCCGGTGGGGCGGCTCCGGGCCAGCCGCTCGACCGTCTCCTTCATGCGGACCGTCCAGGGCGAGCCGCCCACAAGGGCCTCGGTGGCCGCGGAGGCGAAGGAGGCGGTGGTGTCCGCGACCGCCGAGCGGCACAGACGCATGAAGACTTCGGGGTCGACAGGCTTGGACAGATAGTCGAGCGCCCCACCCCGCATGGCCGCCACGATGCTGCGCGGGTCCGTGTGGCCCGTGACCATGATGGCGCGGAGCTCGGGGCTGCCCGTGCGGAGGTCCGAGAGGAGCGTGACGCCGTCGGCGTCCGGGAGCACGAGATCGAGCACCGCGAGGTCTGGAGCCTGGTCAGCAACGCGTCGGCGCGCCTCCGCGGCGCTCCCCACGGCATCGGCTTCGAAGCCGGCGTGCTGGAGCAGCTCGGTGAGCGTGCTCCGGACGCCCGGATCATCCTCGACGAGAAGCGCCCGTGGCTTGGCCATCGCGATCACGCGTCCTTGGTCGAACGGTTGAGGGTGGCGAGCGCGAGGTCGAGCTCGTCGGGGCGGAACGGCTTGCTGAGGAACGGCCGCTCGGTCGCCCCGACCATGGCCGCCGTCTCGAGGCTCGCATAGTCGCCCGTCATGAAGATGGTCTTCAGCGCCAGGGCGGGCCGCTCACGCTGCAGCTCCCGCCAGAGCTCGGTTCCGCTCATCTCGGGCATGCGGAGATCCATGAGAACTCCCTGGAAATCACGATCGCGCATCAGCTCGAGGGCGGCCTTGGGCGACGCGACGTACTGGGTCTCGTAGCCGCGGGTCCGGAGAATATCCGAGAGAAGCTCGCCGACATCGGTCTCGTCATCCACGACGAGCAGACGGGCGGCGGGGGCGCCTTCAGGGGTGGCGCTCTCGCTCACGGCCGGCGAGGCGGCGACGGGTCGAGGCAAGGTCAAGGTCACGATCGTTCCCACCCCTTCCACCGAATGCGCGGCAATGTCGCCGCCATGAGCGATGGCGAGCTCCCGCGCGATCCCCAGGCCCAGGCCGAGGCGCTCCTCCTTGGTCGTGAAGAACGGCTGAAACGCGCGGTCGGCGACCTCGGGCGGCATCCCGGGACCGTCATCACGAATGGAGACCCATACCTTCTCCTCGTCGGCGTGCGTGGAGACGGTGATGGCGCCTCCCGGCCGTGTGGCGGCAATGGCTTCGAAGGCGTTGAGCACGAGGTTGAGGACGATCTGCTGGAGCTCCTGCTCCTCGCCGGAGACATGGGGCAGCCCGGGCTCGAGCTCGGCCGCCACCGTGATATTGCTGCCGGCCAGCTGATGGCGCTCGAGCTCGAGGGCGGCGCGGACGACCTCGTTGAGGTCGATGAGAACGCGTCCGGGCTCGTGACGCTGGCCGAAAATGGAGAGCGCGCGCATGCTCCGGGCCGCCCGCTGCCCCTGCTGTTCGATGATGCCGGCGTGGCGGTGGGCGTCCTCGAGCGTCGAGCTCATCCGGATCATGGCGCTGCGCGCGACCAGCGTGGTCAGCGGATTGGAGACTTCATGGGCGACATCCGAGAGGAGTCGCCCCAGCATCATCATCCGGTGGCACGCGACGAGAGCCCGCTGCTCGGCGGCGAGCTGCGCGCGGAGATCGCGGACCTCGGCCTCGAGGGACCGCGCGAAGAGCGCCAGCCTGGGCTCCCCTGACCACTCTCCAGATTCGCCGACTTGATTCACGAGGCCTCCTAGTGCGCGTTAGTGTGTCCTGTGCCACCCTCGTCATCGGCTGACCCGGGCCACTTCCGGAGAGTGCGGGGACTTCAGAGGGAGGTCGAGTCATGAAGCGGGTTGAAATGTCGGGCCGAAACAGGGGTCAAGCTCAAGTGATCGGGCAGGAAGTGACGCCTAACATATTGAAGGTTCGACAGGATGTCCTTCCTTAGCTTCGGCCGGGAGGTGACAGGCGACCTTCGAGCGGCGGAATCGAGGGAATGGCTCTGCGCCAACGGGGTAGGCAGCTTCGCCTCGGGCACCGTGGCGGGGACGCTCACGCGCCGTTACCACGGCCTCCTAGTGGCCGCTCTCCCGCCCCCGCTCGGCCGTCATTTGATGGTGGCCAAGATAGAGGAGGTCGTCGGCTACCTCGGCGAGACCTTCGAGCTGGGCACCAACCGCTGGGCCAGCGGCGCCATCGCTCCCGAGGGCCACCGATTCCTCGAGGCCTTCCGATTGGAGGCCATGACCCCGGTGTGGACCTTCGCCTGCGCTGATGCCCTCATCGAGAAACGCGTGTGGATGGAGGAGGGAAAGTCGACCACCTATGTCCGGTATCAGGTGCTGCGGGGAAGCGGCATCGTCGAGCTCACCCTCAAGTGCATGGTCAATTGCCGAGACTTCCACGCGACCACTCGAGACGTGAGCCACGCCATGTCCGTCGCCGTGGTTCCCGACGGGCTGGCCGTCACCGCGCTCATGGGCGCTCCCACTCTGCGCCTGCTGTCCGCGGGCGCGCGGGCCGAGCCTGCCCAGGAGTGGTATCGCGGCTACTACCTCGCCCGTGAGGACGAGCGCGGGCTCGATCATCTCGATGACCATTTTCATGCCGGCACCTTTCGGGCCGGGCTCGAGGCGGGCCGCTCGCTCACCGTCGTCTGCTCGATCGAGCCCGACCCGAGCCCGGACGGCGAGGCGGGCTGGGGCCGTCGCGAGGGCGTCGTGCGCGCCCTCCGACAGGGGTGGGATCGGGCGAGGGCGACGCCGGCACCGCCTCCCGGGTGGATCGATCAGCTCGTCCTGGCCGCCGATCAGTTCATCGTTCGACGACCGCTGCACGAGGTGCCGGGTGGGCGCTCGATCATCGCGGGCTACCCGTGGTTCGCGGAATGGGGGCGCGACGCCATGATCGCCGTCACGGGCCTCGCGACCGCCACGGGCCGCCCAGACGTCGCCCGTCAGGTTCTCACGACGTACTCCCGCTTCGTGGATCGCGGCATGCTGCCCAATCGCATTCCCGACGGCGCGGGCTCGCCCGAATACAACACGGCCGATGCCGCCCTGTGGTACATCGAGGCCCTTCGCGCGTACCACGCCGCCACCGGCGACGACACTTTTCTCTCGACGCTCTTCCCCGTGGTCGAGGACATCGTCGGCTGGTACCGGCGCGGGACGCGCTTCGGCATCGGCGAGGACGCCGCCGACGGCCTCTTGCGCGCCGGAGAGGCCGGCGTGCAGGTGACCTGGATGGACGCGAAGGTCGGCGACGTCGTGGTGACGCCGCGGATCGGCAAGCCCGTGGAGATCAATGCGCTCTGGCACAATGCGCTCCGGGCGGGGGAGGGCTTTGCGAAGCGACTGGGACGACCGCACACGGAGTGGAGCGATCGCGCGGCCCGCGCGGCCGCGTCCTTCGAGCGCTTCTGGAACCCGGCGGCCTCATGCTGCCATGACGTGATCGACGGGCCGGCCGGTGCCGACCCCTCCGTGAGGCCCAACCAGATCTTCGCCGTCTCGCTGGCCGCCTCGCCCCTGCCGCGGGACCGGCAGC
>WNFX01002421.1_pt1 | contig 18880 bp, 17 predicted proteins | sample 5400111 | NCBI WGS metagenome assembly WNFX01 (sample SAMN13153363, study PRJNA577476) | soil metagenome | isolation source: 40 cm soil or saprolite under grassland replicate 1 | place: USA:California | collected 2016-06-15 | reverse complement strand
CGGCGCCAGCGCCGCTCAGGAGGCCAGCGCCCAGCGGCCAGCGCCGCTCAGGCGGCCAGCGCCGCTCAGGCGGCCAGCGGCCACCCGGCTTCAGGCGCCAGCCGCCCCTGAGCCCGCCGATCCCGAAGGCTCGGCGTAGCTGACCGAGGTCAGCCGGTTGCCGACGTATCTGAGGCTGGTGACGCTGCCCAGGGCGCACTGCCTGCGGCGCGGGTCGTGCCACAGCCCGCGGCCCTCCGCCGACCGCCGCGAGACCCAGATCGGTAGCTGATGGCTGACGCATACCGCCTCGTGGCCAAGCGCCGCCCGCGCCGCCTCGGCGGCCGCGGCCAGCATCCGGCTGGCGACCTGCTTATACGGCTCACCCCACGATGGCCGGAACGGGTTGCGCAGGTAGATCCAGTGCCGCGGAGACCGCAGTGACCCGTCCCCGACGCCGACCTTCAGCCCTTCGAAGTGGTTCCACGGCTCGATCAGCCGCTCGTCGATCTGCACGGTCAGCCCGAACTGCGCCGCCACTGGCTCGGCGGTCTCCAGCGCCCGCTCCAGCGGCGACGACCGCAGCACGGTCACGTCCCGGCCGGCCAGGAACCCGGCTACCGCCTTAGCCATCACCTGGCCGTGATCCGACAGATGGTAGTCAGCGAGCCTGCCGTAGAGCACGCCAGCCGGATTGGCCACCTCGCCATGCCGGACCAGGTGCACGATCGTGATGGCCGCAGTCTCCAGCGCGGTGTCCGGCCGGTCCCGATCCGGCGCTGGCTGGTCACGCCCGGTCTCAGGCGCGCGATGATCTGCGTTCATGGCCCGCCCAGCCTATCGGGCGCCCGCCTGGTGCCTGCTCAGGCAGCCGCTGGTGCGGCTCGCCGGCGACGCCGCGGCCAGCGCCGTCCCCCGCCGTGACCACAGCCAGAGATGATCAAGATAAGGTGGCGGAAATACTGACCGCCCAGCTGTCAGCAGGTAGCCGACGTGAGCCTCCCGGCGATCGCCCTTGTCCTGGTCGCAGCGGTCGCGCACGCGAGCTGGAACCTGTACAGCAAGCAGGCGGCGTCGACGGGGGCCGGGTACTTCATCTGGCTGCTGTCGGCCGGGAGCACGGCGTGCTACACGCCGGTGATCGCGCTTGCGGTGCTGCTCAGCCATCCGCGGCTGACCGCCATGAACTGGCTCTTCCTGCTCGGGACCGGGCTCATCCAGTGCCTGTACTTCGTCTTCCTCCAGGTTGGCTACTCACTCGGCGACCTGTCCGTGGTGTATCCGGTCGGCCGCGGCACCGGGGCGCTGCTCGCCGCGCTCGGCGGGATCGTGGTGCTCGGTGAGCGGCCAAGCGCGCTTACCGCAGCGGGGATCGCCGCGATCGTGGCCGGCGTGATAGTCATCGGCCTCCCGGCAGGCGTGCTGGCTGACCGGACCGGGCCGGCACTCGGCGCGGTCGCCTTCGCCCTGGCGACCGGGGTGTTCATCGCGTCCTACACGGTCTGGGACAAGTACGCAGTCACGAACCTGCATACCCCGGCCATCCTCCAGGGCTTCGCCTGCTTCCCGGTGATCGCCGTGGCGTTCACGCCGTACGTGCTGCGTGACCGCGGCCAGCTTGCGCAGGTGTGGCGCGCGTTCCGGCCGCAGGTAATCGGCGCCGCGCTGCTCGCACCGCTCGGCTACATCCTGGTACTGACCGCGCTGAGCTTCACCGCGGTCAGCGCCATCGCGCCGGCTCGCGAGGTCAGCGTCCTGTTCGGTGTGCTGCTCGGCAGGCGCATGCTCGGCGAGGGTCACCTGATCAGGCGGCTGGCGGCAGCTGCGGCCATCGTGGCCGGCATCATCGTGATCGCCATCGGCTGACCGCAGCGATCGGCCGACGCCGGCGATCGGCCGACGCCGCCGATCGGCCGACGCCGCCGGTCCGTCCGCAGGACATCCGTGTCATCAGCCGTATTCCAGGCTTGTCAGGGAATGGGCAATACTGCTTCGCGCAAACGGGCTAGGAACCCTGTTTGATAACCCGTTCAGCGGGAACGGATCCGGCCCTCAGAATATGTGCGGTAACAATGCCTGTACCCTCGCCTGGCTTACTGCCATCTGTTAACGTGCCCGATATTGTGATCGCCCCGTCGGGGGAAGCAGGAAGAGGATGGGAAATGCTACGTCGACATCATAGTATAACGTCCTTGATAGGACTCGCCGGGCTGCTTGTCAGCCTGCTCGCCATTGGCCCGGCAACCGCCGCGTCAGCAGCTCCGGCCTGGTCAACGCATATCTGCGCGGGAACAGCGCACCGGCCGGGGCATCTGTCCGGAATTCACTGGAACGTGGTCGTCAAGGGTGTCTGCCTTGTCAACCGCGGACCGGCGGTGGTTCAGCACGACCTGATCATTTCGCACCGAGCCGCACTCGTTGCGGTTTTCGGGCGGCACCACTCGCGCCTGCTGGTCGGGGGCAATATCATCGTCCGGCGCCGGGGCAGCCTGATCATGGGCTGTGAATGGAAGCTATTCCACGGCCATCCCATTTTCCCGTGTGCCGATGATCCGCATCCCGGGCATCCGACGCTTTCCAGCCGCGAGATCGTCAGGGGCCACCTGGTCGCCATTGGCGCGCTCGGAGTGGTCGTGCACAACAGCTGGATCGGCCACGACGTGGTGGAACTGGGCGGCGGTGGCGGCGTGAGCTGCAAGCCGGCCGGCATCTTCATGAAGTTCGGCAGCCCGGTGTACAGCGACTACGAGGACAGCTGGATCGGCGGGAGCGTGTGGGTCAGGTACCTGCGTTCCTGCTGGTTCGGCGCGATCCGCAACTGGGTTGGCGGCAGCATGACGGTCAGCAGGAACCGGATGGCCGACCCGGACGCCATGGAGGTCACGACCAACATCGTGCTGCACGATCTGACGTGCTTCCGCAACCGGCACCGGGTGCAGTTCGGCGACGGACACGGCCTGCCCAACCGGGTAGGCCTGCATGCCTTTTTCGAGTGCGGATTCCACGTGATCCTGGCGAACCCGGCAGGCCAGCATACGCACTTCTCGCACATCTCGGTGCACCTGCACCGGCGGCACTGACGGCGATGGCCCGTGGTGCCGTCGATCGTGGCGGCGCCACGGGCCATCGCACGCGCTGGTTGATCGCCTGCTCGACGACCGGGCCCGCATAGTTGCTGAGCGCGCGTCGGTAGTGCGGAAATGGCCCTGATACGGCAGGTGGGTGACCAGCTTGACCACGTCTTGCGGCCGGGCAGTCGCAGTTCAGCGTGCCGGCCTTAGCCGAGCGCGGCGGCTGCCGCCCTGGCCGCGCCGGGCAGGGCGGCGGCGAACTGGTCGATCGCCCTCTGATCGTGCGCGGCCGAGGCGAACCATGCCTCGTAAGGGGATGGCGGCAGGTAGACGCCGCCGTCCAGCATCGCGTGAAAGAAGGCGGCATAGGCGCTGCCCGACTGGCCGCGCGCCTGGGCGAAGTCCCGCACCGGCTCGGTGACGCCGAGGAAGAACGAGAAAAGGCTGCCTGCCTGCTGGAGCCGGAAAGGTACCCCGGCGCCCTTCAGCTCGCCGGCGGTGAGCGCGGCCATCGCTGCCGCCGCCTCGTCGACCCGGCGGTAGGCATCCGGCGTGCACTCGCGCAGCGTGGCCAGCCCCGCGGCAGTCGCCAGCGGATTGCCAGCCAGCGTGCCGGCTTGGTACACCGGCCCCGACGGCGCCAGCAGGTCCATGATCTCGGCCCGGCCGCCGAACGCGGCGGCAGGCAGGCCGCCGCCCATGACCTTGCCGAAGGTCATCAGGTCACCAGCCACGCCCTCGCGCCCGTACCAGCCCGAGCGGGTGACCCGGAATCCGGTCAGCACCTCGTCCATGATCAGCAGCGAGCCCGACTCTGAGCACAGCGCCGCAAGCAGCTCGTTGAAGCCAGCCGTCGGTGGCACCACGCCCATGTTGGCCGGGCACGCCTCGGTAATCATGCAGGCGATCTCGGTGCCGTGCTCGGCGAACGCCTGGCGCACGGCCTCGGCGTCGTTATAAGGCAGGATCAGCGTGTCCGCCGTTACCGCGCTCGTGACCCCTGGCGAGTCTGGCAGCCCGAAGGTGGCGACCCCCGATCCAGCGGCGGCGAGCAGCGCATCGACGTGCCCGTGATAGCAGCCGGCGAACTTGACCACCAGGTTGCGGCCGGTGTACCCGCGGGCCAGCCGCAGCGCCGACATGGTGGCCTCGGTACCCGAGCTCACCAGCCGGACCTTCTCGACCGGAACGCGCGACACCAGTTCCTCGGCTAGCTCTACCTCGCCTGGAGTCACCGTGCCGAACGACGTGCCACGGCTGACCGCCTGCCACAGGGCGCTCGCCACAGCTGGGTGGGCGTGCCCAAGGATCATCGGCCCCCAGGAACACACCAGGTCGACGTAGTTTCTGCCCTGCGTGTCGGTCAGGTAGGGACCGTGACCTGATGCCACGAACACCGGCGTGCCGCCGACCGCGCCGAACGCCCGCACCGGTGAGTTCACCCCGCCGGGCAGCACGGCGCAGGCGCGGCCGAAGAGGTTGGCCGATGACTGGCAGGCCGCGGCGTCCTGGGTCACTGGCCGCTCTCCTCGCACGCGTCGGCGAGGTACTCAAGCAGCCGCAGCGCATCGGGCAGCGGCACCTGCGGCCCGCGAACCCACCTGGCCACCAGGCCGTTGCTCAGGCGCGATGGAGGAGCCAGCACGTAGCTATCCTTGCAGTGCCAGCGGAGCCCGGCGATCTCGGGGATCGTCTCCGGCTCGCAGTCCAGGTGACATGACCACCATTCGTCCTCATCGGCGAGGGCCGCCCTGGGCGTGACTAAGAACAGCGCACGGTCCTCCGCGCTGAGCGCCACCGGTCCTGGCCGGACTCCCGATCGCTCCATCCTGGCCAGCGCCGTCATGCCCGCCGGTACCGGGACGTCGAGCACATCGAAGGAGCGGCCGGTGACCAGGATGATGTTCGCCTCTGGCCGGCCCGCCCACCATTGGCTGATGGTGCCTTTGTCCGCGGTCGCCTGGCGCTGCCAGGCGGGCGAGAGCGGATGAGCCGCCGGCGCCGGGCAGCCAACCCGGTCGCAGGAGCACGCACGCCCAAGCACCACTGGCCGGCGGCCCGGCGGGTAGGCACCTGGGCAGACCGGCCAGCCGCGATCGGCGTATCCGATGGCAGCGAGAGCCATCCGCTCGTGAGCCTTCCGGCGCCTAGCCCGCAGCACCGCTTCAACCATTGATTCACTCCCCGCCCAGTGCGTCAGATGACCGCTTTGCTGCCCGTCAGACGGTTTCGGCGGTCCCCCCTGCCGGAGCCGCCGCTTGGTGCGGCGCGAGCATCCGGCAACTCCTTGCGACCCTACCTGCTGACCGCCTGCCGCGGCCGGTGCCTCAGCGGAACTGCCTGCCGATCCGGCCGCCCGCACCACAACCGCAACCCCGCCATTCAGCGGCACTGCCGGCAAGCGGGCCGCTAGCGTCACAAGCCAACGAAAGGGCGTATGCAGTGTCACATCGTCAACGTCGGATGCGGGCCTCGGCCGTCGCAGGCGGCCGGGGCGGCCGGGGCGGCCGGGCTGGCGCAGGCGGCGGGCTGGCGCAGGCGGCGGGCTGGCGCAGGCGGCGGGCCAGCGCAGACGGCGGGCCAGCGCAGACGGCGGGCCAGCGCAGACGGCGGGCTAGCGCAGACGGCGGGCGGCTTCGGTGGCCCAGTAGGTCACGATGATGCTGGCGCCTGCCCGGCGGATCGCGGTCAGGGTCTCCATGATCACCAACTCGCGATCCAGCCAGCCGGCCGCCGCCGCCGCTTCTACCATCGAGTACTCGCCGCTGACCTGATACGCGGCGACCGGCAACTGCACCGATCGCGCGGCCAGGCTGATGATGTCCAGGTAAGCAAGGGCAGGCTTGATCATCACGATGTCGGCGCCCTCGGCGACATCGAGCATGACCTCACGCAGGGCCTCCGCCTGGCTGCCGTGGTCCTGCTGGTACGACGCCCGATCACCGAACTGGGGCGCGCACTCGGCCGCGTCCCTGAACGGGCCGTAGAAGGCCGAGGCGTATTTCGCGGCGTAGGCGCAGATCGCGACGTCAGCGAAGCCGCCGGAGTCGAGCGCGGTGCGGATCGCGGCAACCTGGCCGTCCATCATCCCGCTCGGCGCGACCACCTGGGCCCCGGCGCGCGCCTGGGCGAGCGCGATGGTCGCGTACCGGCCGAGCGTCGTGTCGTTGTCCACCTCGCCGGTCTCGGTGAGGATGCCGCAGTGCCCGTGATCGGTGTACTCGTCCAGGCACAGGTCGGCCATCAGCACCGTCTCGGAGCCGACATCGGCGGCGAGGTCGGCCAGGGCAAGCTGGACAATGCCTGACGGGCTATCGGCGGCTGACCCGCGGCCGTCCTTCACAGCCGGGATGCCGAACAGGATCAACCCGCCGGCCCCAGCGTCGACCGCCTCGGCAGCGGCCTTGCGCAGGCTATCCCTGGTGTGCTGTAGCACTCCTGGCATCGATGGCACGGGCTGCGGCTCGGTGATGCCTTCCTTGACGAACAGCGGCTGGACCAGGTCGGCAGGCCGCACGGTCGTCTGGGCGACCAGCCGCCGCATCGCGGCCGACCGGCGCAGCCTGCGCGGCCGCGCGACCGGGTATTCGGCGGGCATGTTGGCTCCTTCCGTCCTGACGAACCCTGGCATGGGCCCATCGACCGATCGTCACCGGCGGCCGCCTCGGGCGCCAGCTATCCCCTGCGCCGGGCCCGCGCTGCGGCTCCCGCGCCGGGCCTCGCGCTGCGGCCGGCGGCGGGCGCTATCTGACCCGGCGGCGGGCTCCCCTGCGGCGCTCGCTGGGCCGCCGCACAGGTTCACCCGCATCGACCGCCTTGTCCCTGATCGCCGCACCATGCTCGGCGAGCGCCTCGACCAGGGCGGATGCCGACGGCTTGGATGCGACCACGTCCACCCGCAGGCCGAACTCGGCCGCCGTCTTGGCCGTCTCAGGACCGATCACCGCGATGACCGTGACGGCGTGCGGCTTGCCCGCGATGCCGATCAGGTTCCGCACCGTGGACGATGAGGTGAAGAGCACGGCATCGAAGCCGCCGCCCTTGATCGCCTCACGGGTCGGCGCCGGCGGCGGCGCGGCCCGCACCGTCCGGTACGCGGTGATGTCCTCTGCCTCCCAGCCAAGCTCGGTGAGCCTGGTCACCAGCACTTCGGTCGCGATGTCCGCACGCGGCAGCAGCACCCGGTTGATCGGATCAAGCAGGTCGTCGTGGGCCGGCCAGGAGTTCGCGAGTCCCTCGCCGGACTGCTCGTGTTCTGGCATCAGGTCGGGGGTGATGCCGAAGGCGCCGAGCGCGGCCGCGGTCTGCTCGCCGACGGCGGCAATCTTGACCCCCGCGAAGGCCCTGGCGTCCAGGCCGTACTCCTCGAACTTCTCGCGCACCGCGCGCACCGCGTTCACCGAGGTGAACGCCACCCACTGATACCTGCCGGTGACCAGGCCGCGAACCGCACGCTCCATCTGCTGCGGGGTACGCGGCGGCTCGACCGCGATCGTGGGCACCTGCTCGGGTACCGCGCCGTACTCGCGCAACTGGTCGCAGACGGTCGCCGCCTGCTCCTTCGTTCTCGGCACGAGCACCCGCCAGCCGAACAGCGGCTTGGTCTCGTACCAGGAAAGCGTGCGCTGCGACCTGACACCCTCGCCCGCGACCGCGACGGCTGGACCGTGGGCGGTGAGCAGGCTGACCCCGGCTGCCTTCAGGTCGGCGGTGACAGTGCCGAGCGTGCCGACGACAGTGAGCTGTTCTGTCGTGGTGCCGTTCCAGGTGATGGCGAACGGGGTTGCCTCTGGCCAGCCGCCCGCGATCAGCATCTTGGCGATGTCGCCGATTCCCGTCTCCGCCCCCAGGATCACCAGCGTGCCCGGGCCCGCGGTCATCCGGCTGACCTCGGCCGCGTGGATAATCCTGACGTCGCTGGCTGCCTCGGTGGTCAGCGGAATGCCTGCATAGGCGGGTACCGCTGTCGCCGCGGACACCCCTGGCACGATCTCGAACGGCACCTTCGCCTTCGCGCAGACCGCCGCATCGGCGGCCGCGTTGCAGAACAGGAAAGGATCGCCGCTGAGCAGCCGCACCACCAGCTGCCCGGACCTGGCTGCCTTGACCATCAGCCTGGGGTCCTGCGCCAGCGCTTCCGAGTCGGTCACCACGGCGGCTGGTGTCAGCAGATGCGTCACCCGCTGAGTCAGCCAGGGCGCGCCGATTACCAGGTCTGCCTGCGCCAGGAGGGCGCTCGCCCTGATGGTCAGCAGGCCCTCATCGCCAGGGCCAGCGCCCACGAACGCGACCAAGCCGGCGGTGCGATGCCGGTGCATACCGCGCCCTTGCCTGCCGGTCGCCGGCTGACTGGATCTCGGCTGACTGGATCTCGGCTGACTGGCACCCCGCCCGCTGGCGCCGTCGCCGGCCGCGTGCGGGCCGGCTCCGCCCCGGCCCGCACCAGACGCGCCGGCTCCGTCCTGGCCCGCCCCGTGCGCGCCGGCTCCGTCATAGCTCGCCGCATGCGCGCCGGCTCCGTCCTGGCCGGCGATCCGCACGCCAGCCCCATCGTGACCAGCCACGTGCTCGATGCCGTCGGCCGCCGTCCGGCCGCTCTTCGCTTTCGCCGTCTTCATTTCTGGCGTGGGGTTCACTTCTCATCGTCCCCGGTTCTGAGGTGTCCAGCGGACACGTCCGTATAGTTTCCCGCGCCGCGCCTGAGCAATTCAGCGGCGACCGCTCGGCCTAGGCGCTCGGCCTGGTCCGCCGACCCGCCCGCGCCCGCGCGCAACGCTGCTCCCCCGTCGGCCGCCGCGACGATCGCGTCAAGCCGCAATGCATCAGTCAGGGCAGCATACGCGCCGACCGGTGCCGAGCAGCCCGCCTGCAGTCCGGCGAGTACGGCGCGCTCAGCCGCGGTCGCGGCCCTGCTGCCCGCATCGTCGGCGCAGCTCAGCAGGTCGGCGAGGTCGGCACGCCCGGCTAGGCACTCGACGGCAAGTGCGCCCTGGCCGGGTGCCGGGAGCATCTCCTCGGGCTCGAACACCTGCGTCACGACGTCGAGGCGTCCGATCCTGGCGAGGCCCGCGTATGCCAGCACCACAGCGTCCACCTCGCCGGAGGTGATCTTGGCCAGCCTGGTACCCGCGTTGCCGCGGATAGGGACCGGCCTGATGTCGGGCCGCAGCAGCAGCAGCTGGGCCGCGCGCCGCGGGGATCCGGTGCCGATCCTGGCCTCTGGCGGCAGGTCGGCGAGCTTCGCTCCGTCCCGCGCGGCCAGCGCGTCGCGCGGGTCGTCCCGTGCGGTCACCGCCGCGAGGGCGAGCGCCGGAGGCTGCGCGGCCGGCAGGTCTTTCAGCGAATGCACGGCGAAATCCACGTCGCCGGACGCCAGGCGATCACGCAGTGCGCTGACAAAGATGCCGGTCCCGCCGATCTGGACCAGGTGCGCCTGGCTGATATCGCCGGCCGTCGTGATCCCGGTGAGTTCCACCGGCCGCCCGGTTCGCTCGGTAATCAGCTCGGCGACCCGGCGCGACTGGGCCAAGGCCATCGGGCTCTGCCTGGTTCCCAGCCGCAACGGCGCGCCGCTCACTGATCAGCCTCCGCGGGTCGGCCCGCCTCGGCGGGCGCTGACAGCATGTCCTCCGGCCTGCTGACTGCCTGGACCGCCTGCGGATCGAGCTCGAAGAGCACCCGCAGTGCCGTCTCGTAAGAATCGGCGCCCGGCGCCCCGGCCAGCTCCTTGACCCTGACCGTCGGCCCGTGCAGCAGCTTGTCCGCGATCCTGCCCATGGCCCGGGCGACCTCCCGCCTGGACCGGGCATCGAGGTCGCCGAGCCTGCGCTCAAGCCTGGCGAGCTCGGACTCTACGACCGTGGCCGCCTTGGCTCGGAGCGCGACAACCGTGGGCGCGACCCTGGCCGCCCGGTCGGCCTGCAGGTAGGCGGCCAGTTCCTGGGCGACGATCCGGCGAACCGCGGCCACCTCGGAGCCGCGGGCCAGCCCTGCCGCGCAGACCTGGCTGCCCGCACCTGGCGTTCCGCCCGCTCCCATCGCGGCGAGGTCGATCAGCACCGCCCGGTCAAGCAGCCCAGCGTCCGGCTCAATGTCCCGCGGCAGCGCCAGGTCCAGGAGCACCTGCCCGCCCGGGTCACGCCGTCGGAGGGCATCGGCGATCATAGCCGTGCTGACGACATGCCCAGAAGCTCCGGTGCAGGTAATCACGATGTCGGCGGCCGCCAGCGCGGCGGGCATCTCAGCTAGGCCGGTCGCAGTGCCGCCGAACCTCGCCGCCAGCCGCTCGGCGGAGCGGCGGGTGCGGTTGGCGATGACGACCGGCCCGGCACCCTGGCGCACGGCGGTGGCGGTCGCCAGAGAACTCATCGAGCCGGCTCCGATCACCAGCACGGCGAGGCCGTTCAACGCCGTGGCCTGGCCGGCCGGCCTGCCAAGCTCCCGCGCGGCGAGCGCAAGGCCCAGGCTGACCAGGCTCTGGCCGGCCGAATCGATGCCGGTTTCCGCGTGCGCCCGCTTGCCGGTCCGCAGCACCAGCCTGGCCAGGTCCGACAGCTCACGGCTGAGCGTGCCGTGCTGCCGCGCGAGCCTGATCGCCTGCCTGACCTGCCCGAGTATCTGGCTCTCGCCCACCACCATGGACTCAAGACCGCAGCCGACGGCGAGCAGGTGCTGCACGGCCCTGTCCTCGTAATGCACGTACGCCGAGCCGGTCAGCTCGCTGAGCGGCACGCCGGAGTGCCTGGCAAGCAGTTCGCAGATGGCGGCCACGCCGCCGTGGAACCGGTCGACGTCCGCGTACACCTCGACCCGGTTGCAGGTGCTGAGCACCAGCGAACCAGCGACGTTCTCCGACAGGCAGACGTCCTGGAGCAGCTTCGCCTGCGCCTCGCCGGTCAGCACGGCCCGCTCGAGTGTGGCCATGGGCGCGCTGGCATGGCTGAGGCCGACGACGAGAACGCTCATGTCCCTACCGCCTCTGTGGCCACAGCATTGTCACCGTCCATCGTCAGCGCTCCATCGACACCGGCGGCCCGGCCGTACCAACGGATTCGAGCCCTCCGGCGCGGCGCCGCTGCAGCGCGGAAACCTCGTGCCCGGGGTGCCGCGGCACCCGGAGCACCGCCTTGCGCTGCGCATGGAAGGCCAGGATCTGTAGTTCGATCGACAGGTCGACTTTACGCACATCGACGCCGACAGGCACGTTCAGAACGACCGGCGCGAAGTTCAGGATGCTCGTCACGCCGGCCGCGACCAGCCGATCGCAGATTCCCTGCGCGGCGACGGCCGGGGTGGCAATCGCCCCGATCAGGACTCCATGCCTGACCACCACGGATTCCATCTCATCAACGGCATGTACCCTGTGGCCCGCGATCAAGCTGCCGACGACGCTCGGATCAGAATCAAGCAGTGCCGCGACCCGGAATCCGCGGGACGCGAATCCGCCGTAGTTGGCCAGCGCGCGGCCGAGATTGCCCGCGCCGACGATGACCACCGGCCAGTCCTGGGTCAGGCCGAGTTCCCTGGACACCTGGTAGACCAGGTAGTCGACGTCATATCCGACTCCGCGGGTGCCGTAGGAGCCGAGATGTGACAGATCCTTCCTGAGCTTGGCGGAGTTTACTCCGGCCGCCGCGGCCAGTTCCTCGCTGGATACCGAGGCGATGCCGCGATCCGCGAGAGCGTACAGCGCCCGCAGATAGAGCGGAAGCCGGGCGATGGTCGCCTCTGGGATACCTTGCATGCTGCTTTCTGGCCTGGTGCGGCGGGACATACGCCGGCGCTCCTGGGGATCGGCGCAGCGGGCAGAACCTGCGCTACCCGCGTCATGTTCTTGCGCCCACGCTACGCTCTTGTGAACGTTTGCACAAAGTCGGCAGTGGCGCAGTGCGCCGCGAGCGCATCGCGCCGCAGGCGCGATACCCGGCGCAGGCGCGCCACCCGGCGCAGGCAGGCGCGATACCCGGCGCGGCAGCGCCACCCGCCAAGGGCGCGCGCCCTACCCGCTGAGCGCCTGCCGCAGGCGGCGCTCGTCGACGCGCCAGAAATCATGCTGCACCCCGTCGATCAGGGTGACCGGGATCATATCCCCGTGCTCGCGCAGGTCCTGCGGCGATGATGTGATGTCCCGTTCGGTCCAGGGCACGCCGAGCTCGGTCGCTACCCGCGCGATAACCGTCCGCGCGTCGTCGCACAGATGGCATCCGGGCCGGGTCAGCAGGGTAATGGAGTGCGGCGCCTTCACCGGTACCCGGGATCCTCACCGCGAAGATCGCCCCAGCCTGGATAGTCCTGGCCATATCCGGGCTGGCCAGGCTGACCGGTCGGCGGCATGGAAGCGGGCGGCATCGAGCCCGGTGGCGGCACGGAGGCTGGCGGCGGCATCGAGCCCGGCGGCGGCATCGAGCCCGGCGGCGGCACGGAGCCCGGCGGCACCGAGCCCGGCATGGATCCCGGCGGCATCGCGCCAGGGGGCACAGGGGCCGGCTGGACGGCGGGATGCTGCCGGGCGGGCCCGCCCATCGCGGCATCAGCGCCTGTCGGGGGCGCCGCACCGCGGGGGGGCGCACCGCGGCGGGGCGCACCGCGGGGGGACCTGGTGACGCCGGTCAGGTCAATCCCCGACTCGCTGAGAATGTCGGAGATAGACGGCAGCGGCGACACCTTGGCCTGCCGGAGGCCAAGCTCGATCACGTTCGCGGCCAGCACGAACGGGCGGCGTTCCTCCTCGTACCTGATCACGTAAGGCCGTTGCATGTGCTCTTGGTACGCGGCACGGTCGCGGTAGACCTCGTACAGGATCCGCTGCATCGGCGCCGTAGGCACCGCGTGCACGATGTAGACGAGCGTGTCTGGCTCCCTGGCCCTGACCTGTGCGACGACCCGCTCGGTCAGCCGGTCGAAGTCCTCCAGCCGCTCCTCGATCAGCGTGTAGATCGCGATCTGGCCGATCAGGTGCGCCTGCGGTTCATCGTCGCCATGCCCGTCGCCGCCGCCCGGCCTGCTGAGCGGGTCAGGGCCGCCCGGCGCGCCAGGCTGCCCACCGCCAGGCAAGCCGGGCCCATCAGCGACCAGGGCAGCCAGGCCTGGATAGGAGCCGCCAGCGCCCGGACCGGCCAGGTGCGGGCCGGTAGCCGCCGAATCGCGGCCGTTGCCGCCGTAACCAGGCTCGCGATCGTAGCCAGCCATGCCGTGCGCCTGGCCGGCGGCGTCCGGCTCGAACCGGCCGCCAGGCTGGCCTGCGCCCGTCTCGTACCCGTCGAACTCGCCGGCCTGGTAGGCACCGTCAGGGCCGGTGTCCTGGCCCGCCCACCGGCCGGCATCGGAGTGCTCATCCGCGCCGTCCCAGTCGGCCGCATCTTGCCCGGCACCCGGGCCGACCCGCTCAGCCAGGCCCCGGCGGCTGGCCTGCATGGCTGCGAGCCAGGTCAGCCCGGCGGCAACCAGGCAGACAGGAGCGAAGACCCGGTTCCCTGCTGGCAGCGACAGCCCTGCGTGCTGCAGCAGCATGGCCAGGCCGGGAAGCGAAAGCGCGAGCGCGGCGAGCGCGGCGGCCACGACCGGCTGCGCGGCACCGGCGGACGGCGTTCCCCGGCCGGATCGCGCCAGGCTCATCAACGCGCCGACGATGACCGTGATCACGGTGAACGGGGCGAGCAGGAACGCAAGCACCGCCTTAGGCACGACCTCGTAATAAACAGCGGGGTTGGGCCAGTGGGTACTGAACGCCAGAACCGGATTGAGCGGGTCGGTGCCGAGAACGACCAGGGAGATGACCGCGATCGCCGATACCGCCAGGCGCATGGCGAAGCGGGCGGGCAGCGATTTGCCGACCAGCTCGGCCAGGCCGAGGCAGATGGCGAGCGGGGCGATGACCTGAGCACCGAGCTCCATCGCGCGGAACATCACCGCGCTGTATCCGGCCAGGTCCCCGACCGTTTGCGCGCCGAGAGCGATCGCCAGCCCGAACAGTGCCACCGCCCAGGCCGCCAGGTACACCTGAGGGCGGCGCGCGCAGCCCGCAGTCACCACGCCGGTGCCCACGGCTGCGACAACCGCGCCCAGCGCGACCACGATCAAGGAAAGTGACATCACTGCCTATGGTGCCCGACGCCCTGCCATGGTGCGTACGCAACTGACCAGGTCAGTGCGGCCGGCGCGGGCGAGGCGTGCTCCAGGTCACCAACAGTACCCATTAGGCTCGACTAACGTGACGCGGCCACCTGTTCGAACTGACCCGCCTGCGCAAGCCGGCCAGGCATCAGCCGCTGCCGCTGAAGTGAGCCGGCCGGTGCCGCCGGCCGACCCGTACGCTGGCGCCTTCTTCGACGTGGATAACACCCTGATGCGGGGCGCCTCGATCTACTACTTCGCCAAGGGGCTGGCGGCCCGCAAGATGTTCGGGCCGAGCGACCTGGTGAAGATGGCGGCCGGCCAGCTGCTGTTCAGGCTCAGAGGCGCGGAAAACGCCGATCACATCGATGCCGCCAGCGAGGCCGCGCTCGCTTTCGTCGCCGGGCACAAGGTCGCGGACATCTCCGGGCTCGGCGAGGAGATCTATGACGACACGATGGCTGACCGGATCTGGCAGGGCACCAAGGATCTGACTCAGGCCCATCTGGACGCCGGCCAGCGGGTGTGGCTGGTCACCGCCACGCCGGTGGAGCTGGCCAGCATTCTGGCCAGGCGGCTCGGCCTCACCGGGGCGCTCGGCACCGTGGCCGAGAGCCGGGACGGCGTGTACACCGGTCACCTGGTCGGCGGCCTGCTGCACGGCGAGGCGAAGGCGCAGGCCGTGCGAGCCCTGGCCGAGCGAGAGGGGCTTGACCTGGCCAGGTGCAGCGCCTACAGCGACTCGACGAACGACCTGCCGATGCTGGACCTGATCGGCCATCCGCACGTGGTCAACCCGGATGCCGAGCTCGCCGCGCTGGCGCGCGAGCGCGGCTGGCCGATCCACGACTTCAGGAAGGGCCGCAGGGCGACGTTGATCGCGCTCCCGATCGCGGCGGCCGCCGGGGTCGTGGCCGGCGGCCTGGCCGCCGGGTTCGCGTTCCGCCGCTACCGGAACGCGGCAGCGACGACGGCGCGCTGCCGGGCCTGACCGGCCACAGCACCCGGCCCCAAGCACTGGCCACAGCACCCGGCCCCCAGCACCCGGCTGCAGCACCAAGCCGCAGCACCAGGTCAGGGGCCAGCTCCCGGCGCAACCGCCCCGGTCCGGAGTCAGCTGGTGAAGGCCGGGCCGCGCTCGGCGAGCAATTCGTCGATCTTGCCAGCGATCGTGTCCTTCACCTTGTCGGCCAGCTCCGTGATCGTGTCCCTGTCCTCCCATTGATCGGCCGTGAAGCCGTCGGTCGGCACCGGATCGCAGAACTCGATGATCCAGTTCGATGGCAGCGGGATCGCGCCAAGCAGCCCGAGCCACGGGAACAGCGGCGTCACAGGGAAGTACGGCAGCTTCAGCTTCGCGGCAAGCCCGGGCCAGTCGGCGACCATCGGGTAGATCTCCTCGGCACCGACGATCGCGCACGGGATGATCGGAACCCCGGCCCGCATCGCGGTGTACGCGAATCCGCCCCTGCCGAACCGCTGCAACCGGTAGCGCTCGCTGAACGGCTTGCCGGTCCCCTTGAATCCTTCAGGGAAAGCCCCGACGAGCTCGCCGGCGGCGAGCAGTGTGGCCGCCTCCGCCGGGCTGGCCGGGACATGCCCGCTCTTGCGCGCCAGGTCTCTGAGCACCGGGATCGCGTACACCAGGTTAGCGCCGAGCAGCCGCAGCCTGCGGTGGGCCGGGTGCTCGTCGAGTACCCCGACCTGGAGCATCAGCGCGTCGATCGGGATCACGCCAGAATGGTTGGCCACCACCAGGGCGGCGCCAGCGGAAGGCACGTGCTCCATCCCGCGCATCCGCACCCGGAACCAGCCGCGGTACAGGGCGCGGGCCGCGGGCATCAGCACTGCGTGGTTGAACTCGGGGTCGTAGCCAGCGGGATCGACCTCATAGGCGCCGGCCAGCCGCCGCCTGACGAAGTCGGCCACGTCGTTCAGCCGCCTGATCCACTCTTCGGGAATCGGCGGTGGCTGATCGCTCATGGCCTGGTCATCGCTTCGTCAGCGGTCACGCGGACAGCCGGGCGGGCCAGCGGGCCCGACCGCGCGCTACTTCTTGTTCCTGCGCTGGACGCGCGTCTTGCGCAGCAGCTTGCGGTGCTTCTTCTTCGCCATCCGCTTGCGGCGCTTCTTGATTACTGAGCCCACGAAACCACCCTCGATAGATACCCATGCGCATCGGCATGCCTGCTCTCACGCCCGGATGGGCGGCCGGGCACGCGCCAACGCAACAGCGTACCCCGGCCGACTCTGGCCTGTGCATCTGCACTGCCAACCTAGGCATCCAGGGGCTGGCCCGCGATCAGGTCGCTTCGACGAAGGCATCCCTCAGGTACTGATTGACCGCTCTCTCCGGGACGCGGAACGAGCGACCGACCCGGATCGCCTCCAGATCACCGGAGTGAACAAGGCGGTAGACGGTCATCTTCGACACACGCATGATCGTCGCCACCTCAGCGACCGTCAGGAATCGGACGGCACTGAGCGGAGTTGCCTCTGCTGCCATCGATAGCCCTCTCCGGCGCCCTTTGCTGCGCCAAGCGATATTCAGCGCACCAGTCACGCCCGTATCCAGCGTAATTGGTACGCGCGAAAGGGCAACCCTGCCAGCGGGCAGATTCGGCGGTCGCAGCCGGGCGGTCACGAACCGCGTTATCCGGCCGTCAGGCTCAGGCCTCGAACTCGACCGGCACCGGCATGTTAGCCCGCGCCGAGTTCCCTGCCTCGGTCCCGAGCCGCCTCGATCGCGGCGATGAACGCGGCCCGCACCCCGTGCCGCTCTAGTTCCCTGATCGCGTTGATCGTGGTACCGCCCGGTGAGGTCACCGCCTCTCGCAAGATCACCGGGTGCTCGCCGGACTCGCGCAGCATCGTCGCCGCTCCGTACACCGCTTGCTTGACCATTTCCAGCGCCGAGGCGCGCGGCATGCCGAGCAGGATGCCCGCGTCGACCATCGCCTCCACCAGGAAGTACACATAAGCCGGGCCGCTGCCGGACAGCGCGGTCGCCGCGTCCTGCTGTGATTCAGGGATGCGCTGCACCTTGCCGACCGGCCGCAGCAGCTCTTCGGTGCGGCGCAGGTGCTGCTCACCGGCGTGCCGGCCGGCCGAGATCACGCTCATTGCCTCGTCCACCAGGACCGGGGTGTTGGACATCACCCTGACGACGGCGATGTCGGTGCCGAGCCGATCCGCGATGAAGCCAGTGGTGATTCCTGCCGCCACCGAGATCACCAGCTGGCCAGCCGTCACCCGTGGCGCGATCTCGTCCAGCAGCGAGGCCATATCCTGCGGCTTTACCGTGATCACCAGGGTCTGCGCCAGCCCGGCCGCCTCCGCCGCGCTGGTCACCCTGATGCCGTAGGAGTCGCTGATCGCGGCCGCGCGGTCGCCCCGCCTGGCGGCCGCGATCACGCCGGACGGCGCGACTCCGGCCCGCAGCATCCCGGAAAGCAGCGCCTCGCCCATCTTGCCGGCGCCGAGGATCGCGATCATCCGCCGAGCTTAGCGCCGCACCGGCGGGCGAACGAGGATATGGTCCGGCAGTTCGGCCGGGCCGGGCAGGCAGTTCGGCCGGGCCAGGCAGGCAGTTCGGCCGGGCCAGGCAGGCGGTTCGGCCGGGCAGGCGGCGCGGCCGGGCGAGCGGAGCGAGCTAGCCGCGCGATGTCATGGCGCGCAGGAAGAACGTCAGGTTGGCTGGCCGTTCGGCAAGCCGCCGCACGAGGTAGCCGTACCAGTCGCTGCCGTACGGCAGGTAGACCCTGACCAGCGCGCCCTCGTCGGCCAGCCGCCGCTGCTCGTCCCGCCGGACGCCGTAGAGCATCTGATACTCAAAGCTGTCCGCCGCCCGCCCTGCCGATCTGGCGCGGGCGCGGGCGATCTCGATCAGCCGCGGATCGTGGGTCGCCAGCATCGGGTAACCAGGGCCGTCAAGCAGGATGCGCATGCACCGCGCGTAACTGCGGTCCACCTCAGAACGCGCGGCGAGTGCGATGCCGTCCGGTGCGTTGTACGCGCCCTTGCACAGCCGGACCCGTGAGCCGGCGACCGCCAGTGCCTCGCAGTCGCCAGGGCTGCGCCGCAGATAAGACTGAATCACGCAGCCGAGATCAGGGAAGTCCGCTCGCAACTGCCCGACCAGCCGCAACGTGGCCTCGACCCTGGTGTGATCCTCCATGTCGACCGTCACGGTGGTGCCGGCTTCGTGGGCGGCTGTGCAGATCCTGGTGATGTTCTCCGCGGCTGTCTTCTCGCCGTGCTCAGGCAGGCCGAGCCCCACGGCTGTCGGCTTGACCGAGACCTCCGCCTTGCCGCTGGCCGTCAGCCCGGCCGCGGCGAGCTGCCCGAGCAGCGACACGTACTCATCGGCGACGGCGGTGGCCTGGTCAAGCGCGACGGTGTCCTCGCCCAGGTAGTCGAGCGACACCGCCATGCCCTCGCTGAGCAGCCGCTTGGCTACCTCGAGCGCGTCGGAGGCGTTGTCGCCCGCCACGAATCTGCGCACGACCGCACGGGTGAGCGGAGCGGCGGTGATGACCTTGCGGGCCCGTTGGCTAGCCGAGAGAGCCAGTAAAGTGCGGCGCAGCACGGAAGGCCACCTCCATGAGCGGGAACTGCCTGCCGGCACAGGTTACTCCTGCGCCAAGCTTCGCGGGCGCGGGCGCGGGAGCCCGCGGGAGCGGGTCCGGGCGGGAAAGCGGGCGCGCGCGGGAAAGCGG
>WNFX01002420.1_pt1 | contig 18884 bp, 19 predicted proteins | sample 5400111 | NCBI WGS metagenome assembly WNFX01 (sample SAMN13153363, study PRJNA577476) | soil metagenome | isolation source: 40 cm soil or saprolite under grassland replicate 1 | place: USA:California | collected 2016-06-15 | reverse complement strand
CCTTTGACGCGCCCGGCCGTGTACACGAGATGAATCTCCGACTGCTGGCCTTGCACGGTGCCCGACTGATCCGAGCGACGCATCGCGAGATCCGCCGCCGACAGCACGACCGTCGTGCGCTGCTGCACGACGGGCCCGAGCGTCGTCGCCTCGGTGAACACGATCGAGTCGCCGGCGACCTGGACGGTCGTCACCTGCGCTCCGAAGGGATTCCCTTGCACCACCGCCTGGAAGCTGTCTGTCCGCGCCACGATCTGGCTGTGGTCGAAGGCGACCGGCCCCCCCGTGGGATTGAGGTCGGCGGAGGTCATCGGGTCGCCGTCGACGTCCACGAGCCGCACGGGCGCGATCGTCTTGAGCCTGTCGTAGATCTCCTTGGCGTCCCCCACGACCACGATCGTGAGCCCTTCGCGCCGATAGGCACGGCGGGCCGCCGCGCGGGCGCGCGTCGCGCCCACGCCGGCCAGGCGCTCCCGGTACCGCGGCAGATAATCAGGCCCGAGGCCGAGCAGCCGCGCCGTCGTGACGACGCGCGCGATCTGCCGCGGCGTCTCGATGGTCAACGGGAATGACCCGATGAGGAACCCCTTCGCGGCCGCGAGCTCGCTGTCGGGGATCGGGTCGTTGCGCATGCGGTCGATCTGGTGGAGCATCTCCTGGAGCGCGCTGTCGGTGACCGCCGTGCGGCCCTCGAACGTCGCCTCCCAATGTCCCAGACCGCGGTTCCGGTCGAGCGTCGCGTACGAGCCGTACGTCCAGCTCTTCTGCTCGCGCAGGATCATGAAGAGCCGCGCGTCGGCGCCGCCGCCGAGCACCTGGGTCGCGATGCGGGCGGCGTAGTAGCCCGTGTCCGCGGGCAGGAACGTGGTGTTTCCCATGACGATGTTCGATTGCACCGACCCCGGCCGGTGCACGAGGACGATATCCGTGCTGCGTTTGACGGGGGCGGCGGGCGGCGCCGGAGTGGCCGGGGGCGCACCGCGCCAGCTCCCGAACGCCTGCAGCGCCAGGGCGCGAGCGCGCGCCAAGTCGATGTCCCCCGCGACCACGAGCAACGCGCCCGCGGGCCGCAGCCGGCGACCGGCGAAGCTCACCACGTCGTCCCGGGTGATTGCCTTGTACGACGCCGGGGAGGCGCTGCGCCCGTACGGATTGCGCCCGTAGATCTCCTTGGCGAACACGCGGGTGGCCACGTTCTCGGGCTGCGACAGCTCCACCTCGAGCGACGACAGGAACCGGGTGCGCGCCAGCTCGACCTCGTCGGCGGGGAACGTCGCGCGCCGCGTCACGTCGCCCAGCAGCTCGAACGCCAGATCGGCGTGATCGCTCAGCACGTCGGTCGCGACGGTGAGGAAGTCGTCGCCCGTCGAGGCCGCGAGACTCCCGCCCACCCCCTCGATCGTGGCCGCGATCTGGTCGGCGCTCCGCGTCGGCGTGCCCTTCGTCAGCAGCTCGGCGACGATCGCCGCAAGCCCCTCCTTGCCAGCCGGGTCGTACGCGCTCCCCGCGCGGAAGCTCAGCGTGACCGACAGCGACGGCTGCTCGTGGTTTTCGATCAGGAGGAGCGTCATCCCGTTCGGCAGCGCCGCCTCTTGGAACGGCGGAAACTGCACGGGGCGCAGCCGCGTGGGCGCAGGCGGACGGGTGGGGAAGGGGGCCTGAGCGGAAAGATGGAACGTTGGAACGATGGGCAGAACCATCGCCACGACCACGGTCCATCGTTCCATCGTTCCCACGGTCCCCGGCTTCATTGTCCACCTCCCGACTGCGGCGTTGCTCCCGCCCGCACGATGACGGTCAGGAGGTTCGCCGGATCGAGATAGGTGTTGGCCACGCGTTTCACGTCGTCGGCCGTCACGCCCAGGATGCGGCCCAAGTCGGTGTTGATGTCCTCGACCGCGTCGTGAAACTGCAGATAGTGGTGCAGCTCCTCGGCCTTGCCCAGCGTCGTCTCGCGATTGTCGATGAACCCCGCGCGTAAAATGTTCTTGGCTTTCTCGAGCTCCTCCGCTGTGACGCCGTTGGCGCGCACGCTGTCGAGCTGCATGCCGATGAGGCTGTCCATGTGCTCTACGCTGATGCCTTGGTTGACGATGCCGAACGCGACCCACACGCCGGGACCGTTGCGCGAGCCACCGGGGCTGACGAAGGTGCCGGTGCCCAGCGCGGCTTTGTCACGCCGCACCACGGCGACGTTGAGCCGCGAGCTCTCGCCCTGGCCCAGGATCAGGTTCAGCAGCTCGAGCGCCGGCGTATCGGCGCTGCGGTGCTCGGGAACGCGGTAGAAGCGCAAGGCCGCGTCGAGGTTGGCCTGGGCGTCGTGCACCTCGCGCCGCTTGGCGCCGGGTCCCACGCGCCAGTCGCAGCGTACCGACTCGGGGGCCGGATGGCTCGGGATGCCCCCGAAGTAGGCGTTGACGAGGCGCCGCACCTCAGCGGGGCGAAAGTCGCCGACGACGACCAGGGTCGCGTTGTTGGGGGCGTAGTACGTATCGAAGAACGCCTGCACGTCGGGGAGCCGGGCCGCGTTGAGGTCGTCCATCGAGCCGATGACGGTATGAGCGTACGCGAAGCAGCCCGCACTGTCGTACGGCCAGGCGAGGCCGTCACTGAACGCCGCCGCGTAGGGCCGGTTGTCCACGCCGAGGCGCCGCTCTTCCTTCACCGTCTCGCGCTGGTTCTCGAAGTTCTCCTGCGTGATCGCCAGCGACCGCATCCGGTCGGCCTCCAGCCAGAGCGCGAGGTTCAGCCGGTTCGAGGGGACCGTCTCGTAGAAATTGGTGCGGTCTTCCTGCGTGCTGCCGTTGAGCGAGCCCCCCGCCCGCTGCACCAGCTGGAAGTGCTCGGCCTTCTTCACGTGCGCCGACCCCTGGAACATCATGTGCTCGAACAAATGGGCGAAGCCGGAGCGCCCGGGCCGCTCGTTGCGCGAGCCGACCTTGTACCACACGTCCACCGAGACCACCGGGGTGGAGCGATCTTCCGAGTAGATCACGTGCAGGCCGTTCGGCAGCGTGAACTGCTCGTAGGAGATGCGGCCTCCCTGCGCGAACACCGCAGTAGGGAGCAAGGCGAGGAACAACAACATTCGCATGTCGCGCTCCATGTCAGTGCGTGACCAGCTCGAACCGAAAGGCGCCGTCGAGCGATTCCCCTTTGACGACGCGCCGCGGCGCCGTGCGCGTCACATACAGGCGCACCACCGCGCTGCGCAGCGGCACCGTTTCGAACGTGCCCGCGGGAACGACGATGGTCGCCGGGGGCTCGGCGACGAGGCTCAGCGTGGTGACCGAGTCGCCGAACTCACTGTACGCCCGCCCCTGCACGACGTCCCCCGGCGCGGCGACGGCTGCGGCGGCGGCGAGCAAGCCGTAATCGGACCACACCGCGCCGGGCGGGAGGGCGGTCCGCACCGCCTGCGTCGCGACATGCCCATCGCGCAGGCCCACCCGCCGGGTCCCCAGGACTCGTCCCTGCCGCACCGTGAGGTCGTGCTCCACGAGCACCGTGTCCGACACGGGATTGAAGACCGTGATCCGATGGAAGCTCGATACCGGCGCGCCGCTGCGCCGGTCCATCACCACCCGCAGGCTCTCGGCGTCGGCGGGGCGCAGCTCCGAGGTCGCGGTAAACACGAGCTGGTCCCCTTGGATTTCGTACTGCCAGACCGCCTGGCCCCGCTCCTCACCGTTCAGGTAGAAGACGAAGGAATCCCGCGCGGCCGGCAGCGCGGCGAGGTCGAACCGGAGCGGTTTCGGGGCCTGCGCAGCCGTGCTAGCGAGCAGGAAACAGAGCCAGGGCATTAGTCTCGAGGATCGCCTTCCGGTGCGCGTCGGAGAGCGGCAGCGCCAAAAACTGATCGATGTTCTGCCGCAGATCCTTCACGCCGGGGCTGGGCCAATCGGTACCCCACAGCACCCGGTCCGCGATCTCGGCAAGGCGGGGAAAGTACTCCAGCAGCTTGGCGGGCGGAATGCCCGACACGTCGAGCCTGACCTTTCCGTGACGTCGCAGAATGAAAAACGCCTCTTCCATGAAGAGCGGCCGGCCGCCGTGCGCCATCACCAGCTGCAGGTCGGGAAAATCGATCGCGACGTCGTCGAGCTCCATCGGATTGCCGTACTTCGAGCGGGCGCCGGGGAAGATCGACGTGCCCGTGTGGACCATGACCGGCAGCCCCCGCTCCTCGCAGCGACGATAGATCTCGCCCAACGCCGTGAGCCCCTCCGTGTACGCGTTGGCCGCGAAGCACTGGTGGGGTGGGTGGATCTTGAGGAGCCGGATGCCGAGGTCCACCAGCCGGTCCACGTCGCCGGCGGGGTCGTTCGTGAAGCGCGCGTGCACGCCGCCGTACGGCAGCAACCGCTCGGGGTCGGCCCGGGCATACTTGGCGGCGAAGGTATTGGTCGAGTCGTTGAACCCCATGACGTCGGGGCTCGGGTAGTTGACGAGTCCGATGCGCCACACGCCCGAGCGGTCCATCACCTCGAGCAGTGCCTTGGGATCGTCCATGAGCGAAAGGAGGAAGTCCCAATGGGCCTCTTTGCCCTTGCGCATCGCGTCCTGGACGCGCGGCTTGAGGTCGCGCCAGGGTTGAATATGGATGTGAACGTCCGTGATCCGGGTCAGGCGTTCCAGGAGTAGAACCCCTTTCCCGTCTTCTTCCCCAATTCACCCTTCTTGACCTTGTCACGGAGAATGGCCGGCGGCTCGTAGTGCGGCAGCTTCAGCGTGGCGTGCAGGTACTCGGCGATCGCGAGTCGCACGTCGAGGCCCACCAGATCGGTCAGCCTGAGCGGCCCCATCGGGTGGTTGTAGCCCAGCTCCATCGCCTTGTCGATGTCCTCCGCGCTCGCCACTCCTTGCTCGAGCATGCGCATCGCCTCGAGGCCCAGCACGACGCCCAGGCGGCTCGATGCGAAGCCGGGAGCGTCCTTGACGACGATCGGCTCCTTGCCGAGCTGACGCGCGAACGCCACGGCGCGGTCGCTCACACCCGGCGCCGCGCGGTCGTGCGTGACGATCTCCACGAGCTTCATGAGGTGCACGGGATTGAAGAAATGCATCCCGACGAGCCGGCCCGGTTGCTGCAGCGCGGCGGCCAGATGTGCGATCGACAGGGACGACGTGTTCGAGGCGAGCAACGCGTCCGCAGGGGCCACGCGCTCCACGTCGGCGAGGAGCCGTTGCTTGATCTGGAGATCCTCGACCACCGCCTCGATCACGATCTTCGCACCGCGCACGGCCTCCTCGAGGCTGCGCTCCACGCGCAGGCGCTCGGCGACCTCCGCTCCCTGTTCGGGCTGGAGCTTCACGCGCTTCACGGCGCCGGCGATCAGCTCGTCGATCTTGGCCCGTGCCTGCGGGAGCGCGTCCGCGCGGCTGTCGGTCAGGGCGACGTCACAACCCGCGAGCGCCGCGACGTACGCGATGCCGTGACCCATTGTCCCAGCCCCCACCACCGCAACCCGGGGAAGGCTCATCCGGCGTGCGCGTCGGCCGTCTGGCGGGCCCGAGCGGGGAAGTTGGTGCACAGGCCGTCGACGCCCAACGCGACGAACCGCACCAGATCGGCTGGCTCGTCGACCGTCCACACGAATACGCTCATCCCCGCGTCGTGGAGGGTGCGCACCAACATCTCGTCCGTCACGGTACGCTCCTGCCATAGGATCGACGCGCCGGCATCCTTCAGCGCGGCAAGCGGCCGAACGGGGTAGGAGCTCGACAACACACCACAGCGCAGGCCTTTGCGCTTTGCACTGAGCCGCTGGATGATGCGATGATCGAACCCGTGGACGGCGTAGCCGCCGGGGTTCGGCCCCCGGTCGATGGTCTCAAACAGGCGAGCGTCCCAACGGGGGTCGAGCGTCTTCACCTCGATGAACACTTGCAGGCGCGGCGCGATGGCGCCCAGCGCCTGCGTCAGCGTGGGAACCGACTCGCCGTTCTTGAGACGCATCCGGGCGATCGTCGCGGCGGTCGATTGGGCGATGTGCGTCCCGTCGATCGTCTCATCGTGATGGACGATCAGCGCTCCGTCCACCGTGGCGTGGATATCGAGCTCCACGCCGTCGGCGCCTTGCGGGGCGGCGGCCCGGAACGCCGCCAGCGAGTTCTCGAGCTCGATGCTCGACGCGCCGCGGTGGGCGATCACGAGGGGCACGGCCCTGGCCCTCACCCGAGGCTGTCCGCCTTCTTCGCCTCGATCCAGTCCGGCTCTTTTTCGATGCCGTGCACCACGGCGATGTCCTCGGGTCTCGGCAGCACCGACGTGAGGTAGGCCGGATACTTCGCCGCGTCGAGCGGCTCGCCATCCACCGTGAAGTGCTGGTGCGCGTACAGGCCGATGCGGCGGTTGAACTTCAGATCCGGGACCTTGAGCTGCCGCTCGCGCTCCGGGATGAACATGTTGAGCCGCTCGACGAGCTTCACGATCTCTTGGCGATACAGTCCACGCGAGTATTCGTTGAGCTTCGCCTTGTCCGGCTCCTGCGCGTTATCCCGTTCGTCGTAGCGGCCCTTCAGCCCCCAGACGTACGCCCAATGGGCCGACGACGAGTTGTCGGTGCCGAACAGGTCGAACGCCGTGGGGATCCACTTGTAGAAGAACCGTTGGATCACTTCCGGCGGCATCTTCCCCGCCTTGACGATGCGCAGCAGGCCGTTGTTGCCGGTGCCGAGGTGGAAGGACTCTTCCTTGAGCATCGGGCCCATCGACCGCGCCAACGGATCGAACGCGGAGACCGAGAGCATCTTGAGCTGGAACTTGCCGTCGCGGTCGATGAACTGCGTGTAGGTGAAGAAGTCGAGCCAGTTGTCGACGATCTCGTTGAACGAGCCGAGCAGGCGCTCGCCCTCGTCGGCGCGGCGATCGAGCAACTTGGCCGCCTCACGCTTTCCTTCGTCGCCGAAGTACGTGCACAATAGATACGACATCTGCCAGCCGTGGCGCATTTCCTCGGTCATCACGCGCTGCAACGACAGCAAGTCGTAGTCCGAAGGTGCGTGGTGCAGCAGGTTGCGCTGCTGCTCGACCGACGCGAACTCGGTGTCGCCCTGATAGACGATCAGGTTGAGCAACGCGTCGCGAATGCGCTGGTCGGGGATGTGCATCACCGTCGGCCACTTGCGCTGGCCTTTGTAATGCCCGAACTCGATGTGCGGCACTTCGGCGTCACCGAATTTCGCATCGAAAGTGAAGGTGCGGAGCTCACCCTGCGGCAAGCCGATCGAGTCCTGCCAGTAGCGGAAGTAGTCGATCCAGTCGTCGAAGTTGCCCAGCTTGCGAACCATCAGCGGCTCCTCATGAGTGCGGTCTGATCCTCGATCTCAAAGTCGAGCATGGCGGTCAGCGAACTTGAGTCCGAGCGATACAACAGCTCCTTGGCTTTGCGCACGGCGGCCACCGGCATCGCCGCCCAGGCCTCCGCCAGCTTGCGCGTCTCCGCGGCGAGATCGGCATGGGGGACGACGCGGTCGAACATCCCCAGCTGCGCCGCCTCGGCGGCCGGCACCATGCGCGCGCTCCACACCAGCTCCAGGGCTTTCGAGATCCCCACCAGGCGGGGCAGGAAGTAGCTGCCGCCCCAATCGGGGACGAGACCGAGCTTGTGGAACACCTGGCCGATGGTCGCGGCGTCCGAGGCGAGGCGGTAATCGCACGCGAGCGCGAGATTCGCGCCGCCCCCCGCGGCGGGACCATTGACGGAGGCCAGGACCGGCTTCGGCGCCGCGCGGATGATGAGCGTGACCTCCTTGCCGGCGGCGACGAGGGCGGGGCCATCCTGAGCGAGCACCGAGAGGTCGGCGCCGGCGCAGAACGCGCGCCCCGCGCCCGTCACCACGATCACGCGCACCGCGTCGGACCCGGCCAGCATCCGCAGCGCCTCGATCAGGTCGTCGCAACTGTCCGAGTCGAATGCGTTGAGCTTCTCGGGCCGATTCATGGTGAGCGTCCCAATCCCGCCTGCGATCTCGACGACCACCCGCTCGTACGCGGCCATCAGACCCGCTCCACGATCAGCGCGATGCCCTGGCCGACGCCGATGCACATGGTCACCAAGCCAAGGCGTAACTGACGGCGTTGTAAGGCGTGGACGAGCGTGGTGACCAGCTTGGCCCCGGTGCAGCCGAGGGGATGGCCGAGGGCGATGCCGCCCCCGTAGATGTTGACCTTGGCGGGATCGAGTTTCAGCTCGCGGATGCAGGCGATCGCCTGAGCGGCGAACGCTTCGTTCAGTTCGATGAGGTCGATCTGATCGATCTTGAGACCGGCACGTTTGAGTGCCTTCTGCGTCGCAGGGATCGGTCCCAAGCCCATGCAGCTCGGATCGACACCGGCCACAGCAGTCGTCACGATGCGGGCGATGGGTTTGTTTGCTTTCGCGGCCACGAGGAGGGCGGCCGCGCCATCGTTGATCCCGCTCGACGTCGCCGCCGTGACCGTTCCGTCGTGCTTGAACGCCGGCTTCAGCTTCTGCACAGCCTCGAGCGTCGTGCCGGCGCGCGGATACTCGTCCTTCGCAAACGTCGTCCCGTCGGGGAGTGGCACGGGGACCAGCTCGTCCGTGAATACGCAGTCCTTCAACGCCTTCTCCGCACGGTGTTGGCTCGCCACCGCAAACGCGTCCTGCTCGGCGCGCGAGATCTTGTAGCGCTCGGCCACGACCTCGGCGGTCTCGCCCAGCGAGATCGTCCATTCCTTCTTGAGTCGTGGATTGGTGAACCGCCATCCCACAGTACTGTCGGCCGTCTCGGGCGTCTTGCGGCTCCACGGCTCCCCCGACTTGAGCGTGACGTAGGGGGCGCGCGTCATGTTCTCCACGCCCCCCGCGATGAACGTCTCGCCCTCACCGGCCTTGATCGCCTGGGCGGCGCTCGCCACGGCCTGGAGCCCCGAGCCGCACAGGCGGTTCACGGTTTGCCCCGGTACCTCGACCGGCAATCCGGCGAGCAACAGCGCCATGCGGGCCACGTTGCGGTTGTCCTCGCCCGCCTGATTGGTGCAGCCGAGGATCACGTCGTCGATCGTCTTGGGATCGACGCCCGAGCGCTCGACCACCGCCTTGATCGGGACCGCCGCGAGATCGTCGGCACGAACGCCTGCCAAGGACCCACCATGCCTACCCACAGGAGTCCTGAGAGCCTCAACAACAAAGGCTTCCCTCACAGGGCGACCCACACAGTCTTCGTCTCGAGATAGCCATCCAACGCCTCGCGGCCGAGATCGCGGCCGAAGCCCGAGGCCTTGAACCCGCCGAACGGCGCGCCCGAGTCGTAGAAGTTGTAGGAGTTGATCCACACGGTGCCGGCGCGGATCGCCTTGGCGGCGCGATGCGCCTTCTGGATGTCCTTGGTCCAGATGCCGGCGGCGAGTCCGTAGATCGTCTGGTTCGCGAGCTTCACACCGTGCTCGAAGTCGTCGAACGTGAGAACCGCGAGGACGGGGCCGAAGATCTCTTCCCGGGCGATCGTCATCTCGGGCTGCACGCCGTCGAACACCGTCGCTTCGACGAAGTACCCTTTGCCGTTTGGCTTCACGGCCTTGCCGCCGGCGACGAGCTGAGCGCCTTCGTCCACGCCTTTCTTCACGTAGGCGAGGACGCTCTCCTGTTGCTTCTTCGAGACCAGGGCGCCGAGTCGCGTGTTCTTGTCGAGCGGATCGCCGGGCGTGAGCTTCTTCGCGCCGTCGGCGAGCTGCTCGATGACCTGCTGGTGCACCGACTTTTCCACGAGCAGACGCGAGCCGGCAGCGCAGACCTCGCCCTTGCCGTAGAAGATCCCGGTCTGGGCGCCGCGCACCGCCGACTTCAGGTCGGCGTCGGCGAAGATGATGTTGGGACTCTTCCCGCCCAGCTCGAGTGTCACGCGCTTGTTGGTGTCCGCCGCCAGCTTCATGATCTGGCGGCCCACCTCGGTCGATCCGGTGAACGCGATCTTGTCGACGTCGGGGTGACGCACCAGCGCCGCGCCCGCAGTCGAGCCACCTCCCGAGACGACGTTGAAGGCTCCGGGCGGGAGTCCCGCCTCGAGCGCCACCTCGGCGAAGAGCAGGGCCGTGAGCGGCGTCTCGGATGCCGGTTTGAGGACGATGGTGCAGCCGGCCGCCAGCGCCGGCGCGAACTTCCAGCTCGCGATGTTGAGCGGGAAGTTCCACGGCACGATCGCCCCGACGACGCCGATCGGCTCGCGCAGCGTGTAGGTTAGAAAAGGGCCATCGACCGGTAGCGTGTCGCCCACGATTTTGTCGGCCCAGCCGGCGTAATAGCGCAGCGTGTTCACCGTCATCGTCAGCTCGATCTTCGCCTCGAACAGCGTCTTGCCGTTCTGCGCGCTTTCGAGCCGGGCGAACTCGTCGAGGCGCGCTTCCAGTAGATCCGCGGCCTTGAAGAGCATCCGGCCGCGCTTGCGAGCCGAGAGGTCGCGCCACGCCGCCGACTCGAAGCAGGTCTTGGCGCCCCGGACGGCGTTGTCCACGTCGGCCGCATCGCCCGCGGCGACCTCCCCCAGCACCTCTTCGGTGGCCGGGTTCACGACCGGGAATCGCTTCCCGGACGTGGCGGGGCGCCACTCGTTATTGATGAAGAGGTCGGTCTTCACTTCCCCTTGAACTCCGCCACCCGCTTCTCCTGATTCGCGGCGATCCCTTCCTTCGCGTCCTCGCTCTGGAACAGCTGCTGCTGCAGCTCACGCTCGATCGCGAGCGCCGACTCGAAGGGCACCTCGGCGCCCGACTGCACCGCGCGTTTGATCAGCCCCACCGCCTTCGAGGCCTTGTGGGGCGGGCAGAACTGCTTGGCATACAGCACGACCTGCTCCCAGAAGTCCTTGGCGTCGAAGATCTCGTTCACGAGCCCGATCTCCTTGGCGCGGTCGAACGAGAACAGCTCTCCCTTCACCATCAGCTCGATCGACAGCGCCTTGCCGAGAATGCGCGCCATCCGCTGCGTGCCGCCGGTGCCGGGGAGCACGCCGAGGTTCACCTCCGGGAGACCGATCTTGCCGGCGTTCTCTCTGGCGAGGCGGATGTCGCACGCCATCGCGATCTCGAGACCGCCCCCGACGGTGTGTCCGTTGAGCGCCGCGATCGTGAGCTTGGGAGTCTGCTCGAGGCGGTTCAACGTCTCGTTGGCGTGCAGGCAGAAGAAGTATTTGAACCGCGGCGTGACCGAGTTGAGCATCCCGATGTTCGCGCCCGCCGAGAAGAATTTGTCGCCGTGGCCGCGGATCACGATCACGTGCACGTCGTCGTCGAACCGTGCCTTGAGAATGGCGTCGTCGAGCTGGCGCATCATCTCATGGGTGTACGTGTTCGCCGGGGGATCGTCGAGCTCGATGATCGCGAGCCCGTCTTCCGCCTGGTATCGCACCAGCACCTTCTGTTCAGTTTTCGGTTCCGTCATGGTCGCCATGGGCGGTCAGTCTCCGTGTACCGGGGAAGGGGCAGGGGAGGGGGAGGGCGCTTCCACGAACCCGCCGAGGAAGATGCGCGTGATCAAATCCGCGAGGCGGCGAGGATCGATCTCGCCCGCCGGGTCATACCAGTTGTAGATCCAGTTCATCATGCCGAACAACACGTACGCGGCGGCGCTCCGGTCCACCGACGTCTCGTCCGGGGCCGCCTCCTTGAGCAACCGCTCGAGCAGATCGACGTAGCGTCGCTTGATCGCCGCCACGCCGCGCGCCGGCTCGTGCGACAACACCTTCATCTCGGCCATGTGTCGGGCGAAGAACGTCACGTGGTGCTGGATGAACGCTTGCAAGCGGTCCGCCGGCTCGGTGGCGCCCGCGACGGCCTGCTCGGCGCCCTTGAGCACCTGCGTGAAGCAGCGCTCCTGGATCAGGGCGAGCAGGTCCTCCTTGCCCTTGGTGTAGTAGTACATCCCGGCGAGCGACATCCCGCTCGCCACGGCCAGGTCCCGCATCGTGGTGGAGTGGAAGCCCTTCTCGGCAAAGACCCGAGCGGCTTGGGCGAGCAGGTGGTCGAGACGTTCGTCGTAGGCGCGCATGGGTTCGAACGGTTGTTCGAATTCGGAAGGTACCCCGTCCTTAATATCCACGCAACTGCCACGTCCACCTCCCGGAGCCAATGGCACAACCCCAGCCGCTGACTGACCCCGCTCCCGACGCGGCCTTGATCGCCGCGTGGCAGGGCGGAGACGAGCAGGCGGCGGCGGAGTTGGTGCGACGCCACGCCCGGGCGCTGGCGCGCTTTCTCGCCGGCGCCGGAGCACCCGACGCGGACCTGGAGGATCTGGTCCAGGAAGCGTTGATCCGTGCATTCCGCGCGGTGGACCGATTTCGCGGGCAGTGCCAGTTTCGCACCTGGCTGCTGACGATCGGCGGGAACGTGCTGAAGGATCACGGTCGGCGGGCGGCGCGGCACAAGGTGGTGCCCCTCGATGACGGATTGGCCGCGAAGGACGGTGACCCCCACGAACGGGCGGAGGCGGGGGAGGCGGAGGCTCGGCTCGCGGTGGGCGTTCGGGAGCTCCCCCGGTTGCAGCGCGAAGTGTTCTTGCTCCGTGCTCAGCAGGGTCTCGAGTACGAGGAGATCGCCGTGGCGCTGGACACGACGGAAGGGGCGGCCCGGGTGCACTACCACCATGCCGTGAAACGACTGAAGGAGATGCTGCAGTGAACGAGGACGCCAAGTGGCACGACGCGGCCAAGCGGCTCGGAGTCGCGGCCGCCGAGAAACTCGACGTCGATCGCATCGCCGCCGTGGTGGTGGAGCGGCTGCGCAGCGAGCCCGCGCGGGCCGCCCATCCTGCCTGGATCCAGCCCACGTGGCTGCGGATCGCGGCGGCCGTGCTCGTGCTCGTGGGCGGCGGCCTCGAGGTGCGCCACGCGTGGAGTCCGACCGCGACGCACGGTGCCCACTTCGTCACGGACGACCTGACCGATCTCACTGCGGATCAACTGCGCGACGTGCTCAGCACGCTGGACGAGACCTTGGACCTCGGAAGCACGACGCTCCCGGAGGCCGATCTCGAAGATCTCGACGCGCAGCAGCTCCAAGCCGTGCTGCGCTCCCTGGAGGGATGATGACGCGACTGCCCCTGATCCTGAGTCTCGCTCTGGCTTCCGGCCTCGCCGCGCAGGAGCCGGCGGCCGGTGCGCCGCAGCGGCCCGATACCGCCGAGGCCGAGCGGCTGCGTGCGCAAATCGAAGAGCGGTTCTCGCAGCGCGTCCAGGAGGACCTGCACCTGACGCCCGACCAAGCCGCGAAGCTGCGCGCCAGCCAGGAGCGCTTCGGAGCGCAGCGCCGCACCCTCATGCGTCAGCAAATGGAGCGCCGCATGGCGTTGAACGATCAGATGCAGCCGGGCGTCGCGGCCAACGCCGACAGCGTGAGAAAGCTGATGGACGCGAATCAAGCCGCGCGCGCTCAGATGCTCAAACTCGACCAGGACGAAGACCGTGAAATGGCCGGGTATCTCACGCCCGTGCAGCGCGCCCGCTATCAGCAGATGCGGGAGGGCTTCATGCGGCGCGTGGCGGAGATGCGCGCGCAGCGGCGGGGCGGGCGCATGGGGCCGGGGATGGGCCCGGGCCAGCGGGCGCGCCCCGAGGGGCGGCGCCCGCGGCCGGGCCGTCGCGGGATCTAGGCCTTCGACAACTGCTCGCAGCGGCCGAGCAGGCTCGGATCCTCGATGGCGACACCGGCGCCATTGAGGAAGTTGAACCAGATCCACGGATTGCCGCCGACGCCGCCTTGAGACGGCTGCTTGGCGAAACGCACGTCGTGGCCCGGCGGAATGAGCTGCACCTTCACGACGTTGTCCGCGGTGGCCCGATGCGGGCCGCCCACCGGGTTGTCGTTGTTCTGGAAGATCAGCACGGCATCGAGGCCCGCCGCGACGTACAGATCGCCATTCATCGTGATGTAGGGGCCGGGGCTGTTCTCGCAGTCGGAGACGGCGATCGTCGCCAACGCGCGGGCAGCGCTCGAGAAATCGGCGCCGGTGTTCTTCGTCAACCCTTGGACGCAGCGGCCGAGATAGATCTCGCCCGTGAGCGCCCGCCCATTGCCGTCCTCGAGCTGCACCCAGATGAAGGGGTTCCCGCCGACGCCGCCGAGCACGGGCTGCTTCGGAATCGTGATGCTCGACCCATTGGGCACGACGGTCAGATCGACGTGCGCTTCGTCGGTGTAGGTGTGGGTCCCTTTGACGTTGTTCGTGAACATCATCCTGGTGCCCAACCCGCCTAACGACAGGCCGCCCTCGACCGTGATATAGGGTCCGGGCGAATTGTCGCATCCGGTCACCGCGGTCGTGACCGCGGCGCGGACCGGCATCTCGAACGACCGGGTGACCTGCACCGGGGTCGCCGTGGCGGTCACCGCCCCGGTGATCTCCGGGTTCGTCCCGTTGTCCCGGCACGCGGCGAGCGCGCCGGCCCCGACCAGGACGAGCAGCATGTGGGTGGTGCGTGTCATCGGAACCTCCAAATGAGAGATGGATGTCTCGAGAGCCGCTTGCACGAGAACGGCTCCGGCAGGCTCGTGGGCAATGGGCGTGCCATCACTGGTGTGTGGGGACGACACGACCGACAACGGCACCAACTGTAAGCGGGGCACGACAGGGGATGTGGCTCGTCGGCAACCACAGGCTGCCGGGCCACCGAACGCACTTCGCGACGCGCGTTACCGGAGCCCCGTCGCGTGCATCTCGCGTCGCGTGGCTATATTCCCGTCCCACGCCCGGGTGGCGGAACTGGCAGACGCGCCGGACTCAAAATCCGGTGGGGGCAACCCCATGCGAGTTCGATTCTCGCCTCGGGCACTCGTCAGGGGATATCCTACAGTAACGAGGACGTTACCTCAGCCGAGATGGGGCGCTCTTCCATACACGATGCCAGCACCCGCCTTCCAGTGGGCCCGCCTGCAGGTGAACGCACCCTCGCCGCTGCGTCGAGGCGCCTGGTACCGCATCGTCAAACTCACCTCCATGGAAGCCACGCTGAACGTGAAGGGGAAGCCGCTCCCGGTGCCGCGCGCCCAGCTCCAGCTGGCGGCCGAGCCGGTGTTACGATGGAGCGTGGTCCCGGCGCCGCGAGGCGCCCCCCGCTTCCCGACGAGCTGGGGCCAGCAGTACGCCGTCTGCCCCAGTTGTCGCGAACGCGCCCCCCTGATCGACCAACCCGCGTCGATGCGCTGTCATCGTTGCAACGGGTTGTTCGACGTGGCGTGGGACGAGCGCTATCTCACCAAGGCTTAATCGCCCTCGTCACAGTCCACGGCACCGTCGTCAACGCCGAGACGGGTGAGCCGCTCGCCTTCAGCATCGTTGCCTTGCAGCCTGGCTTCGCGGAGCACTTTACCGACCAGGCCGGCGCCTTCACATTCACGAACGTCTCGACCGGCACCTATCGCCTGCGGGTGCGGCAGATCGGGTATTCCCCCGTCGATACGACGCTCACGGTGGGGTCCGATAGCGATCTGTCTATTCGGATCGCGCTGCGGCGCGTGGCAGTGGAGCTGCCCCCCATTACGGTCACCGGGGCATTGACCTGCGTCCAACCCGGGCCGCCCGACGCCGCCGTCACCCCCGCGCTGGCGTCGGTGTTCGATCAGCTGCTCGAGAACGCCCGCCGCTACCGGTTGCTCGCCGACTCTTTTCCCTTCACGTTCGTGATCGAGCGCACCTCCTCTACCGGCGTTGACACCATCGAACAAACGAGCGGTGACGAACGACACCGCTACCGTCCCGGTCGGGTCGTCGACGCGGGAACGGGACCGTGGAGTGACCGACGTGTGGTGCTGCTTCCGGGGCTCGAGGAGTTCGGCGACAGCGCGTTCGTGCGCAACCATTGCTTCCGCCTGGCGGGGCGAGACACCGCGGAGGGGGAAGTCTTCGTCCGCGTCGACTTCGAGCCCGCCGCTCGCCTCCGCTCCGCCGACGTCGCCGGAGCCGCCTATCTCGACCCGGGGTCGTACCAGCTTCGCTACACGCGCGTGCGCCTCACTCGACCGGAGCGCTCGCTCCCGGAAGTGCTCGGCCTCGTGGCGACCACGCGGTTTCGGGAAATCGCGCCCGGCATCGTGCTGCACGACCGGGTCCGGGCTGTCGCGACGCTGCCCAGGCAGGTCGAACGGATCGAGGAGCAACGCCTGCTAGGAGTGCGCTTCCAGCGGCCTTTCCCACAGCGCTAGGCATAGGTAAACTGGGTCCCATGCCAACCGCTGTGGAGCTGGCTCCCACCTCGGCCAAGGGCCTCGAGGGCGTCGTCGCCAATCAATCGGCGATCTGCTACGTGTTCGGCGCAGAGGGCCGCCTCATCTACCGCGGCTACGACATCCACGACCTCGCCGATCACTCGACGTTCGAAGAGACCGCGTACCTGTTGCTGCATGGTGACTTGCCCACGCGCGACCAGCTCAAGACGTTCGGCGCGGCGATCAAGGCGTCGCAGAAACTGCCGAAGGTGGTGCAGCGGATCATCAAGGACGCGCCGCTCACCGCGGACCCCATGAGCGTGCTGCGCACCGCCGTGAGCGCGTCGGTGTTCGTCGATCCCGACAAGGGAGACGACTCGGCCGCGGCGGAGCACCGCAAGGCCATCCGGCTCATCGCGCAATTACCCACGATGGTGGCGCTGTTTCAGCGCCTGCGGAACGGGCAACGACCGCTCGCGCCGCGGCGCGGCCTCAACCTCGCGGCCAACTGTCTGTACATGATGTCGGGAGCGTTGCCGGACCCTGAAGCGGCGAAGGCGCTCGACGTCGCCCTGATCCTGCACGCCGACCACGAGCTCAACGCATCGACCTTCGCGGCCCGGGTGATCGCGGCGACGCTCGCGGACATGCATGGGTCCGTGACGGGCGCGCTGGCGGCGCTGGCGGGACCCCTCCATGGCGGCGCCAACACCGAAGTGATGAAGATGCTGCTCGAGATCGGCACGCCCGACCGCGCCGAGGCGTGGGTGCGCGGGGCGTTGGCGCAGAAGCAGAAGATCATGGGGTTCGGGCACCGCGTGTACCGCACCGAGGACCCGCGCGCGGCGCACCTGCGGCGCATGTCCGAGGAACTGGGGCGCAAGGCCGGCCAGCCGCACTGGTTCGCCATCCAGCAGATCATCGAAGCCGTGATGCAGCGGGAGAAGGGGCTCTACTGTAACGTGGACTTCTATTCCGGATCCATGTACTACGTGATGGGCATCCCGCTCGACCTGTACACGCCGATCTTCGCCATCAGTCGCGTCAGCGGCTGGTGCGCGCACGTGTTGGAGCAGCATGCCGACAACCGGCTCATCCGGCCCCGCGCGGAGTACGTCGGGCAGATGAACCGGACTTGGATGCTACCGAGCCGGCGCGCCTGACGATGGCGGACGGCCGCCAAGGGAAGATCGACTACCGGGACGGCCGCTGGGTCGTCCCCGATCATCCGATCATTCCGTTCATCGAAGGCGACGGGACCGGGCCCGACATCTGGCGGGCCGCCGTGCGCGTCTTCGACGCCGCGGTGGCGCGCGCCTCGAACGGGAAGCGCCGCATCGCCTGGCGCGAGGTGCTCGCGGGCGAGAAGTCCTTCAAGACCACCGGGGACTGGCTCCCCGAGGAGACGCTCGCGGTCATCCGCGAGCACCGCGTGGCGATCAAAGGCCCGCTCACCACCCCGGTCGGGGGCGGGATCCGCTCGCTCAACGTCGCGTTGCGGCAGATCCTCGACCTGTACGCCTGCATCCGGCCGGTGCGCTGGTTCACCGGCGTGCCGGCTCCCGTGAAGGAGCCCCAGAAGCTCGACGTCGTGATCTTCCGCGAGAACATCGAGGACGTGTACGCCGGCATCGAGTTCGAAGCGGGGAGCGCCAAGGCCGACAAGCTCCGCGACTTCCTGCTGCAGGAGCTGGGCGTGAAGACGATCCGCGAGCAGAGTGCGCTCGGCATCAAGCCGATGTCGAAGGTCGGCTCGCAGCGGCTCGTGGCGAAGGCCATCGAATACGCGATCGCGGCGGGACGGCCGTCCGTCACGCTTGTGCACAAGGGCAACATCATGAAGTTCACCGAAGGAGCGTTCCGCGACTGGGGATACGCGGTGGCCCAGGAGAAGTTCGGGGCGAAGACGAGCAAGGAGCCCCAAGCCGGCCGGGTGCTCATCCAGGACCGCATCGCCGATGCGATGTTCCAGCAGATCTTGCTCCGGCCGGCCGAATACTCCGTCCTTGCCAGTCCGAACTTGAACGGCGACTACCTCTCCGACGCCTGTGCCGCCCAGGTGGGCGGGCTCGGTATGGCGCCGGGGGCAAACGTGGGCGACGGGTTCGCCGTGTTCGAGGCGACGCACGGCACGGCGCCCAAGTACGCGGGCCAGGACAAGGTGAACCCCGGCAGCGTGATCCTATCCGGCGCGATGCTGTTCGAGGAGATCGGCTGGAAGGATGTCGCCGCGGCGATCGTCCGCGGCATCGAAGGCGCGATCTCCGGGGGACGCGTAACTTACGACCTCGCGCGCCAGATGCCGGGCGCGACGGAGGTCGCGACCTCCGCATTCGCCGACGCCATCATCGAGCACTTGTCATGAAGAGCACGGTCGCCGCCACGCCGCTCGCGCAGGTCGAGACCCCGCTCCTCGCCGTCGCGGTGTCGCAGGGCACGAGCCTGCCTGCCTCCCTCGCCGACCTCGATCGCGCCGCCGGCGGTGTGTTGGCCCGCGCGCTGGGCGCCGGCGACTACAAGGGCAAGCGCGACGAGACGCTCCTCGTCTACGGCGGCGGTAAGGCGCAGCGCATCCTGCTCGTGGGCGTCGGCAAGCCTGGTGACGTCACGCGCAGCGTGTTGCGACGGGCCGCAGCGGTCGCCGCAAAACGCGCCCGCGCCATCGGCGCGACGGCGTTCGCCTTCGCCGTCGCCACCGAGGCGCGCGGCGGCATCAGCGCCG
>WNFX01002419.1_pt1 | contig 18892 bp, 20 predicted proteins | sample 5400111 | NCBI WGS metagenome assembly WNFX01 (sample SAMN13153363, study PRJNA577476) | soil metagenome | isolation source: 40 cm soil or saprolite under grassland replicate 1 | place: USA:California | collected 2016-06-15 | reverse complement strand
CCTATGTGTAGAAACGGTTATTATATATACATCAAAATCGTTAAGGTCGCTACTACTAAAGGTAGCATCAACCGCTTTCTTTATTCCTGCTATCTTTTCAGCCCGTTCCATTGCCTTTGTACTAATATCGTATCCATATACGTCAAATCCTCTTTCTTTAACATACTTTGCAACAGGAAGTCCTAACTGTCCTAGTCCAACAATTAGTACTTTATTGAACCTAGAAGGTGTATATGCTCGCACTTCATTAATCTTCTGCAAATAACTCGTAATATCCGAGAGGTATGATTATTAAAGAATTAAGAAACAAAAGAAGATAAATAATTCACTATTAAAATTTATGTTTGGTGACTATAGAAACAATGAGTTCGTGACAATAGTATAATAAATTCTGATGGCATTTCAAAATTTGAAGATTTTTGCTAAATATATTGCCCTTGCATTGTTTTTCCGAATGTATCTAGCAAAAACTGTCTACAAAATTTATTATCCAACAGTTCTATGTGTGTTATAGCAGTTTGCTCAATAAACTTAGGGACTTAATGAACCCAACTCTGGTAAAAGTCGGTACGCTCTTCGCGTCTACGGGAGTATCAGCGAATGTTTGGACTTGTTTAAGTCTTTGTGCTCTAACATTAGCTGGGATCTTATATGCCACAAGCGCGTTCACAGCAGGCTTTTCATGGTTTTATTTACCGATCATAACCAGCATGCTGCTCCTCATCGGAGGTTTTTTTGACATAGTAGATGGGAGTGTCGCTAGGACGACAAAGCGGATTTCTCTGAAAGGATCGTTTCTTGATTCCACCGGTGATAGAATATCTGAATCTGTAATATTCATCGGAATAGCGGTAGGAAACCTTGCCGACCCCATATGGTGCATGATAGCATTGTCTTTGTCATTCCTTGTGAGCTACGTCAGAGCTAAAGCGGAATCACTAGGGGTCGATTTGGCAGGGTTGGGTGTAGGAGAACGAGCTGAACGATTGTTAATACTTGCAATAGTGGGGTTAGTACCGGTTGCCAATGCAATACAGTGGGGAGTTTTACTCGTCTCAATAGTTGCAGGTTATACGGCTATTCACAGAATTGTTGTAACATCAAAAAAATTATCGCAGTCTGCCAGTCGTCCGCCGGTCTAACTCTGACCTCACCTTAACTATACCCCTATGAACTGCACAAGAGACGCAATAGAATTTTACATCTGTCGACGGTGCTATATATGCCCCTTGTGACTTAAGCTCCTTTGCAAGGGTAGGCTCAACCAAAGTAATCCGACCCGTTACCTTTTTCGCTTTGTCACGAGGCACCATGGCGCCACACTGGCTGCAGTGGACGGTGCCAGAGCTACCCTTTCCGCCCTTTGTCCTTCCCCTACTGGCTCGCTTCTTTGGCATAACTATGGAGTAAATTTTTCCATCCTTTAAATCTTATGATAATCAAAACTCCGTCTAACACAAAACGTACTAGATGCGCCAAAGTGGTAGATCAGGATCATTATTCATCCGACCATGTCATATGCTGCCACGACGTCTATAGTATTGTTACATAAATTAATATCTGCCGCATCTTAGCACGAAATCTGTATCGCACTGAATTCTCCTTACTGGGACTGCGCCGAGTATTTCCACCCTAACCCTTAGTGATGTAGGCATAATGGAACCCTAAGACCTCGAATAGCCAATACTCTGGTGCAGAATATGAATAAATGGAATTCATGACCAAATAAAACCGCAGCACAGGATCGAAAATAAGAATATTGGAGTCCATATGGAGGGGGAGACTAACAGAAATATAACCGTCTTTAGCGTCCAAGTAATGCTGGGTTGTGCTTAAAAGGAACAGCTAATCTCGTAGAAATCCTGCTCTTTCATATGAGCCCAAGATTTTGATAAATGCGGCTTTCTTTTTAATTGATTCTACTGCCACATTAATGATTTTGTTATCAATATGACCTTCAAAATCCACATAAAAGTTATATTCCCACGGTTTTTCCTTTTTCGGGCGCGATTCAATCTTGGTAAGGTTAATATTTCGATTTGCAAATTCCTCCAAAATACTGAAAAGGGCACCCGGGATATGCTTGACTGAAAATATCATGGATGTACCATCACGACCGGTAGGCTTTGTTCGAATTTTTGACATTATTAAAAACCTTGTAAAATTGTTTTTAATATCCTCGATTCCCTCTTCTAAAATATCCATCTCATTTAACTCTGCTGCTCTCCTACTGGCAATCGCAGCTACTTTCATATTTTTTTTTTGTTTGATCATTTTTACAGCACCGGCTGTATCGTAGGCTGCAACGGTTGCTAGGTTCCTTCCTTGTAAATAACGCCTACATTGGGCAAGGGCTTGTGGATGTGAATATACCGACCTGATATTCGAACCTCCACCCTTATTGACGATAAGGCAATGTCTAACCCTTTGGTAGATTTCACCTGATACTACAAAATTCGTATCTAATAGCAGATCGTATGTTTCATTTACGCTACCTTCTATCGAGTTTTCAATAGGTACTACTCCAAATTCTACGTCACCATGCCTCAAGCCATCAAATACATCCTGGAGGGACTTCATTGGGACAAGATTTGAGTTTCGAAAATACTGAATTGTTGCCATTTCGCTGTAGGCACCGGGTTCGCCCTGAAACGCAACCCGTTCGCCTCCAACAACATGTTTATCTCCCACTTCAATGAATTAATCTGAACGTTTCCTTTCCATAATCAATTGTCAATTTTCGGTCTTCATTTGCACCACATTCGATACATTTTATGTTATTGTTGTTTACTCGAACTGTATCCCCGCCACAATTGAAGCACAGGGTATACATGACTCCAAATTCCTTTTCATCGATAGTTATGTGGATCGATGAGTTCAATAAACTAATTACCCGTCCCCTGATAATATCGCCCACCCGGAATATTACTCGGCCTCTCCGATCTCGATCTCGGCCTGGTGAACTTATCCTAGCTGATGCTATGGCGGAAAATCCTGAAAATGACTTCTTCTCATTTATGTAAAGTATTCTTACTGATATCATGCTGCCAAACAACATCTCGATGTGGCCTACTACGATGTCACCTATTTTCGGTAGCATTGGAGAGTTTACTTTCTCGATCTTTGCTATACGCTTTTTGAAATCATAAAGTTTAGTTCCAACTGATGTAGATCTTATAGTCCCATCTGAAACATATGCATTTTTTCCTGCTTCGAATTCCTCGATGGATGCAATCTGATCCCCAGGCAGGATTGGCGTTCTTGTGAGCTTCCGGCTTTCCATATAAAGTATTAGCTGTTACATTATAATAATTTATTTAGATTGTATGTGATTTCTCCAGTTTCTCCAGTAACTTTCGGTTTGATTGAAGCAAAGGTGTCTGGTGGTAGAGATTACTAACCTCTTAATGAGATAAGGATTGCTAGCAATAATTTTGGTTTAATGTGCAGGCAGAATTTGTCTTTGTAGGAAGTCCTTGTAGGAAATTTGAATATAAATACGGTTGCATATTTATTCTGGTCCATACGAATAATGAATTATTCGACGAACAACCTATTAAGAACTTGGATGGAAGCTAGGTGTGAAGTTCATAGATTGGTTTCCGTATTACCAGAATGTCAGACAGCAATTTGGATATAGTACAGAAAAGGACCAAGAAGCAGCCAATGTATTGTCTAGACTGATAAAGAGGAAAGCTCTCGACATAAAGCTGCTGCAAAGGAAAATAGCTGGAAGACATGTACTGGCAATAGGCGCAGGAGATAGTTTAATCTCAAATATCAAATTTATAAAGAAAAATCGAAAATTTGTCAGGATAGTGGCAGATAGTGCAACTCACGTCCTAATTGAAAACCACATCAAACCAGATATTGTCGTTACCGATTTGGACGGCGACGCATTATTTTTGCGGAAGGCAGAGCGAGCCGGTGCAATCATGGTGGTTCATAGCCATGGAGATAATGTTGAAGAGTTAAAGAAACTTGTGCCGACGTTCAGGCACGTGATCGGATCTACTCAGGTAATGCCTGTTGAGAACGTCTATAACTTTGGCGGCTTTACCGATGGCGACCGATGCGTGTTTCTAGCAGATGAATTTGGAGCCAAAGAAATTGTCCTCGTAGGAATGGAGTTTGGTGATCGTATTGGGCACCACTCGAAAAAGATAGTAAAAAATATTGAATTAAAAAAGGAGAAGATGAAGGTTGGTAAACGACTTCTAGAAATGCTCGCCAAACGGTCTCATTCACGATTGTTCGACACATCTCAAAGACCGATTAGAGGATTTACTTCCTTGACTACTCGGTACGATTAGTCGTCAAAGAAGTCTGACATGAAAAAAAGCTATTGCGCGTTATTCAGCGGCTCTAGGAGGAATCACTGTTTCGACGGATACTTCTAGCAGTTGTAATAGCCTCTAGGAGAGGATTAACTTACTAGAACTAAAACAAGAGGCATAAGATCTAGGTAAATTTTTCCTTCTTACTCTGCTCTCGATGTGAAAAACTATTATATCTTCTGTGGCAAAATGCTTGCAATGTCCAACTATTCTGAAGAGGATGTCAGGCGTGCCGCCGATATCCGTGAATGGCTCACTAAACAGGTCGCTGATAAGCAAGAGGAGATTGAAAGGCTACGCACCATGTTGTTCCTTGTCGATATGTTGCTGAAACGAGGGAGCTTCAAAACTGCTGCCAGTCTTGAGTCAGTCACCTCTTCATCACCTACAATAGAGCCATATGATGAATCTTCAACGACTCCGGGTTACCACCAGGCTCGGGAAGCTCCAGGTAATGATAAAGACGATCTAACTGCCATTCAAAGGGTCGTTCCGAGAGCTGGACAGCAGGAGAACACATTAACCAGTTTCACGGAAGTTAGACAACTCAGACGTATTAAAGATAACCTCTTGCTCGCCACTGCCACATTATCACCGACTAGCGTGGAAATCGCGCCCGCAGATGGAATCAATCTCAACGTCAATACTCAGCCATTTAAATCGTTCTTTCTGAATAGAATATTAGAGGGAATGAAAACGAGAGATATTGAAAAGGTAACCCGTGGGGAGATCCAAGAATCTGATTCGTTGAATTATCAAATTGAAGAAAAGAATGGTGCTCTGATAAAAAGGATTATGATTCGCAATTACCGTGAAAAGGAGCGCCTTAACGAAATTTTCAATACATCCACTTGGGTTCTAACAAGGATGATAGAAAAGAATGGCGGAAAGTAAAAAATGGACAAAATAGTTGTTTTGGATTTTGGTTCCCAATATAGTAATCTGATTTGTAGACGGATTCGAGACATAAATGTATATTGTGAAGTATTACCTTATAACACATCCATTAAAGAACTAAAAAAACTACGCCCGAACGGCATAATTTTTTCTGGCGGACCGGCAAGCGTTTATTTCGATGACTCGCCAAAACCTGATAAAGAAATTTTCGGTTTAGGGATTCCAATCTTGGGAATCTGTTATGGACACCAGCTGATAATAGACCATTTTGGCGGAAAAGTAAAAAGAACAAGTGCTAGAGAATATGGTCGGGCTGACTTGATCATTGACAATAATTGTGATTTGTTCAGCACAAGTGACAACAAGATAAAGTGTTGGATGAGTCATGGAGACTCTGCTGAAAGTCTTCCAGATGGATTCGAAATTTTAGGTCATACGGAGAACTCGTTCTCTGCTGCTATCGCAAATCAAGATAAGAGACTCTATGGAATCCAATTTCATCCGGAGGTAGTTCACACAGAGAATGGAACGGAGATACTGAAAAATTTCTCTCAAAAGATCAGCCGAGCAAGACCTACATGGAATATGGAGAGCTTTATAGAATCAACCATTAAGGACATTCGACAACGGGTTGGAAATGAAAAAGTACTTTGCGCGCTGAGTGGAGGTATCGATTCCACAACTGTTGCAGCACTGTTAGACAAGGCTGTAGGCAAAAATCTGAAGTGTGTTTTTGTTAATCACGGGTTATTAAGAGAAGATGAAGAGGCCTTGGTAACCGGGCTTTTCAAAGATTACCTGCAGACTGAAGTGATCTACGTGAATGCAGAAAAACAGTTCCTTCAAAAGTTGAAAGGAGTTTGCGATCCTGAGATGAAACGCATGATTATAGGTGAAGAATTTGCGATGGTATTCATGGACGTGGTAAAAAAAAGCGGGCCCTTCCAATGGCTTGCTCAGGGAACACTCTATCCAGACGTGATTGAGAGTGGAGTATCGAAAGGCCCTGCTTCGGCCATCAAAACTCACCATAACGTGGGAGGGATGCCTAAATGGCTTAATTTAAAAACTATAGAACCATTAAGGACTTTGTACAAAGATGAGGTTAGACGTGTTGCGAAATTACTTGGTATTCCAAACGAATTTGTGCAAAGACATCCGTTCCCCGGTCCAGGCTTGGCTGTCAGAATAATCGGAGAAGTTACAGCTGAAAAAATACGCATCGCCAGGAGTGCTAGTAAAATAGTCGAAGATGAACTAAATGCTGCCGGACTCTATCATAAAGTATGGCAGGCCTATGCTTCCGTGGGAGACGATAGGGCGGTCGGGGTAGTGGGCGATGAGCGTATCTATGGTCATATCGCTATAATTAGAGTAGTAGAATCCATCGACGCAATGACTGCGGATTGGATTAGGCTGCCGTACGAAATAATTGGTAAGATTAGTGATAGAATTACGAATGAAGTAGAAGATGTCTCTTGGGTCACGTATTCAGTTTCAAGCAAACCGCCCGCTACGATAGAGCCTCAATAGATTTGTTATTTTGAACGGTCCCTTTGTCACAATACATAGTGGTATAGTCGTGAGCAATGTGCTAAGAAAGACGATTTCTCCTAATACCAGCCAAATTTAATCTTAAATTTAAGGTATAAAAAAAGAAGATATCGAATTACAAGATAGATCTTGTTTCTAGTAAACTTACGAATTCGCAGAAGCCTGTATTTTAGGAATGACATCCAAATCTCTTGTCAAAGTCATCATCTATTAACTCATCCATCGATTGAAAAAAGGCCTGTAGGCAGTAGGCAGCAAAAATGTAGATATGCTGCTTTCTCGTATGCAGATTTCCCGATGCATACGAGAAATATTGCAGTATCACACTATCCTGACTCGATGTTATTCAGAATTTCGATAGCTACCATTCTTAAGAATACCAGTATGATAGTCATGCTGGTTTGTTGATAATCAGTATACCTTTTATCCGAGTAATTTCCATACACTTGTTTGTGATTCCAATTAACCAGCCCTGGATTGGAGAGGAAGAAAAGCGTGAGGTACTGAGTGTTTTAGCTGAAAATGCTCTTACATCCGCATCAAAAGACGGCGGAAAACGAGTTCAGGCTCTTGAACGACTCCTGAAAGATTATCTTAAAGTCCAAAACGTAGTGAGTGTCAATTCTGGAACCTCTGCGTTATATTCTGCATTGCTTGCCCTGGGGATTGGTCAAGGCGATGAAGTGCTTCTGCCGTCATTCACATTTGTTGCAACCGCAAATTCTGTAGTTGCAACCGGTGCTAGACCCGTGTTCGTAGACATCAACAGAGAGGACTATACTATTGATATCACCGACCTGAAGACAAAAATTACAGAGAAATCAAAAGCTATCATACCTGTGCATCTTTATGGTCATCCGGCAGATATGGATGAAATTTCAGAGATTGCGTATACACACTCAATAGATATACTTGAAGATGCTTGCCAGTCGCTTGGCTCTCTTTATAAAAAAACACAAACAGGAACACTCGGAAAATTGGGTTGTTTTAGCTTTTATGCAAGCAAAGTATTGACTGCTGGCGAAGGCGGTGCAGTGGTAACTAATGATGATAACCTGGCAAACAAGATAAAGATGATTAGGAACCATGGTATGGTCGAAGGTTATGACACACGTGTTTTAGGCCTCAACATGAGACTCCCAGAATTGAGTGCTGCTGTTGCTAAAGCGCAAATGGATAAATTACAGATGTTGCTGGATCTTCGGAGACGGAACGCCAATATGTTGACAAGCCTACTCGTCCCTTTGACTAAGGAGAGGAGAATAAATATTCCACGGGAAACCGCGAAAAAAAGATTTAATTGGTATCTGTACACGGTCGCTTTTCAAAAGGACTACCTTCGAGAGAAGGTCCAACGGGCATTGGCAAGTGAAAAAATTGGCGCTACGGTATATTATAATCCACCGGTGCACAAAACCCCCTACTATCAGAAGATTGCTTCAACGAAAAGTCTTCCTAACACGAATTGGGCTAGCGAACATGTTCTCTCATTGCCTGTCCATTCTTTTATGGGTACAGAAGATCTGGAACGCATTGCAACTTGCATTGAAAGGGCGATTTGAATTGAACCTGTATAATTTTTATTACTTAAGATGCACGAGAACGCATGTTGCGATTAATAATTTATACAGGTAAGGGAGGCACCGGGAAAACCGTAAGCGCGTGCTCGACAGCCATAAAGCTTGCAGAGAATAAATCCAGTACCTTATTAATCTCATCAGATCCCGCTCACACCTTAACCGACGCATTCGCGATGCCTGATCTGGGCTATGAACCAAAAGAAATTCTCACGAATTTGCAAGCACTTCAGATCGACCCACTAATGGAGATGAACAAACAATATACGACGATCCTCTCGTACATGGCATCTTTGTTTCATACGCGAGGCATCGATGAAACTTTAGCGTACGAGCTTGCCATGTTGCCCGGAATGACTCAGTTATTTTCATTATTGAAAATTGAGGAAGTCGCCCGCACGAAAACTTTTGACACGGTGGTTCTTGACATGGCTGCTTCAGGCGAGGCATTACGATATCTCTATTTTCCTAAACTAGTGGGAAGTATTGGAAGGAAACTTAGTGGATTGGTAGGTATGTTCAGTGGCTTTGCCCGGATATTCCAGCCTCTGTCGAGGCTACCTGCCCCTCCACAAAGTGTACTGGAAAATGAACTCGAGTTACTTGCCAGACTAGACAAACTACACATGATCATGATGAACCAGGATGTAACGAGCATAAGACTAGTTGCCAATCCTGATACATTTAGCATTGAGAATGCTAAGAGAGCATTCATGTCTGCCAGTCTTTATGGCATAAATGTGGATCTTGCAATAATCAATAAGATTATGCCCACGGGGAGTTCAGATCAATACTATGCAGGATGGGCAGATTATCAAAGAGTAAAAATAGAAGATGCAAAAGCGAACTTCTACCCACTTCCCGTAAAGGAAGTTAGACTTCATGGCACTGAATTACGAGGGATCGAAATGTTACGAGAAAATAGTCAACTGATGTTTGAAAATCAAGATCCGGCTGAGGTGTTCTTTCGTGGAAACGTATTTCGCTTTGTGAGAGAGGATTCATTATTACGAATGACCGTAAGAGTTCCGTTCACAGAGAAGGATGACTTTGATGTTGAACGTCACGGTGATCAGCTCACAATAAAGGTGAAAAATCGAGTCGGTTATGTGATTAATACAGTACCCCTTCCTGCCGCCACTACGGGAATGAAACTTGCCAAAGCGAAATTGCAAGGTGACGAACTGAGCGTCTTATTTGAAAAGATTGTGTAATGCAGACATTGATAGGAACATTCGCTAATGTAAGATAACAAGGCGGATAGAGGAAATTCATGCTTTCCGGTCACATATGGTTTATATAATATGTAATCTCGACTATCTGACAGATAGATATGCCAATAGATCCAGACTTTCCAAAAAATAATCAAGTAATCGGTAAACACATGCATTCTGACGGAGAGCACTATCACTATGTGTGGGGCCCAGGTAAAACAGCGGAGGCTGCAGAAAATGAAGAGGTAAAAGCTGCATTTTCTGCTAGAGGAGAACAAATCGCTCCAGCAGGAATACATGGCACTATGGTCGCAGTTGACTGGGACTCCTGCGTAGCAGACGGTGCGTGTATTGAGGCCTGTCCTGTACAAGTCTTTCAGTGGTACAGAACAGAGCAGGACGTGCCACCCTCGAAGATGATGAACGAAACTAGTGCTGGAACTGGTAGCACAGTAAAAGAGGAGAGAAAAGACTACACAGACAAGGCCGACCCTGTAAGGGAACACGATTGTATTTGGTGTATGGCATGCGTCTCAGTTTGCCCGCCTCAGGCAATTAAAGTAGACCAGTCTAATCTTGAATTCCACGAAAAAGCATCAGGTACATTCAATGAATCAATCTCAAAAGGTGGTGCACCGCCGCCGCATGCCCATTGAGCTCAGCTTTTTTAGGTAATATCGTTCTTCCCTAGGGAAAAAGGCATCATTGATGAGATATTCGATATAACTCCGTTTAGCCAACGGAAGTCCAGGCGCCAAGGTCGATCCCTTTGTTCTGACTTTCACTCGCGTGAGTCTCCGTGATCTCACTAACAACGATCTCCTTAGGTGCATTAGGGGGCCAAACCATCGCGACAAAATCTCCTTTATTTCCTGGCCGTTCAAGACTTGCTGGCCGCATCTTACTCCTTTGGAACCCTTTTGCAACTAGTTTTTCTTTTACCTGCTCGAGTAGTTTCTTTTGCCCATGAACTATTAGATGAACGGTCTTGACACCTGCATCTGACATAGCTCAATAATTCACTTCTGAGTAACTAAAGTATACTCATATTATATAGTATCAAGCCATAGAATAACTAAGTGCAGCGACAGAGTTCATATATGCGCATCATTCTTCCTGAAAATATTTCCGAGCGAATAGGCGAATTCTTAATGGGAAAACAAGATTTTCCATTCGTGGAAGATAACGAGGTAATGTGCATCCTTTTCCTGTACGGAAGACATAGCAAAGTTGACAATAATGAAAAATGGGAAGTAATGGACTTGGCAACAGAAACTGTCAATAAATTGTATCTCGAAATCGAAGGTTATAAGAATAGTCCAAAAACAAAAATGAACACAGAATCTATACGGAGCGAATACTTTGAGAGAGAATTACAGATCAGGATAGAAGAGAACAAAGCAGTGCATAAGGATCGAATAGCTAACGATCCTATTGTGTTATCATATTGCTTTGTGCAGCACGTCTCTTACTATAATCAGGAATACTTTTTCCAGATTTATGGTCCACTTAGAGGACATCAGCTATTGAAGGACTTAAGAAATTATCTCGAGGGTAGGATGATAATGCTAGGCTTCAACAGAAAAAATGAGACGTCCTTGCCATTTCAACATCCTATTATTCCGCTGTATATGTGGTTAAAAGACCACCTAATTGGAAAAAATGAATAATTATTTGCTAATGTTAATCTTCACATTATAGGGGAGGTTGTGGATTGCAAATTATGTTCTCTAACGAAAAAATCATTTTTGAGCAATCAATTCGTTTAGTGGTATTCGAGAACCTGCTAATAGAGCCAACCACTGCTAAACAGCAGTCATAGTCAACTTCATGACTGACCAACTGCCTGTGTAAAAATATGTTCTTTGCATCGACCGGGATCGCCATACTATCAACATTTTTAAGAATGTGGAGGAAGCTGAGTATGATTTGTACAAGGATGTAGCAATAATAGCAGGACCATCATCTCTCGATCTTGGCACAGCAATCGCAAACCATCTAGATGCTGAATTAGTGCCGGTAGACCTCAGGATCTTTCCGGACGGCGAGAGCAAAATTAAAGTGAGAAAGGTTGAGAAAGACTATTGCATAATAGTACAGTCGACATATCCACCAACAGACAGGCATCTTTTGCAAGCACTAATGATGATAAATAGGTGTTTAGAGAATGGATCCGCAAATGTGTGGGCAGTTATGCCTTATATGGCATATTCACGCCAAGACCGAGAGTTTTTGGACGGAGAAGTGGTCAGCACGGCTTTGGTAGCCAAATTGGTTGAAAATGTGGGAACAAAGCGATTAATCACGGTGGACATACATAGTCCAGCTTCGTTATCGTATTTTACGATTGATACACAAAACATCAGCGCTGTTGGTCTTTTGGCAGAATACGCTGCTGACAAAATCAAACCGAATGCGCCAATTGTAGTATCACCTGATCTTGGAGGGGCTAAAAGGGCAGCTGAACTTGCTAGGATTCTGGGAACAGATATGATTGTCTTAACGAAAAGTAGAGACAAGGATACCGCCCAAGTCTTTATTGAGGAAAAGGAATTAAATTCTAACGTAGTTGGCAGAGATCTGATTCTTTTAGACGACATGATAAGCACTGGCGAGAGCATTGTAGAAGCTTGCAGATTTCTTAGGAGGTACAAACCTAACAAAATTTATGCACTGTGTACTCATGCGTTGTTGCTGGGGGATGCGATGACAAGGATCAAAGCTGCTGGGGTAGAGGAGATTATTTCGACCAATTCGATCCCCGGGATTTATGCGAAAGTTGATCTCGCACAGCTCATATCTGCTCAACTTGAGAATAGTATCAACGCGAAGAACCACCCATAGTTATGATGTATCGACAGCGCAGACAACAAGAACCAGGAATTATAGCAAGAAATTAACAAGAAATAGCGCCCACTCTTCAAGATAAAAAGTATATACTATGCAGGCTGAGAATAACAGAGGGCATATACGAGAACAGTATGGTCGATATGAAGTTGATTTTTCTTGGAACGTCTGCTGCAGCTCCAACAGCAGAGCGAGGCTTATCTTCAGTCGTGATAAAAAGAGGGAATGAATTATTGTTATTTGACGCCGGTGAAGGCATGCAGCGGAATTTCATAAGGGCTGGGTTAGGAATGAATAAACGAATGAAAATTTTTGTAACACATATGCACGCTGATCATTGTGTCGGCTTACTTGGGCTCTTACAAACAATGTCTTTGCAGGGGAGAGTGATGGCAGTCGATATTTATGGGCAGCGAAAATTAGCCGAATTTCTCACGGAAAACATGCGAATAATAAATTTCGGTTTACGTTTTGATATTAACATGCATATAATTGATTGCGAGGGTGTTGTGGTAAAAGAAAAAGATTACCAAATAACTTGCTGTGAAGCAAAGCATTTAGTCGCTTCGTTCTCCTACTGTCTCATCGAATTTGATAGACCCGGGGTTTTTAACATTAGTGAGGCTAAGCGGTTCCTTATCCCAGAGGGTAAGCTCTATAGCAAATTGCAACACGGTCAGGACATTATCTATAAAGGCGAATTGATAAGGTCCAGCCAAATGACAGGGCCTGCGAGGGCTGGCAGAAAAATAGGCATATCCGGTGACACAAGACCTACCCTTAAATTGCGAGATTTCTTCAAGAATTGTGATGTCCTCATCTACGAATCGACCTACGGTCACGATAAATATCAAAAGGCGGTCAAAAATTTTCATTCTACAGCAACAGAAGCAGCTATGCTAGCACGGGAATCAGAAGTAAAAAAATTGTTCCTTACTCATTTTAGCACTCGATATGAAGAGACATCTGAATTAATTATTGAAGCAAGATCTATCCATGAGAACGTTGAAGCTGCAGAAGATCTGAAGATAGTTGACATTCCATACGACGAGTCTGATTAATCGTACCGGTTTGATAATAGCTAGCTGCAGTCAAGTAAATCTGCCACATTTTTAGGACATATACAGATCACATTCACGGTTCAGTTTCCCACGGTTATTGCATTTTACTTGATTCTGCCAGAGGCATTATTTGGTTGACTCCTACAACGACAGTACTTGTACTTAAAAGTATAACTCTGTAACCAGTAGGGTTAAAAAGTGTTATATCGGTAATCGTTGTTGTGTTATCGGCCTTGGCCAGGGGTCCAGACGGTGCGAGATTGGCGTAATACATGCACATATATCCGGGTTTCGACAATTCTTTGACAATTCCCAATTTTGCCGGCTTGAGATTTGTCAGCTGTCCGATAAGTATTTCCACTCCACTTTGAAAATTTGCATCGCAGGGAAGCTTCGCAGTCAAATACCCATTCATTATCTTATAAGGCGTTGAGTCGTAAATATGTATAAAGTCCTTTGGAGGGAGAATCTGGTGTGATAACAGAACGGTATCAGCGTCCCTAACAAACGTAATTCCTGAATTGGTTCGGACATTTGTATTATTTTTTGCGGTGCTATTACGAATTTGATCAATTGCAGAGGACATTAATGATTTTGGACTCATGAAAGAGCCCATTATGGATTCGATACTCTGGTTAGATTTCCCGCCTTTCGCTGTATAGTCTGTGGCATTTGTCATGTCCTTTTTTCCTTGTTGTGCTATTGCCATTGGGGGAAGTTCGCCTAGCGTAGAGACTGATGCCGACAATATTAGAAATATGCTGAAGATCGTAAATCCGAAAATACCCACATAGTTAGCAATTTGGTATCTGTCCATGATTGCGAGTAATTTTCTCTAAATACTAAAAAAGAATAAGTGTTATATTTTATTGATAGAGATCTTACTTACTTTCAGTATCACAAACGGATTGAACGATCCATGTCGAATGGAAAAATACTTCTTGCAAAACCCTGAAAACGGATCTGACGAGTCATATTACATAATGTTGGCCCGCGATACGATCAGAAATTCTAATATCGGCGTTTCAACTGTTTCTTACTTCAGCGTGATAAAATTAATAATAAGACTAATAGCTAATACTTTTAGATGTACTCAGGCCCATACGAAATGCCAAAATGCAAGGCGTGCGGTACAGAAGTCTGTCCAGGATAGGCATCGGAAAATTTTATCTGTCCTAATTGTAAGATTGAACAAATTTTGTATTGTGAAGAATCTAAGGCGAACTTGAATAAATATCAATGTTTAGATGTGGCAATCAAGATAGGGAGTCTCTTCAGCTGATGAGATTAATAAATCTCCTAATAGTTACTTTTTGGTCAGACTGCAACCGATCAAAAGACTCTATAAGTTCCTTTTCTAGTCCGATCTGGGCTGAAATCACCAAACGCAGCTTGCTGATATCCATCGGAGTAATACCTTCGATTAAACCGAGGGTGTATGCGCGAACATATTCATTGATAATTTTGCACGCGAAAGATGGAACGAATCTAATAAGCAATAAAATCGCTTCCCGCATTATTTCGTAGTCAGGAGCACCAATCGGAAGTGACCCAATGTATGATTCTAACATTTTCGTTCTGCTAGGACCTACCTCTTCAATAGAAGAAGCAACAAGTAGCCCTGCTTCACTCAGTTCATAGAAAGGGACACCCTCCATTTGCAGAGCTTTGGGACCGCGCCGTAACGGCAATCTACCCCCTTCTTTGACAACTCCTGATGGAATTAATACTTCGTCAAGGTCTCTGAAAATTCCCGAGTAGATGTTTTGCCATAAAATGCCGTGCCTATCGGCAATAATGTGGGCTATAGAAGTCCTTGTTCGTAGCTCTGGGCTCTGTTCTGTCGCAAGATGAGCTATTATTCCTCGCTGCCTCCTTGCCTCGCCAGTGGACTTGTTGTTTCGAGTTTTGAACGTGTCAAATATTGCGATGTTAAACTTCTGTGGTTTCAATGAGCGGGGGATCCTCCAATAGACGTCACTTATGATATTATTTTAATCTGTTGGTATTGGGATAAAATTCTGCTGAAGAAATAACATGTAAGAACTTCAATAGAGAATCCAATTTACAATTAACATGTTCCCATCATATAGTGCTAATTGAAGATGTGGATCGTTTAGACAGGAAGGCTTATAACGCTAGACCCCACAACCATATCAAAGAAAATTTGCAAATAAAAGACGGGCTAACGTTTGACGACGTTCTCCTAGTCCCTAAAAGATCTGCCGTCATATCAAGATCTCAAACGGATCTTAGAACTAGACTTTCTACCAATATTTCGCTGAATATCCCATTAATTAGTGCCAATATGGACACCGTTACAGAAGCTAGGATGGCCATTGCACTCGCAAGAGAAGGTGGCATCGGGATTGTTCACAGGTTTATGACAATCGCGGATCAAGTAGATGAAATTCTGAAAGTGAAGCGTTCTGAATCAGTAGTTATCGAACAACCCTATACTATTAAGGAGACTGCGAGCCTAAAGGATGCAAAAAAAATGATGATGGATTATGGCGTTTCAGGACTTCTCGTTGAAGAAGACGGAAGAAGGCTTGCCGGCATCATTACACAACGAGATATCACATTGGAGAAGAATGGGAACAGCAACGTTACCGACTTGATGAGCAAGGATGTGATTACCGCAAAGGAGGGGACCACTATAGAACAAGCCAAGGAAATCCTGCACAATCATAGAATCGAAAAGCTGCCAGTTGTTGATGCGACGCGGCGGATTGTTGGTCTTATAACGAGTAAAGATATATTGAAAATGGAGCAATATCCATACGCATCTAAGGATAAAAAGGGTAGATTACTCGTTGGCGCAGCAGTAGGAGTAAAAGGTGATTATCTAGAACGCACCGAATCGCTCCTAGAAGCTGGTTCTGATGCAATAGTCGTTGATATTGCACATGGTCACAGCGAAAATGCGATTAATACCGTACATATGATTAAAAAGGCATTTCCCTATTGCGAATTAATAGCCGGAAATATCGCGACAGGCGAGGGAACCAGGGACTTGATCAAAGCTGGTGTGGATGCAGTGAAAGTTGGAGTAGGCTCCGGGTCCATCTGCATTACGAGAGTAATTACAGGCTCTGGCGTTCCCCAGTTAACGGCAGTTATGGATAGTATTAAGATTGCAAATGAGTATAACATTCCAATAATCTCTGATGGAGGAATAAGAACTTCCGGCGATTCAACTAAGGCACTTGCAGCAGGGGCATCTACTGTCATGGTAGGAAGCTTATTCGGTGGAACCGATGAGAGTCCCGGCAAGACAATGGTCAAGAACGGAAAAAAATATAAAATATACAGAGGGATGGCTTCGTTTTATGCGTCACTAGGCAGAAAATATAGAGAAGAAGGTGGACAAACACTAGATGCAGATGATTTAAATGATTATGTGCCAGAGGGCGTTGAAGCGATGGTTCCATACAAGGGGAGTGTCGTAGAGATTATTAGGCAAGTTGTCGGAGGAATTAAGTCAGGCCTTAGTTATTGCGGCGCCAAAACGATCCCTGAAATGCAAAGCAACGCCGAGTTTATCAAAATTACTCCAGCTGGTTACACTGAGAGTCATCCTCATGATGTAAATGTCATGTAGGAAATACCGGTCTATGTTTGTCATTTTTTTGACGAATCTACCTTAATACAACAGATAGATACAATGTGTTAATTATGATTAATTGCATGAGATGAGTTATTATTATTTCTAAGCTATCATAAAATACCCGGGCGCACGTTTAGCGAATATAATCAAATTCATAGTCCAGTGCTGACTTCGGATTTAGAGAATGTAAAAAAGGTTATGCTGTTTTTTTTGCAATATCTTAGTCTTCAACATGCAAGTCTATGATGTTCGAAACATTTGTGATTTCTCCGGGTTCAGTATATTGATGCCTTCCCCAAGAAACTTTGATATCTGCAAACATTCTGTGGTTCCCACGATTAATACTATTGGTATCTATCTCGATTATTTTGTTGACATCAAATAATAATGATTTTGCCTCCTCAATTGTTACGGGATAAAACGGAGTATTATCTCTTATAATTGATACCCATATACGAAATGGGATCTTCGGACTACGAGTCCAGAACATCGGTGCCTTTCTTGTAAACTTGGTTAGGAAGATCTTCGTTCTTTCCGCTTTCAGCGCGATAGATATGGACATCCTAAATACGTTATCATGTTTATCGTATGCTGTCTCCCACATTTTCGGATTAAAAACCTCTCGGATATTTCCATCAATCTTAAAACTCAAAACCAGAGTGAGCCGTTCACCTTTTTTCAATTTATTTTCGTGGCTAGGTTTGTTCAGTACGACATGTGTAATACTACTCTGTTTGTCTCTCAAAATGATGTCTTCATGGTATCATTTATATCCTCAATAAGTAGTTGTCTGACTGATGCTTGCAGAGATTGTCGATATGAAAGATCGAGAGATCGAATTAAAACTCCAGGACGAAGACATTTCCGTGATGTACATCGTACAGCATGAACTTCTTAAAGAGAAGAATGTTGAATTTGCTGGCGTAGTTCTGAAGCATCCTCTAGTCAAGGATTATCTTATAAGAGTCGTAACGAAGAAGAAGATACCTATTGAAGCATTTCAAGATGCCTGCCAGTCTGCTTCCGAAAACCTTAGAACGCTTAGTACCGTGATAAGGGATGCCCTAAAGATATATTCAGTGTAGGTGTAACCTCATGAAGTTTTGTCCCAAATGTGAAAGACGCATGAAGCCGAAGATTGAAGAAGGCATCCTTTCATGTCCGAAATGTGGTCTTATTGTGGAGAGAGAAGAAGAAAAAACACAAACCAAAGGGAATCTAATACAGAATGCAGAGGGTTTCTCTCAAAGCTCTCTCAAAATTATAGAGGCTGAGAAGGGGTTGGATGCTTTGCCAACAACAACGATCGATTGCCCAAAATGTGGAAATGATATGGCATTTTGGTGGATGCTTCAGACAAGGTCTGCTGACGAACCTACCACTCAATTCTATCGATGTACAAAATGCACCCATACTTGGAGAAATTATAGTTAATTCTATCTAATCATTGTTGCATGTATCACTTTGCCCTTCTTAGAAAGTTGGTCGCAACCCAAACAGACCAGCCATAATTGGATGATTGTTTTTAGCACAGCAATGTTTAAAATCCGAAAGTGACAGCCACAAGATAGAAATGGTTTGGTATTCGTAGCTAAGACAAGATCGCCGGATGAATGGAAGGTTGTTGTATCTGCTATCTCTACTTTAGTTGACGAAGCAACTTTTGAAGCTACGGTGGAGGGAATTTCATTCAGAGGGATGGACCCATCTCATGTGGCCCTTATAGATATTCAATGGCCTAACTCCACATTTGAGGGATACGAATGTGATGATTCAGTGAAGTTTGGTGTGAGGG
>WNFX01010628.1_pt1 | contig 18896 bp, 13 predicted proteins | sample 5400111 | NCBI WGS metagenome assembly WNFX01 (sample SAMN13153363, study PRJNA577476) | soil metagenome | isolation source: 40 cm soil or saprolite under grassland replicate 1 | place: USA:California | collected 2016-06-15 | reverse complement strand
GAGGTCCCATGCCGCGAACCAGGGATATTCCCATTTGTCCGGCATCGAGATGATGTCGCGGTTGAAAAGATGAGTCCATTCGCGGTTGCGGCCGAAGTTTCGCTCTGGCGGAGGCTGGGGCTGCGCGGGATCGCCAGCGAGCCAGTCGCGAATGACATAATTGTAAAATTGCTTGCTCCAAAGCAGTCCGGCGTATCCCTGGCGCGCAACCTTCATCGATTCTTCATCGATTCCGGCTGGCGAAATCGCGTCGTAAAATTCGTCCGCCTCTTTCATGCGCTCGGCAAAGATTTGATCGAAATCGGCAAGGGCATCGCCTGGCACTTCACCTTTCGCTGAGAGCCGCAGTCTGACGAGCTGAGATTGCCCAGGTTCGATCTCCAAGACGTAGTGCGGTGCGAACTTTGTCCCGGTTTGCCCTGGATTCACCGCATCCGTCCGGTCATGCACGACGTACTCATGGAACGCGTCTTTCACAAAAGGCTGACCATTCGGATAACCGTGAAGACGCGCAGAATTCGTCTCGTTCTCAGTGAAGAGCGGCGTCGCGTTGCCCTCGTAGGCAATTTGATATTCGCCGAGTTGATCGTGGTGAACATGTGCGAGACCGTCACGTTCCAACGCAATTAATGGTTTGCTTGTGCGCTCTTCCGCGATCTCGCCCCACGACCATGTGTTGCGAAACCAAAGCGTTGGCAGCAGATGCAACGTCGCCTTTTCGGGCCCGCGGTTCGCAATCGTAATGCGAATCAAAATGTCATTCTGCGAACCTTTCGTATATTCAGCGGATACATCGAAGTAGCGGTCTTGGTTAAAGACGCCTGTATCGATCAACTCGAGCTCCGGTGCGCCGAGCCCGCGACGGCGATTTTCATCGACCAGCTGTGCGTACGGATATTCCGCCTGCGGATATTTGTAGAGCGCCTTCATGTAGGAATGCGTCGGCGTGGAATCGAGATAGTAATAAAGCTCCTTCACGTCTTCGCCGTGGTTCCCTTCTGAGCCGGTGAGACCGAAGAGGCGCTCCTTTAAAATCGGGTCTTTACCGTTCCAAAGGGCAAGCGCGAAACACAGGCGGCATTGCCGATCAGTGATGCCGAGCAATCCGTCTTCGCCCCAGCGATAGGCACGGCTGCGGGCGTGATCGTGCGGGAAATAATCCCAGCAGTTTCCGTAAGGCGAGTAATCCTCTCGCACGGTGGCCCATTGCCGTTCGGACAAGTATGGGCCCCAACGTTTCCAGTTCTTTGTGCGTGATGCGTCTTCGTTGAGCCGCCGGTGCTCGGCGGTGGTCGAAACTTCCATATCAGTTCGTCGTTTCATGTGAAGATTCCTTACGCTGCAACTGTAGCCGGGGGCGGTGACCCCGGCCGGTGCGTGTGGTCCACTCGTGAACAGCCGGGATCATCGATCCCGGCTACAGACAACTGTTCGCGATTCCACGGCGCAGTCCGCGTCTCGGTCTGCGTATGCGCGAGAGCGCGCTGGTCGAGATATTGGACAAAATCCTTCGAGAAAAAGACGTCGAGCGCCCAATCGATCGCTACGCGCACTTTCTTTTCCATGCGCGGCAGCTTGCTCCAATAAATTCCGCGCCAGAGAAACCAGGCGAGAAATCCTGAGAAGTTGACGCCGAGAATCCGCGCCACTCCGGTTCGGCGACCGATCGCTGCCAGCAATCCGAGCGTTTTGAAACTGAATGGCTTCTTCGGTTTGCCGTAAACGCTAGCGACGACGTTCTGCGCGACAATTTTCCCTTCGCGCGATGCGTGCTGCGCGGTCGGTGGACAATAGCCGCCAGTAGTGCGATCAGGCACGAGCGCGCAATCGCCCAGCGCCCATAAACCATCAACGCCTTCGACTTCCAGGTTCGCATTCACTGTAATCCTGCCACGCTCCTTTGGGCACGCGACGAGGTCCAGCGCCGGGTTCGGAGAGACGCCTGCGGTCCAGAGAAGCGTCGAACTCGTGATCCGATCGCCATTGCTCAACTCGATCTCGTTAGGCCGCACGGCTGCGACCTTGGTTTTCGCGTGAATCTCCACTCCACGCTCACGCAGCTTTCTATCGGCATAGCGGCCGAGCTTGTCTCCAAGCTCCGGCAAAATGAATTCGCCCGGATGCACGAGCACGAGACGGAGCATTTCCTCTTTCAGGTTCGGATAGAACGGGAGCGCATCGCGCAGGAAATCGTTGATGCTCGCGATGGTTTCGACTCCGGCGAAGCCGCCGCCCGCAACGACAAAGGTCAACAGTGGCGGGCGTTCCGCCCGCGCGCATTCCGTATCGGCTTCTTCGAGATGCGCGATCAACCGATTGCGCAGTTGAATCGCGTCGCCGAGCGATTTCATCGTAAGCGCGTGCTCGGCCACGCCGGGAAGATTGAAGAAGTTGGTTACCGACCCCAGCGCCAGAATCAGATGGTCGTATTCCAGCTCATGCGAGTGCCGGTCGAACCCGTGTGAAACCGTCACGCGCTTTTTGCCAATGTCGATCTTGTCCACGTCGCCACAGAAAAAGTTCACATGGCGGATCATCTTGCGGACGGGATTGACGATGTTCGTCAAATCAAGATCGCTCGCCGCGATCTCGTGTAACATCGGTGTGAACAGAAAAAAGTTCTCGCGATTGACAACCGTGACTTCGAATTGCGGATCGCGACGCTTCTCAAATTCAAGCGCCGCGTAAAGCCCACCGAAGCCGCCGCCGAGAATGAGGATACGTGTCTTATTCGCCATAATCGTGGAAACCTTAGGCAAGAACAGCCCGTTCCAGCCGAAGCAGTTCGCCTAGAGACCACGCTTGAAACGGGCAGCCGCGTGGGGTGTGCGGCGGTTCGGCGTCGCAGATTTCTGAGATGTGACCGAGTCCAGCCTCGTTCAGATGTTGATAGATTGGCGGAAGAAATTTGGCACGCGCTTCTGCTTTTGCTTCGGATGTGGAGTCGCGGACGCGGACCCACGCCTCGACGAATGCACCAATGAGCCACGGCCAGACCGTGCCTTGATGGTAAATCGCATCGCGCTCGAGCGAGCCGCCCTGGTAGTGCGGTGCATAACCCGGCTCGCCTGGCGCGAGCGAGCGTAGACCCACTGGCGTAAGCAAAAGCATCTCGACCGCATCGACAACGCGCCGCGCTTTGTCTGGTGATAACAGTGTGAGCGGCAACCCGCCGACAGCGAAGATTTGATTGGGACGGAATGTGAGGTCGACGGTGCCCGGTTGATGATCGCAATCGATGACGTCCGCCAGATAACCGTCGTGCTCGTTCCAGAATTTTTCTTCGAAAGCAGCGCGGCCTTTATCGAAAAGCGATTGCCAACGCGCGGAAAATTTCGAGCCAATGGCAAGCGCATTCAGCCAGAGCGTCTGAATTTCCACTGGCTTGCCAATACGAGGAGTGATCTCGCGGCCATCGACACGCGCATCCATCCAGGTGAGCTGCTGACCGTGTTCGCCCGCTGAGAGCAATCCATCCCGATCGGCCCGGATGCCGAATCGAGTTCCTTCATTGAAACCAGCGAGAATCGCTTCGACTGCCGCCCGTAATTTCTTGGTATGACAATCGTCGGTCAGCGAACGCTGTTTCTTCGCTGCGAGAAGATAATCGTTGACCGCGATTATGTACCAGAGCGATGCATCGACAGAATTGAATTCGGGCTGCTCGCCGGAATCGGGGAAGCGATTCGGCAACATGCCTTGGGAAACAACGCCCGACCAGGCGAGCAAAATATCGCGTGCGTCTTCCAGATGGCCGGTCGCGATGCAGAGGCCGCGAATCGCAATAAACGTGTCGCGGCCCCAATCGCCGAACCAAGGGTAGCCAGCGATGAGGGTCTTTCCTTGGCCGCGCCTGACGAGATATGCGTCGGCGGCGCGTTCGAGCGGACTGGAGAAATATTTTCGGCGGGCCTGCTCGATCGTTCTGATCTGGGCATACCGCGCTTCGGTGGATTCTGTAGCCGGCGGCGTTGACGCCGGTTGATTCGACGAGCCGGGGTCACCGACCCCAGCCACAGCTTCAGCCGCGAGCATCAGCACCGCCGGTTTTTGGGAAAGTGAAAATTCGAAAACATCGGGCGACGCGAGATCTTCCGCTGCATCGAGTCCGCGCGCCTGTTCTTCAGAGTAGAGAAAATTTCGATACCACGCCGGCTCGTGCATATAACGACCGTTCGAATGCGCGATGACCGCCGGAACGCCGTCGTAAGATCGAAAGGTCACGCCTTCGCCATTCTGGTCGGCATCAAAACGGAACGCGCCGTTCTCGTGATGCGTGGAATGAAAATCGCGGCCTGATAGAAACGGCCGCACCTTCAAATTAGCAACATTCGAAAGCGGCGGAGCACCGCCGCACTCCAAAACCCAAGCGTCGTTCGAGGTATTACCGGTCGCGGCAGTGTCTTGGAGTGCGCCAGTGTTCTGGCGCTTTGGATTGTCGATGATGCGCCACGAAATGAAAACGGCCGATTCGCCTTTCGGAACGAACAGCTCCTGCTCAACGAAAAGGTCGTTGTCGATCTCGTAACGCCAGCGCGGCCACGGCTCGTATTCGAAGGATTCAATGCGCGTTGCGCCGTCGGGATGAACTACATCGGGTCCGTAATGCTGCGAAGAGATGGCGAATGTGCCGCGTGGCGTTTCCACCCATGCATCGAATCCGTTTACCAGCACCATCCGGCCGGCGGGCGGTGTGGTTGCCGTGAGTAGAAGCGCGTGGTAACGGCGGCTGCGAATTCCGGAGACCGTGCCACTTGCGAATCCGCCGAGGCCGTCCGCCTCGATCCACTCGGCATCGGAATCAATTGGATTCACGATGCGAAGTGGAATCGATGCGGAACAGCAAAATAACCAGCGCAGATACGATTGCGATTGTCATAGATTCAGCCTCCTGTCTCGAAGCCGGGATAGAGCGTCATACCGCCGTCTACGAAGAGCGTCGTTCCCTGGACGTAATCCGACTCATCGCTCGCCAGCCATACGGCGGCACGCCCGATCTCTTCCGGTTCACCGATGCGTTTGTACGGAATCAACTTGAGTAACTCGGCGTAATGCTCGGGCGTGTCCCAGGCTTGCATGTTGATCGGTGTGCGGATGGCACCCGGCGCGACAGAATTCACTCGAATCCGGAATGGCGCGACTTCCTGGGCTATGCTTTTCATCATCAACATCACGCCCCCTTTGGAGGCCGCGTAGTTGACGTGACCAGCCCAAGGAATCACTTCATGGACTGAGCTAATGCAGATGATCTTTCCAGCACAGCACGAAATCTCCGGCCGGACACCGCGGCGTTTGAATTCTCGGATCGCTTCGCGGGAACAGAGAAATTGTCCGGTCAGATTGACGCTGATGACTTTGTTCCATTGTGCGAGCGTCATCTGATCGACCGGCGCATCCTGCTGGAGTCCGGCGTTATTAATCAGAATGTCCACCGTCCCGAACTCGGCGCGAACCGCTTGAACATTTTGGCGACGTCGTCTTCGTTCGAAACGTCGGCCCGATAAGCGAACGCCGTGTGACCGTGGCCGCGCAGCTCATCGACCATCGCCTGCGCCTTATCTTCGCCAGCGACATAATTAATGCAGACATCGGCGCCCGCATGACCGAGCGCCAGCGCGATGGACCGGCCAATGCCGGAGCTGGCGCCGGTGACAATCGCTTTCTGGCCTTTGAGCAGTTTACGATTTTCGGTTTTCGGAACAACCGGCTTTGGCAGATCGATGAAATTCTGCGCGTGAGGCATTTTCGGTTTCGGACGATTAGCTGCTTCGGCTGGCATGATTGGCATAAGATTTGGTGGTTTTGCGGATTCGTCGTGACGATTTGCGATTCCTTACAAAGCACGTGCGGGCGCCTGAAGCTTTCCACCGGGAAAAGTTTGGAATAAGGTTCACTTAACAAATGGCCGCCGCGCCCAATCCCTTTTTCGAACACCCTATTTTGTATTCGCCGTACGAATACCCGATGCGCCACTGGGAGCTTGATGATGGACAGCCCACACAAAAAATCATCGAGCGGCGTCGACGCGCAGAATTCATTACTCCAATACCGAAGCCAAAGAAGCGCAGAGGATCGGCCGCTCAACAGCAGATCGTATTCGATGAAGGGAAAGGGCTTTCGACAAAGCAACAGCAATACGACCCTACCTCGATCATCAATGAGCTTCGCCAGCAGGTCGACCAGTGGCGCGGATTGCCAAGAAACCTGTGGCAGGTCACACCCGAGACAGGTCGTCTTCTGGAACACTGGCGTCATCATGCGTTCAGCGATTTCCGCCCATTCTTCTGCCAGGTGGAAGCAGTTGAGACGGCGATATGGCTGACCGAAGTCGCGCCTCATGCAGGCACCGCGGGCAAGCGTGTGCTCGATCACATCGCAAATGCGAATAAAGAAGCAAATCCCGAACTGCTGCGCGTAGCACTTAAGCTCGCGACGGGCGCCGGCAAAACAACCGTGATGGCTATGCTCATCGCCTGGCAAACCATCAACGCGATTCGACGTCCGCAGAGCAACCGCTTTTCTCGCGGATTTCTCGTCGTCGCGCCCGGACTAACAATTAAAGACCGCTTGCGCGTTCTCCAGCCAAACGATCCCGACAGTTATTACGTCAGCCGCGAACTCGTTCCGCTTGATCTCGTTGAAGAAATCGGAAAAGCGAAAATTGTTATTACCAATTATCACGCCTTTAAGCTCCGCGAGCGGATAGATCTGTCGAAGGGAGGCCGGTCACTCTTGCAAGGCCGAGGGGCGGAGCTTCAGACCGTAGAGACAGAGGGCCAGATGCTACAGCGTGTTATGCCTGATCTGATGGGTATGAAAAACATTCTGGTCATTAACGATGAGGCTCATCATTGCTATCGCGAGAAAGCTGGGACGGATGATGAACCAGACTTGAAAGGCGAGGAGAAACAGGAAGTTCAACGGAACAAGGAAGCTGCTCGCCTTTGGGTTTCCGGTTTAGAAATCGTCAACAAAAAGCTCGGCTTCTCTCGCGTGATCGATCTCTCCGCCACCCCATTCTTTCTTCGCGGCTCTGGCTACGCAGAGGGAACGCTTTTCCCATGGACCATGAGCGACTTCTCGCTCATGGATGCGATTGAGTGTGGCATCGTCAAATTGCCCCGTGTTCCCGTCGCGGACAATCTTCCTGGTGCTAGTGCAGATGATATGCCGATGTTTCGGAATCTTTGGGAATACATCCGAACCAAAATGCCAAAGAAAGGTCGTGGTAAATCGGCTGGACTCGATCCTCTTAGCTTACCGCCGCAATTACAGACCGCACTTGAAGCACTTTACGGACACTACAAGAAGACATTTGAACTGTGGCGGGACTTTGGGATTCAAGTTCCGCCGTGCTTCATCATCGTCTGCAACAACACGTCCACTTCGAAGCTCGTTTACGACTTCATCTCCGGTTTCCATCGCCAAAATGAGGATGGCTCGACTACTCTTGAAAATGGCCGTCTGGCTCTCTTCCGAAACTTTGACGAACACGGCAATCCGTTCGCTCGACCGAACACTCTGTTGATCGACAGCGAACAGCTCGAGGCTGGCGACGCGCTCGATTCAAACTTTCGCGCGATGGCCTCTGATGAAATCGAGCGGTTTCGGCGCGAGATTGTTCAACGCACGGGCGACGCTCGCGCGGCAGAAAATCTCAGCGACCAGGATTTACTTCGCGAAGTGATGAATACTGTTGGCAAACCCGGTCAGCTCGGTGGGTCCATTCGATGCGTTGTGTCCGTCTCAATGCTCACAGAAGGATGGGATGCAAACACCGTTACTCACGTCCTCGGAGTTCGAGCGTTCGGAACCCAACTGCTTTGCGAGCAAGTGATCGGTCGCGCACTCCGCCGACAATCCTACGATCTGAATGAAGAAAATCTCTTCAACACGGAATACGCCGACATCCTTGGAATTCCGTTCGACTTCACGGCGAAACCAGTTCCCGCGCCGCCGCAGCCACCACGCGAAACTATTCAGGTCAAAGCGGTTCGACCCGAACGGGACTATCTTGAGATTCAATTTCCACGCGTAGTCGGCTATCGTGTCGAACTTCCCCAAGAACGATTGACTGCCAACTTCAACGACGATTCAATTCTGGAACTCACGCCCGAATCTCGTTCATACTGGAGATGTGCGTCCTTCTCAGGTGCTTTACGAATTAACGTCGCATCTTGTGTTATACAAATGGCGAGAGCCCGACCAACCGCCGCAACTCCATCTATTCGGGCAACTCAAACGAATCGCGAAACAATGGCTTGATACGTGTCTAGTTTGCAAAGGAGGCACCTTCCCCGCCCAGCTCAAATACAAAACGTTAGCGGACACAGCTGCCAATCGGATCACTGCCGCAATCAATCGAGCATTCGTTGGCGAGCATCCGATCAAAGCTTTACTCGACCCCTACAATCCCACGGGCTCGACGCGTTACGTAAATTTCAACACCTCGCGCAGAGATCGCTGGGAAACGGCAGCGAATCGTTGCCACATCAATTGGATCATTCTCGATAGCGATTGGGAAGGCGAGTTCTGCCGTGTCGCCGAGGCGCATCCGCGCGTGCGATCGTATGTGAAGAACCACAACCTCGGGCTCGAGGTCCCGTATCGTTACGGCAGTGAGAACCGCATCTATCGGCCCGACTTTATTATTCGAGTGGATGACGGTCATGGCGAAGAAGACTTGCTGAATCTCATCGTCGAGATCAAAGGGTATCGACGTGAAGACGCAAAGGAAAAGAAGTCCACGATGGAAACCTATTGGATTCCGGGCGTGAACCATCTCGGCACCTATGGGCGATGGAGCTTCGCCGAATTCACCGACATCTACGAGATTCAATCGGACTTCGCGGCCAAAGTGGAGAGCGAATTCAACAAGATGATCGAAGGCGTAACCGCATCTCAACCAGTGGAAGCAAAGGTTTAAAATGGCCAGAGCTACTGCCAAGATCAAATCAAAGAAGTCAGTCGAGACACTGATCCACGACGAATCAAAGCGCAAAAATATCCCGACAGCAGAATACCAGTCAGTTCTGCAAAAGGAACAGGAGAGTCCTAAGACCGCGCGTTATCAGCGTAACCCCGATCTCGATCCGCAACTTGTCTGGCGCGGGAAAGATGAACAGGACTGGAGCGACCTAGTCATCCAGGCGCCACCGCTTTACATCCAGGAAAAGGTTCATCCGAAGGTGCTCATTGACGACCTCCTGCGCACTGCTCGCGAAGCGGAGCATGAGTCAGGGCAAATCACGCCGGATCTCTTCGCCGACTTCAACGGCATTCCTAAAGGAGTAGACAAGACGGAGTTTTACCAGCACGACCAGAACTGGAGTAACCGCATGATTCTCGGCGACTCGCTTCAAGTTATGGCTAGCCTGGCCGAGCGTGAAGGTTTGCGCGGCAAGGTGCAATGCATCTATTTCGACCCGCCTTACGGCATCAAGTTTAACAGCAACTTTCAGTGGTCCACCACCAGCCGCGACGTGAAAGACGGAAACGCCAGCCACATCACCCGCGAGCCCGAGCAGGTTAAAGCATTTAGAGATACCTGGCGCGACGGCATCCATAGCTATCTAACATATCTTCGAGATCGTCTCACCGTCGCTCGCGATCTCCTCAACGATTCCGGCTCCATCTTCGTGCAAATAGGGGATGAAAACATCCACCGCGTTCGCGCTTTGATAGATGAGGTGTTTGGTGAAGACAATTTTGCAGGTCAGATCGCATTCAGGAAAACGGGCGCATTCGAGAGCACCCTGCTTGGGCAAACTACAGATTATCTTCTTTGGTTCGGTAAGAACAAAGGCGCGATGAAATACCGGCAGCCTTTGAAGCCCAAGACATTCGACGAAGGCTCGGGCCAGTACTACAAATGGGTCGAAACGCCCGATGGAAACCAAAGATCGTTATCCAAAGCGGAGAGAGAGGATCTTTCATTGCTGCCAGCCGGGTCGAAACTGTTTCTCATGTCACCGCTTTCTTCAGCGGGGCCGTCCGGCAATCCCTTTGATTTCACCTATAAAGGGACAACGTATTCATGCGACACGGGCTCCCATTGGAAAACGACTGCTGGGGGGCTTTCCAAACTTGCCTTCGCTGGCCGATTGAACGCAGCCGGCAAACGAATCTACTATGTTCGATACTTGGATGACTTTGCTGTTAGTCCATTTGATAATGTCTGGGCTGACACGGTGGCGGGAGGATACTCGGGTTCAAGCATCTATGTGGTGCAAACAAGCGTCAAAATAATTCAACGCTGCCTTCTCATGGTAACCGATCCCGGCGATCTCGTCCTCGATCCAACTTGCGGTTCCGGCACTACGGCTACCGTCGCCGAACAGTGGGGTCGACGCTGGATCACAATTGACACTTCGCGAGTAGCTTTGGCTCTAGCTCGTGCACGCATCATGGGCGCACGTTATCCATTCTATCTGCTAGCAGATTCCAGAGAAGGCCAGCTCAAGGAAGGTGAAGTAACTAACAAAGCTCCCAGTTCACAGCCTGTGCACGGCAACATCCGCCATGGCTTTGTTTATGAGCGCGTGCCGCATATTACTCTCAAGTCCATCGCTAATAACGCGGAGATCGATGTTATCTGGGATAAGTGGCAGCAGACGCTTGAGCCATTGCGCGAGAAGCTGCACACCGCGCTCAAGAAAAGCTGGCAGGAATGGGAGATTCCGCTCGAGGCCGATGCCAACTGGCCGGAAGCGGGGAAGAAGCTGCACGCCGATTGGTGGCAAGCCCGCATCGCCCGGCAGCAGGAGATCGCCAAGTCTATCGCCGCCAAGGCCGAATTTCAATCTCTCTACGACAAGCCATACTCCGATAACAAGAAGGTGCGCGTCGCCGGACCGTTCACCGTCGAAAGCCTCAGCCCGCATCGCGTCCTTGGCGTGGATGAGAATGAGGAATTAATTGACCCGAGCGTCGCCGAGAAAGATGGCGGATACGGCGCCAAGCAAAGTTTTCCGCAAATGATCCTGGAAGATCTAAAAAGTGCCGGAGTGCAGCAGGCTCACAAAGAAGACAAGATCAACTTTACGGCGCTCACTCCCTGGCCCGGCTATTACGTCTGCGCCGAAGGCCACTACTTCGAAGGCCAGACCGAACGGCGGGCTGGTATCTTCATCGGACCTGAGTTCGGCACTGTCACGCGCCCTGATCTTGTCGAAGCCGCTCGCGAATGCGGCGACGCCAACTTCGACGTATTAATTGCCTGCGCTTTCAACTACGAGGCGCATACCAGCGAGCTAATGAAACTCGGCCGCATCCCCATTCTCAAAGCGCGCATGAACGCCGATCTCCACATGTCGGCGGATCTAAAGAACACCGGCAAAGGCAACCTCTTCGTCATCTTCGGCGAGCCCGACATCTCGCTTCTGGCAGAAAACGACAATCAAGTGCGCGTCAAAGTAAACGGCGTAGATGTATTCGATCCCAGCACCGGCGAAGTCCGTAGTGACAGTGCCGAAGGCATTGCCTGTTGGTTCATCGATACCGACTACAACGGCGAAAGCTTCTTCGTACGCCACGCCTACTTCCTCGGACAAAATGATCCCTACAGTGCGTTAAAGACAACGCTTAAAGCCGAGATCAATCAGGAAGCTTGGGAAACTCTTCATAGCGACACATCGCGACCGTTCGAAAAACCGAAATCCGGACGCATCGCCGTAAAGGTGATCAATCACCTTGGTGATGAGGTAATGAAGGTTTTTAAAGTATGAATGGTGCCGGAGCCGCTCAGCCTTCCTCGACACCTGGGTCGTTTCGGCTAGACAATCCACCGATTATAGAAGCGGTATTGGACATCGATTGCGATCTTCCTGCCGGTCTGAATCTCGCGGGACTCGAAGCGGATGCTCGGAAAATATTTGCCGAACAATATCCGAAGTTTCGGACGCAAATGCTCCAAGAAACGAAGATCGAGCAACGCCCTAACGAGCCGCCGGCGGCATCAATGCGTCAAGCACTTCAAGCATTGCAGCTCTTCACAGACGATTCCCTTCAACTTGTGCAAGTCCGCAGCAATGGATTCTCATTCAATCGGCTTGCGAATCCGCTGAGGCCATACACTAGTCTGGACGAGTATTTGCCGGAGATACGTCGGACATGGGAACTATTTCTTGGTTTGGTGAAGCCTCTCCAGATTCGTAAGATCGGCTTGCGTTATGTTAATCGCATCTTGTTACCGGCAGCGGGTAACCGCGTCCAACTGGATGAGTTCCTGAAAATAGGGCCCCACCTTCCTGACGAAGAAGGCATGATATTTGCAGGGTTTATTCATCAGCACTCCGCCGTCGAGACCGCGACCGGCAATCGAGTAAATACCGTGCTAATGAGCCAACCGAAGGAAGACACCAAACTGCCATTAATCTTCGATATAGAAGCGCTGCGAAATGTTCAGGTCGAGCCTACCGATTGGAGCGCCATTGAGGCAATCATTGCATCACTACGGCTATTGAAGAATCGTGTATTTGCCGATACATTGACCGAACGATGCCTGAAGCTTTTTCAACGCTCGGAATAGCTGCCATGTACGTAGCTGTGCGAATGGGAACGGCGATCTCGCCCGCGGCTGTGAATGTTCGAAGGAACGCTTCCGCCGTCATCGCTTCTACCGAACGTTCGCAGGCTTTGTTCGGTGATAAGGCAAATGCCATTTCTCAAGTTTGGTCAATCGTGGAAAAGCACGCGACTGAGAACTGGAACGAAGATGCGGCACAGCCAGTTGATGAACTGGCCGGTCGCAATGCCACGGAGTTTGTTCGATTATTGCCGCCGGATTTTCCGATGCCTGAATTTTCTGCAGACCCCGATGGTGCTATTTCGCTCGACTGGATTGAATCGCGCCACCGGCTTCTCTCGGTTAGCGTTGGAGCCGATAACCGATTGCCCTACGCGTGGCTCGATGGTGCGAATCGCGGTCACGCTGTTGCCGTTTTCGACGGCCAGCAAATTCCGGATCGACTTCTGGCGGAGATTCGAAAACTAAAGGCAAATGGCGACACTGCCGTCCGGTCTACCTGATTTTGTAGCGGATGCTGAGGACCTGGCGCGTTTTTTAACCTCTGCCAGTCAGTTCAACACCAAAGGCGCGAAGCCGTCGGCTTACTTGCCAAGCGAAAAATATCGAAACACATCTGTGTTTCGGCATGGTGAGGAGCCAAAGGCGGAACTACTCAACATCTGGATACAGAATTCTCACGCGGGCAGGAATCTACATGCCATTGCAGTTTGTAAGGCACGCGATGTCCGGGCCGCAAAGCTTGACGTGCTCGCTGATGAACCGCCACCGCGACACGCGGATATTGAGGGTTGGCCTTGGAATGATGCCGATCCAGATATGGCAAAGGCAGCGCGAAAAGAATTGGCTGCTGTGATCGCGCAAAGTGCCCACATTGTATCGCCGTAGATGGAATTTCTCGTCGCCGACACATTTACGGATAGTCTCGCAAAGCTGACTGGCGACGAGCAAAAAATCGCTAAGACGACAGCCTTCGATCTTCAACTGAATCCGGTCAATCCAGGAATGGCCCTTCATCGGATCGACAAAGCAAAAGACAAGAACTTTTGGTCAGCCCGAGTTGGGCGCGACATTCGTCTGATCATTCATAAAACCAAAGACAGCTTCCTTCTCTGCTATGTCGGCCATCACGACGACGCGTACGATTGGGCAGAAAGGCGAAGGGTCGAAACACATCCCAAGACTGGCGCGGCACAGCTTGTTGAGATTCGGGAGCGGGTCCAAGAAATCGTTATCCCTTCATACGTTGCAACTCCAGCGCATGTTGCGGAGAAGAGAAAGATTTTCGCGAACCTGTCCGACGACACCTTAATGAGCTACGGAGTACCCGATGAATGGCTCCAGGATGTTCGGAAATCGGATGAAGACAGCTTGCTCCGGCTGACTGAGCATTTACCGGCCGAAGCGGCAGAAGCACTTCTCGAATTGGCAACCCGTTTGAACACCCGGACGCGCAACGTCGATTCCGGGTTATGGAAAACGTGGAGGAGCTCTCACGTGCGCTTGAATATCCGTGGGACAAGTGGTCAATCTTTCTTCATCCAACTCAGCGCGAGATAAGCCAGCAGAACTATGCTGGACCAGCTCGTGTCGCCGGTTCTGCGGGGACGGGCAAGACAATCGTCGCCTTACATCGGGCAGTTTATCTGGGGCGCGCGCATCCTGAATCTCGTGTTCTGCTCACGACATTTTCGGAAGCGCTCGCAAATGCTCTGCGAATAAAACTTCGGCGGCTAATCGCGAATGAGCCGCGATTCGGCGAGCGGATCGATGTGCACTCGATCGATGCGATCGGCATCCGCCTTTATGAATCCCGGTTTGGCAAACCGAATCTGGCTTCGCGAAAGGACATCGCCGAATTCATTCAGCAAGCGGCGACTGAAACTCCCGATCACAAGTTCCGACAGAGATTTCTCCTGACGGAATGGGATCAAATCGTTGATGCATGGCAGATCGACACTGCTGACGCCTACGCGAACGTCAGTCGGCTCGGAAGGAAAACAAAAATTCCGAAGAAACAGCAGGCCATCCTTTGGTCTATTTTCCAGAAGGTTCGGGAGAAACTTTCAGCGCGGAGTCTGATCACCCATGCTGAGCTTTTCACGAAGTTGGCAGCGTCTATAGCAAAGGAGAAATCCGTTCCATTTGATTTTGCCGCAGTAGATGAGGCGCAAGATTTGACGGTGGCGCACCTGCGTTTCTTCGCAGCGCTAGGCGGGAATCGTCCGAACAGCCTTTTCTTCGCTGGCGACTTGGGTCAGCGGATTTTCCAGCAACCGTTCTCGTGGATCGAACTCGGAGTAGACATCCGCGGTCGTTCGCAAAACCTAACCGTCAACTACAGAACTTCTCATCAGATCCGCACGCAGTCCGATCGACTCCTCGGCACTGAAATGACAGACCTCGACGGAAATCTGCAGGACAGGAGCGGCACCGTCTCGGTTTTCAATGGCCCCGCACCGACTGTGAAATTGTTTAAGAACGAACAGGAAGAGATAGATGGCGTGAGCGAGTGGATCTCCGAACGCAAAAACGAGGGCGTTGTGCCCCATGAATTCGCGATCTTTGTTCGGTCCGCCGCACAAATTCCGCGAGCACGCGCTTCCGCGGAAAAGGCCAAACTCTCGTTCAAGATTCTCGACGAGAAGATTGAACCCGCCGGTAATAACGCTTCGATCAGCACAATGCACTTGGCAAAAGGCCTGGAATTTCGCGCCGTCGTAGTGATGGCCTGTGACGACGAAGTCATTCCGCTACAGGAACGCATCGAGACCATCGGCGATGATGCCGATCTACAAGAGGTGTATGACACCGAACGACATCTTCTGTATGTCGCGTGCACGAGAGCGCGCGATCATCTGCTTGTCACTGGAGCAGAACCCGCATCCGAGTTCTTGGATGATCTTCGATCGAAAACCTGAATGTCGTTCCAAAGGTTTTTGCCGTGACGCCTAAACTTTAGAATGCCGCTTTAAGCGGACGGGCGGAGGTCAGCGCCAGACCGGCCTAGCATAGTGCGTAAAGATTCGCTCCTCGCCGCGACGAATCGGCATGAACAACGGGAGCGATTACGATTTCATCATCGTCGTTGGACGCGCGTGGCGGAGATGGACGGAAAATATTTGAGAGTTATACTTCTCCCGGATAAAGAGACGGTTCACAACGCCTTCTTTGATCGTTCGGTCAAGCTATGAAGATCCAATATTTCCACGATACAGATACGCTCTACATCGAGTTCAAGAATGCGAAGGTCGCGGAGACGCGCGATCTGGACGAAGACACGCTTCTTGATTTGGATCAGGCAGGTAACATTCGGGGAATAACGGTCGAGCATGCGAGCGAGCGCGCTGACATTCCGCGCTTTTCGTACGAGCACGTCACGACTTTGAGCAAGTAGTCAGCGCCAGACCAGCCGGGGTCAACGTCCCCGGCTACAGCATAGCGCGTAAGGATTCGCTCCTCGCTGCGACAAATCGGCATGAACAACGGGAGCGATTACGATTTTATCATCATCGGTTCGGGGGCGGGTGGCGGCACTTTGGCGTATCGCCTTGCGCCGAGTGGGAAGAAAATTCTGTTAATTGAGCGCGGTCCTTACGTGCGACGTGAGAAAGACAATTGGAATTCGCGCGCAGTAAATGCCGAGGGGAAATACAACACGAGGGAGCTTTGGCGGAATGCCGACGGGACAGAGCTGCATCCGCACACGAATTACTACGTTGGCGGCAACACGAAATTTTATGGCGCAGCTCTTTTCCGCCTGCGCGAGCAAGATTTTGGCGAGATCAAACACCACGGGGGCACTTCACCTGCCTGGCCGGTCTCGTATAACGAGCTCGAGCCATATTACACTGAGGCGGAGCAGATTTATCATGTGCATGGCGCGGTCGGCGAAGATCCCACCGAGCCGCACCGCAGCGGACCATTCCCATACCCAGCGGTCAGCCACGAGCCGCGCATTCAGCAATTGAGCGACGACTTTGCGCTGCACGGGCTGAAGCCATTTCATACGCCGCTCGGCGTCATGTTGGATGAGAAAAATCCGCAAAAAAGTCCGTGCATCCGTTGCAACACATGTGACGGCTTCCCCTGCCTTGTTAACGCAAAAGCGGACGCGCACATCTGCTGTGTCGTGCCAGCGTTGAGACACGACAATGCGACCCTGCTTACTGATACGAAGGTAACGCGCTTGGAAACGGATGGCTCCGGTCGAGAAGTCACGGCCGTCCATGTCGAGCGCAATGGAATAAAAGAAACCTACTCCGCAAACGTCGTTGTTGTTTCAGGTGGCGCGATCAATTCCGCCGCGTTGCTCTTGCGTTCGGCTAACGACAAACATCCGAAAGGCCTAGCCAACGGTTCCGACGTTGTCGGTCGTCATTACATGGGACATGTGAATTCCGTTCTGATGGCGCTGTCGAAATGTCCTAACCCAACCGTGTTTCAGAAAACTCTTTCGGTGAACGATTTTTACTTCAGCTCGCCGGAATGGGAATTCCCCATGGGCCACATCTCGTTTGTAGGCAAACTCGACGGCGACACGCTCAAAGCGGGCGCACCGAAAGTCGCGCCGAAATGGACACTTGATTTGATGGGCAAGCATTCGCTCGATTTCTGGCTTACCTCCGAAGATCTGCCCGATCCGAACAACCGGGTTACGGTCAATCGCGACGGCGAGCTCGTCCTGCAATACAAGCCGAACAACGAAGAAGGGCATAAGCGCCTCATCAAGAAACTCGAATCTTTAATGCAGCAACAAACCAAGTGTTCCGTGCACGGCCACGAATGCCACGAAGGCCTCTTCGCGCGCAATTTGTATCTCGGCCAGCGCATCCCGCTGGCCGGCGTTGCGCACCAGAACGGCACCATCCGCTTCGGCGACGACCCGACGACAAGCGCGCTCGATCGCAACTGCAAAGCGCACGAGCTGGATAATCTCTACGTGGTTGATGCAAGCTTTTTCCCGTCCAGTGGCGCGGTCAATCCAGGGCTCACCATCATGGCCAATGCGCTGCGCGTCGGCGATCACTTGCTCGAGCGAATGAACGCCCGGCGCGAGCAACCAGAAATGATGGCGATGGCCTAAACTGTAGCGGGGGGTCGGCCGCGGTTAGAAATCACCGTCACCGCCGTAATTTCAAACAGGTAAAGAGCGCCTTGGACCAAGTTGCAAAATTCATAGATGGGATTGTCGCACAACGCGCGAAAACGCCGGCAAATCGAGCAGTTCTTGTCGGCATCAGCGGCATCGATGCCAGCGGCAAAGGCTTTATCACTGAAAAGATTGCGCAACGGTTGCAAGAGGCCGGCTGGCGTGTCGCTACGATTAATGCAGACGATTGGCTGAACCTGCCTGAGGTCTGCATGAGTCGGCGCAGCCCGGGAGAGCATTTCTATCAGCACGCCATGCGCTTCGATAAGATGTTTGATCAATTGATCGTCCCGTTAAAGGAGAACCGCGCAGTCAGTTTTGTTGGGGACTGTGCCGACGCAAAAGGGAACAGGCGCAAGCACCGCTACGAATTCTGCAAGATCGACATTGTCCTGCTGGAGGGAATTTTTCTTTTCAAGCCCGCGTATCGACATCACTTTGACTTAACCGCTTGGGTAGATTGTTCGTTCTCAACCGCGTTGAAACGCGCGATTGCGCGGTGCCAGGAAGGATTACCGCCTGCCGAAACGATCAGGGCTTTTACAACGATCTACTTTCCCGCGCAGCGCATCCATTTCGGCAGGGATAATCCGCAGCGCGCCGCTGACTTTATCATTCGAAATGACAATGCCTCTCGAATTCATGCGAAGACTTGACCTACCTGTTTTGGCGCTTCTACTCGCCTGCGCGACAATCGCGTCATGCGACTCGGCCAAGTCTAATCAGGCAGAGACCGCGCGAATCCGGACCAAGCTCGAGGCGATTCCTTTAAATCAAAAAGTGCAGTTCACGAACGATGAATGGAAATACATCCTGACGGGCCGCCAGTATTACGTACTTCGAAGACGGGGAACGGAAGTGCCGTTCGCCAACGCTTACTGGCACACGCACGAGAAGGGAATTTACTTTTGCGCGGCTTGCGGCAATCCGTTGTTCAAGTCGGACGCAAAATATGATTCGGGAACTGGATGGCCGAGTTTTTGGCAACCGATTGGAGGAGACGCGGTCAGTGCAGCAAGCCATTCAAGTTTCGGCGGCGGCACTGAGATCACGTGCGCCCGGTGCGGTTCGCATCTTGGGCACGTGTTCGACGACGGACCTAAGCCAACCGGGCTGCGTTACTGTATGAATTCGGCGGCGCTTAAATTCGTAAAGGTCGTTGGCAACTAACTTGTGCAACGTCATACTTCCAACGATATGTCATTTCGACCCGGAGGT
>WNFX01003112.1_pt1 | contig 18896 bp, 23 predicted proteins | sample 5400111 | NCBI WGS metagenome assembly WNFX01 (sample SAMN13153363, study PRJNA577476) | soil metagenome | isolation source: 40 cm soil or saprolite under grassland replicate 1 | place: USA:California | collected 2016-06-15 | reverse complement strand
GGCTGAGGCGCGTCCGTGTCCGCTTTGCGAGCACGGACGCGCCCTTGCGCTCGTAGAGCGATAACGCCTCTTCGAGGAGACGCTCAGCGTCAGCGGGTCGGCCTGCACCCTGGAGGACAACCGCGTAGTCGCAGAGCCCATTCGCGCGCCAGACCGGTGCATCCGTAGGCCGCAGAAGGTCGACCGCTTCTTGCGCGAGCGCGAGTGCCGCGTCGCGAGTCTCCTCGTTCCGAACGAGCAGCTTTCCTCTGGTCGATCGCCACGCCGCCTGTGTCCAGGTGTCGTCCTCCGGCGCGAGCTCCTCTGCCTGGTTGCTGTAGACCAACGCCTCGTCATACCGGCCTTGAACGTAGACGGCCTCGGCGAGGAGCGCCACGATCGTCGATGCGAAGTAGACCTCACCCATCGCGAAAAGTGCCTCGTAGTCCCTGCGGAGCAGCTCTTCGGCGGCCGCTGAGTCCCCTGCCAGGAGCTCGACAGGGCCGGCACGGCTCGAGACACCGTGGGCCTGCACTCCGGCCCCGGCATCTTCGAGCATCGACCGCGCTGTTCGGCAAAGCTCGCGCGCGCGCCTGAAATTTCCCTGCATGGCCTCGAGTTCGCCAAAGTACGACATCACGAGACCTTCCGATCGTCTGTTACCTGCAGCCAGCACGAGCGCCTCCTCACACAGTGCGATCGCGCTCGCAGTGGGTTCGGGCCCGTAATTCGCGGCAATGGCGCGGGCGGTGACCGCGCGTGTCTGGGCGCGGCGGTCCCCTGCCTGCGTGGCGTGGTAGAGATCCCGCTCTCCCGCTGCGAGGAAGTCCGCGAATCGGCAGGCGGTTCCGTGCGCCAGGCAGAGCAACCGGTAGGTCTTCGCGAGACCGGCATGATCATCCGCTGCTTCGAGGACGTCCATCATCTGCTTCGTCTCGCGGACAACCTCGTCGCCCCACGCGGCTTCCTCCCCGAAACGGCTGATGAGGAGACGCCCGAGCTTCGCGTGGGCCTCTAGCTTTGCATCCTTGAGGTCTCGGGCCGCCTCCATGGCTTCATTCAGAAAGATCTCGCCCCATGCGAACTCCCCGATTTCGGTCATTACCTCTGCGAGGTCGGGGAGGAGCTCGAGCCGCGCAGGATCCCGCTCGGGGAGGAGCCCCGCGGCTCGACGGAGCAGGTTCGCCGCTGCCGCCATGTCTCCGCGGGCGAAGGCACGCCGGCCGGCCGTCGCGAGGCGTGCGGACGCTCGGCTCCCGAGCTTGAGCCCGTGTTCGTCAAGTGGTCCGAGCTCGGAGAGGTACTGGTAGGCCTGCTCGAGGTGGTAGCCCAGGATTTCGTCGAATTGCGTCTGGCGGTCCCGGTCGCGGTTAACGGCTTCCGCCCAGTTCGCGAAACGCTCGTGCATCGTCGCCCGCGCGCGCTTGAGGATTCCCTGATAGGCCGCGTCGCGGATGAGAATGTGATGGAAGCGGTAGTCGAGGTCCCTTGCGTCGAGCTCGGGCCGGACGAGTTGCTTTTGCGTCATCGAAACGAGGTGGCTCTCGACTTCGGGGCGGACCACGTCTGGGGCGAGGTCCGCGACCGCTGCCTCCTCGAAAACGAGACCGATCACGGAGGCGGGTTCGATCACCGCGCGTTCCTGGGGCGTGAGCAGATCGAGCCGAGCGGCGAGGAGCGCCTGGATCGTGCCGGGGATGGCGAGATCCGACAAGTCTCCGGTGGGCACCCAGCGGCCCTCTTCCTGTCGCAAGAGCCCGTCGTCGATCATCATCGAAAGAACCTGCTGGACGAACAGCGGGTTTCCTTCGGCCGATGCGATGATCCGGTTGCGAACTTCGACGGGGAACGGCGCGTCGCCGAGAAGGTTTGCGACGATGCGTTCGCTTTCCTCATCGGAGAGCGGCTCGAGCTCGATCAGTGGCCCCTTCAGCTCTGACCACTCGGGCCGGTGCTCGAGGAGGTCCGGACGAGCTGCGCAGAGCAGCAGAAGCGGAGCGCGCGCAGTCGTCTTCAGATGCTCGATCAGGTCGAGAAACGCCGACTCCGCCCAGTGGATGTCTTCGAAGACGACGACGAGCGGCTGTCGAGCAGCCTGAAGCTCGAGCAGCTGTCGCGTGCCCCAGAAGACCTCGTCCAGCGGGTAGTCGGTTTCTCCCAGCCCGACCGCCGAGGCCACACGCGCGACGGCATCCTCGCCGCCCGAGCCGGTGACCTGGAGGAGTTTCGCGCGCGCCTGCTCCGGTGTGTCGTCATCGCGGATCGCGGCCGCGTCGCGGACGATTTCCACCAACGGCCAGAAGGTGATCCCGCGGCCGTACGGCAGACAGCGTCCCTTGAGCACGCGTGCGTCCGGCTGGACGGTGTGTGCGAACTCTTCGATCAGGCGCGACTTGCCGACCCCCGCCTGGGCGATGATCGTGACGAGGCGGCACGAGCCGTCCCGAGCGCTCGCCGCGAGCTCATCGGCCAGGAGCGCGAGTTCCTGTGCGCGTCCGACGAGTGGGTTGTCGTGCCTGCGCTCGACACTTTCCGCTCCTCTTACCGAGACGAGGCGGTAGGCCGGCACGCGCTCTGCTTTTCCTTTCAGCTCGAGCGGTTCAACGGGCTCGACGTCGACTGCATGCCGGACCAGACGGTACGTCGCCTCGCCTAGGAGCACCTCGCAGGTCGGCGCAGCTTGCTCGAGGCGTGCGGCCGTGTTGACCGTGTCGCCGGTTACGAGTCGCTGTCCGGTTGTCACGTCGCCGGCGACCACCTCGCCGGTGTTGACGCCCGTGCGGTTGCCGATCGAGACCCCCCAGCGGCGCTCGAGCTCTTCGTTGAGCGCCGCGAGCCGTTCCCGCATCTCGGCGGCCGCTCGCACGGCGCGGAGCGCGTCGTCCTCATGTACGCGCGGGAGGCCGAAGACGGCCATGATCGCGTCGCCGATGTATTTCTCAATCGTTCCGCCATGACGCTCGAGCGCTCCGCGCATCTCGTCGAAGTAGCGCGACATCACCTCGCGCACGGCCTCCGAGTCGAGCTTCTCCGCCATCGCCGTCGATCCCTTGAGATCGGAGAAGACGATCGTCACCGTCTTTCGGACTTCCTGCGGCGGAAGCGCTGGAGCGAGCGCTGTCCCGCAAAAGCCGCAGAGACGGAACTTCTCCGGGTTTTCCTCGCCGCAGTTCGGACAGAGGACCATGACGTCGAGCCTAGCTAGGAGGGGACAGGCCCGATCCCGAGCCAGAGCATCTCGCGCGACGCGCAATCCGTATGCCGCATTCTGCGCATTCAGCGAGTGTGACACTCTCCCGCGCGAAGCACAACCGCGGGACGGCACAGCGGTCGCGTGGGCGAGAGCGTTGTAGGCTTGGCGGCGAGATGACGTCCTCGCAGACGCAAAGGACCGTCCTCGTCGTCGACGACCACGCCCCGCTGCGAACGCTTTGCCGCGTCAATCTCGAAGCGGCCGATTTTCGGGTCCTAGAGGCAACCGACGGAGACGAGGCGCTCGATCTGGTCAGAGCCGATCGCCCCGACGTGATCCTGCTCGACATCATGATGCCGCGCGTCTCGGGTTGGGAAGTCGCCGCCACCCTGCTTGCCGACCACTCGACCGACCGAATTCCGATCATCTTCATCACCGCGCGTACCGGCGTCACCGATCGGATCCGCGCGTACGAACTGGGAGCGCAGGGGTACTTGATGAAGCCTTTCGATCCAGCCGGTCTAGCGGCGACGGTGACCAAGGTTCTGGATCAGATTGGACGAGGCGAGCGCGACGCAGGCCTCGCCGAAACGCTCGCTGCGCTCAAGGCGGAACGAGAGGCGGGAAGCAAGACGCTGCGGCACGCGTAAGCAGGGCTGCTTCAGCGTTAGTAGCCGTACCCGCCGCTGGTGGTGGTTCCGGCTTCGTTGGTTGTCATTCCACCGGAGCCCGACCCGCTCCCCACGGTGACTGTGCCTTTCATGCCCTGGCTTCTGTGACCGTCGATCGGGCAGTACAGCTCGTACGAGCCGTCCTTGGTGAGCGTGACGCGCAGCGTCGCACCGGCGCCAGGCTGGATGTCGCCAGTCTTCTCCTCGACCCCGTTCCCTTCGATCTCGAGCGCGTGGGCGATCGTGCCGTTGTTCGTGACCATGAACTCGTAGGTGCCGGTCTTCGAGACGCTGATGGTGGCCGGCTCGAGCGAGTACTCCTTCTCGGAGATCTGGATCGTGTGCCGGACCGGTCCTCCGGCGTCGGACGTACTAGAACTGCCCCCGCAGGCAGCCAGGAGCAACGAGAGCGGGAGGAGAACGAGCAGGCGGCGCATCGTTTCCTCTTACGGAGCCGGGATGCCGTTCGGTTTCCGCGGTACGGTGTGGCCGCAGCGGGCCCGTAGCTCAGCTGGTTAGAGCAGCGGACTCATAATCCGTTGGCCGTAGGTTCGAGTCCTACCGGGCCCACTAGAAAGCGCCGCTAATCCGGGTGTTTCCATTCGGACGGCGGCGTCCCGTTCGCGAGACGTGTCCCGACGTCGCACAGGCTTCAGGACGTGCCGCCGAAGTCGACCTCCTTGGTCTCGACCGTCCCGGCCGTCCGCCCCGGCGCCGTCTGGTACGTCCAGTACAGGTTCGTGTGCGCGATGACCTGTTCCGGCGGCGGCGCTCCCCATGCCGTCTGGTCCTCGGTCGTGTGGGCGTCGCTGACAAGGGTCGCGTCGTACCCCCTGACGAATGCGCCGTGGAGCGTCGAGCGGATGCACGCATCGGTCTGTGCGCCGACGACGACGAGTCGCCCGACTCCGTGGCTCGACAACACGGTCTCGAGGGTGGTGTCCTCGAAAGAGTCGCCGTAGTTCTTCTCGACGAGCGGCTCGGAGTCGCCCGGGGTCAGCTCGGGGACGATCCGCCAGTCGTCGCTTCCCTTCGCAAGCCCCTCGTCGGAGTGCTGCACCCAGACGACGGGGACCTGTTCCCGCCGTGCCTTCTCGACCAGGCTGCCGACGTTCGCGACGACCGCGTCGCGCTCGGGAGCCCCCTCGACGACGCCGTTCTGCACGTCGACGACGAGGAGTGCGGTGTTCGGCCGGTTCTCTAGTGTGGTCATGGTCTCCCCTTTCTCACTCACCCTGTCGGAAACAGCGAGCAAGCTAGCAATCGTCATGCTGGCGGGCCTGGCCTGCGGTGCTGCGTTGCGAGTCTTCTTCCTAGTCCGAACCACCAGCCCTAGCCGGTTGTGGTTCCTCCGTCTCCGTCGCTTCCGCAACCCCAGCCTCGGCCCTGCTCTCGCTGATCAGGCGGGCCCCCCGGCCGTGCGTGAGGAAGCTGAACGTCCAGCGTGTCACGACGAGGAACCGGTTCTGGAACCCGATCAGGTAGAAGAGATGCACGACGAGCCAGGTGACCCAGGCGGGGAAGCCGCTGATGCGAATTCCCTTGACGTCGGCGACGGCTTTCGAACGACCGATCGTGGCCAGGTTGCCCTTGTCGACGTACTTGAAGTTTTCCGTGGTGCGCCCGTTGAGTTGGTTGCGAATCACTCGGGCGACGTAGCGTCCTTCCTGCATCGCGACCGGCGCGAGGCCGGGCAGCGTCACGATCGTGCCGTCGCTGTGGGCGATGCGGACCATGTCGCCGATCGCGAAGACCTCTGGGTGGTCGGGCAGCGTCAGGTCCGCTGTGACGGTCACGCGACCAGCTCGGTCGACCTGCGATCCGTCGGCGGACGCCAGCGCCGCCGCGAGCGGGGAGGCGGCGACGCCGGCAGCCCAGATGACCGTGCGCGCGCCGACGTCTTCGATCTCGCCGCTCGCAGCGCGAATCGCCACCGAGACAGAACCGACGTCGACCACCGTGTGTCCCACGAGCGGCGTCACACCGAGCTTCTCGAGCGCGCGCTCGGCCTTCTGCGAGAGCGAGGGCGGAAAGCCGGTGAGGATGCGGTCGGCCATCTCGACGAGGAGCACGCGTGCACTGCGTGTGTCGACATGACGGAAGTCGCGGTGCAGGGTCTCGCGACCGAGCTCGGCGATTTGGCCGGCCATCTCGACGCCGGTCGGGCCGCCGCCGACGACCACGAACGTCAGCCAGCTCCGCCGGCGTTCCTCGTCGCGCTCGACCTCAGCGGCTTCGAATGCGGTCAGGATCCGATTGCGGATGTCGAGCGCGCCGGCAAGCGACTTCAGCTCAGGAGCGCGCGCCCTCCAGTCGTCGTGGCCGAAGTAGGAGTACCGCGACCCGCCGGCGACGACCAGCGTGTCGTAGTCGAGCGTTTCATCGCGCCCACCGTTCGGGAGGTGATCGAGCACGACCTGCTGTCGCTCGAGATCGAAGCCGCTCACCTCCGCAAGCACCACGCGAACGTTGTCCTGGCGCTTCAGCACAGCGCGTAGCGGTGCAGCGACCTCTGCCGCCGAGAGCGCGCCGGTCGCGACCTGGTAGACGAGCGGCTGGAAGAGGTGGAAGTTCTGCCGGTCGACAAGTGTCACGTCGACCGCAGCGCCCTGGAGCTTGCGAACCGCCTGCAAGCCACCGAAGCCGCCGCCGACCACGACGACCCGCCTGCGAGCGGCCTCACTCGCCGACAACGACACTCGCGCTTTTGGCCATAGCGTTCCCCGACCTCGGGTGCTCGAACGTCAGCCGCGGTCCTCCTCGGAGTGATTGTGTCAGCTGACTTGGGGCCGGCGGGAATCAGTCGCTGCCTGCTAGCGGGGGGTTGCGGTTTGGCGCTGGCCGCGATGCCAAGCCGCTGTACGAGCGGCCAACGTTGCACGCGTGTTCCGTGACATCCGCTACGCCAAGGAGTCGCTCTCTGCCGACGACGTCGCCCGTCGGCTGGGAACTCGCGTCGTTCCGCTCGAGACTGCCGACTCGACGCCACCCATCGGCAAGCTGGGCGTCTGGACAGGGGATCAGAGACGTATCGTCCTCGTCGAGCGAGCGGCCACCGGACGGCGGCTCTTCCTCGACATCCGTGGTGGAATCATCTATCGCACGAACTTCCTCGGCCTGACTCAGGTGCTCTAGGAGAACTCGGCGGTTGGCAGACCCCGGCTCGGTCCTGGGGTCGCGGTACAGTCCGGCGCGCGAATGCGCCTCGCTCTTCCGATCCTCCTCCTAGCCGGTCTGCTCGTGGCGGGCTGCAGCTCTGGTGAGCCTTCCACCTTCAAAGCCGGGCAAACCGCCAAGTGCCTCACGGGGAAGGGTTACCGCGTTACCACCGACGACCCGAAGGTGGGGGTGATCGCGGCCAATGCGCCCAACGGTGGGTTGCTGGCAAAGGAACCCGGCAACGCCCTCACGATCGCCTTCGGCCAGGACTCCGACGACGCCATCAAGATCGCCGCCGCCTTCAAGCATTTCGCCCCCAAGAAGCTCCGCCCTCACATCACCGATGTCCTGCGAATACAGAAGAACGCCGTCCTCCTCTGGACCGTCACTCCGCCGCAGGAGGAGCTGGGCAAGGTCTTCGCCTGCCTGAAGGGCTGATTCCTCCGGCTAGAATCGGGGCGATGGTCGAAATCGGGACGATGCGCGTCAAGAGCGGCCTCGCCGAGATGCTCAAGGGCGGGGTGATCATGGACGTCACGGATGCCGACCAGGCCCGCATCGCCGAAGAGGCGGGAGCCGTGGCCGTGATGGCGCTCGAACGCGTCCCGGCCGACATCCGCGCCGAGGGCGGCGTCGCCCGGATGGCCGATCCGGACAAGATCATCGAGATCCAGGAGGCGGTGACCGTCCCCGTCATGGCCAAGGCGCGCATCGGTCACTTCGTCGAGGCGCAGATCCTGGAAGCGCTCCAGGTCGACTACATCGACGAGTCGGAGGTCCTGACGCCGGCCGACACCGCCCATCACATCGACAAGTGGAAGTTCACCGTCCCGTTCGTCTGCGGCTGCACCAACATCGGTGAGGCGCTGCGGCGGATCGCCGAGGGTGCGGCGATGATCCGGACGAAGGGCGAGGCCGGAACCGGCGACATCGTCAACGCCGTCACGCACATGCGCTCGGTCTTCGGTGCGATCAGGCGTCTCGGCGCAATGGATCCGGACGAGCTCTACAGCGAGGCGAAGAACGTCCACGCTCCGGTCGAGCTCGTGCGCTGGGTCGCGGAGCACGGCCGCCTGCCGGTCGTAACGTTCACCGCCGGCGGGATCGCAACTCCCGCCGACGCGGCGCTCTGCATGCAACTCGGCGCGGACGGCGTCTTCGTCGGCTCGGGGATCTTCAAGTCGGGGAATCCGAGCGAGCGCGCCAAGGCGATCGTCGAAGCGACGACGCACTACAACGACGCAGAGATTCTGGCGCGGGTGTCCCGCGGTCTGGGCGATGCGATGAGCGGTCTCTCGGCCGCTGCACTGGCACCGGAAGAACTGCTCGAAACGCGCGGCTGGTAGCGGTTACCCGCCGCGGGTGAACCAGGATCCACCGGTGTCGTGGCCGGTGTAGATCCCGTTCCCCTCGCCCCAGATCACATGGTTCGTCCCACTGGAGTCGACGGCGAGCCCGAGATAATCGCCGTACGGGAACGTGTAGCCGGTGAGCGTCTTGTACGACGCGCCCGATCCGAGGTTCAAAAGCCTGACCTCGCGTGACCACGCCACGCCGCCGTTCGTCGTCCTCGCGTACCAGGTGTTCCATCCGCTCGGCCCGTTGCGGTCGTCTTGCCAAACCAGGCGGAAGTCGCCCAGAGACGGCCCTGATGCGATCGCCGGCATGTTGCTGTCCCCGGCGTTGTTCACGGCAACCGGGGCGCTCCAGTTGAGGCCATCCGTGGCCCTGCGCACGTAGAGAGTCTTGGGCGCGTCTGCCGCGCTGTTGAGCAGATAGGCGAAGACGAGCGCACCGGCCGAGTCCGACGCGATAGTCGCCTGCGAGCTGAAGAAGTCGCGATAGCAGCCCTTGAACGAACACGCGGGCGCCTCCTGGCTCGTGGCGAGGATCGTCGTCGTCCAGGACTTGCCGGCGTCACTCGAGCTGACGAGAGCCACTGGCTCGGGCCCAAGGGCGAACTTTCCTTCTCCCGTCTCGCCGAAGTACACATTTCCGTTTGGCGCAACGGTGCCCCCGTAAGCGAGATAGGAGAACGTGTCGGTGTTGGTCTTGATGGGCGTCGAGAAGGTCGCACCGTAGTCGTGTGACGCAACCGCGTAGGCGTCCCTCTTGGAGTTGAACGCGACGTAGACGTCCTTTCCGGTCGGGGAGATGACCAGCACGGGCTTGTCGTTGTAGGTCAGCTTCCCGTTCATGGTCACCGGCGTGGTCCAGGTGTGGCCGTGGTCGTAGGACTTGGCGAGCATCGTGCCCGGATTGAACGTGTTGAGCCACGCGGCGTAGACCGTGCCGTCGCTCGCCACCGCGAGCTGCGGATCGAACTGCCGGGGAACGTTCTTGCAAGGCAGCCCGCAAACGGGAACGAAGGGTCCCCAGGTCGCGCCGCCGTCACTCGAGGCGCGGACGAGGATGCTGTAGATCGAGCAGTCGTGAGATGCGCACTGGTCGTTGATCGCGGTGAAGGCTTGGTAGACCCACGGGGCGTGGGGATCGACTGCGACGGTTGGCTCCCAGTTGTCGTCGGCGAGGCTGCCGACGAGTTGCTCGGACGCGAACGACGGTGCCGACGCGGCCGGCGCAGCCACATCCGACCGTCACGGTGCCCGCCGCCAGCAGGGCGAAGAGCGCGCGTTTCACCGCTCGACCCTAGAACGGTCGCGCCGATCGAGTCAAGACCCGCGCCTGACTACCATTTAGGGCATGAAGATCGGGGTACTGGCCGTTCAGGGAAACTTCCGCGAGCACGGGGCGATGCTCCGGCGACTCGGCGCAGACGTCGTCGAAGTGCGCAAGCCGGAGGAGCTCGAAGGCCTAGACGGCCTGGTCGTTCCCGGAGGGGAGTCGACGACGTTCATGCGTCTGATGAAGCTCTACGGGCTCGACGAGGCAATCCGGGCATTCGAAGCCCCGATCCTGGGTACCTGTGCCGGCATGATCGTCCTCGATCGCGATCATCTCGGGCTCGTCGACGTCGAGGTCGACCGGAACGCCTACGGGCGCCAGGTGGCGAGCTTCGAGGCTGACCTTTCGCTGGCGGGGGAAAGCTTCCCGCTGCGCGGCGTCTTCATTCGCGCGCCCCGCGTGCGCGTGACCGGAGAGGACGTCGAGGTTCTGGCCGAGCACGAGGGGGAGCCGGTGCTCGTCCGCGACGGACGCGTTCTCGTGGCGTCGTTCCACCCGGAACTGACGGAAGATACGCGGGTGCACGAGATGTTCTTGAATGCAGTGCAGGAGGCGGCGAAGCCGCCTGTCCGCGTCAGCGGACCAGGGGAGGGGGTCTCGGGGGAACCGGGAGGTGCCCCCGCGCACTCGAGGCGAAGATACGGGAGGGTCGATGTCGGGGCATAGCAAGTGGTCGTCGATCAAGCACAAGAAGGGCGCCGCCGACGCGAAGCGCGGCAAGCTCTTCTCGAAGCTCTCGCGGGCGATCATCGTCGCGGCAAAGGAGGGAGGGCCTGATCCTTCGGGGAACCTTGCGCTGCAGAACGCGATCGAGAAGGCGCGCTCGTACTCCATGCCGAAGGACAACATCGAGCGCGCGATCGCGCGAGGCTCGGGTGCGGATTCGGACGCGCAGGCTTTCGAGACAGTTGTCTACGAGGGCTACGGCCCCAGCGGCGTCGCGGTCATCGTCGAGGCGTTGACGGACAACCGCAATCGCACCGCGTCCGACGTGCGCCACGCGTTCGACAAGTTCGACGGCAACCTTGGCACCTCGGGCGCGGTCGCCTGGCTCTTCGAGCGCCGCGGGGTCGTCGTCGTTCCTGCGGACGGCGTCGACGAAGACGAGCTGACGCTCGCTGCGGCGGAAGGCGGCGCCGACGACGTCTCACTCGACGGCTCCACCTATGAGGTCGTCTCGGCGCCGGAGGCGCTGGCCGCCGTGCGCGAGGCGGTTGAGAGTGCGGGCTTCACGGTCGAGGCCGCGGAGCTGACCATGGTGCCGAAGACGACCGTCGAGGTCGCGGATGAATCGGCCGCGAAGAAGATCCTGCGGCTCATCGATCAACTCGAGGAGAGTGACGACATCCAGGACGTCTACGCGAACTTCGACATCCCCGAGCGAGTTCTCGAGACGGTCGCCTCTTAGGGACCTGTCACGTGCCTGGCACCGGCCTTGCCCGCGGCCAAGCGCGCAGGTGGCGGATCATCTAAAAGGGCGCTCGGAACCTCGTCGGAGCTGGTCGGTTGCGGAAGCGGCTCGCCGTTCGATTCCGCGATCTCTTCCTCGGTCATCTCCACTGGGTTGCGTTGCTCTGCCATCTTCGTCCTCCGATGATTACTTTTCGCCGAATCCGAGGGCGGGCAAACAGCTTGGTCACCAGGGTTATCCAGCGGGCTACCCCTGGTTACCCGAGGGACACCTAGCATTCGTGGCTCGTTGCGGAGGGGGTCGCGAGGGAGCTTCGGCTCCCTCGCTCTGTCTTCAGACCCAGCCGCGTTGCCGGGCCACGCGACAGAGGGCCCGCCGCTTGGCATGAGCGGGCTGGTCGGAGAGGCCGGCCTTCGCGTAGATGCGGCGCAGTGCCGCTTTCACCGTGCCCGTTGCGCCCGGCGTTCCGAGTTGCGCGGCGATCTGCTCGTTGGACGGCAGGCTTTCGAGGCTCGCCCCGGCCAGCCACGGCCCGCAAAGACCCTGCACGACCTGCCGCTGGAAGGCCGACAGTTGAGCCGAAGCCGTGGGCGCGATCTCCTCGAGCGGCTCGGTCGTGTCGGGGTCCTCGAGCTGCGCCGGCCAGAAAAGAGGACGGTCTCCGAGCCGATCCCGATTCGATCGGCGTGCCGCAGAGGGAGTGGAGTCCCCGGCTGGACCCGGGTTCCGTTCAGGAAGGTGCCGTTGAAGCTGCCGCGATCCTCGACGTACCAGCGACCGTCGCGGAACGTGAGCGCAGCGTGCTCGCGGCTCACCGTCGGCGACGCGAATGGGAGGTCGCTGGACGCGTCGCGTCCGATCGTGACGCTCTCCTTCAACTCGTGCTCCCTCCCGTCAGGGAAGGTGAGCCAGATGTCCCCGGGCATTGGCCGGAAGGATACGTCCGGTTAGACGCCTAACCTCTCACCGTGAAGGTCATAGGCATCGATCCAGGGACGGCTTCTTGCGGGTACGGCATCGTCCACGAAAAAGACGGGCGCCTCAGGGCCATCGACCACGGGTGGTGGAAAACGTCCGCGGCCGAACGCCCCGAGCTGCGTCTGAAGACGATCTTCGACGCCGTCGTCGAGCTCGTCGCGCTTCATCAGCCCGATGCCGTCGCAATCGAGGAGTCGTTCGTCGGCGTCGACGCCCGCACCGCACTCTCCGTCGGGCAGGCGCGCGGGGCCATCATGGTCGCGGCCGCCAACGCCGGGGTCGGGTGCGCTGAGTATTCGCCGGCCCGCGTGAAGCAGGTGGTCTGCGGTTACGGCCGCGCCGAGAAGCGGCAGATGCAGAGGATGGTGAAGGTGATCCTCGGGCTGCAGGACGAGCCGGCAACTTCGCATGCCGCCGATGCGCTTGCCGTTGCGATCTGCCACGCGCTCGCGCCGCCGCTGCTGAGGGTCGCGGCAGGATGATCGCGCGCCTCCGGGGCCGTCCCCTGGCGAACACGCCGGACGGGCTCGTTCTCGACGTCGGCGGTGTCGGGTACCTCGTCGCCGCGACACCGTCCGCGGTTCGAGCCGCCGACGGCGCGGCGGAGGTGTCGCTGCACACATATCTGCACGTTCGCGAAGACGCGCTGCAGCTGTACGGGTTCGCAGAGGCGGCCGAGCGCGAGCTCTTCCTCCAGCTGCTCTCCGTGAACGGGATCGGCCCGAAGGTCGCTCTGGCGATCGTGTCCGGCTCGCCTGCCCCCGATCTGAGGCGGGCGATCGTGCTCGGAGACACCGCGCGCTTCCAGGCCATCCCCGGGATCGGCAAGAAGACCGCCGAGCGCATCCTGCTCGAGCTGAAGGAGAAGATGGGGGACGCTCCGGTGCCGATCTCGTCGGCGGGAGGGACGCAACCGCACCTGGTGGCGCGGGACGCTCTCGTCGAGCTCGGATACTCCCTCGGGGAGGCTGAAATGGCTCTCGCGAGGGTCGATCCGGAGCTGCCGCCGGAGGAACGCGTCCGCGAAGCGCTAAAAGCGGCCTAATGCCCCTTCCAGCAATACATGTCGGCTTCTGGCCCGCGATCACGCGGCGCCAGAGTCCACCTTCGCCCTTAGCAAGGCAGACCAGCCTTGCTGCGGTCGAGTGCGGCCTCTGGCTTGGTGCTCGCGACCCAGAAACTCGACGGCATTACTGGAAGGGGCATTGATGACCTCCGCGCCTCAATTCTTAGTGCCCGCCGTCATGCCCGAAGAGGACGAGCTCGAGCAGTCGCTGCGTCCACGCCGTCTGGCCGAGTTCGTGGGACAGCAGCGGATCAAGGAGCAGCTCGCGATCTCGCTCGACGCAACCAAGGGGCGAGACGAAGCGCTCGACCACGTGCTCCTCGTCGGCCCGCCCGGGCTCGGCAAGACGAGCCTTGCGTTCATCGTCCACGAGGAGCTCGGCGTCGGCATTCGCTGCGTCGCCGGCCCCGCGCTCGAGCGCAAGGGCGACATGGCGGCGATCCTGACCAGCCTCGAGCGCCACGACGTCCTGTTCGTGGACGAGATCCACCGCCTCAACCGAGCGATCGAGGAGATCCTCTACCCGGCCCTCGAGGACTTCCGGCTCGACATCATCGTCGGCCAGGGCGCGGCGGCGCGCACGCTTACGCTTGACCTCCCACCCTTTACGCTCATCGGTGCGACGACGAGAACCGGGCTCTTGACGACGCCGCTGCGCGACCGCTTCGGCATGACCTTTCGGCTCGAGTACTACGAGCCGAAGGAGCTCGGGACGATCGTCCGCCGGTCGGCGCGGATCCTCGACGTCGAGATCGCGGAGGACGCAGCCGACGAGATCGCACGCCGCTCCCGCGGAACGCCGCGCATCGCGAACCGGATCCTCAGGCGGGTGCGCGACGTCGCACAGGTCAAGCACGACGGCAAGATCACGAACGAGGTCGCGCGCGAGGCGCTCGACCTGCTCGAGGTCGACGGCGACGGGCTCGAGCGCATCGACCGCGCGCTGATGGAGACGATCCTCGTCAAGTTCGGAGGCGGACCGGTGGGTCTTTCAACGCTGGCCGTCGCCCTCGGAGAGGAGCAGGACACGATCGAGGACGTCTACGAGCCGTATCTCCTCCAGCTCGGCTTCCTGCAGCGCACGCCGCGCGGCCGCATCATCACCGAGCTCGGCCGCGAGCGGTTCGGAGCCCGCGGGGAAGACACGAAGCTCTTTTGAGCCCCGACCTCTGGGTGCCGGGCGCAGCCGAGCCGTCGCTCGACGGCTTCGTGTTTCGCGTCCACCGGCAGATCGAGCGCTACACGGCGACCCATAGCGCGGACTTGACCCACGTGGAGGTGGAGCTGGGGGACGGAGAGCGCCTCACGCTTCGGTCGCTGTCCGCCGAGCCGGGCTACGGGTTTCTGACGCTGTCGGTCGATGCCGAGAACGGCGATTCGGAGGAGCACATCGTCCCGATCGGCGCGATCAGGCGGATCGCGCTTGGACCAGCGGACGAATCCCGCCGCCCGGGATTCGCCCTGTCGAAAGAGATAGGGCCGGAACCCGCCGCATAGGCTCCGGCCCTTGGAAAAATGTCCGCCCCGGCCGCAGTTTCGTCGGGGCTGGTTCTGCCGCAGAACAGAACCGGTGAGGACAGGTGGTACACGTGGAGCATGAATCACCCAGCCTGGTTGATTCCTCCCCCTTTGGATGGTTCATTCAGGTGCTTCACTTCACCCTGCCGGGGGAGTGCAGAAACGCCTTTTCACCCCGATTCTGAGTCTCAGGAGGATCGTGAGGGGCCGCAGCTCACATCCTCCGAACGGGCGGTCGCAGGTTCGTCCTGCGGCCGCCGTCTATCTAGGCCTGCCCCGTGCCAGGCACGAGACGACGCCGTAAGTGCCAAGTCCGCCGAACGGCGGCGAGGAGGCGAGGTGCGAACAGCAGCGCCATGACGTCGAACCAGACGTAGCCGGCAGCGACCCCGCTCGGCGGGTTGCCGTCGGGGACGCCGAGCCCGGGAAGCTGTGCGGCCCACCGCCAGGTGCCGATCGCAGTTCCGTAGAGCTCGAGGGCGGCGACGACGAGGAAGACGCCGGCGTAGGCGGCGCGCACGGGCGAGCGCCAGAGGAAGGCGAGCAGCAGAGGGATGCAGAGCGCACCTGCGGCATCGAGACGTGGCAGCACCGTCAATCCGAGCACACCCCAGACCGTGACGAGGGCGGCCGCGAAGGCGACGAGCGCGCGTGAATGACGCCGGAGCGCTTCGCTCAACGACAGACCAGCCATGAACACCAGTCCGTGAGCCGGGGGGACGAACGTCGGCAGGTTGTGCAGCCGATACGAGTAGACACCCCACAGGATCGAGCCGGTCACCTCCGCCACAGTCGCCGCGCAGATGACCACCGCGACTTGCGCGCGACGCTCTGCCGGAAGCGGCCGCGCAGCGACGAGGAGCACGATCCACGTCAGGGCTCCCAGTACGAGTTGGCCGGGCAGCTCGATCTGCGTATCCACCGCCAACAGTGCCGCAAGGAATGCGGCGATAGCTGCTGCGCGGATCAACGCCTGAACTGCAGCTCGTGCCAGGAGGGCACGGGGGCAAGCTCGAGCAGCGCGCGGTCGCCGTTCGGGTCGCGATACCCGAAGTCCGCCACGTCCTCGTCCCAGGCGACCTCGAGCAGTCCCTCCTTGACGCGATGGTCGAGCCAGGCGCCGCGAAAGACGAGCTTCTTCAGCCAGTAGACGAGCGACTCGCCGCCGACGAGCGAAACGCGCTCCCAGTGACGAACGAGATACCTGCCGAGTCCGCTGCGAGGCTCGTCGATCCAGTCCCTCTCGACGAGCTCGACGAGGTCGGCGGTCTCGTCGTCATCGAGCTCGTTGTCGCTGACGAGCCCGAGCTTCACCGCAGCGGCCGTGACGCGCTGCTCGAAGTCGGAGCAGTTGAAGCCGAAGCGGTAGCCGAGGAACTCGACGACGTAGTCGTCCCCCGAAACGTAGTTCGCCTCTGTCACGAGCCGAGCATAGCGCCGCGCTAGGTTTGCCTTATGAGCGCTCGCCTCGCGGCTGCATCCGCCTTCGTGACGGCCCTCGTGGTCGTCACGGTCTGGCTCACCGACCTCTCGTTCGGGCGCGCCGCGCTACTTGCGCCCGTGCTCGTGATCGGCCTCGCGGCGGTCGCCGGCCTTGTCGTTTTCTGGGGCCGGGTCGGCTGGGACTCGCTGCGCCGCGCGCGCCATCCCCGGCTGCTCGTGGCCGCAGCGGTTGCGTTCATCCTGCTGCTCGTCGGCCTGACGCTCCTGGGCGTCCAGCTCCCTCGAGAGTAGACGCATTCGAGTCCGGCACCGGCTACGCCATCCCTCGAACTGCGACGGTGTGGACATGACCGATACGACACTCACAGAGCTTCATCACCGCTCGGCGGACGGCATCGAGGTCTCGCTCCTGTGGAGCCGCATCACGAACGCGCTGACGGTGGCGGTCGCGGACAGCCGCTCGGGTCTCAGCTTCGAGGTTCCGGCACCCGCGGAGAAGGCCCTCGACGTCTTCGAGCATCCGTTCGCCTACGCCGCTTAACGCATTCGAGTCCGGCGCCTTCGGCGCCATGATGACTCGAATGCGATAGCGCTAGCGGAGAGCGGTGGCGGCCACACCGGGCAAAGCCCGGCGCGGCGGCGAGATGTCCTCAGCGACTAACCGATCAGTTCGAGTAGGGCGGTCTCGAGCCGCTCGAGATCAGCGGCGTCGTTGTAACCCTGAAACGACGCGCGGATGAAGCGGTCGTCGCCGCGTTCGAACACCGGGATCTCGATTCGATGCTCGGCGTAGAGGCGCTCTTGCAGATCCTTCGGCGCATCCTTCGGCAGACGGAGCGTGACCATCTGCGCGAAGAACTCGCCGGAATCCGGTGTGAGCGGCTCGAGGTCGAACTCGTTGCGCGCCCGTCGCGCGAGTTCGTGACAAGCGGTCGCGTACCGCTGCCCACTCGTGCTCGTCCTGCCATGCGATCGCCACCGGAACCGTAAGGTAGGCGGACGGGTCGCGCGTCCCTTGCTTCTCGTGACGTGACACGAAGCTCGGGTCATCTCCCTCGTAGCCCCAGCTGATGAGCAGTGGATGCACGTGGCGCTGGAGCTCGCGGCGCGCGTAGAGGAAGCCCGCGCCCTTGGGCGCGCATAGCCACTTGAGGCGGTGTGGCCCCAAGCATGGGCCAAGTGAGACGACGGTGGCCCAGCCGAGGGGTCGTCGTTACTCGGCTTTCCGGGCTCCCTCGCTTTGGTTCGTTTGCCCTGCCCTGAAGGCTTGAAGGAAGTACTCGGTGTCTTCGTCCGGCGCGTCGATTGTCCGTCCTTCGCGTGCGGCCGTTTCGGCGAGCTGCATCTTCTCGAACAGCTCCTCCATCTCGCTCCGAGACGAGACCGCCTCGTGATGCCCCTCGATGTAGTGCTCGGCGGCGAACCCGAGAATTACGTCGCGCAGCCGGAACGCGGATGCCGAGGTCAGCACGCCCTCGGGCGAAGCAGAAAGGCAGTCGCCCAGGAAGACCACGCCGTCGGGCTCGACGCAGATCACGCTCGCGTCGGCGCTGTGGTCGCCACCCACGTGACGGATATCGAGCGTCACACCCCCGAGCTGGATCTCGATCCTGTCGTGGAAGACGATGTCGGCGAGAGCAACTTCGACCGCTCGCGGCGAGGGCAGCTCCGCCTTGACATCAGCGGCGTGCTGCGGCGAGGAATGGCCAGCAGTGACGCGCCGGTCGAGCCCTTCGTCGCTCCAGTCTCTCTCCGCCAACGCGAGCAACTGCTCAGCTGTCCGTGCATGGGCGACCACGAGTCCGCCCACCTCGGCTCCGCCGAGGACGTGATCCCAATGGGAGTGCGTGTAGACGACCGCGCTCGGTCGCGTGCCGCTCTCGACGACGAGGTCGGCCAGGAACGCGCGGGCGTGGGCAGCCGACGATCCTGGAGTCTCGCAACGTGCGCACACTGCGACGTCAACGCCCCCGTGGTCAAGGGACATTGCTGAACACTCGGGCACTCCACGGCCATCTCCCTAGGTCGTTGAAACCCGATCCATGGCTTTAGACTCTTCAAGCTGGTCGCGCCATGAGCGACCGGCGAGAGTCGTCGGCCCTCAACCTGGAGGCACGGGTGAAAATCACAGAGTCAGGTACGCTCCATCACACCTGCTTCGTCGTGCACGACGTGGAAAAGACGGCGGCGGCGCTGGGAGAGTCCGGGATCGGACCGTGGGGTGTCTGGACGATCGAGCCGGCGGCCACAACAGTTCGGGGCCGAGAGGTTCCCTTCTCCTTCCGAATCGCGTTCGCGTCCGTCGGGGACTCGAACTTCGAGTTGCTAGCGCCACACGAGGGCGAGAGCATTTACGTAGGCCACCTGGAGGCGAACGGCGAGGGGTTTCATCACACCTGCATCGCATATTCGAGCCGGGAGGCGATGCGAGAGGCCAAGGCGGAGCTGGTGTGCAAGGGGCGTGAGATCGTCCAGAGCGCGGACATGGGCGAGCTCGGCGAGCTCTGCTACTTCGAGATGCCCGAGATGGGCGCGTTGCTCGAGCTCCTCTACGTGACGGAGCTACCGCCACCCGAGAAGACAATCGGCTAGCAGCGTCGGACACGGCCGGCTCAGGCGTCATTCCTGCGCACTGGCGCAGGCGAGCGGGCGTAGTCTCCTAGCTAGTCCTCGTCCTCCCAATATTCGAGCTCGGGCCCCGGGCGAGCGAAGATGATCCGCTCGCCGGCGACGCTCCGCGCGCCGATCTTGCCGGTGTCGAGGTACTCGACGATGTCCGGCGCGATCAGCGTG
>WNFX01005315.1_pt1 | contig 18897 bp, 14 predicted proteins | sample 5400111 | NCBI WGS metagenome assembly WNFX01 (sample SAMN13153363, study PRJNA577476) | soil metagenome | isolation source: 40 cm soil or saprolite under grassland replicate 1 | place: USA:California | collected 2016-06-15 | reverse complement strand
AATGAGCTAAATCCTCCGCCACTCATGCTCCAGGCAACCTCCTGGAACCCTGTGCCTTTGTGGTGCAACGTTGTACCGCCCACACTGGTGACCCATGGATCATCAGTGGGAAAGCTGGTGGTTGGCGTTGGTGAGAGCTTTGTCGCTTGCAAATCGGCATAATCGGTGGCACCACCATCGCCAGAGGAAGCGAAGAATGTAATGCCTTCATTTGTCGTAGCCTGTTTGAAGAAAGCATCCCACTTTTGTATCTCTTGTTGCCCTGCGGCATCTTTCAGTGTCACCTCGGATGCTCCAAAACTCTGCGAAATGATGTTGCCAAGGTGATTCGTCACAGCATATTGCTCAAGCCGCCGAAATTCGGGCAGGCCAATAGTACCTTCGGTCTCATCAACCGGGCTGGTTAAAACCACAATTCCCGCATCAGGGGCGATGGCGTGAATAATTTGCACATCCAAGGTTGTTTCCTCTGCCCAGCCGAGCATATCTTTACCACGTGGGTTAAAAGGCACCGTGCCTATAGGTGAAAGGACTTTGATCGTGATGGGAGGCAAATCAAACTGCCTATCGAATATATCCATGTCTCGCTGCAAGGTTGGACTGCCGTAGGAGACGATATCCACAATTGTCTGGCCTTTTCCTGTAAAACCTCGCTCTATGAGGGATTGTACACCATAAGCTACCCGCAGGTCGTATGGCGTACGGCATACACCAGGACCTAATTCGACAGGACAGGCAGCGATTGCGGTACTCGTTGGTGATTGAACTGGCAACCTTGTAGCTGCTGGCCTCAACTTCCCATCGTTGTTACTACTACCCAAAGGAGCGCAGGCAGAAAGTAGTAACAAAGTCACTAGAATCGCAGGTAAACGTCGAAATGTATGCATAAGTGTGACTTATCTTCCTTATCGCAGCTATAGCAATGTTCATAGAAACTCATCGATAGACTCCACATTACTATTCTAACACCTGGCAATCACCTCTTGTACTTTTTGGTTGATAGGCGCTGTTTTTTAGCGAAAAAGGCGAAACACTGCGTTGTATTGAAGAGAATGTTGCTAGAGAGGCTTCAGAAATGTAGGGACAGGGAGAGAAGGGACGGGTGGCGAGGGCCTTGCGCCTGTCCTGGTCTTCAGAAATGTAAGGACGGGTGGCGGAGGCATTGTGCCTCTCCTGGTTGCATGGTCCGCTCTAGTTGAGTTAAGATCGAAATTTCTTGCAGTACCAAAGTCCTAGACTTGGTCTTACCAGGCTTGACTGTAATTCTTAAAGTGGGTACAGTCTAACCTAAGAGCGTGTACAACGTTTAGTGCCGGGGGATTGCTTCCCGGACACAACCGTAACGGATTGAGGACAATGTATGTCGTCTTTTGATGATCGTCAGCTTAGTGTAACCGACAGATTGCAATTCCCAGGGCTGGTTAGCGAACTTTCTCCGGTAGAACAGTTGCCTTTCCCCGAACATACTTCATCACATAGCAGAACGACCCGGTGTTTAGAGTTTGATAGTTCTCCCAATGTTACGGAAACCCCGGAAGATGCTATGGTTTCCCCAGGCAAAACACGTAGTCTACGTGAGTATACAACGTCTCCAGGCGTAACACGTATTTTGCCTGACGTCAATACAGGCCCATTGTCTTTCTCACCCATAGGGAGTACTACGACGGCATTACGTCAGCCAGTCGTAATCCCTGGTTCTGGCAAGAAAAGTCCGGGCTTGATTCGTCCCCCGAATGGGCGCAAGTGGGTTATCAGTATCTCTGCTATTGTCTTACTGATGATGATTACGTTTGGGACAGCATTTGCTGTCTCACCCCTTCAGGGTGAAAGCGGTCGTTTTACCAACCCAATCCAGTTAGTAGCGAATTTAGTTCACAATAGCAATAACAATCCGAGTTTGATTTCGCAGCAGGCGACTGCGACAGCTATTCACCGACAGGACGGCTATGATCCTGTTTCTGGAGTGAGCTCGCAGCCTGTGCAGCCTGTAGCTGGAGGAGGGAGCCTCAATCGTTTCGCTTTCGGCCAGTGTACCTACTGGGCTAATATGCGGTACCACCAATTGACGGGATATTGGGTTCCCTGGCTGGGCAACGCTTATGAATGGGCATATGGTGCGAAGGCATCCGGCTGGATCGTTTCAAGCAAACCGATCGTGCCTTCAATTATTGTACTGCAACCGGGCGTGCAAGGTGCAGGTTATTTTGGGCATGTTGCCCTGGTTGAGAGGATAAACTCCGATGGCAGCGTGTATACAAGTAACTATAACTGGTACTCCAACGGTGGTTGGGATATCTTATCTTATGTGACGTTTACACCTGGACCTGGTGTTATATTCACATGGCATCCGTAGAGTAAGGTATTTGTAAAGCGCTCTGCACATCTGTGCAGGGCGTTTTTTAGGGTTCAGGCTGATTTACATCTCCATTTTACCTGAAATATCCATTTTTATAGGTTTTGAGTGGTTACTATGGTATACTCGCACGCAGCATGGTATTGATGAAGTAATAGGTAGATGTTAAGTTATGAGCGCAGGCTATAGTAGCAAAACCAGTTCTAGTAACACAGTCCCTCCTTCTCCTTGTCCCCCTCTAGGATCCTATAAGATTGAAAGTAAGAGAATATCTGAACCTGCTTGTATTTTGTTTGCCAGGCACAGCTTTTCAAAAGAAAGCATAGTTCTCAAGCTACTATACGAACATAAGGATACCCGCTACAGTCTAGCGACCGTAAGTGATCGACATAGGTGTCAGCTTGAAGCCTTACAATGGAACAGGATATTCACTCCTAATATTCATATCGGACTAGCACGAATTTGTAGACTGGATCATGATCGTAAAGGCATTGAAATTGATGAGATCATTGAGAATCCTGGTTTGGAAACACTTGCCCCGAATACTGAGTATGCTTTACTCATGCGGCAACTGCCTACCGGCAGACGGCTAGATTTGATACTAACTGAAGAGGCCTATGCTCCACTTCAACGTTACATACAACTTCTAATCAAGTGTGTAGTGCATATCCATACAAAGCTAGCAGCGCTATCGATCCCTATGGAAGATGCAACGAAATGGGGTAGTTTTGTACCCTTGCAGGAAAAACTTGCACATAACCTGGAATTTCTAGACCAAATAATGGCAACTAAGAACAAAGATCAGTATAGTTCTTTTTATTGGCTTAAAGATAGTCTACTCCAGGTATTTGAACAGTTTAAATATCTGGACTATTTTGAGCGGCGTGTACATGAGGAACGAATTAAGCGTTGTCATGGTGATCTAAAGGCCCCAAATATTTGGATTGCACCCCTACCATTACCAGGAACGCCAAATGAATACTGGTATCATAAAGAACCCTGGAAATATGTATATTTATTGGACGCAGTAGATTTTAACCCGATGTACAGTTACATAGATATACTCAGTGATTTTGCCATGTTGGTGACCGATATTCATGCTCGTACGAAATCTCTCGAACTGGCTAACCAAATGATAGAGAATTACTTAGAACTTACTGACCAACAGGATAAGGCTTGCAGGTTAGTACTGGCCTATTATCTTGTCGAAAAGGCTATTATAGGCGCTGCGGTAAGTATTTTATATGATAATCTGCCTGATCTTGGTTTAGACTTTTTAAAAGTCGCTTCTACACGCATGATCGATTTGGAACGCCAGGCGAGTGGGCAGTATCAGTTACCTTCTATTTACCCTCCAACTCTATCTGCTACTCCACCATTGTTAACTACACCCTTAGAGTGATGGAAAAGTGCTTTCGGCGAAAAATTCTCTAATGTCGCTCTTGCTCGGATCATAGGGTTTGCAAGCCCCGCACTAGCAGGCAATTTGATTGTTATTTTCTTCTCACTCCAGGCGAAACCATTCAGGATGATCGATTGAGTACAGCCCTCCATAGCGATTTTCGATGACCTCCACTCCTCCACTGTGATCTTTCAACTTCTTACGTAGCTGAAACATGCGCTGTGTGAATGCCGGGCGTTCTATTATGCGTCCCCAGGCACCTTTCATAAGCTCTTCATCTTTGCAGCGTTCTGGGTGCTGAAGCAACGTTTTGAGTAGGCGATACTCTAACTCGGAAAGTGAGACAACAACTGCTTGCTCTCCTGGGTGACTAATTGTTAAATTTCGCCCGGTTGCGGGCAGGAGTGAGCTGGCTTGCTTTCTGCTTTCCTTGCTTTCTTTCGCTTCTTGTATGAGGTACTGACAGAGAATAGAACCGGGGAAGTGGACAGGTTGGAGCCGATCATAACGGACTAACCCTTCGCTATAAAGAATATAGCGTAGTTCTGGCCCTAACTCATACCAGTCTGTCGGATCGATCTCATCATCGGCGCATTTATATGCAAGTGAGCTAATAAATTCGTGAAATCTACTTTTTGTCTCCTCGCTACTTTTCTCTATCCCCTGATGTAATCGTTGCCAGATATGTGCAAGAAAAGTGCTCAGGCTTTCATTGATCAATTCAATGAGTTGAATTTTGTCTCTCTCCTGCAGTTCAGGCCATATCCTATGGATGCTGGCATAGGCCTGTTTAAAGCGGAAGGCATGATGACAATATTGTTGGAGGAGGTAGGGATGTGTTCCCGCTTGATGGCGCAGCCATGCCTGTTCCGACCTGGTAAAGATGTAACTTCCGCCCAATGCTTTGAACATTTTTGCCCAGTTTGTTCCGAAGTTTTCAGGTTCCTGCGCCAGAAATTCGGCTGTATCACCCCACGTGAAAGCCTGTAAAGTCATAGTAGTGAAGCGTGCCAGGTCTAAGGATATATGATGAAACTGGTCGTCAATTTTGGGGCGGGGAAGACTTTCGATTGAGAGAATAACGCCAAAGATGGTAAATTCGTCAATCAGATCGACTAACGTGCGAATGGCTCCACAGCGGTCAAGAAGAGCAAGAACGCGTTCTTGTGCTGTTTCTGCTTTGGTAGTACCTAGTGAAAATGGCGGCATACCTGGCACCCCCAGTCGCTCAACCGAATCAAGCATCACGAAGTAGCGTGCGCCAGGAGTCTCACGGCTGATAGTACGCAATAACCCACGTAGCCCTTTCAAATCGGATGGAGCGAAAGATGGTTGTTCGCTTGGTTGATACGCACGATACAGCGCTTTTGTACATTCTCTGATGAAAGAAGCGAGCAATTCACTTCTATCCTCGATACCCTCCAATGATGCCAGGTCAATCTGCTCAAAGTAGATATCGCTCAGTTGTAGCTGGTCTCGCAAATCTTTCAATTCATTGCGCCATGACCATTCGGTATCAGGAGGTTGTTGGAGATAGCGAATCAGTGTCGATTTACCAATACTTGGCGCGCCTACCAGAAAAATGGCGCTTTGCTCATTCATGATCATCTGAGCAATGTCCGTGCGTCTGCCAGAGACGCGACCAATAATCGGTATCGACAAGTCAGTATCTTTCGCCGCAGTAGAGGTAAACATGGCTTGTTTTAGCGACGCACCAGCTCAATAGTGAATGAGTAGTAAGGATTAGACGCGGGGCCGTTCTCCTCTAGTATGAGTCCGTTACGGAGTCGTTCCAGGTGTCGCCTGCTGACAGAGACGGGCAGATTGAGCCAGAATGCAATTTTTTTGAGCTGCACCTTCGCCTGGTTCGAACGAGTAGTGAGTTCGACAATGGCCTCTAAGATGCGGAATTCTTGATTATTCTGAAGCTCCCGTTTGAGATAAACAAAGTTTTGGTTAAAGCCAGCCTCAATGAGGTGTTCCACAACCAGGCGAAGATCCTCATCAGTTATCAATTGTTTGTCAGTTTCCTGATTGAGGTGGTGGATGAGTTGCTGTCCAATCAGCGTCATGAAATAAGGGTTTCCACCAGTGAGCTTTACGGCAAGGGCAACAGTGTTCGGATAAATCTCAACATTCTGGTCGCGCAGGGGATCAATCAATAATTGCTCAGCGCTTTTCGTATCCAGGAACATCATTGGTAGAGGTTGTACAAAGCTGAAGGCATTCCCAAATCTTTTTGAACTTAGAGTATTATGCGCACTCGTTGGTAATGCGAATACCAGGCTTAATTGAGGAATTTCATTCATCAAATCTTTCCAGAACGTAAAGAAGCGCGGTTCTAGAATACCTTTTTCATAAGACTCTATTACCCCACCAAACTCGTCTAGAGCTAGAACAAGCCGTGAGCCTGGAACCCTGGCAATACAGTCTTGCACGACCTGCTTAATGCGTACCTGTGGATCACGACTGTTATAGCGTTGCCAATCGGGAGCCGGCAAATGTAATTGTTCGCTAAACTCTTCACTTATCTTTTCCGCCAGTTGCATGAGAATAGTTTCTTCATTGTGCTGTATAAAGTTTTGGAGTGAAAAGAGCACGCCACAGTAAGGCAGTGGTACCTGGGATTCAAGAAAATTTTTGCAGATAGATGACTTGCCTGACCTGCGCGGTCCGTACAGCATAAGAGCCTTTCCTTGCTCTCCATCACACAATTCTCGTTGCATGATTTTAGTTTCCGCAGAACGGCCAAAAAACATCTTTGCTGTGGCAGGACGTGAGATGTCGAAGGGATTCTTAAGTATTGGATTGCGCGGCTGTAAGGTCACCATCGATTCTTCCCACGCAAGTTCTACTGGTGTCTTACCTGGCAAAACCATCTCTTGCTTACGTAGCTTCTGTAGGCGGTCACGAGTGCGTGCAGAGGTGGTAGCAGCATCGATTTCAACTTTCGTCACATTCTCAATCCCCGACACTTCCTGCCAGATATCCAACACCTCTTTATCAGTGTATGCCTCTATGGTGAAGAGAATTTGAGCTTCACCAAACTTGGTAAGAGCTTTAGCAGTGATAGAAAGCAAATCACATTGATGTCGGCGTAAGTGCCTGGTAAGATCGAGAATCAACCCTTTGCGATCCTGGGCAGTAACAAAGAATGCCACTCGAAAGGCTGGAGGTTGAGGCTGCCAGGTCATAGGCAAGAGTACAGACTGCTGTGCCCTCGTGCGATCGATAAGGTGAGGACAACTCGCTTTATGGACGACCAGTTCGCCACTATGCTTACGCAAACGTCCCATAATTTTCATGTCGCGCGGATAGGTTGGTTGGCAGAAGTTGCAGAGACGCTGCTGATGAATGAATTTTTTAGTAGCAGTCAGGTCAATATCGAGTACGGGAATCCAGCTAGACCTGACCCCAACTACCGATAAGGACTCATTTCGTTCTGCAACCTGCCGCATGATTTGCTGTGCTGCCCAATCAAGGGTATAAGGCAGATCATCTGTTTTATCAAGCCTCTTCAGGTAAGATTGAGGTGTACCAAGATTGTGTTGCTTCAGTAGCAAGCGTAACTCGCGCTCCAGGTCTTCGCGAGTCAACGTAAAGTGATAACGTTCTAATATATTGTGAAGTGAGCGATAACCTCTCAGGTAGGGGAAACGGCGATTCAATGATTCTTTGATCTGGCGACGTGCTATGGAGGTTATGGCATAATTTTCACTTAACCAATAATCTTGAGTCTGAAATTCGTTCGAAGTTCGAATTTCTACGATATCGCCGGCATCAAGTACGCGATATAAGGGAGCTTGCCGGTTATTAATGAAAGCTTCTACTGCGTGATCCCCAACCATATCATCAAGTGCATAGGCAAAGTCCAGCGCTGTGGCACCTTTAGGAAGTGCTATAGAATTGCGATTTTTATCATAGACAACGATAGGGGCCATTGTCTCAATTTGAGGGTGCCGGGTAGCAAGAAAATCATTTAATGCCTGAAAAACCTTACCTTCTTCACTGGTCCATAAGCGTTGTATCGATGGTGGATTTATCTCATTTTGCAGAAACGTATTTGTATATACTTGATAGTAGTTGGGATGGAGGCATCCATACCAGGTAATAGCTTGCATGAAAGGTGTTGCAATCTGTAAATTGCAAATACGAGTGTAGGTTTCGGGCCATTTTAAGGCTCGTGTGTATGGACCCTGTGGTTTTAAAATAAGTCCTAAAGCAATATGACTATTGCCATTGGGTTTGGGATTCGCTATCTGCTCTATCACACGATCCTCGATATGTCCTAGCTGGCTTAGTACCCCAAATGCAGTGTAACAGTCTTGTACTGTAGGAACTATGACGTCGAATGTCACTAGATCGAAGCTGGTAAGCTGTGGTTTCGACAATGTCGTTGTGGTATGTGCATCTTGCAATCGCCGCTTCAGTCCGGCAATCCCACATGCTGTACAGACAACTGTAATGGGTTGGTTAGTAGCCTCCTGGTAAGAGGCTATCAGGCTCTGGCGAATTTCTTCCAGCATCAGCGCATCTTGTTCCAGGATATGCGCATGCTCTTTTCTTAACTCTACAAATTTGCGAGGACTGCGCAGTTGCTCAATCAAGTCCTCGATATCACGCTTGAAATGCCACATCCCAAGACTTTTAGTAATGTTGAGCAAGGTACGCCCAACACTCTCAATTTGGGATTGCATTGCCCCTGTGTAGGTCTTCTCATTACTCCGTTCTTGTAGTGTCTGGAGTGCCAGGTAATAAATAGCAATAGCGATAAGTAATCCTCCCAAATCACGGTAGGGGGGTGTCAACAAGGGAGGCAAATTCTCATCTTCTATATATTTGGCGTACAGGTCTGCCTCGCTAATATGGCTGAGTACCTCGTCAACATTTTCCAGGTTCGCCTGGCATATTTGCTCCTTATCATATTCCCATAAGTAACCCGCAATTACCACCTGCCACGGCAGACCCCAGGAGCGCAGCAGATTGCCAACACGTTGAGCATCATATCTGACTTTTAGCACGTAAGCATGCTGTGTGCCTTTCGCCTCTTGCGCAAGCTTCTCAACCAGCTTCATCCAATCCTCAGGAATCCAGGTTGGCGTAGGTTTCCATGGTGTAAGATCAGGGTGCGACTTTACTTCAGCCATAATTATTACTCCCTGCCGATCAGGAATAATAACACTTTTACGATTACTACCTTACTTCGTAGAATACACTCTAATATAGACGTCGTCAAGTGCCAATTTTTCCTATCTCCTGCGCCTCTTCTCATCCTCGAAATTTTAGTGTCGTCAATTTTCACATAGTTTTCATTGGATAAATTTTTACGGTAATCGTCATAATAAATAAACAACGTAGGAAGATTCGCTTCAACTAAAGGCTAAGTTTGTAAAATAAAGGGTTCAGCAGTACCAATTACGCATATTTTACTCATTTGGTGAAATAAGAACAGAAATTCGTTGTAATTGTTATTATATTTATGTTATAAATTATTACGAGTAATGTTTGCCGTAATAATGACAAACGTTGAACCGCGAGGAGGCGCAACCATGAGACCTGACGATTTACGTGGTGTGTCTGAAGAAGATAGTGATCCTGATATCGAGGAAATCTTAGTGCGGTTCGATCCTTACATTGTTGCTGAAGTTGAAAAATTAGTACGTCGTAATCCTAGCTTTGCCCATCCTGAAGTGCTGGATCTGGAGACTGCCGAGATTGCTCAGCGGGTACGCATAAAACTCTGGGGAGTATTGAAGAAGGAGAAGCACATCAAGTTCCTCAAAGCGTACATCCGCAAGATTGTGAACAACGAGTTTAACGACATCCTGCGCAGGCGTAAGCCGCTTTTGCCCTTGCCAACCGACGAGGATGGTGAAATCTATATGGGCAATGTGATCCTTACAGAGAGCGAGGGAATGTCTGACCCGGCACACGAGTTTGAGCAAGAAGAGGGACTGAATCATTGGATGGCTTTGGCAGCTCAGGTGGTATCTAACCTGTCTCAACGACAGAAACATGCCATGATCTGCCTGCTGAAAGAGCGCATAGATAACTACATGCAGCTAGTAGAGGCTTTCGAGCAGCACCAGATTGAGATTGAGGCATTCAAGTGGCCTGATGATGAAGTTGATGAGATTCGATTGAAAGCCTCGATATCCGCTGCCAGGCGCAATATTGCTGAATGGCTGGGCATATTGTTAGCCGAATATAAAAAGAGGGGCATACCAGATTTAGCTCCCTGTTTTAAATGTAGCTGAAGCAGTGCGGGTGCTATGAGGCCATTTCATCTAGACCATCGGTATGTGCTCTACGTGCTGCTTGTGCAGCTCTTCGCGAGAGATGCGGCGCTCGAGTAGTCGTTTAATTGCATTGCCTATACGCCGCACTCCTTCTTCTATGTGATCTGTTTCAGGATAGGCATAACTAAGTCGAAAGTACTGCTGTCCTCCCCCATCTACATGGAATGGTTCGCCAATCACAAAGGCCACTTGCTCGTTCGCGGCTTCGCGTAATAAACTGCGGGAACGCATATCTGCCGGTAGACGGCACCAGAGATGAAAACCTCCTGCTGGGTGATTGACGCGCACTTCTTGAGGCCAGTGGGTAGCGATTGCCTGTAGCATGAGGTCACGCTTGTGCCGGTACTGTTGACGTAACATTGCCAGGTGATCTTCTAGCAGGTTGCGCCGCAATACTTCTGAAACTGTCCACTGTCCCAGTGCGTTTGTGTTCAGGTCGAACACTTGTTTATGCAGGGAGAGGCGCTCTATCATTAGTTCGGGCGCTGCAAGCCAGGCCACACGCAACCCTGGCGCCAGTATCTTCGAGTAAGTGCTGAGATACAATACCTGCCCATTGGTATCCAGGGCCTTGAGGGGCTGAGGCTGTTTGTCCCCAAAGTAAATTTCTCCGTAAGGGTCATCTTCTAAGATAGGCGTTTGATAGCGTTTTGCCAGGAGCAGTAGGCGACGGCGGCGTTCTTGCGACATGACTGTTCCTGTTGGATTCTGGAAAGTTGGTAGGGTATAGATCAGGCGAGGGCGATGCCGTGCCAGAATTGACTCCAATAAATCGACCCGAATTCCTTCACTATCCGTAGGAACGCCAATCACACGAGCGTTCAGGGCACGAAACGTTTGGATTGCTCCCAGGTAGGTGGGTACTTCAACGACCACTTCATCACCTGGACGGAGCAAGAAGCGGCCAATCAGACCAATGCCCTGCGTTGAGCCGGAGAGGATCAGAATATGGTGCGCATCAACAGCGACACCGCGCTTACGCATGGATGCTGCAATAGCTCTGCGGAGACTGTGCAAGCCCTCAACGGGACAATACCCAAGCGCTCTCTCTCGGGCAGAAAGCAGACCATCAGCAACGATAGTACTGAGCATCTCACCAGGCAGCAGATCTGGAGCAGGATTGCCAGGCGCCAGCGAGATGATCTCTTTGTGCTCGCCCATCGAAGCTAACTCGCTTAGCATAAGAGCGTCAGGACCTAGAACTTCGCGTTCACCTGCTGGCAAACCGAGGAGCCACGAGGCTGTTTCATTCTCAAAGCTATCCTCCAGATAGCCAAAGTGGTTGCGCCGTACAAGAGTCCCGCGTCCTACATGGCCCTCGATCAGGCCTTCGCTGGCAAGTTCATTATAGGCGTTCATAACCGTTGTGCGGTTGATCCCAAGTTCGCTCGCCAGGGCGCGTTCTGTAGGGAGGCGCGTGCCTTCCGAAAGCTCACCTGAGAGGATAGCTTCACGCAGTTGCTGGCAAATCTGCCGGTATAATGGCATGCCACTGGAGCGATCTAACGCAATCAATGAGTGAACCGGCGCAGTGAATAGTGACCCCGGCCGGTACTGAGATGAGTGTTGTCGCATATCTACCTCCTGATTGGCTCATACCAATTAAGTATAATCAATCAATTAGAGATCTTACAAGCCGCATTGGCCGTTAACTGTACCAGCCAATTGTATACAGGCGGAACCGTGGACTAAGATGGTACATAAGGCGAACCAAAAATCTGAAGTTGATTACGATGTGGTAATACTTTTATAGAATGCAATAGTGCTCTGTCATAGTCCATTTGATACGTGAAATGTAGTGATGGAGCTTGCCCCCATCAGGCTTCCCCCTATCACAGGAAGATTGACTGAACACTATTGAAACTGGAGGAAGGTCATGCAGAACCTGCAAGAGCGTATCGCTATGGTACGCAATGACCGTGAGCATGGATCACGCTGGCTCGTACATGAGACAATTTCGATACTCTATGACCTGGCAACTCAGCCGGTTTCCTCGCCGGATGAACTAAAACGTGCCGGAGAGGAACTGGCGCGGGCGCGCCCGGCTATGGCTGCACTGGCTGGCGCAGTCAGGCGCATTCTCAGCGCTCCAGGTGGACTGGAAGGTATGGCACATGAAGCAGTAAGACTACTGAAAGACTACGACTCTGCACTAGAGCATATAACAGCGTATGCCCGGCCATTGCTCCAGGGAACAGTGATGACCCATAGTCTTTCAGGAACAGTACTGGCAGTTCTTAGCGCATGTCTTAAACAGATCGACCAGGTAATCGTGCTGGAAGGACGCCCCCGTTATGAGGGACGCCAGGTGGCACTTGCATTAAGTAAAGCAGGAGGCTCGTCGATCACATTGATTACAGACGCGCAAGCTGATATTTTTCTGCCCCAATGCCATGCAGTTGTTGTTGGAGCAGATAGCATACTGGCAAACGGGGATGTCTTGAATAAGGCTGGTACTGCCTTACTGGCATGGGCTGCTCGCGGGCATAGAATCCCTTTCTATGTCCTGTGCGAGACTCTGAAAATCTCTCCGCATCCATGGTCAGGGAACCTTGCCCAGCTGGAGGAAAAAGAAGCAACAGAGGTGCTAGAACAGCCTATTCCTGGAATCACTGCCCGCAACTTCTATTTTGATAGAACTCCCGCCAGGCTGGTAACAGGTGTGATTACGGAACAAGGTATTATGAGCAGGAAAGAAATCAAGCAAGTGGCATCACAATTGAAACGGGGAATGTAAGAGAGATACAGATACTACTGGCGAAGTCCCTCCGAATCTTAGTAAGGGCGGGGGTGGAGCGGGGACCCTTGCGGTCGCCCTCTGAATTCGCTAGCAGCATCGATACAGGCCTTCAAATTGTTCAGCTTGTACCTGTTGCCTGGAACGTGTACAATAAGGAAAATGGTTGCCCGTCTACGTAGTCATAGAGCGTCTCCATGATAAAAGTATCCACTCGGATACACACCACTAAGCGGGAGGAAGTTACATGCCTACCTACATTAGCCTGGTCAATCTCACCGATCAAGGGATCAAGGAAGTTAAGAATGCCCCCGAACGCCTGAAATCCTTCGATTTAGCTGCACAAGAAGCTGGAGGGAGACTTGTTGGTTTCTATCTAGTGCTGGGTCAATACGATTACGTAGTGATTACTGAAGCTCCCGATGATCAGACAGCGGCTCGCCTCATTCTGAGTACCATTGCACAGGGTAGTGTTCGCACTCAAACAATGCGTGCTTTCCCGCGTGAAGAGTTCGAGCAAATCGCGCGCGGTTTACATTAGAAAGGCCAGAGCGAGGAAAGTATGCTTCCTCGCCTGTTTACTACTTATCGTCAGGAAAAATTGCTTGTACCAGGCGTTCAGGATCATGGCGAGCAAGCTTATCGTTCTCCAGATTGAGGTGTTCGATCAGAACATTGGGAACGAGACGTGCGAGCTGTGCGCGATCAACTTTTACAGGCTCGCTTTTTTCCTGTGCATAAGTCTCCACCAGTTCTGGCGGGAATGGGCCATCGTTGACAATTACGCGATCTACACGCCCTCCTAGATAATGGTGAATCTCGTTGACAAAATCTGAGGCTTTGTAGCCATCAGTCTCACCATGTTTGGTCATCAGGTTACACACATAGACCTTTTCAGCATCAGATTCGCGAACAGCACGCGCAAAATCGCAAACGAGCAGGTTCGGCAGTAGACTCGTATACAGGTCACCTGGACCAATGATAATGGTATCGGCCCGCCGTATGGCTCGAACCGCTTGAGCGCATGCAGGGGCATCTTCGGGCCGCATTCGCAGGCGCACTATAGGAGAAAGCTCCCCCAAAATCTTCTTACCTCGAGTATCGATTTCTGTTTCGTCACAAATAGTGCTACCATCCGCCAGATCTGCGCAGATCATTGTATTTTCCAGTGTCACAGGCAACACACGGCCGGCTGTATTGAGTAGTTCCTGAGCGTCTTCAATAGCGAGCAGAAGATCGCCATTATTAATATCCTGTAGTCCTTTGAGAATAAGATTACCCAGGCTATGACCACCTACACCCCTACCCTGCTGCGAAGCCCCATCATTTTCTGCCCGTTCAAAGCGATGCATGAATACTTCGCGCCAGAGTGCGCCATTACGTGCTAATGCGACCAATGACATGCGAAGATCTCCCAGGGGCAACTGACGGCTAAATTCATCCATCAATCTGCGTGAGCTTCCCCCACTATCGGACATAGTAACGATGGCGCTGATGTTAAACTGATATTTTTTTAGATGTGAGAGCAGGGAAAATGTTCCAGTGCCTCCGCCAATTGTTACAACGCGACGTCCTGCAAATTGATCTCCAGTGCGATGGTATCCTGGCACGTTATTTCTCCTATAGCCGATTTCAGATTCATCGTTCACAATACATACCCTTGCTACATATTTTTACGGAGAAGTCCTGGTTTCAAAGCACAGTTTATCATGGACTTTATTTGCACGCAAGCAAACTTCTTGATGAAGACAAGATACCCCCCTTGACAAATAACGATATATCGTTATAATTAAAACATAATACGATATATCGTAATGAGAAGGGAGCATCTCACATGTTCGACAAAGGATTCGCTTTTCAATATTCAGGTTATGGAGATGAGCAGGTGACTCCATCAAGGCCACGCCATAAAGGACACCATCCACATTTCTTTGGTAGGCATCACAGGCATGCGCCATTTAGTGCTTTTCGTGGGAGGTATGGGGGTGGATGGACGCCTCCATGGTTACGCGAGGATTGGCAAGGGCCTCATTTCTTCGGTATGCACAGGGATCGTGGACCATTTGGCCATGGTGGACCATTCGGCCATGGTGGACCCTTTGGATTTGGGGGAGAAAGAGGTCGCTTTTTTGGTCGTGGCGATATGAAATATGTCCTGCTGGAGCTTTTACAAGAACGCCCAATGCATGGGTACGAAATGATGAAGGCGTTGGAAGAAAAATCCGGCGGCTTCTATTCCCCCAGCCCCGGTTCAATTTATCCCACACTGCAAATGCTGGAAGATGGAGGAATGGTGACTGTCAACGAAGCTGAGGGGAAAAAGGTATATAGTATCACCGATGCAGGGCGCGCCTTGCTTGCTGAGCGGCAGCGTAATCAAGAGGGAATCAGCGGACCGCCCTGGATGCGCTCGCATGTTCATGGCAGACCTGGGAGGCCGGAAATGCAGGCGTTGAGAAGCGAGATTGCAGAGACAGCTCGTTTGTTTGCAATTGCAGGTAGAATGTCTTTACAAGACCCTGAAAAACTGGCACCCTTGCGCAGTATCATCCAACGTACGCGTAACGACTTAAATACACTGATCTATGGCGAGGGTTCAGCCCAGCAATAAACTCTGAATTATGGAGATTATCAAACTAATCCTGCCATCCGTAGGGGCCGATTTATCGCGCCCATCGCCGATTTATCGGCCCTCACTGGATGTTGTGATGTCCGCAGTAAAAAGTTAATCCGCATAATTGGCCCCCGCATTTTTCAAGCCTATGCGTTCCTGTAACTCATTTGCAACGCTGTATGGGTCGCGTTCTCTTGTAGTAATATCCTCTAGCATCTTCTGCCACTGATCATCGGTCACCTCGGCTCTCAGCGCATTCATAACACCATGTAAGACCAGGGACTCCACTTCGCTACCTACCTGGCGCTGTGCCCGGCTTGCTAGCATACCGCTTTCCACAAGGTACTGGCTATGTCGCTCAATCGCATCCACTAATTGCGTAATCCCTTGATCTTTAATTGCAGACGTTTTCAAAACCGGGATACGCCAGTATGGTTTTGATTTGTCGTGCAGACGGCGATTGGGATCGAGACTGAGTAACATTGCCAGTTCTGCAACGGTTTGATCCGCACCGGGCTTATCGGCCTTACTGACCACAAAAATATCGGCAATTTCAAGAATACCAGCCTTGATTGCCTGCACTTCATCGCCCATACCAGGAGCGCTCATTACCAGAACCGTATGCGCAGCACGCATTACTTCGACTTCTGCCTGTCCTGTTCCTATGGTCTCGATGATAATAGGATTATAACCTGCTGCATCCATAGCTCGCACAACATCGCGGGTTGAAGCAGAGAGGCCACCCAGGCTACCACGGCTCGCCATACTGCGAATAAAAACATTGGGATCGCTCGCCAGTTCCATCATGCGAATGCGATCACCCAATATAGCTCCGCCAGAAAAGGGGCTGGTTGGATCAACGGCAACAACGCCAATCTTGCGATCGCGACGGCGCAGTTCTCGCACCATATGCGTTACTAAGGTGCTCTTGCCAGCGCCCGGCGCACCGGTCACGCCGATGATATGAGCATGACCAGCATGCTGGTGCAGCTCCGCAAGGTAGCGGTGTGCCTGTGGCGATTCATTCTCTATGAGTGTCACCATGCGAGCGAGCGCACGGCGATCCCCACTGAGCAAACGTTCGACAATATTCTGCAAGGCGCACCTACACATCTGCAGTCAGGCGATCATCCTGTATATTGGCACGAACAAATTCGATAATTTCATCCATTGAGGTACCTGGCCCGAAACATCCCTTGATTCCCATTTCTTTGATTGTGGGTAGGTCTTCGTCGGGTAAAATGCCTCCAGCAGCCACAAGGACATCATCAACGCCATTCTGTTTCAAGAGCTCCATCACACGGGGAAAGATCGCCATATGCGCCCCGGAGAGGATGCTCATCAAGATAGCATCTACATCTTCCTGAATTGCGGCTTCGACGATCATTTCGGGGGTCTGACGAATACCTGTATAGATGACTTCCATGCCGGCATCACGAAGGGCACGGGCAATTACTTTGGCTCCACGATCATGCCCATCCAGGCCAGGCTTGGCAACCAAAACACGTATTGGGCGAGTCTCAGCCATATCTCATGACTCCTTTGTCAGTCAATAATCCTGGTAAAATGGAATCATAAAGTGCACAGATAGTATGCTCCTGTTCCTCGTACATACCAGTGATATATTCATCCCATTCTACAACGGTGCCTAAGCTGCTGCAAGCATGGGCTAATGCTTTTGCCTGCTCGATAATCCGCTGTTGATACTCTGTCTCGACTATGGGAACAGGTAAACAGGCTAAGACATGCTGCTCTATTTGTGGCTGCACCCACTTATAGGCTGTGTGAAATATAAAGACATATTCACGTAGCAGGCGAGAATTGAGCAATGCCAGGAAGAAATACAGTTGATCGAGATCCTGGCGCTCATCGCGCAGATGTAGTAAATAGAGTGTCTGCAAAGCTGTATGCCCCTGTAGGTCCAGCGCTGCCTGTAAGCGATCTGTGCTTTTCACGACTAATAACTTAGGAGATAGGTAACGCTCCAGCGGTTTTCTAACGGCTTCGCATGCAATTTGCCAGCTAGCCACAGGGGGACTATAGGGGTGGATGTCGACTCCGCCTCGTAACAGCGGGTAGTAAGCAGAGAGATCACAAACAGCTGGATTTTGCTGTTGCTCATTTTGTGAGGAAAGGATGTTCTGGATGAATGGACTTTCTCGACCAATTTCCTCGCCACGGGAAATGGATACAAACTCGCCGAGGGGCATAAAGCGACGGTTGTTCTGAGGAGTTTCTGCGAGGCATCGCGAAGGTCCTCCGTATCTTTGTAAGGGCGGGAGTGGTGTGGAGAGGTGCGGGGACCCTTGCGGTCGCCCTCGGGATTCGCCCCTAGCGGCTTCATGATCAACATGGCATTCTCCGGGGTGCGGGGACCCTTGCGGTCGCCCTCGGGATTCGGCAGCAGGATCTGTTGCTGTGATACAAAGGAAGCTGATTGCCAGCGTTCTCGTACCCATGAGACCTGGTGCATAGGCTGCGGAGAACATTTTTGAGCAATGATTATGACAGCGCCCACGTCAGCAGCAAAGACGCCGGAAAGATGCCAGAGATGATGCAAAGTGGTTGCCTCTAGCAAGCACGTGCGTTCCCTGGCAGCATTAGCACGCACCAGCAATGGATCAGGGAGCACCAGGCCAATCCAACCACCAGGGCGTACAACCTGGAGGGCCAAGCTTAAGAAAAGCAGGTAGCTATCCGCTTGGCCGCGCTGCTGAGCGAATCGATAGCCGCTGAGATCATTATTTTTCGCCGAGAGATAAGGGGGATTGGCAACAAATAGATCGACGCAGGGTTCCCAGGGCAGTGCCAGGCTATCTGCTTGCTGAATGTGCAGGGGAACGCTTGCATTGGTAATTGTGCGTAGGTGCATCTCCGCCAGAAAACAGGAGATGGGGTCAGGATCAAAGCCCCAAAGGTTGCGTTGGACAAGAGCAGTACTCTCTTCTAGAGACAGGCCGGTACGTGTACCAAAGGTAAGAAGGCGTTGTGCGGCGACTGCAAGAAAATTGCCACTGCCACACGCAGGGTCGAGTACGCGGACTCGAGTAAGCTCATTGTCAGGGATGTAGCCACAGGCATCCAAAATCCGCTCAACTAGCACTGGAGGAGTTGAGTAATGGCCACGCTTTTTGCGTTCCCTCAAAGGCAAGCCGGTTTCATACCAGGCAATTTGATCCTTTAGCTGCTCATCTATTGGGACGCCAACTTCAGATTTTGCCATACAGTATTCCCTAAGCACGATGAATCCAGCCCCTACTGCTCTGTCAAGTCTGATTTGACTGCTAGACATGTAGTGGCGCTCCTTGCGGGCGCCAGGTTCCCGCACCAATTGAACCTTGATGGACTACTACTAGTCAGACCGTCTTCATTTGACGGATGGATATAGATGCTTGAGTTTGATACGCGCATCAGCCGTGGTAAAACGCCAATCAATGGTGGCGAGAGCGTGATCACGCTGCTGTTGCCAGGCACTAACTCGCTGCTGTGCTT
>WNFX01002416.1_pt1 | contig 18899 bp, 11 predicted proteins | sample 5400111 | NCBI WGS metagenome assembly WNFX01 (sample SAMN13153363, study PRJNA577476) | soil metagenome | isolation source: 40 cm soil or saprolite under grassland replicate 1 | place: USA:California | collected 2016-06-15 | reverse complement strand
CAGCAATTTCCTGCGTTCGCTGAAGTGCGTCGGGGTAATGTCTGAATAAACGAAACATTTCTCCAATTGGTTTGAGATGTCTTTCTGCATTTGGATAAAGCCGGAAGCCTGCCGTATGGATAGTGCATTTTTCTTTTATGCAGGTTAAAATATCCTGTAGTTGTCGTCGCTCCGGGTGATGATAGTGTACATCATTTGTTGCAACCATCGATATTTGTAATTGTGTTGACAACTGGGAGAGCCGATAGAGATATTTACTATCATTCCCATTGTAACGTCGTGATGCTTCTATATAAAGATCTCTGCCGAATACATTTCGATATTCTTTCAGGGCATTTTCAAAAGAAGATTCAAACTCAAATTCATTACTCAAAACATAAGGAGGAATTACAATAAATTTTATTCCTTTGGAATATTTATACACATCTGCTTTATATAGAAAGCACTCACCTTTTTCTGCACGAAGGTTTCCAACAGTCAACAACTCTGAAATTTGGGAATAAGCATTTTTATTTGTAGGATATGCTAACAGCCCCGGGCCGTCTAATAAATCAAGACGACAACCAGGTATAATGCGAATGCCTTTTGCCCTGGCAGCGACATGGCCCCGCACAAGACCTGCAAAGCTGTTACGGTCTGTGATTGCAATTTCTTTATAACCATAAATGGCTGCTTGTGCAACAAGTTCTTCGGGATGGGAAGCACCCTGAAGAAAACTGAAATTTGTCGTCACTTGTAATTCGGTATAATTCATATCTATCACATTTTCCATTACGCGAAAAATCCATGAATAAACCATTGATAAGTTTTATCCGAATAATGTCCGGATCTAAACAACCAATAACGACACCCATCTTCATCTTCAACACGATAATAATCCCTGTGGGGTCCTTCTTCCAACCACCATTCCCTTTCAATCCTTTCCGGACCGTCTGCCTTTTTTATTTTATGTAATTTGTTTTTGTAGCGAAACAACATTGGTGGATAGTCAGGTATTGGTGCAGTTACTTCGATGGGCTCTGGTTTTGATAAAAGTTGTATAGGTCGTAGTTTATCTGATCTCCATAATGCATCTGCTTTATCATTAATTGAAGAAGCTGGTTTAACAGATCGCTCCGGCCAATAATGCTCATCGGGCAAATAACGATGAATATTATTTGTACAAATCTTATTTGCGAGGTGATCCATCAGTTCTGCTATTTTCACATCATCTAAGCCACAAGCCCTTTCCCATAGTTTTTCCTGCACTGGCAAAGCATCTTCTACTTTCGAAGCTTCCAGTATAAATAACTCTATACCCAATGCCGGTTCGATTGAAGATATTTTTAGCTCAAATAATTTAAAAAGATGAACAATGTTATTTGATGCACGATTAGTTCCGATATCAATTTTTTCAAGCTTACCGTCTATTCGATAACATTTAAAGCAAGCCATGCGGAGACCTTTTTGCTCTTGGTGAAGACGATGACATAACATTTCAAGAAGTTTTTGCAAAGCAATTTCAATACCTTTAGCGGTAACAATTGGTTCAAGACAAGGCAATCTTTCATGGTAAGGTTCGATTGGCTGAACCGGCTCTATCATTTCTTCTTCACTTCCTAATGCCTGATCAATTCTCGTGATTAAACTATTTCCAAAGCGCCGTCGTAAAGCTGAACGTGGCATGCTAATAAAATTTTTAATCTGGCTAAGCCCGAGTTTTTGCAATCGTTCAAGAATATCTTGCTCAAGGCGAAGTGCAGCAGATGGTAATGGAAGTAATGCTGCCATTTGTTCACGAGGTTTAATGATGGATGCTCGTCCAAAATGAGCAATGGCCCATGAACTGCCAATGGTGTCAGCCAGGGATGCACGCACATTGTACCCCAAATTTTTTAATCGCGTAATGATCCCTTTTAGATACGGTTCATCACCACCCCAAAGATGTGTGCAACCTGTAGCATCAAGAATAAGTCCATCGGGCAGATCAATAGATACAATCGGAGTAAAGCGTATACACCATTCACCTATGGCTTTTAATAATTTGACAGAGAGTTCAGGCTTATCATCAAAAAATAACAAAGAAGGAATGATTGTTCTTGCATCTGCCAGCGCCATTCCTATATTTATACCTTGTGCTTGTGCCAGTGGGTTGGCTTCAGTAATAATCATTCGTCCATGATCAGGGGAAGCTAAGACAAAAGGAACGTTATGAAATCTGCGCTGGCGGATGGTAAACCAGTCCGTTTTAAGATAACGGAACCAGATTGTGACAAATCGTTTCTGCATATCATCCCGTTTTTCTTTTTTGTTCGTGTATCAATGAAATATCAAACGGAGAAATATGCCGAAATCTTCCCGCCGACCATTCCATCTGCCACTCACCAGGTTTACCATTTCGTATTTTCAAAAGTTCTACATTCCAGCGGGGAAAGCCTACACCTGGCAAACCATCTTCTACCCCACTTGACAAAGGAATAATTTTCCAACGGGAGACAGAAGCGATAGTATTGAGATTGCGTGGACAATGACGAAGAATAAATCCTGTTACCCTGCTTTTCTCTACTGCCAACTGAAGTCTTCTTGAAGTAGTAAAACTGAGCTCACTTATTTCTCCAATGACAGCAGCTAATCCATCACACTTCAATGCTTCTTCCATAGCCCAGAGTACTTCTTTTTCTTTTTGATGATCAATGAAAATAATCCGATCGGGCTCAATGCCAAAAACTTTCAATGCCGGTGGAAAAACTGTTCGTGATGAACTGATCCAGACAGAAACTCCCATGTTATGCATAAGATCTGTGAGTAAACCGGCAATAAAGCCACAAGTAGCTGCTACATGTTCAGTTTCTTCGGTTATAAATTCATGAACAGCACCTAAAGGGAATTCGGCATTAGGAAAGGCCGTTTTTATTGGACCCAATTCAATATGTACTGCATGGCTGGAAGTAGAAGGCTTGAGTCCTTGTAAAGGAAGAATATTTTTTTGCAGTTGAGCAATAATATCTTTTTTTCTTTCGTGCATGGAAGAATAATTCCTCCTGGGGTTAATTTTTTAATATTGGGTGGGGTTTAAAGGTTTTAGCAAGTTACTAAAATTTTTAGTATTCTATAATTCTTTTTTTGTTCTTCAATTCTTAAGATCATTTCAAATAAATCAAAATTCTTATTTGAACTACTTGTAAATTAAATGAATTCACCGCAATTAAAAATCAACTCTGAAGCTGTACACAACATATCATTCGCCACTACGAAATAAATTAATTCGAAAACGTTTTCGTGAAAATTTCTACTGAAACTGAAAACGATTCCAGAATTTTTCATCAAGTTTGAATTACTAATTTCTTAAATCAGAAAAACGATTGCTCATGACAAATCCTCTCTATTTGCGGATAAATTCGTTATTATTCGCAGCCGCTCTTCTGTTTTTATTTGTCCTTTCGCCTTTTTTTTCTGTGGCACAAATGAAAACGATTTCAGGGATTGTAACGGACGATTCCGGTAATCCTTTATCAAATATTTCTGTTATAGTTAAGGGTAGTGCTAAAGGAACAACAACAGATGAAAAAGGGCATTTTAGGATCAATGCGTCTGTTGGCTCTTCACTGGTTTTTTCTTCAGTTAGTCATGAATCATTCACCGTTGTCGTAGACAATCGGGATGAATATAATATCAACCTCAAGCAAAGGGTCAATGCCATGACTGACGTTGTAGTCGTTGGTTATGGAAGACAAAAAAAAGTGAATCTTGTAGGAGCAGTAGGCACAGTAAATGTCGATGAACGTATAGCTGGAAGAGCACTTCCTAATGCTTCATCAGCATTAACCGGTCTTGTACCAGGTTTAACTGCAGTACAATCGAGTGGTATGGCAGGCAGAAATGGTGCTAGCCTTTTGATCCGTGGCTTAGGCACAGTAAATAATGCCAGCCCATTGATTGTTGTAGACGGAATGCCCGATGTTGACATAAACCGCATAAATGTAAATGACATTGAAACCATTTCTGTATTGAAGGATGCCACATCAGCGTCCATATATGGTTCAAGAGCGGCGAATGGTGTTATTCTTATAACGACTAAATCGGGAAAAGGTCAAAGAAAAACTTCAATAAACTTTCAGGAAAATTTATCGATTGAACATCCTACCAAAGCTTTTGGTTTCATGGCTGATTACCCGCGAGCTTTAACCCTTCAACAACGCCGCGCTGCGACTAATACGCTCCCAGGGAATCAAACTTTCAAAAATGGTACTATCGATCAATGGATGGCACTGGGAATGATTGATCCATTGCGATATCCCAATACGGATTGGTGGAATATCATATTGAGAGATGGCAATTACCAAAACTATAATGTGTCTTTATCCGGTGGCGGTGATCAATCAAATTTTTTCGCTTCCATAGGTATGAAGGATGAACAGGGATTGCAGATCAATAATGATTATACTCAGTACAATGCCCGCTTTAACTACGATTATAAGCTTAGAAGCAATATGAACACAGGGTTCAAGTTTAATGGAAACTGGTCAAAATTCATTTACGCCCTGGAAGAAGGGTTTACTGATCCGGCTCCTACAAACACAGCCGGTTTTGATATGCAATATGCTATTGCGGGCATCACTCCATACGATCCCAAAACAGGATATTTCGGAGGTGTGATGGCTTATGGAGAAGATCCCCAGGCATATAATCCATACACTCTTTATGTAAATAGTCTTACTCGGCAAACCCGCCAGGAGGCCTACGGAACCGCTTATTTTGACTGGACGCCCATTAAAGGATTAACGGCTGGTGTTGACTATGGTCTGAATTATTATAACCAGTTTCAATGGAATGCCAATATGCCTAACCAGGCTTATAATTTCCAACAGGGAGTTTTCGGAAGCCGGGTATACGTGGGACCAAATGCAGGCATCAGCAATGCCACTAATACAGGCTATAAAACCTTATTGAATGGTAAATTAAATTATCACACTGTATTCAAAAAAGATCACGACATATCAGCCTTGTTTGTATATAGTGAAGAATTCTGGAGTGATCGTTATGAATTTGCATCCCGCAACGACCGGTTATATCCCACCTTACATGAAATTGATGCTGCATTAACGGATATACAAGGAACCGGTGGTAACTCAAGCACGGAAGGATTGCGATCTTATATTGGTCGCTTAAATTACACTGCTTATAATAAATATTTATTTGAAGGTAATTTCCGTGTTGATGGTTCTTCTAAATTTCTTTCCGGTAGCCAATATGGATTCTTTCCTTCTGTTGCTGTGGGATGGCGTTTTACAGAAGAGGGTTTTATCAGAAAGTTCACCGATCGGTTTTTAACCAATGGTAAATTCAGAGTATCCTATGGTACACTTGGTAATAACAGTGGTGTTGGCCGTTATGAGCAACAGGCAACACTTGCTGCTAACAATTATATTATTGCCAATAGTGTTCAGAGGGGATTTGTAAATACAAAATTGATTAATCAATTCCTTACATGGGAAGAAACTTCTGTATTAAATCTTGGCCTGGAGTTGGGATTTTTAAATAATCGATTAACCACAGAATTTGATTTTTATGATCGTTTGACTAAAGGAATGAATCGTCCCTCAGATCTCTCGATTCTTTTGTCAGGTGCATATAGCCCCGCTCCGAGAACAAATATTGGCAATATGAGAAACAGGGGTTTGGAAGCTAATATAACATGGAGGGATAAAATAGGATCAGTTAATTATGGTGCTAACCTAAATGCCTCCTATAACACTACAAGGTTAGAAAAGTGGAACGAATTTTTAACAAGGGGTGCTACTAATTCAGGCAATCTTATTTTTCTTGATATGCCTTACAATTTTGTGTATGCTTACCAGGCAATTGGCATTGCTCAAACCTGGCAGGATGTATATAATGCTACGCCGCAAGGTGCACAGCCCGGTGATCTTCTTTTTAAAGATCTAAATGGCGATGGAAGGATTGACGGCAATGATATGAAGGCTTCTACAAATGTTCAGAGGGATCGCTTCAGTACCAATTTTGCATTAAATACATATGCCTCATGGAAAGGTATCGATGTAGAAGTTTTTTTACAAGGTGCAACGGGTCGTAAAGACTTTTGGTTAAATGCATTTAACAACTTAAACTTTAGCACGCAGCGCTATGCCTCTACATGGGATCACTGGAATAATCCCTGGAGCGTAGAAAATCGTAATGGAGAATGGCCTCGCCTCGGCGGAAGTGGCAATAATCAAAGTACGGCAAGTTCTACTTCGACGGGTTTTTCAACCTTCTGGTTAGATGATATGAGTTTTCTCCGTCTTAAAAATATTCAATTAGGATATACTATTCCTTCTAAATTATTAAAACGGGTAAGTGTTAGCAAACTGCGTATAGCAGGTTCTGCTGAAAATCTTGCCACTATTACTTCTTATCGTGGGCTGGATCCTGAAAAAGCGGGCAACAACAATAATCTTTATCCAATAAATAAAGCATACTCATTAATTATTCAATTGAGTTTTTAAAATGGTTAATATGAAAAAGGCAATACTGAATACAGTTATTACTATATTTCTTTTTACAGTGATTGCATCATTGTCAACTTCCTGTAGAAAAAATTTATTGAAAAGAGATCCGACCACGGAGTTGCCGGCAAGCTCTTTTTGGAAAACAGAAGCCGATGCTACTTCTGCTTTGATGGGGGCTTATGCTGCAGTGCGACCTGTATTTGATCGCGATTATTATTTTGAAGGACAGAGTGAGTATACCAGGGTTCGAGGTACAAGCACTACCAGTGGTAATCTGCGTCTGGGTGATGCCTATAACGGAGGCAACTATAACCCTTCAGGATATGCGTCTTCCTTCGATAAATATTATCGTTACCTCTACGGCGCTGTAAATCGGGCTAACTATGTAATTGAAAACGTCAATAAAATGATGGAATCCGTCAGTGGAGTTTCTATCGCCAATCTCGAAACAATTATTGGCGAGGCCCGCCTTCTCCGCGGCATGGTATATTTCAGACTTATTTCTATGTGGGGCGATGTTCCTTATATCGGTCATGTAGTGGATGAAAATGCCGAAGTCTCTGATTTAGAAAGAATGCCTATTGGCCAGGTAAAAGATTCCATCATGGCCGACTTTACGTATGCATTTGAAAAACTTCCAACAAAAGCATCTCAATTTGGACGTGCATCAAAACCGGCAGCTCTTGCTTTCCGTGGGAAGCTTCAATTATATTGGGCCTGCTGGAATAAAAATGGCTGGCCTGAGCTCGAGGGATTTACTCCAAGCGCAGCCGCTGCTACTGCAGCCTATACTGCGGCCGCTGACGATTTTAAAAAAGTGATTAACGATTACGGTCTTACTCTTTATTTAAATGGAGAGCCTGGAGAAATCGATAGTTTAGGTAAGGCAGATAAACTTCCTAATTATTATTATTTATTCACTCCAAAAGCAAACGGCAATCCAGAAGCAATTATGGTATTTACACATGGCGGTACCGGTACTAACCAGGGAGAAGAATTAATGCGTGATTTTTCCGGCCGTTCGCATGAGGGTTCACAATGTTGGGTATCGCCTCGCTATGAAATAGCCGATCGTTATCAATTACTGACTACAGGAGATTTTGCGCCAAAATTGGTTCCGATGAACCCGACTACAAACCCGGCGGCGAGAACTGCATTAAATTCTGCCGTTAATCCGGCTAGTTACGCCAATCGTGATTATCGCATGAAATCAACAATAGAATGGGATTATGAAATGAGTGTGGGGATGATATCGTTACAATCTACCGGCTTTGTTCCCTTTATTTATCAAACCTGGGCACAACAAGTAACTATTAATGGTATAAAGTATACTACCTATAACACTGATGGCACCAATTCGGGTTATGTATTTCGCAAGTTTGTCCGCAACTATGCAGGACAGGGTAGAAGTGATGGAGATTTTGCCTGGCCCGTAATGCGCCTTGCTGATGTATACCTAATGTATGCTGAAGCTACAAATGAAATCAACGGCCCCCAGGCTGATGCCATAGCACTTGTAAATAAAATCCGTCATCGCGGAAATTTACCCCCTTTAGATGTTTCGAAAACTTCTACTAAACAAACCTTCTTTGATGCCATTGAGCAGGAAAGAATTGTAGAACTGGTAGCTGAAGGACATCGGGGTTTTGATCTTCGTCGCTGGAGAGCTATTGAAAGAGTTTGGGGCCCTCCTGGCAGTGCCGGCGTTTGGCGTATCGATACATATGGCGCAAACCAAACAAGGTATTACCAAAATACTTCTGAAAGGGAATATGCTCAAAATTATATTTTCCGTATTCCTCCCAGCGAAAGAGATAAAAATCCAAAGCTTACTCAAAATATTCCATGGAGATAGAATGAACTTTTAAAATCTAAACATAATAACAATGAAAAAATATATAACAATTACATCAGCAATTTTGCTTGCAGCATTTGTGTGGTCCGGATGTAAAAAGGATTATCCTGTAGATGAGGATGGTCTGTTGATCACAAGCAGGGCAGAATGTTATGTGAGCAATTTTGAATTGTTAGGTACAGATTATGTATCAGTAAGAACCAAGGCTGCTGTTATTGACACCAGTGCTCAAACTATAAAAGTAGAGGTGCAATATGGTACCGATTTAAAAAATCTTTATCCGCAGTTCTCCCTGGTGACAGATGCCAAGTTAGATCCAAAAATTACAGGCAGGGTTGATTTTTCTGATTTGAGTCATCCTAAAGTATACACCGTTGTTTCAGGAAACAGGCAGGTAAGAAAACCATATAGCATTTTTATTACAGTTCAACCACGGTAACTTTTTAAATTTTTAAATCTATGACACAACATAAATTAAAATATACCCGGCACGCATATTTATTACCAGCACTATTGCTGTTTATAGTTGGGTGTAGCAAAAATAAAGACTATGCTGTGCCCACGCCTAAGGACGTATTGCAGAATGATGCCATTAAAAGGACTCAAGGCCCTAATATCGTTACACAAACCATAGAATTTGCTTATGCTATGGGTATTGTTCCCTCGAAGGGCAAGTTAGTTTCTGCACAAGTTGAAGCCACGATTGCTGGCGCTGCAGGTACTTATCTTGAAAACAATTCCTATTATACAAATGGAAGCGGAGTAGACATTCCTGTTCCTGTTGGGGCGCCTTCAGTCACCAGCGGAACCAAAACAACTGTTACGTTCAATAAAGATACTTCTGCTGCTACCCTGCGATATTTTTACGTTATCCCGGAAGAAGCTCGCGGTAAAACGATAAGCTTTACTTTCTCAGCCATTAGCAGTGATGGTGAAGCCGTGTCTTATAAGCTGGGACCCTATGCCATTTCGAAAATGGATATGATACGCAACCTTACCATAACGGATGGGGGGAATGCTTATATTTCCATAGTTGACATGGCCGTTTATAATGCGGCTACTGCTGCCACCAAGGCTGATAAAATAGATCTTGTGTACTTATATAGAAATATTACCACGAGTGCGTTTAATCATGCGTTGGTTTCTCCCGCAGCTGATACTGCATATCTGCCTGGAGTAACACTGCCCGCCGGAGTAAATAAGAGCACTAAAGAATTAAAAACTTTTAATCTCCAGGACCATAATCTGGCACCAACACTGGCGTATAATATTTACATAGATGATGTTGATTTTGAAAAAATCGATCTTTCAACTTCTCCGAATTTCGCAATTAACTTAAAAGCAGAGGCAGGTATCTGGGTGGAAACTGCAGATAAAAAATACAGAGCATATATTTTTATCAATTCAGTTAATAATACAGCAAAAAGCGCAGTAATAAGCATCAAGCGGTATGCGTTATAAAACAATTAGAATAGCAATAAAAAAATTTGCTGACATATTTTCTCGCTCAGTATTATAACCACTATAAACAGAATGAGTAGCTGTTCCAGGATAATTGCATTTTTTTACTTTACACTTTTTGCAGTCGGGATATCGTCAAAAGGTTCTGCACAGAAATTTATTCATCCCGGAATAAACCAGTCATCTGTTGACCTGGCATATATGAAACAGCTGGTATTGAAAGGTGAGCAGCCCTGGAAGGCGGCCTTTGATCGATTGAGAAATTTTACGGATACTTCAAATTTCATAGCTAAACCATATACGCATGTACTTCGCGGGCCCTATGGTAAACCAAATATTGGAGGAGAAGATTTATCAAAAAGTGCAGAAATGACTTATAACTATGCACTGCTTTGGTATATCACAAATGATAAAAAATATGCAAACAAAGCTATTGATGTACTAAATGCCTGGGCACTTGTTCTTTGGGATTTTGATTATAACGATGCAAAATTATTAGCGGCCTGGACAGGTCATCTTTTATGCAATGCTGCAGAAATTTTGCGATATACCCATTCGGGTTGGCAACAAAGAGATATTGAGAGCTTCAGTAACATGCTAATGAAAGTGTACTATCCTTTAATACGGTTTTATTATCCGCAGGCAAATGGTAATTGGGATGGAGCTATCATTCATTCCATAATGGCTATTGCTATATTCCTGGATAATCGGAAAATGTTTGATAACGCGGTGGATCATTTTTTACATGCACCTGTTAATGGAAGTATTTTTAAATATATCTATCCAAACGGTCAATGCCAGGAAAGTACAAGGGACCAGGGACATGTACAGTTAGGCTTGGGTGAGTTTGCAGGCGCTGCCGAGGTAGCATTTACTCAAGGTGTAGATCTCTTTTCAATTGCTAATAATAGAATTGCTTTAGGATATGAATACACGGCAAGCTTTGTCTTAGGTGAGCAGCCACACGCATATGGTGTTATTTCAGAAAGATCAAGAATACTTCGTGATGATTATGAATATATCTATCGTCATTATTCAGCAACAGGTGTGAAGGTGCCTTTTACAAAAAGAGCGGCTGATTCAATACGGTCGACTGCAAGCAGAAGTGTATTGACTTCTGTTCGCCTTAATTATGGTAAGAAACAGAATGGCGTTTTAACTGAACCAAGTTCTATAGGATATGTTGCTGGTGCCGGTTTTCCAACTGCTAATAATTTTCCAACTAATGCAATAACGGTTGAGCCCGGGCAATCTTTACAGAAAGCATTGGATGATGCCTCAACCATGGGGGGTTGGGTAATAGCAAAAGCAGGTATACATACCTTATCAACAACAATTAAAATTCCGGCTAACATAACTCTTTGCGGTGAAGGATTAAAAACAATTCTGTTTTTAGATCCTGCTTCTGGTAATCGGGAGACAATCGTAAATGCGAGCAATGATCTGCATGATATTACTATTCGCGACCTTGTTATAGAATGTGCATTAAAAACAGAGACGCTATCTGACCCAAACAGTGCCCGTTCTTATCGAGGTGGATACAATCGTGGAGGTATATTGTTTCGATCAGATAAGGAAGGCGGAATGAAAAATATAAACCTGGTCAATCTGACAGTTCAGAATGCAACCTACCAGGGTGTCTCCATCAGCGGAGCATCTGGTATCACAATAAATCAATGTGATTTTAATGAAAATGGAGCAAGTGTTCCGCCCGGACAAAAGTTACTGCATAATCTCTTCTTGTCCCATTGCTCTAATGTGCAGATTACCGATAGCCGCTTAGTGACCTCTCCTTATGGAAGTGGAGTGGTTTTAGATCAGGTTAGCGATGCTTCAATTAGCAATTGTGAAATAGCACGCAATGGTTACTATGGCATTTTCATCACTGAAAGTAAAAACATTTTGATTAAAAAGAATCTTATAGAGGCAAATGATAGAAGTGGTATAATGGCCGAATACATAACGCAAGGCTCTCAAAATTTAAATATTGATGGCAATCTTATTCAGTATAATAATGGATTTGGTGTAGAGTCGTATGCAGTAATGAATAGCGGGGTTGAAAAAAATATATATGCTGGCAATGGAAATAGTGCAGCACAAGAAAAAATAAGTATCAAAAAAACCATTTTAATGGAATAAGCAGCAATTTTTTTATTGTAATTAACGAGAGTAAACAACCATGCTGAAATAAAATACCCGGAAAGTATTTTCACTATTACAACCCTTTACAAAACAATGAAAAAACAAAACAGGCCAAAAAATAATTCTATACAGGATATAGCAGAGGCACTCGATTTGTCCCCAGCCACTATTTCCCGTGTATTAAATAATCATCCCCATGTACATGAGTATACCCGTTCCAAAGTAATGAAGATGGTGCAAAGGGTAGGGTATAAGAGAAATATAATGGCATCCGGGCTTCGTACGAATAAGACAAAAACAATCGGCATGATTGTACCGCGTGTTTCAATGTTCATTCATGCTGAAGTAATAACGATTATTCAAAACGGCTTGCATAAGCATGGTTATAATTTGATTGTTTGTCAATCCAACGATTCATTCGAGATGGAAAAAGAATTGACTGAAACTTTATATGCCTCCCGTGTAGATGCGGTAATTGTTGCCTGTACTTTATTCACTACAGATTTTGATCATTTTGACATTCTAACGCAAAATAATATTCCTGTTATCTTTTACGACCGTGTACCGACGAAGCCTTATCCTGCCCGTATTGTAAAAGGAGACGATTTCAGAGGAGAGTATTTGGCAGCATCGCATTTAATTGAATTAGGATGTAAACGCCTTGCTTATATATGCGGCCCGATGTCCAGCAATTTATATATTGACAGGTACGATGGCTTTAAAAAAGCAATGGATCAGAATACTATTCCACTGATAAAAGACTATATTTTTTTTCATGAATTAAATGCGGTGAATGCCCGAAAGACTCTGCATCGGTTGTTTAGTAAAAAGCCATATCCGGATGGTATACTCACTGCAAATGACGTGACTGCATTAGAGGCACTTTCATTTGCAAAAGAAATCGGAATACAAGTGCCGGGGGAGTTGAAGATTGTTGGTTATTCTAATGATCCCCGCTCTTCTATCGTTTCCCCTTCTATTACTACCATTGAACAATTTCCTGCGCAAATCGGAAAGGCCGTTGCGGAAGAGGTTATGAGAATTTTAAAAAACGGTGTAGACGAAATAGCTGTGGATGCGGCACCAATTATTACGCCTGTACAGTTAATCAGGCGAATGTCTACTTAACTCTGACCAAAAACTGTAAATGCTAAAAATGAAAGTTTTAAGGTTAGCCATTTCTTTTTGCTTTTTAGGTTTGTTTGGTTTCGGCCAAGACAACAAAAAACTTATGAAGCAATTGATAGACGATAATATGATGTTCGCCGCACAGCAATATAAGGTGTTGATGAAAAATGTGCCGCCTGACTCGATGCCGCGAAGTTATGATGCCGGCAAAGATAGATTGGTAACCAGCAATACTAAATGGTGGTGCAGCGGTTTCTATCCTGGTACTTTATGGATGATTTATAATGCCACGAAGGACCCTAGATTAAAAAAAGAAGCAGAAAACAGGTTGGCTATTTTAGAAAAAGAGAAAACATATACAGGTAATCATGATCTTGGCTTTATGATGTTTTGCAGTTTTGGAAATGCATATGCCATAACACATAAACCAGAATACAAAGGCGTGATATTTACTGCCGCATCCTCTCTCGCTACGCGTTACCGCCCTTCTATACAATCCATTCAATCGTGGGACTCGAGTAAAAATTTTAAATGCCCGGTAATCATTGATAACATGATGAATTTAGAATTGCTGGAGTGGGTGTCAAAAAATGGTGGCGATGCACGTTTTGATCAAATTGCTGTGAACCACGCGAACACCACATTAAAGAATCATTTTCGTGCAGATAATAGTTCCTATCATGTTTTAGATTACGATCTTAAGTCAGGAACGGTTGCACGTAAGGCAACGCACCAGGGTTATTCAGATGAATCGGCCTGGGCCAGGGGGCAGGCGTGGGGCTTGTATGGTTTTACCGTCATGTATCGATTTACAAAAGATAAAAATTATTTAGACCAGGCAAAAAAAATTGCTGCTTTCATTTTGAGTCATCCTAATCTCCCTGCTGACAAAATTCCTTATTGGGACTTTAATGCACCAGGCATTCCTAACGAACCGAGAGATGCATCGGCTGCCGCCATTACAGCTTCTGCTCTTTTAGAGCTGGCGCAATTTGCAAAGGGAAAAGAGAAGAAGGAATATATTTCTGTTGCGGAAATAATCATTCAATCTCTTTCATCATCCAATTACAGAGCTGCCGTGGGCACGGATGGAGGATTTTTATTGTTGCATAGTACCGGTCACAAACCCGGAGGCTCGGAAGTTGATGTACCTCTAACTTACGCTGATTATTATTTTATCGAAGCGTTGACCCGATATAAAAAATGGTATTTGTAAAGTGGGAAGCGTTTGGAATGCATACGCAACCATCCTTTGCTTCTGCAAGGGATGCTTTTAAAAAAATTTTAAGCGAATAATTTAGCGTCGAGTACATGAGCAGTGTGCTTACTGAATCATTTAATCTGGCATCTTAAACGATTTGGATGATTACGTTAATTGATTATTGAAAAAAGTAAATTAAAAGACTTTTTTATTATCGGAGGCTTTCCTGATTATACTATTCGATGTTGATTCCCTCTCTACCAGCGTAGACTTAAAAACAATGTTCTCTTGTTTTAATTTAAACATTTTTTTATCCAGGGCTTTAAACAATATTGATGCTGCTTCTTTACCGATATCAAAAGCAGGCTGTCTTATAGTGCTTAAAGGCGGATTTAAAAACGCCGCTGCCTGCAGATTAGAAAAGCTGATGAGTTTAATATCTTCAGGAATAGAAAGCTTAAGGCGATTACATACATCGTAGGATAAAATCGCATACCGTTCAACAGAAGCGAATACTCCATCCGGCCTTTTCGATCTAAATATTTTTTCCAGCAATTTATAATCCTGTTCATCATCATTAGTACAATGAACAATCATTTTTTCATCAAAAGGAAGTCCATTATCGTGTATTGCATCCACATAACCCTTCATTCGTTTATTACCGATCGACGTACTCTCGGCGAACATGAGGTGAGCGATGTTAGTACATCCCTTATCAATAAGATGCTGCGTCGCTTTATAACTGCTTTCATAATCATCTGTTGTAATACAGGCGGTGTTGAGGTGCTCATACACACGATCGAAAAATACAATTGGTAGACCTCTTTCCTGCAATTCTTTAATATGATCGTAGTCTTTAGTAGAACTTGATAGAGAAATGAGTACTCCATCTACTCGTCCATTATGCAAGTGCTTAATGAATGCAACTTCCTTTTCTGCATCTTCATGAGTTATATAAATCAGCACATGATACCCTTTTTCCTGCGCTATAGATTCAATTCCGTTAATGGCAAGCGTAAAAAAATTATTGGCAATTTCAGGAATAATAACTGCTATCGTTTTACTCTTGTGTCGGCGTAAACTGCTGGCGTGTGGGTTTGGCTGATAATTTAATTCATTGGCAAGAGCAATTACTCTTTCTTTAGTCTCTTTACTTATATCATAGCTGTCACGTAAAGCTTTTGATACAGTGGAAATAGATAGATTTAATAATCGTGCTAGTTTTTTCAGGTCGACAGACTCCATAACAAGCATTCTTCAAAAGAGCAAGCTAGTAACTAAAATTCATATTCCTGAAAAAACGATTCGAAGGCAATACAACGCATTATTTTTATTTGTCAAATTTGATAACTGCAGTTCTCCCCGCCATTTCAGCTTGAGGCAGGTCAACAGATATCGTACTTTCTTTTTTCTCTTTATTCCATGCCGAATGCCAATTAACACCAGAGACTATGACTGGAATATTTACGAATAATTGAAGCGAACTTAATTTTTCAGTAGGATCAGAAACGGAAATTTCGCTAATAGTTGTTCCTTTTAATTTAACCATTACCATGCAAGGATTACTGGTTGTAAGTATTATGTTGTTCCCCAGGTTAATATTTCCAGGTTGATAAAATACTACTTCGCTTATGTTTAGCTCTTTGCTTTGCACCGCTTGTATTTCTGGTGAATTTACAAGGATAATTATGTTTTTTGTTTTACTGTATTGCTGCATGGACGATGATGAAATTCCAGGTACTACTATATAAGCATAGCCTGCTGAAACAGGTTTTTCCCCATGATCCAACCACAATGTAAAAACATCTTTTTGTACCGGCTCATCGGTAGCCCTTGATTGATGGGTTATTTGTCGCCAGTTACCGGTTGCTGTAGTGTTTCTAATGTTTGCAGAAACTGGAGTGGGAAAAAAATAACCTATACTATCATGCAGCACCCAGGAAACATCTTTTAAATTATGCTCACCCTTACTCAGTATTTGCGAGCCGTCTGTTGTTTTGACAACAACATCTTTGTTTAGTAAACATTGATTCAATGTAGTTGCTACTGGATATTCGGCACTGGAACTAATGGCTGCACCAAGACATACGTATTCGTGATCAAAGAAAAACCAGGCTTTGCGGGCTTTAAGCGGATCGTGTGGACTTTTAAAATCAAAAGCTGCCGCACCAAATTCTCCATTTGAAACACCACCAACGAATTCGGACAATCCTTTTTTTGCGATCTGGTTCCAATGAGGAAGAGCAGGTTTTTGTACTACCGTAGTTCCCGGAATTTTCTGCCAATCCCATACAGGAAAAATATCAATATACTCTCTGCCCGTTCGTGATAAAAAATTTGAACCATCAGCTAAATGATGGTTTTTTAATCCTTCTTCATTATAAGGCTCCTCTACATTATTTTGCCGGCCAGAATGCATTCTCACCGAGGCGAAATAAGTTTTGCGTTGATGAACAAAATAGGACGACCACCAATAATATCGGTCCCAAGTTTTATCAGCTTTTTTCTCACTTCTTCTGATTGCTATAATCTCCTTTAATTCTTTTTTCCTGTAATCAGAAGACTTTAAAAGGTTTTCGGGAATATCTGTACCCGCAGGACCAAGATCGCCTTTCCTGCTAAGGTCACGATTCCTTGCACCAGGGTCTGGATAGATACCATATGCCATCGACTTGCAAATGCCATCCAGATAGTAATCAATTAACAACTTTAGCGCTTCGTCTGGTAATTGATATTTTGTTCCGGCTGTTTTTACCGTCCAATAAGCAAAGGAGCTGACGTAATTGGTACCATAGCTGTGAATTGATGTTACGTTATCAACCCGGTGATGAAAACTGAGGTCAGGCTTAATTCCCCTGTCCGTAGTAATTTTAATTTGATCAGTCATCACCTTCAAAGCTTTTTGTACAATTGAGTCGTTTCTTTTAAAAAGTCCTTGTTTAACTACCATACCCGCAATAGGAACAAAGTCGCCACCTGCCCTGGCACCGAACCCTGTAAGACTTGCCCGGCTTGCTATTCGAGCCCCGCCTGTTTTTTGTATATCCGTTAAATCATCATCTAAAACCAGCATGGTATTGATCATCCAATTAGGAGTGCCCATTTCGTTCCACCACCAATTCTCACAAATAAAATCATGTGCAATCCAAAAATCAATCGCCGAAGAAACAGTTTTTTTTACTTCAGCATTTTGGTAAAACTTTGTTCCCTGTTTTTTATAAGCTCTTGCTAAGTCCAGCATATTTTCCAAATGAATGCTATGTTGAAATCCGGTCTTGGTTGTATCCTTATAATTTATTCCCGGCCAGCTTCCGTCAGAATTAATGGATTGAATAAGCCTCTGTATTTTTTGTTCGTTAATAGATGGCTCTAACAGGTCATCAATAATTCGTTTCCTGATTATCTCCAGATCGGGAGTGGATGAAGTTTCTTGTATTTTATCCGGAGAGCTATAACTAAATAAAAGGAAAATAAGAGAGGTAAAAACTAACCAAAAAGAATTTCGAAATAACCTGTTTTTCATTTCCAGCGTTTTAAAGATTGAATTTTTTTGGTTGCATTGCTTAAAGCTTTTTCCGGTATCAGTTTTACATTCCATTCCGTTTTTGTATGTGCAGGTACTGTAATTTCAAAGCCAACCATCGCCGTTCCCGGATTAGGCGCATCATAACTATTTGGTGGATCTGTTGACCAGCTTTTCATTACAATATTTGATGGTGCTTCAACCCGGAGTATTAGATTTTTGTCCCTTTGATTTAATTCTGCTGTATTCGTACCTGTAATTTTTACTGTTGCTGGCGTCAGCATAGTCCACCGTATCGTTGTGCTGCTGTCCAGTGTTTCAATTTCGTCACGAACCACGACATAACTTTTGTCTACAATGGCAATACCCCGGTTTGCTTTTGCAATCTGACCTTTATAGACTTCGGTTAAATCAGTAACCGCATTCGTAAAAGAAGGACTGGCGCCTGAACTGGTTATTGGGGCATAGCCTGTTACTTTTTGATGCTGGTTATTTATGGTAAGTGTATTATGCACAAGATTGGTATATCGAAAAACAGTCCAGCGTTGTGCATCCTGCGTTCTGCCAAAAAGTTGTATGCCTTTTGATTCAAGCGACTCATAATCCTGCATGCCAAAATCCATCGCCCAACGAACGCCATCGGCATCCATTACAAAAGAGCCAATGTCCATATGTGCGTGGTTAACCGAAACAGAACCCCCTTTTATTGCTAGATAAACAGCATTTGTATCTGTCCAAGATGTACGCATTAAAGCAACAGGATTTTTGCCATGGCCTACCCACATGGTTGATTTTGGCGGAATGATTTTATTTATATCAACACCATTACTCCATAACATAATTGCAGGCAGTAAACGGTCAGCGATATATTTCTGTGGGTCTTGATTTAAATAATTTTTTTCTACCCACAATAGGGACGGATCTTTTGTTTTAGCAGCAAACCAAAACATGGCAGGATGAAGTCCTCCATTAGCTCCCGCATCAGAGTAATTGAAAGGTTTGCCTGTCGTACCTGTCATGTTTTCAAGAAAGCGGGCAGTTTGCAAGAACCCGGGCATTTGGCTTAAACCAAAATCATTTCCAAAGAGTTTTTCAACTGCG
>WNFX01007904.1_pt1 | contig 18903 bp, 18 predicted proteins | sample 5400111 | NCBI WGS metagenome assembly WNFX01 (sample SAMN13153363, study PRJNA577476) | soil metagenome | isolation source: 40 cm soil or saprolite under grassland replicate 1 | place: USA:California | collected 2016-06-15 | reverse complement strand
TCGGCCTGGATCGCGTGCGCCGCGATGGCGGCGCCCTCGAGCAATGCGTGCGGCGTCCACCGCATGATCTCGCGGTCTTTGAATGTTCCGGGCTCGGATTCGTCCGCGTTCACGCACAGGTAGTGCGGTTTCTTCTTTTCCTTGGGCATGAAGGACCACTTGAGCCCCGTCGGAAAGCCGGCACCGCCCCGTCCGCGCAGCCCCGATTCCTTCACGATGTCGATGACCCGGGCGGGCTCCATCGTGAGGGCCTGCGTGAGACTCTCGTAGCCGCCCCGCTTCACCCAGCCCTTGTGCGTGCGGGCATCGGCCTCGCCGAAATGCTTGGACAGGACGACCGTTTCCTTGGGGTGCGGCTTATGCGGGTACCCCATTTACTTGTACCGCTTCACGAGGTCGGGCACCTTCTCCGCGCTAACGCTTTCGACGAAATCGTCGTCCACGAGCACCGGAGTCGCGAATCCACAGGCCCCCAGGCACTCCACCTCGATCACCGTCCACTTGCCGTCGGGGCTGGTAGCGCCGAGCTCCTTGGCGCCGGTCGCGTCGAGCAACGCCTTCACGACGGCCTCGGCGCCGCAGACATTGCACGGCGACGTGGTGCACACCTGCACGAAGTGCTTCCCCACCGGGTGCTGGTGATACATGGTGTAGAACGTCACCACGCCCTTCACGTACGCGGGCGTCAACCCCAGCACCTCGGCCACCTCCGCCATGTTGCGATCGGAAATCCAGCCGCGCGCCTCCTGCACGAGCCACAACGCCGGTAGCAGGGCCGCCTGCTTGGTGGGATAACGCGTCAGGATCTCGCCCAGCTGCTCGAGGGTCTTGCCCGCGAAGACCGGATGGTACTCTTCCGTGCCCGGCTGCGGTGTCGGATGCGCGACACTCATCGATCCACCTCGCCCATGACGATGTCGACCGACGCGTTGATGGCGATCAGATCGCTCAACAGGTGTCCCTCCGCCATTTTGGGGAGGGCCGAGAGGTTGATGAACGACGGCGGCCGGATGCGCCACCGCACCGGCTTGGCCGTGCCGTCCGACACCAGGTAGTTGCCGAGCTCGCCTTTCGGATTCTCGATCCCCACGTAGGCCTCGCCCACCGGTGCCTTCACGCCTTCCATGACCTGCTTGAAATGGTAGATCATCGCCTCCATGTCGTTCATGGCACGCGACTTTGGAGGGAGGATCACCCGCGGGTCGGCCACGTTGACGGGGCCATCGGGCAGACGGACGAGCGCTTGTTGCAGGATGCGGTTCGACTGGGAGCATTCCTCGAGGCGTACGAGGTAGCGGTCGTAGACATCGCCGTGCTCACCCACCACCACGTCGAAGTCGTACGTCTCGTAGTCCAGGTACGGGTTGTCCTTGCGCACGTCGTAGGGGACGCCCGAAGCGCGCAGCATCGGGCCCGAGAGCGAGTAGTTCGTCGCCTCCGCGGCGGTGAGCGCGCCGACGCCCTGCGTCCGGCCGACCCACACGGCGTTCCGAGTCAGGACGCGATCGATCTCGCTCAACGTCCGGGGAAAGGTCTGGGTGAATTCGCGCAGCCCGGCGACGAAGTCGTCGGGTACGTCGGCCATCAGGCCGCCGACGCGCGTCACGCTGGTGGTGAGCCGGGCGCCGGTCCACATCTCCTGGAGATTGTAGATGCGCTCGCGCTCCTGGAACGCCCAGAGAAACGGGGTGAACGCGCCGAGGTCGATCGACGTGGTGCCGAGCCAGACCATGTGGGAGATGATCCGGCTCATCTCGCACGCCATCACCCGCAGCACCTTACAGCGGGGTGTGATCTCGATGCCCATCAGCTTCTCCGCCGCGAGCGCGAAGCCGACGTTGTTCGCCATCGGCGAGAGATAGTCGGCCGGAGTGGAGATAGCCGAGATGGGGGATCACTCGAACTACGGTCTCGCCGTCGAGCTCGACCACGAGCCGCAGCACACCGTGGGTGGCGGGGTGCTGCGGCCCGAGGTTGATCAACATGTGCTCGCCCGGAAGGTCCGGCTCCGGCGGCGCGACGTCGCTGGCACCCGGAGCGGCCGCGACACCGAGCGGCACGCGGACCGGCTGACCCCGGGCGTCCAGGCCGGGGGTCGCCAGCTCGAGCTCGACGGTGCGCTTGCTCATTCGGAGTCGGGGAGCTTGCCGCGCTCACCGCGGCGCAGCCGCTCCTTCATGTCGGCGGGGAGCTCGTCGTACGCCTCCGCGATGGACAACTCCTCCATCGAGTAGTGCGCCTCGGGGTTGGCACCCAGGGCCTGCCGTACCTGCTCGGCGCGGCTGAAGCGGCCCCGCAGGGGGAAGTCCTTCCGGAGCGGGTAGCCTTCGGCGTAGGTCTCCCACATGAGGATGCGACGCAGGTCGGGGTGACCGCGGAAGCTGACGCCGAACATGTCGTACGTCTCCCGCTCCAGCCAATCGGCGCCGCGCCACAGCGGCACGACGGAGTCCACGGTCAGGTCCCCGCGCGGGTCGAGCTCGACCTTGACGCGCAGGTCGGCGCGGCGGGCGAGCGAGCGCAGGAAGTAGACCACTTCGAGCGATCGCTCGCGGTCACGGTATTCGACCGCCGTGACGTCGACCAGGTAGTCGTAGCCCTGCTGCGGCGTGTCGCGCAGCCAGGTCATGGCGTCGAGCAGGGCTTCGCGCGCGACGTACACGATGGTGTCGCCGCAGGACTCGAGCCCGCGGCCGATCGCGCTGCCGAAGGTCGCTCGCAGGGCGTCGACGGTCGGGTTCACGCCGAGCGGAACTGGTGGACGGAGTTGCCGAACGGCTCCGAGATCTCGTCGATCTGCTCGGGGGGGAGTCGCAGACCGCGCTCGTCGAGCGGCTGCTCCTCGCGGCGTGGGACGCGGTCGAACAGCGACTCGCCTTTGATCTTCTTGTGCAGCAGGAGCACGCCGTACAACAGCCCTTCCGGCCGCGGCGGGCACCCGGGGACGTAGACGTCCACGGGGACGATGGTGTCGATGCCCTGCACCATCGCGTAGTTGTCGAAGATGCCGCCGGTGGACGCGCAGGCGCCCATCGAGATCACCCATTTGGGCTGGGGCATCTGATCGTAGATCCGCCGGATGACCGGGGCCAGCTTGAAGGGCAGCCGGCCGGCACAGATCAGCACGTCCGCTTGTCGAGGCGAGAACGCCTGCCGTTCCATGCCAAAGCGAGCGAAGTCGTAGCGGCTGGCCGCGGTGGCCATGAACTCGATGGCGCAGCACGCGGTCCCGAACGGCATCGGCCAGAGGGAGTTGGCGCGCGACGAGTTCACCGCCCAATCGACCAAGTCCTGGAACTTGGCGAGCAGGTAGTTCGGGCTCTGCCCGGAGACTTCTTTGGTTTCGATGACTCGCTTCACGACCGCACGCCCTCCCGGTTCAATCCCATTCGAGCGCTCCACGCTTCCAGACGTACACGTACCCGACGGCCAAAATGAACATGAACACCAGCATTTCAACGAGCAGGAACCCCATGCTCGGCCCCCCGGTACTGCCGGTTGCGCCCCCGAAGTAAATCGTTGCCCAAGGAATAAGGAACACCGTCTCGATGTCGAAAATGATGAACAGCATGGCGACCATGTAGAACTTGACCGAAAACCGCTCGCGCGCGCTGCCGAGCGGCGGCATGCCGCTCTCGTACGGGCTGTCCTTGATGGCGCTGGGCTTATGGGGTGCGAGGAGATGCGAGAGCCCGATCAACAGTGCCGCGTTGAACGCCACGAAGCCGAGCAGGAGGAGGAAGGAGAGATAGGGCTGGTTCATGTGAGTTCGTGAAAAAATTCACTTGACCCGCGGAAACGTATCCGGCCGCCGCGGCCTTGTCAACCGAATCGAGTGGCGTAAGTGTCGATGCCGCCGATATATTGCCGCCCCATGTCCATCAAGTCCGACCGCTGGATCCGGCGCATGGCGACCGAGCGCCGCATGATCGAGCCGTTTGCGGAAAACCAGGCACGTGCGGGCGTCATTTCGTATGGCGTTTCGTCCTACGGATACGACATGCGCGTCGCGCCCGAGTTCAAGATCTTCACCAACGCGCTGTCCGCGGTGGTCGACCCCAAGCGTTTCGATCCGAAATCGTTCGTCGAGTTCACGGGCGACGTGTGCATCGTGCCGCCCAATTCCTTCGTCCTGGCCCGCTCCGTCGAGTACTTCCGCATTCCTCGCAACGTCCTGACGATCTGCGTGGGGAAGAGCACCTACGCCCGCTGTGGCATCATCACCAACGTGACGCCGTTCGAGCCCGAGTGGGAGGGGTTCGTCACGCTCGAGATCTCGAACACGACGCCCCTCCCCGCGCGGATCTACGCCAACGAGGGGATTGCCCAGGTGCTGTTCTTCACGGCCGACGAGGGAGACGAGTGCGAGATCAGCTATAAAGACAAGAAAGGCAAGTACCAGGCTCAGACGGGCATCACCCTCCCTAAGCTCTAGCCTTCTTGTTATAGGTATAAGCCACTGTGAGTGCGATCAGCGCGAGCGCGAAGAACGACGCGATGCGGTACAGCGCATCGAGGTTCGAGAGGTCGTACAGCACGATCTTGAGTCCCGCTCCCGCGGCCACCGCGAGCCCCGCCGAGCGCACGTCCTTGCGGTCGAGCTGGAACCCGAGCCGGACCAGGGCGCCCGCGTAGGCCAGCCAGAAGACGCTCAAGGCGAGGTCCCCGGCCAGGGGAGCGCGGCGCCCGAAATAGCGTTGCAGCTCGACCGATCCACCCGCGAACACCGCCGCCCCGCACAGCACCCAGAGCAGCTCGCCGCCGCGCGCGGTCCAGCGCGTGGTGCTCGAATCCGCCAGTCCCGCGCTCCAGCGGCGCGCCGCTAGCGCCGTGCCCGCGAGGTAACCGTACAGCGCCAGCGCCCAAGGGTCTGTGAAGGGCGCGGCGACGGACGGTCGATCCCACAGCGCGACGCCGAACAGGTAGGGGAACCCGAGCAGGGCCAGCCCGAGCGCTGCGAGCCGCCCGCCCGGCCGGCCGCCCAGTTGCTCCGCCGCGAGCCCGGCGAGAACGAACGCTGTCCAGCCGATGACGACCGTGGGCGGGCTCCCCTGCATGGCCACCGCCAAGGCGCCGAGCGCGAACCCCATGACCAGGTGCGGAGCGGCACGACGGGCCCACCCGACCCCGAGGTACGGTGCCGCCAGCAGCGCGGGCAGGAGCGCCGGCGCCCGGTCGCGCAGCGCCGGATCGGCCGTCCACACCAGGGCGAGTAACACGAAGGGGTTCGCGCCGAACAGCACCGCTTCCAACGGGGCCCGTAACCGACTCTGCTCCAGCTGCTGCCACCACAGGAGGCCTGCGATGGCCAACGGCGCCCCGACGGCGAGCCAGAGCCGCGCTTCGGGCCCGTTGCGCACACCGGCGAGCGCCACGGAGAGGAGGACCCACGCGAGCAGCAACATCCCCACTCGCGCCGCAGGCCAGGCGCGCCGCCGGGTGACGTGCAGCGTGAGCAGCGCGCCCGCCGCGAGGAACCAGCAGCCGAGCGCGCTGGACAGCACCGTCGCCGCGCCTGCCGCAGCCAGCAGGAAATAACCCGCGAGCGCCAGGTTGAAAGTGCGCCGCCAGGTCATCGTATACGCGAGCAGGCCGGTGCCGAGGCCGATCACTTCGAGATAGCCGAGGAAGGCTTCGGGATTGGGCACGTGCGGCGAGAGCAGGATCGGGGCGAGGTAGGCGCCGGCCAACGCCCAGATCGCGAGTCCCTCGATCTCGTGTCGCAAGGCGAGCAGAGTCACGGCGACCGTGCACGCGGCGAGCAGGAGCACGCCGATGCGACGCTCGAGCAACCCGTACGGTCCGGCGGCGGCCCACAGGCCGAGGTAGACGAGTCCTCCGCCCGCGCCGATCATCGCCGCGCCGTAACGGCGCAAGCCGCCGCGGATGCGGGCTTCCCCCCACGCCGCCACTCCCAAGCCGGCCGCAATCGCGAGCAGCGAGCGGACCAGCGGAGCGATCCAACCGCGATCGATCGCGTACTTCAGGAAGAATCCCGCCGCCGTGAGCAGCGCGAGCACCCCGACGATCAGCAGGCCACGCTGGCCGAACCACTGCTCGAGGTCGGGGGCTGCAGCCGGTGGCGGCGAGTAGCTGCGGGGTTCGTGGTGCCGAGGGATGGGCGCGGCGGGCGAGACGACAGCGGCGCGCTCGGGTGCCGGGGTGATGCGGTCGGGGGTGGCACCGAGCGGGAGCAGTCGCCGCACCATCTGCTCCAGCACCTCGACGCGTCGCTCTAGTCGCTGCAGCGCGTCGTGCTGCTCGTCGCTCACGGCGGCGGCGCGGGGGCGCTGGCCGACCGGGATCCGAGGACCGTGATGACGATCGTCGCCACCGCTAGGATGAGCAGGTTGGGGACCCAGCCGAGGTCCATGCTCGGTACGGCCATCTGCAGGAAGTTCACTACGAAATCGCACAATCCCACGAGCAGTCCGAGTAGCACAGTGACGTGGAGGGCTCGGCCAAGCTGCGCCAGCAAGCTCCCGGTCACAAGGGCCACCGCCCCCTGCCCGGCGGCTATTGCGACTGTTCTGACTCCGTCCTCGAAGAGCGTTCGCCAGAAGCCCACACGACCCGGCTCATGGGCAAAGAACCACGTATGGATGAGGGAGATCGCGACCCCGGCCACCACTGCGCAGAGCGACGCCCACACCGCATAGCCGATCACGATCTTCATGCGGTCGGCGGTATCGGTAGCCATGCCGCAAATGTGGGCGCTGCGGCGCGGCCCCGCTAGTCAGCGCCGGGCGGGCGCGTATCTTAGGCGTGTCGTCATAGGCACGTTCGCGTGCACGCGCGGACGAGGGATGAACTCCATGTTCGGTAAGCTCGCGCTCCGCTTGTCGTGACTTCCCGCCGCCTGCTCAGCGTGCGGGTGACGCTGCTCGCCGTCGCCCTCGCCGCCGGAGCCTACGCCGCCGCCCTGCCCGTCTACCTGTTCTTTCGCGTCAGTCGTCCGGCCTTGGCGCTCGGCGCCGCCACCGAAGCCATCACCACCGCGAGCGCGGTGTTCGCGCGGCGCGACAGCGCGCTCAACCGGGCCGTCGCCATCGTGCGCGACCTCACGCGCCGTCCGCGGCCCAGCGCGGATTCGCTGCGGCTGGTGCATGACCTCGCGGCGATCGGCCGCACGCCGTTGCAGGTCTCCGGGGGCGCGGCCATCCCGCAAGAGCTCGCGGCAGCCCTGGTGAGCATCGACGGCGCGCTGTCGCGCGTCGGCAACGTCCTGGAGGAGAGCGTGGCGCAGCTCGAGCGCGGTCGCCGGGCGGACGCGGCCGCGCGACTCGTGACCGTCGAGCAACTGTTGCGGGTCGCCCATGAGCGCGGTGCCGACGGCAGCCGGGTGGCTCGGGCATATCTCACGGCGCGCCAGGGCGCGTTGCAGGCCGCGGCCGGTGAGGTGCGAGGCGACGCGATCCTGTGGCTCGGGTTGGGTGCGCTGCTGGTGCCCCTCTTGGTGCTCGTGGTGCGCCGGCGCGTGTGGCGTCCGCTGCACGAGCTCGAGGCCGGCCTCGCCCAGGTCGCCGACGGCGATCTCACGGTCAGCGTCCCGGTTCGTAGGTCCGACGAGCTCGGTCGCCTGGCCGAGCACTTCAACGCGATGACCCGCGTGCTGCGTGACCGGGCCGAGGAGCAGGGGCGCTTCGCCGCGGCGGGCGAGCTGCTCGCCGGCGTCGCGCACGAGGTGAACAATCCTCTCATGGCGATCGCCGCCCATGCCGAAAACCGGCTGGCCGACCCCGCGTTCGAGGGGGAGCAGCGCAGCGAGATGACCCAAATCCTGCGTCAGGCCCGCCGCGCCACGAAACTGCTGCGAGGGCTGCTGCGATTCGTGCACGCGACCGACCGCGACGTGACGAACGTCAATCTCAACGATGTGGTGCGTGGGGCGCTCGATCTCGTGTCGTATCGCTTCGGCGTGGACGAGATCACCGTGGGCGGGCAGCTCGACGCCAGCCTGCCACCCGTGCAGGGCGACGCCATCAAGCTCGAGCAGGTCGTGGTCAACCTGCTGTCAAACGCGATCGACGCGCTCCGCGGCGTGACACCTCCCCGCCACTTGAGCGTCGACACCTGGGTCCGGGACGGACAAGTGTCGGTGGCGGTCGGGGACAATGGGCGAGGGGTCGCGCCGGACATCGCGCCGCGCTTGTTCCGGCCCTTTGCCACCACCAAGGGCCGCCGGGGCACCGGCCTCGGCCTCTATATCTCGCGCCAGATCGCGCGCGAGGCGGGCGGCGACCTCACGCTCACATCGCCGCCTGGTTTCGGTGCGCGTTTCGTCCTGTCGCTCCCGCTCGCCCTCGCACAAGCCTCCGCGCCGGACTCGGCTACGCCCACGGCCCTCGCCCCTGCCCCCGCCCTCGCCCCCTCTAAACCCTCATCGGAGTCCCCCTCCGGAGGCGGGGCCAGCGCGCAGGCGCCAGGCGGGTCGCTCGCGGGGCTCCGGGTGCTGATCGTGGAGGACGAGGAAGCCGTGCGGCGGCCCATGGCCCGCTATCTGACGCGCCGGGGGGCCGAGGTCGACGAGGCGGCGGACGGGGTGGAGGGGTTGGCCCGGTTACGCACCCAACCGGCGAACGTGATCCTCGCGGACCTGCGGATGCCCCGCATGGGCGGAGTCGAGCTGTACGCTCAGCTCGAGGAAGAGCGGCCCGAGCTCGCGGCGCGGGTGTTGTTCCTGTCGGGCGATGTGTCCCAGCTTGCCCAGCCGGGCAACACCCCGGTGCCGCGGGAGCGGGTGCTGGTCAAGCCCGTCGAGCTCGCGGAGCTCGAGCGGCGGATCCTTGCGTTCGTGCGGGGGGCCGGGGGAGCGGGGGGGTCGACGGGGGCATGAGGTGGCCGGCCGGGCGGCCGGACACTATCATGGAGACAGTATGCTGGTCGTGTTGGTCCTGCTCGTGACCGTGGCGATGCGCGTCGCGATCGTCACAGCGGTGGTCTACCTGCTCCTTCCGCGGGGTCCCCTGTGTCCGCACACGAACACCTTGTTGCGAAATCCGATGAGCTGGATGATGTGGACCACCAGCCACACCACCCACGCCGGGAACCCGGTGAACCCGATCCCCCGGATGTAGGCGACGGCGGCGTTCCGACCGATGGTCGCGAGCGAGCCGGGGTCGCGGTAGCGGAATGGCACGGGCGGCTCCCCGGCGATGCGGCGCCGGATGTTCGCGACCGCCGTCTCGGCCATCTGGATCGCGACCGGGGCCATCATCGGAAGGGGGGCTCCGGCTACCTCGAGGTAGGCTGCGTCGCCGATCACGTAGATGTCCGGATGCCCGGGCACGTCGAGGGTCGGCTCCACCGGCACCCGACCCTGTTGCGCCGTTGGCAGGCCGAGCCGACCCGTGAGGGACACGGCCTTCACACCCGCCGCCCAGATGAGCGTGCACGCGGGGATCACCTCACCGCTCTTCAGGAGTACCCGCGCGCCGTCGTAGTCCGCGACCGTCGCCCCGAATCGAACCTCCACGTGCTTACGCCACAGGGTCTCGGCTGCGGCATCCCTCAACTTGGCGGGCATGGCGGCCAGCAGCCGGTCGGTGGCCTCGAGGAGTAGCACGCGCACGTCCTTGACGTTGAGGCGCGGATAGTCCTTCACCAGGACGAGGCGGATCAGCTCCGACAGCGCTCCCGCCATCTCGACGCCCGTAGGGCCGCCCCCCACCACGACGAAGGTGAGCTCGGCCCGACGGCGCTCGGGATTGGCCTCGATCATGGCTCGCTCGAAAGCATGCAACACGTGATTGCGGATGCGGATCGCTTCCGGAATGTCCTTGAGACCGAACCCGTGTCGCGGCACGCTCTCGAGGCCGAAGTAGTTCGTCTGACCGCCCACGGCGAGAATCAGATAGTCGTAGGCGATCGGCCCGTCGGTGGTGTCGATACGCTTCCCGCCGGCATCGAGGCCCGTCACTTCCGTCATCCGGAACTCGGCGTTGGACTGGCGGCGCAGGATGGCGCGCACCGGGCGGGCGATCTCCTCGGGCTCGAGGCCGGCCGTGGCGACCTGGTAGAGGAGCGGCTGGAAGAGGTGGTAGTTGTGGCGATCCACCAGCACCACGTTGACGGGCGCCTTGCGGAGCGCGCGCGCGGCGCGCAGGCCGCCGAATCCGGCGCCTACGATGACCACGGTGGGTCGACCGGTGGCCGGGCGCGTGGCGACAGGCGCGTGGTCGCGGAGCACCGCGCGAGGCTCGGTGGAGGTGGCAGGCTGGGTCACAGCGACTCCGAGAGGATCTCGATGGGCGTGGTTCGGTCGCCCGTGAGCGTCTCGCGGATCGAGTTGTCGGCGTTGAGCAGGACGATCGTCGGATGGTGGCGGGCCGCCTCGTCGGGTGTCATCTGGGCGTAGCTGATGACAATGATGGGATCGCCGACCTGCACGAGACGCGCGGCGGCGCCGTTCACGCACACCGTGTGCGATCCCGCGTTCCCCTCGATCGCGTACGTCTCGAACCGCGCCCCGTTCGCAATGTCCACCACCTGGACCCGCTCGAACGGCAGGATACCTGCCGCCGTGAGCAGCTCGGTGTCGATGGTGATGCTGCCTTCGTAGTGGAGCTCCGCCTGCGTGACCGTCGCCCGGTGGAGCTTGGATTTGCAAAGCGTCAAGAACATGTGCCCTCCTGCTGGAAAGATAGCAGGGGAAGGCCATCGCCTTGCCCGAGCCGCAGGCGAGCAGGTATCATCCCACCGTTCCATGACCAGCCAGCCTTCAGTCGCGGCCCCCCCCCGGTCCCCCCGCCCCGGCGTTCTGGGATCGCTCGTCGGCCAGAAAGCCGTCATGGCCGTCACAGGCGTGATCCTGTTCCTGTTCGTCGTCGGTCACCTGCTCGGCAACCTGAAGGTTTTTGAAGGGCCCGCGGCGTTCAACGCCTACGCCGAGGGACTGCGCACCGTGGGCGCCCCCTTCTTCGGCCGCGGGTGGCTGCTGTGGATCGTCCGCGTCGTGCTGATCGTTGCGGTGCTCGCCCACATCTGGGCGGCCATCGGAACGAGCCGCGCCAGCTGGCGCGCTCGCCCGGTGAGCTATCGCCGGCTCGAGCCGATCGAGACGACGTACGCGGCCCGTACGATGCGGTGGGGCGGCGTGCTCATCTTTCTCTACGTGGTCTATCACCTGCTCGACCTGACGTTCGGTCGCGTCAACCCGAGCTTCGTTCCGGGCGACGTGTACCACAACGTCGTGGCGAGCCTGCGGGTGTGGCCCGTGGCGGCGGCGTACATCGCGGCGATGGTCGTGCTGGGGCTGCATCTGTACCACGGGACGTGGAGCGCGCTCCAGACGCTGGGGCTCAACCCCCCGCCGACCGACCGCTGGCGCCGTGGCGCAGCGGCGGCCATCGCCGTGCTGATCGCGGGTGGGTACATCTCCATTCCGGTGGCGGTGCTCGCGGGGGTGCTGCGGTGACCATGGAGCTGCGCTCCCGCACCCCGGACGGACCGCTCGCGGCGAAATGGGAACGGCACCGCTCGGAGATCAAGCTCGTCAACCCGGCGAACAAGCTGAAGCATCACATCATCGTGGTCGGCTCGGGGCTGGCGGGCGCCGCCGCGGCCGCGTCGCTCGCCGAGCTCGGCTACCGGGTGTCCTGCTTCTGTTTCCAGGATTCTGCGCGGCGGGCGCACTCAATCGCGGCGCAGGGTGGAATCAACGCCGCCAAGAACTACCAGAACGACGGCGACTCTGTTTTTCGGCTGTTCTACGACACGATCAAGGGCGGCGACTTCCGCGCCCGCGAGGCCAACGTGTACCGCCTCGCGGAAGTCAGTGCCAGCATCATCGACCAGTGCACGGCCCAGGGCGTTCCGTTCGCGCGCGAGTACGGCGGCCTGCTCGCGAACCGCTCCTTTGGGGGCGTCCAGGTTTCGCGCACCTTCTACGCGCGCGGCCAGACCGGCCAGCAGCTGTTGCTGGGCGCCTATCAAGCGCTGTCGCGGCAGATCGGCAGCGGCGGCGTGCGGATGCACCCGCGGGCCGAGATGCTCGACCTCGTGGTGATCGAGGGTCGGGCCCGCGGCATCATCGTGCGCGATCTGGTCACCGGAGCCGTGAGCGCGCACGCGGGCGATGCGGTGGTCCTGGCGACGGGCGGCTACTCGAACGTGTACTACCTGTCGACCAACGCGAAGGGCTGCAACGTCACCGCCATCTGGCGCGCCTACAAGCGTGGTGCCACGTTCGCGAACCCCTGCTTCACCCAGATCCACCCCACCTGCATCCCGGAGAGCGGACCACACCAGTCCAAGCTGACATTGATGAGCGAGTCGCTCCGCAACGACGGGCGCATCTGGGTACCGACGAAAAAGGACGATACGCGACCGCCGCACCAGATTCCGGAGCAGGAGCGGGACTACTATCTCGAGCGGCTGTACCCGAGCTACGGGAACCTCGCGCCCCGGGACGTGGCGTCGCGCCGTGCCAAGGAAGTGTGCGACGAGGGGCGTGGCGTGGGGCCGGGGGGCCATGGCGTGTATCTGGATTTCCGCGACGCCATCGCGCGTCTCGGCCGTCAGGTGATCGCCGAGCGGTACGGCAACCTGTTCGAGATGTACCAGCGCATTACGGGGGAGGACCCGTTCCAGGTACCGATGCGGATCTACCCAGCCCCGCACTACACCATGGGCGGCCTGTGGGTGGACTACAACCTGATGACGACCGTCGACGGCCTGTACGCCATCGGCGAGGCCAACTTCTCCGATCACGGCGCGAACCGGCTGGGAGCGAGCGCGCTGATGCAAGGACTCGCCGACGGCTACTTCATCCTGCCGTACACCATCGGCGACTACCTCGCCCAAGCGAAGCCCGCCAAGGTCGACGTCCAGCATCCGGCGTTCCGCCAGGTTCAGGGTGAGGTGGACGAGCGGGTCCGTCGCCTGCTTGGGGCGAGCGGTCGGAAGACGGTCGACGCCTTCCACCGCGAGCTCGGTCGCGTGATGTGGGACAAGTGCGGGATGTCTCGGAACGCCGCGGGGCTGAAGGAGGCGATGGGACGGATCGGCGTGCTGCGCGACGAGTTCTGGAAAGACGTCTACGTGGGCGGCAAGGGCGAAGAGCTCAACCAGTCGCTCGAGCACGCCGGCCGCGTGGCCGACTTCCTCGAGTTCGCCGAGTTGATGTGTCACGACGCCCTGCAGCGCGAGGAGTCGTGCGGCTGCCACTTCCGCGAGGAGTACCAGACGCCGGAGGGCGAGGCGAAGCGCGACGACGAGCGCTTCGGCTACGTAGCGGCGTGGGAGTTCGCAGGCGTGGGCAAGGAGCCGGTGCTGCACAAGGAGCCCCTTGTCTTCGAGACGGTCCACCTCGCGCAACGGAGCTACAAGTAATGCACCTCACGCTCCACATCTGGCGGCAGCGCGGGTCGGGACTCCCGGGAGGCTTCGTCCGGTATGCGATGACGGACGTGAGTCCGGACATGTCGTTCCTCGAGATGCTGGACGTGCTCAACCAACAGCTGCTCGCGCGCAAGGACGAGCCGATCGCGTTCGACCACGACTGCCGGGAGGGGATCTGCGGGATGTGCGGCATGGTGATCAACGGCCGCCCGCACGGGCCGCAGCGCGCCACCACGACGTGTCAGCTGCACATGCGCTCGTTCCCGGACGGCGCCGAGCTGTGGATCGAGCCGTGGCGGGCCGGCGCATTCCCGGTGATCAAGGACCTGGTGGTGGACCGTGTCGCCTTCGATCGGATCATCCAGGCGGGCGGGTTCATCACCGCGCGCACCGGGAGCGCTCCGGAGGCGAACACGCTGCTCGTGCCGAAGCGCGACGCCGACCGCGCGATGGACGCGGCGGCCTGCATCGGCTGCGGCGCCTGCGTGGCGGCGTGCCCCAACGCCTCGGCCATGCTGTTCGTGGCCGCGAAGGTGTCGCACCTGGGGCTCCTCCCCCAGGGCCAGCCCGAGCGCGACGGGCGAGTGGTCGACATGGTCGCGCAGATGGACGCGGAGGGGTTCGGGGCCTGCACCAACCACGGCGAATGCATGGCCGCGTGCCCCAAAGAGATTTCGATCGACTTCATCGCGCAGCTGAATCGGGACTACTGGAGGGCAGTCGCACGGCCCAAGCCGCAAGCCGCCAGGGCGAACGGGGGAGCCGCGTAGCGCTCTTGCGGCTTACGCCTTGAGGCTGACTGCGGCCATCGTCTCTTTGACCGCCTCGGCCGATTTCTTGAGCGCCGCCTGCTCATCCGGCGACAGCTTCACTTCCAGTATCTTCTCCAACCCATTCCGACCCAGCTTGCAGGGCACCCCGCAATACATGCCGGATAGACCGTACTCTCCTTGCAACCAGGCGGCGCAGGGGAGCATGCGCTTCTTGTCGTGGACGATGGCCTCGACCATCTGGACCACGGCCGCCGAGGGCGCGTAGTAGGCCGAGCCGGTCTTCAGGAACGCGACGATCTCGGCGCCGCCGTTGCGGGTCCGCTCCACGATCTTGTCGAGCGTGGGCTTGCTGAGAAAATGGGTGACCGGGATGCCGGCGACGGTCGTGTACGAGATGAGGGGTACCATCGTGTCGCCGTGCCCGCCCAGCACCATCGCCTGGATGTCCTCGACCGAGGCGTCGAGCGCCTCCGCGAGGAACGCGCGGAACCGCGCGGTGTCGAGCACGCCCGCCATGCCGATGACCCGCTCGCGGGGGAACCCGGTCACCTGTTTCGCGACCCAGCACATCACGTCGAGCGGGTTCGAGACGACCAGGACGATGGCGTTGGGGCAGTGCCGCTTGATCTGGAGGGAGACATGCCTCACGATCTCGGCGTTGGTGCGGACCAGATCGTCGCGACTCATGCCGGGTTTACGCGCGATACCCGCCGTGACCACCACCAGCTCGCTGCCCGCCGCAGGCTGATAGTCGTTCGCGCCCACCACCCGGGTGTCGAATCCTTCGATCGGCGCGGACTGCCACTGGTCGAGCGCCTTGCCCTGAGGCACGCCCTCGATCACGTCGACGAGGACCACGGTGCGCGCGAGCGCTTTCTCGGCGAGGCGTTGGGCGGCGGTGGCGCCCACGTTACCGGCGCCGACGACGGTGATTTTGTTGAGCATGTGGGCGGGCTACCAGTTGCCGTGCATGCGCGACGTATCGCCTAAATACGCATACTGGATGTGCGTCATGTAGTCCCTCGCGATGATCGTGATGTCCTCGGGTTTCACATTGTGCATGCGCCTGAGGAATTCCTCGCTGTGGAGGTAGCCACCGAGATAGAGCTCGGCGCGGGCCAGGAAGTCCGCCTGGCTCGCCGCGCTGGAGTTATCGGCGAGGTAGTCGAAGCCGAAACTGTCGATAAACCGCGCGAGGACGAAGCGATCCAAACGGCCCCGCTCCAACTCCTCTATCTGTTGGACCAGGAGCGGCAGAGCTTCATCCGGCTTGGGCGTGCTCACATAGGCCCCGCCGACGGGGATCGCCTGATCGAGGTAGGGGGCATACGCGGCGTAGGAGAGCCTGCGATCCAGTCGGATGGCCTGGTGGAGGCCGGACGACAGCAGCGCCGTGGCGACCCGGAATGCCCAATATCGCTGGCTCGTCGGGGGCGGGCCCGCGAAATAGCCTAACATGTAGGTCGTCGCGAGCGGCCGGTTGTCGATCAGCCAGCGGGTCCCCGGCGGAGGGACGGGGGCCGGCGGCAGCGTCCAGCGGTAATCCCCGCGCGGCAGCTGTCCCAGGCTTCCCGCGACGAGCGCTTCGACCCGCGCACGGCTCACGTTGCCGACGACCACGAGCAGCAGACGCGACGTCACGAGGCGCTCGCGGGCATAGGTCCGGACATCCGCGGGCGTGAGGCTGAACAGCGACTCCTCCGTGCCCTCGGGATCGAGCGCGTACGGATGATCGTGGAACAGCGCCTGCGTCGCGATCCGCTGCACGCGCAGGTCGGGCTGGGTATAGCGGCGATGGGCTTGGGACAGGAGCCACTGGCGCGCCCCCGTTACGGCCGCGTCGGAGAGCGAGGGATGGGTCAATCGGTCGGCGAACACGCGCCATGTCGGGTCGATGTCCTCGGCCAAGCCGGTGAACCCGAACACCGTCCAGTCCGCCTCCGGTTCGATGAAGACGTCGCACCCGGTTCGAGCCAGCGCGCGCCGCGCCTCATCCCCGGGGAACTGCGCCGTGCCGTCCTCCGAGGCGTCGAGCCACACCGCCTCGATCCCGGCGGTCCGCGCGGTCAGCTGGCTCGTCCCGCCGAGCAGGTACAGCCGGACGGCTACGAGCTCGCTCGCCGGGTTGATGCGCTGGATCACGCGCACCCCAGATACCTCGTAGGCGGTGGTGAGGGTATCGGAGTTGGTGCTCGGGCGCGACCACACTGGCCCGTGCGCACTTCCCCACAGCAGCGCACAGACCGCCAACCAGGTCATCCGGCACGGCCGCACGGTGCTCACGGACCGTTTTGCTGCGTCGCTTGCCGCAGCGCCGCCGACAGCGCCTGGATGGTCGCGGGCGGTGCCAGGACGCCGATGACTCGTGGTTTCGAGGTCACATAGTCGGCGGCGAACCGACGGAGGTCTGCCACGGTCCGCGAGGCCAAACGGGCGCGGTACGTCAGGTAGTAGTCCATGCCCGCGCTGCTCCACCAAGACGCGAGATAAGGCGCCAGCATCGCGGTGCGTTCCGCTGCGAGAGCCCCGCGGACCCGGTGCCGCTTCTTGGCCATCGCGAGATCCTCCTCGGTAATGCCCGCCAGAGAGCCCAGGTCGTCGAGCTCACCGACCAGCGCGAGCAAGGCCTCGCGGGCACGCCCGGGTGTCGTTTTTCCAACGAATTCGATCGGCCCCGTGTGATTGAGCGTGACATATGCGCCGGAGACCGATTGGAACGGGCCGTTGCGGACCATTCGTCGCTGGAACGCGGACGTCGGAGCGTTGAGCAGGTCGAAGAGCAGGTCGGCGGCGTAGGTCGCAGCGGTATCCAATCCGACGCTCGGTCCCTGCAGGACGATGCGGATGGTGACGTCGGGCACGTTGTCGGCGACCAGAACGGCGCTACTAGTGTGGCGCGGGACGACCGGCGGAATCGGCTGGCTGGCGAACGGGTCTGGTCCCGCCTTCCAGTCGCGGAACAGCTGCCGCGCCTGCTCTAGTACACGGTCGCTTGCTACGTCGCCGGTGACGATCAGGGCCGCGTTGTTCGGGATGTAGTAGCGGGCGTATGTCGCCCGCAAGCGGTCGAGCGTTATGCCAGCAAGCGTTGAGCTGTCACCGCCGACGTCTTTGCGGCTCCAGGAGCTCCCCCACAGCGCGCGTGACACCTGCCGCTCCAGTCGCTCCTCGGGGTCGGACTCACCGCGCTGCAGTTCTTCCAGCACGATCGGCCGCTCGTCTTTGAGGTCGAGGTTCGTGAAGTCGGCCCCCTGGATCAGTCGTGCGATCACCCGGATCCCGCCGTCGACATTGTTCGACGGCAACGCGACGTAATAGTAAACCACTTCGTCGCCTGTGCCGCCGTTATAACGGCCCTTGAGATACGTCGCTTCCACGGCGAACGCCGATGGGTCGTGGCGGTACGAATGGAAGAGCATGTGCTCGTACAGGTGGGCGAGCCCCTGGTCCGCGGAGTCCTGTGTGAACGCGCCGTTGCGGACCGCCACGAGGACAGTTGCGAGCGGGACGGTATGGTTCTCGACCACGATCACCTGGAGCCCGTTCTCGAGCGTGGCCTGGTGAACCACCCGCGTGAGGGAGGAGTCTTGGGCGGCAAGGAGTGGTGTACGCGGTGCCGCGAATGCGGCGATGAGACCGACCAGCGCGGTCGCCGATCGTGCGTGGGGAATGAATGGAATGTGGCGCACCCGCTCCGCTCACCCTCCCCGCGTGTGCATCTCCCGGTGCGGATCGGCACGTAGCGACTCGATCCGATACAGCGCGCCCCGGTCCGCCACACCGAGCCGCTCCTCCGCCCCGCGGTCTGCACGGCCCTGCCACGTTTCCCGGATGAGGGACGCCAGCTCTTCCTCCGGTGCGCCGCGGCGCAGCGGCTCGCGCAGGTCGATCCCCGCCCCGGCGTACAGGCACAGGAACCAGGTCCCGTCGGCGGTGATCCGGCTGCGGTCGCAGGTACGGCAGAACGGCGCCGTGACCGAGGCGATGATGCCGAACGTGGTCCCGTCCACCAGCCGGAAGCGCTCGGCGGGAGCGCGGCCGTCGTTCCCGCTGGGGCGGACCGGCTCGATCGCTCCGTAGCGCCGGGCGAGCACGTCCAACATCTCTCGCTGGGACACGACCTGGTCCCGGGACCAGCGCGTCGCGCCACCCACGTCCATGTACTCGATGAACCGTACTTCGGCGTCGTGAGCGCGGCCGAACTCGATCAGATCGATCAGCTCGTCGTCGTTGAATCCGCGGATCACGACCGCGTTGAGCTTGAGCCTCGCGAAGCCCGCCTGCCGCGCCGCCGCGATGCCCTCGAGGACGTCGGCGTGCCGCGCGCTCTTGGCGAACGCGAGCATGCGCTCGGGGCGCAACGTGTCGAGGCTCACGGTCACCCGTTGCAGGCCCGCGGTCCGCAACTCGGCCGCGTACTTCCCGAGCAGCAAGCCGTTGGTCGTGATGGCCAGGTCACGGATCCGCGGGTTGCGAGCGATCAGCGCGACGAGCGTCGAGAGATCGTGGCGCAGCAGGGGCTCGCCGCCCGTGAGGCGGACCTTGTGCACCCCGAGGCTCGCGAACACGCCGGTGAGCCGCTCGATCTCCTCGAAGGTGAGGATCGAGGTCCGCGGCAGCCACGCGTATTCCTCCTCCGGCATGCAGTAGCGGCAGCGCAGGTTGCAGCGGTCCGTCACGGACAGCCGCAGGCTCGCGAGCGGGCGTCGCAGCGTGTCGTGGATGACGTCAGACATGCGACGGTCTTGCCGTTGGACGGCCCGACGGATCGACCCAGACTTCACTGCCG